>JAEEGK010005123.1_pt1 | contig 31736 bp, 23 predicted proteins | sample 8958771 | NCBI WGS metagenome assembly JAEEGK01 (sample SAMN16246547, study PRJNA631951) | gut metagenome | biome: gut microbiome; feature: rumen; material: SC-attached | host: Bos | place: Iran: Karaj | collected 2018-10
GCCCACGCGCGCCTTCATGACCTCGTTCGCCACCAGCACGAATCCGTCGCCATATGCCTCCCGGAGCGACGCCGCCAGGTCGGTCGTCTTCCCCCCAGGCGCAGCGCATAAATCCAGTACCCTAATCGGTTTTTGCTTGGCGGCGAGGTTCGTCCCCGCAAGACCGTGGCCACCCGTGGCCTCGTAAACGGGGGGGACCCGCTGCGCAGCAGTGGGGGGGATGAGCGAAGCGAAGTCTTGCGGGGACGAAGCCTCGCCGCGCGCAGAAAGGAGTCTGCGGAAGAGATGTCCGACGAACATGGCGGAGGAATCCTGTACGTAGTAGCAACCCGCGTGGAAGAGCGGGTCGAGCGTGAAGACGGGGCGCTCGGAGAGGATGCGGCCATACGGCGACCAGGGCACCGGCGCGCCTTCCGGCCCCGCCAGTCCCTTGAACGGATGCAGCCGCACCGCGACGCCCGCCTGCTCCTCCATTACTGACGGAACTCCTCCGGGACGTCCGGCATCCGGCCCTCGGAAGCGGCCACCAGCCCGTCCACCATCTTGTCGATCGCGTCCTGGACCTTGCTGCCCAGCATCGTCTTCATCATGAAATTGAGATTGGCATCCAGCTCGATCCAGAAATCCGTCCGCCCGATCATGTCGGACGGCTCGAAATGCAGCGCCGCCACGAACTCGACCGGCGACTCCGAGCTGCCGAGGCGGATCAGCCGATACGGCTGCCGCTCGTCCACGCGCACACCGATCCGGAAACCCTGGACCTCCGCGCTCAGATAGTCGAAATCGGCCTGGATGTCCGCCTTGACCTTGCCGGCCGGAATCATCCGCGCGAAATTGCGCAGGTCCGTGAACGCCATGTAGAGCTCCTCGGGCCGCTTGGCCACCTGGCCGTGCTTGCTGGTATAGTGTGCAGTCATAGTCGAAAAAAAACTTTACCTTTGTATCGTTTGCAAAGATAGCAATTTTCCGATGCACAAGATATACTTCGAAAAACGCTGCATCATCATCTGCAGTCCCGACGACCAGGCCCTCTCCGACCCCAACTCGGTCGAGTTCCATTTCGGCGAAAGCATCAACATCCACACCCTCGTGGCCATGTTCGAAGCGTCGGCGTCCCTCTCGCGCATCTATATCCCCACCGACGACGAGGCAGGCATGTACCGCCGCGTCTGCGCCGAATTCCGCGAAGTCGACGCCGCCGGCGGCCTGGTGTCCAACCGCCGCGGCGACTACCTCCTCATCCAGCGCGGCGGCCTCTGGGACCTCCCGAAGGGCCACCGCGAGCCCGGCGAAGACATCGCCGTCACCGCCCTGCGCGAAGTCCAGGAAGAGACCGGCGTGGACCAGCTCGAGCTCCGCGGCCTGATCTGCGTCACCGACCACTGCTACCTGCGCGACGGCATCTGGCACCTCAAGCACACCTGGTGGTACGACATGCTCTACACCGACCCGGTGGACCTCACGCCCCAGCGCGAAGAAGACATCGCCCGCGCCGCCTGGGTGGCACGTTCCAGCCTCCCTCCGTTCCTGAAGAACACCTATCCTTCCATCCTGGAGGTCTTCCGCGAAGCCAAAGTCTAGCTACTCGGCCTTGACGGTCCGGGCCGGATCGACCCGGGAAATGAACAGCGTGGGGATCAGCAGCAAGAGCAGGATGCCCGCGAACGCGGCGGCGTCGGCGAGCAGGATGCCCGGCAGGTTCACGTGCACGGGCACATAAGAGACAAAATAATTCTCGGGATTGAGCTTGATCCAGTGCGTCGTGCCCTGGACCAGGCAGAAGAGCAGCGCGAGGGCGTTGCCCGCCGCCATGCCGAAGGCGGCGGAGCGGGCCCCCACCCGCAGGAAAACTCCGGCCACGGCGCGGTCGCCCATCCCGAGGGTCTTGAGCGTGCCGATCGTGCTGACGTGCCGGAACAGCAGGATCAGCAGGCCGGAAATCATGTTGAACCCCGCCACGACGGTCATCAGCAGCAGGATCGCATACACATTGAAATCGATCAGGTCCAGCCAGTCGAACAGCTGGGGGAAGCGCTCGGTGGCGGGCACGGCGCGCAGCGGGTCCTCGTCCACACCGGCGGCCGCCGTGGCGCGCCAGCCCAGCTCAGCGTTCAGCGCCTGCAGGGCGTTGCGCTCGCGGAATCGCGGCTCCACCGTCACTTCCAGCAGCGAAGACTCGTCCTGCTCCCATTCGCGCAGACGGCGCAGGTCCCCGATGGGGACATAGAGCAGCTGCCCGGCGTCCGTGGCCAGGGCGCTGTCGTAGACCGACAGGATGTGCCACTTGCGGACCTTGGTCTTGTCGCCGACGAACCAGGCCGTCAGGTCGTCGCCGGCCTGCAGACCGAAACGCGTGGCGAGCGTGGCCGGGATGCGCACGCCCATCGAGACCGTGTCCGCGGACGTGCCCTTGAACAGGGCCCCCTGGATGTCGTCCCCGACCTTGAGGATGCCGGCGCTGTAGACGACCGGCTCGATCCGCTCCACGCCGCGCACCCCTGCCAGGTCTTGCAGACGGGCAGGGGTGCGGACGGGGTCGGCGCCGCCGGTCAGGTCGGCGGAAGGGCCGGTCAGGAGGATGTCCCCCGTGACGGCCGAGACGCCGCCGCGGATCTCCCGCCGGAATCCGGCGGAAATGGCGACGGCCAGGATGATCACAAAGAAGGAGATGGCTATCGCAACGACAGCCATCTTCTCCTTGACGCGCAGGCGCCGGGCTATGAAGCCGCCGGCCTGCATGATATTACCAGATATGGACGCGCTCGGCCTCCGGACGCCACATCGCATCGCCTTCCTTGATGCCGAAAGCATCGAAGAAGTAGCCGAAGTTGCGCAGGGCCACGTTGACGCGGTTCTTGCCCAGCGAGTGGACGTCGAGCTTGGTCAGGCGGGCGCTCTCCTCGTCGGTGATGTTCTGCGCCCAGACGTGGGCGTAGCCGAGGAAGAAGCGCTGCTCCATGGTCAGGCCGTCGATCGGGGCGGGGATGTTCTCGCCCACGGCGTTGTGCAGGGCCGTCCAGGCGATGCTGATGCCGCCGTGGTCGGCGATGTTCTCACCGAGGGTGAGCGCGCCGTTGGCCATCAGGCCGGGCACGACCTCCACGGCGCTGTACTGGTCGGCGAGCACCTTGGTCTTGGCCACGAAAGCGGCGCGGTCCTCGTCGGTCCACCAGTTGTTCATGTTGCCCTCCTTGTCGAACAGGCTGCCCTGGTCGTCGAAGCCGTGGGTCATCTCGTGGCCGATCACCACGCCGATGGCGCCATAGTTGACGGCGTCGTCAGCATCCGGGTTGAAGAACGGCGGCTGCAGGATACCGGCCGGGAAGCAGATCTCGTTGGTCGTCGGGTTGTAGTAGGCGTTGACCGTCTGCGGGGTCATGCCCCACTCGGTCGGGTCGGTCGGCTGGCCGATCTTGGAGAGGTTGTCAGCCACATACCAGGCGCTGGCGGCGACCAGGTTGTCCAGGTAGCTGAGCTCAGGATCCACGGTGAGGGTGCTGTAGTCCTTCCACTTGTCGGGATAGCCGATCTTGACGGTGAAGGCGGCGAGCTTCTCGCGGGCCTTGGCCTTGGTGGCGTCGGACATCCAGTCGAGCTCGTCGATGTGCTGGCCGAGGGAGATCTGGAGGTTCTTGACCAGGTCGAGCATCTTCTGCTTGGAGGACTCGGGGAAGAACTTGGCCACGTACATCTGGCCGACGGCCTCGCCGAGGATGCTGTTGGGAACGCTCATCGCGCGCTTCCAGCGCGGCTTCTGCTCGGTCACGCCGCTCATCTGGCGGCTGTAGAAGTCGAAGTTGGCATCGTAGAAGTCGTCGGACAGGCTGGTGGCGGCGCTGTTGATCAGGTTGGCTGCCAGATAGTCCTTGAGCACCTCGATGTCGGTGTCCTTGAAGATCTTGCTGAAGCCCTCGAAGTAGGAAGGCTGCTGCACGATGATCTTGTCCTGGTCGGCGATGCCGAGCGCGGCGAAGAAGGTCTTGAAGTCGAAGCCCGGGTAGGCCTTGTAGATCTGGGCGGAGCTCATCGGGTTGTAGATCTTCTCCATGTCGCGGTTCTGCACGCTGGTCCAGGAGACCTGGGCGAGCTTGTCCTCGAGGCCCGCGGCGTTGGCGGCGCGCTGCTCGGCGTTGTCCACGCCGGCGAGCGTGAAGAACTTGACGAGCATCGCCTCATAGCCCTTGCGCAGCTCGGCGTTGGCCGGGTCCACGTAGTAGTCGCGGTCGCCCATGCCGAGGCCGCCCTGGCCCATGTAGAGGACCTGGACCTTGCTGTCCATCAGGTCGGCCTCCGCGCCACCGCCGAAGAAGCCGCCCTCACCGATGAGGTTCAGCTTGCCGAGGTGTGCGGCGAGCGCCTTCTTGTCGGAGACGGCGTAGATCTCGTCGATATATTTCTTGAGCGGGGCGGCTCCTTCCGCGTTGAGACGGACGGAGTCGAGGCCCTGCTTGTAGAGGTCCACGATCTTCTGGTCGATGGTGCCCGGTTCCGGGTTCATCGTCGTCATCTCGGAGAACAGGGCGTTGAGGTTCTCCACGTTCTTCTCACGCAGCATGTCGAACGAACCGAAACGGCCGTATTCGGGCTTGAGGGGGTTGTTCTTCATCCATCCGCCGTTGGCGTACTGATAGAAATCCTCGCCGGCGGCAACGGACGTGTCCAGGTCCGCCAGGTCGATGGCGGGGACTTTCGCTTCCTTGGGCTGGCAGGCTGCCAGCATCATCACAGGAATCATAAACAGATAGAATCTTTTCATATGTTGAAAATTGAAATATGCTGATACTTTAGATCAAACATACAAAGATAGTGGAAAAATTACGATATTTGCACGGCAATGAATGTGAAAGCAAAAGATATCCTCACCCGCTATGCCGTGGCGACCGTCGGACTGGTGTTCGTGGCGTTCGGCGTGGCGCTGTCGATCATATCCAACCTCGGCACGGCGCCGCTTTCGTGCCCTTCGTATGTCCTGAACCTCAAGTGGCCCGTCCTGTCGGTCGGGACCTTCACCGTCCTGGTGAACATGACCTATATGCTCCTGCAGATCGCGCTCCTGCGCAAGGATTTCAAGGCGAAGCACCTCCTGCAGATCCTCGCGTCCGCCGTGTTCGGCTATCTGATCGACGGCTGCATGTGGGCCCTCGCCTGGCTGCATCCCGCGGGCTTCGCCGCCCGCGTCGGTCTGACGCTCCTGGCCGCGGCCGTGACCGCGTTCGGCGTCAGCATCGAAGTGGCGGCCGACGCCTGGATGCTCTCCGCCGAGATGACGGTGGCGGCGTTCGCCAAGGTGCTCCGCAAGCCTTTCGGCCCGGTCAAGGTGGTGATGGATTCGCTGACGGTCGTGCTCGCGGCCGTCCTGGCGTGGATCTTCTTCCACAATCCGTTCGGCGCAGGCGCCTGGACGGGTGCGGGCGACGTCCTGATGGCCCGCACGGAAGGGATCGTCATCGGTCTGGGGACGCTCCTGCTCGCGGTCCTGCCCGGCGCGATGATGCGCCTGACGGACCCGCTCGTGGCGCGTCTCAAGGACAGATCTTGCAAAGGCGGTTGTACACAGCGATGATGCTGTCCACGTAGCCCATCGTTTCCCCTCCCTTGAAGGTGCCCAGCTTGACGGCGCCTGTCTCCAGAATACTTTCATCTGCCATCAGCGGCAGCACCTGCGTCTGGATGTTGATCCAATAGGACGGATCCACGTCCAGGTGGCGTGCCAGGCTGATGCAGTCGTCGATGCGCCCGATGCCCGCGTTGTACGCGGCCAGGGCGTATTTGTAGCGTTCCGTCTGGTTGGCGGCCACCTTGGAGTAGCGCTTGATCAGGTAGCTGAGCGACTGGGCGCCCGCGGCGATGTTCATCTCGGGGTCCAGCGGGTTCGTCACGCCGTAGCGCGCGGCCGTCTTGGGCATCATCTGCATCAGGCCGGCGGCGCCGCGCTTCGAGCGCGCCTCGATGTGGAAACGGGATTCCGAATAGATCAGGGCGGCCAGCAAATGCCAGTCCCAGCCGACCGTGTCGGCGTGGGCGCGGATCAGCGAGTCGTAGGGGCTGATCTGCGCGCGCGGCCCGCTCCTGAACACGTTGTAGCGGTTCAGGAAGGCGTCGCGCGTGGGCGCATACTGGTCCGAGGCGTGCCATTCGGCGATCCATTCGTTGGCTTCCTTCATGCCCGCGTGCTCGTCGTGGCGCATCAGCCACACGCTCATGCTGTCCAGCGGCGAGGACACGAGCACGCTGTCCGGCGCCAGATTCTCTTCGAAGGGGACCACCACGATGTCCACGGCCCCGGCGCGCAGCGAGTCCAGATAGGACATGTCGCGCCCGGTGAGGCGGATGTCGATGGTCTGCCCGTTGGCGGCGGCGAAGCGCTGCAACAGGTGGTAGTGGTAGCCGATCACCAGCGCCTTGGAGGTATCGGCCAGGGGAGCCAGCTCCAGGACGCCCTGGAGGTGGGCAGGCTTGACGCGCGGGTCGGGCTCGCGCTTCAACAGCGAAGCGAGGCCCGTAGCTGCGAGCAGGATCGCGGCCACGAGCAGGCAGATTCGTTCTCTGCGGTTCATCGGTTTGCGGTTGAGAGGTTTCTGCTGGAACGGCCGCCCCCGGACCTGACCGGCGAGGCGTTGCCTCGCTGCCCGGAGGACTGGGAGCCTGTCGAGGAAGACCGTCCGCCCTGCGACGCCCTGCCGGGCTGCGTGTAGAACGGCCAGTAAATGCCAAATTTCAGGCCGTCAATCCCGCTCTGGGTGATGACGAAGCGGTCGGCGCTGAAATAGTCGGGATGCAGCAGCGGCCAGCCCAGGCCCGCGTTCTGGTATTTGATGAAGACACAGGCGCGCTTCCACTGCATGTTGATGAAAATGTCGAACCAGGGGCCGTTGGTGTAGGTCCGCCCGGTCTGGTTGTGGAATACGCCCACGTTGGGATTCCAGGCAGGGGAATTCCAGGGCGTGTTGTAGTAGGCGTCCGCGCCGATCTGCATCGTCATCACGTTCTGGCGCCGCTCGTTGCGCTGCACCACGAATTCGAGGTAGTAGCGGAAATTGAGGGCGAGCGTGGGCAGGGGCAGGACCTCCGGCTCGGAAGAGAGCTGGAAGAGCGCGCGGTGGTCAAGGTGCACCGGGCCCAGCTTGAACTCCTTGCGCAGCGAGGCGGAAAGGACGCTCATCGCCTTGGTGTTCTGCCGGATGATGCCCTCGGTGTCGTAGTAGATGTTGCCGCCAAGCAGGGCGTAGCCCACCTGGGCGGACAGCCGCCAGTAGGGGATGTCGATCCGTCCCTGGAGACGGGTCGTGGTGATCTTGCCGAAGTCGTTGTCCCAGCTGAAGTGGTTGAAGTTGAGGTGCTGGTGATAGAAGGTCGGCTCCTCCAGCGTGCTCTCGAAGTGCGCGTCCAGGCTGACGGGGCTCTTGCGGGCCCGCCGGAAAGGATAGAGGCGGAAGCCGGCGTTCGCCTCGACGGCGAAGTCGCCCACGCCGTGGCCCAGCGTCACGAACCGCGCCTTGGCGTCCCACCAGGCGGTCCGGAACAGGCGGCCTTCCGCGCCCGCGTAGAGATAGAAGGAGTTCTCGACGTGCCGGGTCGGCCGAACGGAGGTGCTGTCGAAATAGGTCCGCAGCAGGTCGCCCACGCCGACGTCCAGGCGGGACACCGGCCCGTCGGCGGACCAGGGCTGCAGGCGGAGATATACTTTATTGTCCAGGCTCAGCACGCGCATCGAGTCGGCGCTGGACCTGCCGTAGCGGAAGACGTCGTTGTAGAAGGCGGCGCCGGTCTCGTCGAAGATGTCGTCGGTGTATTTGCGGGTGAACGTCGAGAATTCGCTGCTGTGGCCGACGAAGGCCGTCGTGATGTCGCGGTTGAGCGAGTCGGCGTTGAAGGTGTAGGTGCTGTCGCGGCGCGCCCGCATCTTCTCGATGAAGGTGAACGGGATGCGCAGCTGCTGGTCCAGGAAGAAGGTGCGCCTCTTGATCTCGGAACCGGCTTTGGCGAGGGCGACGGGGATGTCTCGCGGCTCCACGGCCGTGTCCCGGATCATCCCGATGTCCTGCATGCCGCCGTTCTCGTCGCGGGTGACCGTGTTGCCGATATAGCCGGCGTGCATCGTGTAGCGCTTGCCCAGGTAGTTGACCTGCACGGCGGTGGTGCTGTTGGACGTCTTCTCCTTCTCGAGGATGCCCTCGCCGCCGAAGTGGTCGTAGAGCAGGGAGAAATTGAGCGCCGGGGTGATGTTCTGCGTGGTGAAGAGGTGGAGGTTGTCGGACTCCTTCGACTGCTTGGCGAACAGGGTGCCGAAGTAGGCGAGCTCCGTGTAGGGGACCTTCGTGTTGTAGAACGGGAGCGTCCTGTGCGAATAGGTCCAGGCTTCCTGCGCGTCGTAGAAGATCACGCCCTCGTCGCTGCGGCGCTGGAACCAGTCGTAGTGCTGGAGCGGCGAGCCGGCCACGCCCAGCCAGGTGGCGTTGACGTCGGTCCGGCGGAACGGGAAGTCGTAGAAATGGTAGTTGTAGCCCGTGTCGGGCACATAAGGCCGGACCTTGCCGAAATCCGGGTCGACCGTCCAGGCGACGATGCGCTTGTAGTAGAGCGAGTCGGGCAGGGCGTAGGTCTCCAGGATGCGCGGGGTCGTCTCCGCGATGCTGTCGCGGATGTTCTGCCGCTCTTCGCGGACCTTGTTGAGGGAATCGGCCTCCGCCAGCTTGCGCTTGACTTTCTGGTCGAGGTCGTATTTCTTGCGCTCTTCGCGCGAAAGGCCGGCGTACCAGGCCTCGAAGGCGGCCTTCGCCCGGGCGATGGAGTCGGCCAGGTAGATGGAGTCGAGCTTGTCCCAGAGGGAGGTGTCGAGCAGGGCCTTGAGCGAGTCGCGCGGGCTGAGGCGCAGGACCGTGTCGGGCGCCTCGGCCGTCGAGTCGGCGAGCTCTCCGGCCTGCGCCGAGGTGTCGCGCACGACGATCTCCTCCAGCGACAGGGTGCGGCGCAGCTTGTAGCCGGCCACGGGGTAGGTCACCGTGTCCTGCACGGCGGCCGGGGCCGGGATCCGCACGATGTGCGGGGCGGGCTCCTGGTGGAGGCCGGTCGCTCCGAGGGCGACGAGGGCCGTCACCGCGATCGGAAATGCTATGCGCGAAAGCATGTTCATAGACAATTCACAAAGTTAAGGACTTTTGGGGGATTCTCAAAAAGTGCGTACATTCGTAGTTGAATATGGACAGACTCACCCGACTGTATCGCGACTGGTCCGGCTGCGCGCCGGACGCGTGCGACCTGCTGCCCCTCTCCGGCAGCGCCCGCAAGTATTACCGGATGAGCGGGGAGGGCGGCACCGTGATCGGCTGCATCGGGACCAACCCGGCCGAGAACCGCGCTTTCCTCGCGCTCGACGCGCAGTTCTGCGCGCAGGGGCTTCACGCCCCGGCGCTCTACGGCGTGTCGCCGGACGGGATGGCCTACCTGCAGGAGGACCTGGGCGACGGCCAGCTCTTCGAGCTCCTGAAGCCCGCCCTCGCGGACGGCTCCTTCACGCAGCAGCAGCGGGACTGGCTGCACGACACGCTGTCGCTGCTGCCTGCCGTGCAGTTCAAGGTCGGGGCGGGCTTCGACTGGGACGTCTGTTTCCCGGACCGGGAGTTCAACGCCCGGATGGTGGACTTCGACCTCAATTATTTCAAATACGATTTCCTCAAGCTCACGGGGCTCGAGTTCAATGAGATCCGCCTGCAGGACGACTTCGACCGCCTGCGCGCGGATGCGCTCGGGTTCGCGGGCGACACCTTCATGTACCGCGACTTCCAGGCGCGCAACGTGATGATCAAGGACGGCGAGCCCTGTTTCGTCGATTTCCAGGGCGGCCGGCGCGGCCCGGTGCAGTACGACCTCGCGTCGTTCCTCTGGAACGCCGGGACGCATTTCGACGCCGCGATGCGGCGCGAGCTCGAGCTGGTCTACCTGCGCGCGCTCGACGCCTTCCGGCCCGTGGACGAGCCGGAATTCTACCGCCAGTACCGCCTGCTCACGCTGGTGCGCCTGCTCCAGGAGACGGGCGCCTACGGCTTCCGGGGCCTGGTGGAGCGCAAGCAGCTCTTCCTGGACTGCATCCCGACGGTGCTGCGCGCCTTCCGGGAGCTGACCGCCGAGCCGTTCGCGCGGTATCCTTATCTGACTGAAGTCCTGCAGCGGCTTGCTGCAGAATGGGACGGCCGGACCATCCTGCCCGGCGTGGAGGTGGCCTTATGAAAGCGCTGATCTTCGCCGCCGGCCTGGGGACGCGCCTGCGGCCGCTCACGGACACGATGCCCAAGGCGCTCGTCCCCGTGGCGGGCGTGCCGATGCTCGAGCGCGTGCTGTGCAAGCTGCGCGACGCGGGGCTGGATTCGTTCGTGGTCAACGTCCACCATTTCGCGGAGCAGATCGAACGCTTCCTGGCGGAGAAGGGCAATTTCGGCGTGCCCGTGGCCATTTCGCGCGAGGAGCGCGAGCCGCTCGAGACCGGCGGCGGCATCCGGCACGCGGCGCCCCTGCTCGCTTCGCCCGCCGGTCGCTTCCTCGTCCACAACGTGGACATCCTCAGCGACCTGGACGTCCGCTGGTTCCTGGCGCAGGACGACCCGCAGAGCCTCGCGACGCTCCTGCTCATCGACGCCCCCGCCGACCGCTATCTCCTCTTTGATGACGAAATGCGCCTGGTCGGCTGGACCAACGTCCGCACGGGCGAGGTCAAGAGCCCGTTCCTGCCGGACTTCGATCCCTCCAAATACCGCCGCTACTCCTTCTGCGGCATCCACATCGTCTCCGAGGCGGTCTTCGACAAGATGGCCTCCTGGCCGGAGAAATTCTCCATCATCGATTTCTACCTGCAGCAGGCCGCGGAAAACAAGATCCGGGGCGTGCTGGCCCCGGACCTTCAGTTGATCGATATCGGAAGCCCCGCCAAGCTGGCGGAGGCGGATGCGCTGCTGAGCCGCTAGCTGCCGCTCTGGTGGACGTGCACGTCCATCTGCGGGAACGGGAACTGGATGCCCGCCTTCGGCAGCTCGGTGTAGATCTGCTCGGTCAGGTCGAACTGCACGGGCCAGTAGTCCGCGACTTTCACCCAGATGCGCACGAGGAAGTCGACCGAGCTGTCGGCCAGCTTCTGCACGGCCACGAACGGGTCGGCGGCGCCGCGCGCGGTGCTGTCCAGCACGCGCGCGTCTGCCTTGACGATCTCCAGGAGCTTCGCCTTGCAGGCGGCCGCGTCGGTGCCGTATTCCACGCTCACGGGGATGTCGATGCGGCGCATCTTGTAGTGGGTGTAGTTGACGATGTTGCCGTTGGACAGCGAGCCGTTGGGCAGGATGACGTTGCGGTTGTCGGTGGTGGTGAGGTGCGTGCCCACGATGGTCACTTCGTTGACCACGCCGGAGTAGCCCTGGGCTTCGATGAAGTCGCCGGCCTTGAAGGGCTTGAACGCCATGATCATCAGGCCGCCGGCGAAATTCTGCATCGTGCCGCTGAGCGCCATGCCGATGGCCATGCCGCCTGCGGCCAGCAGGGCGGCGAGGGAAGTGGTGTTGATCCCGAGCGCGCCGATCACCACGATGATCAGGACGATCGTCAGGGCGATGGACACGAAACTGGAGATGAACGAAGCCATCGCACGGTCGGTCTTCCTGCGCTCGAACATCTTCTTGAGACCGTTCTTGATGCGCTTGATGATCCACGCGCCGGCGATGTAGATGGCCAGCGCGGCCAGGACTTTGAGTCCGAACTGGAGGGCAGTACGGCCCAGGCTCTGCAGGGCCGTGCTCGGGTCAGAGGTCAGCTGCTCCGTGAATTGCTGCAGCGCCACCTTGGCCGAATCGGCCTTGCTGACGAGCTCCTCCTCGGAGACGGGACTGGCTTGAATCAGAAGGGTAAGTAAAGGTTTCACGAAAACAAAGATAATAATTAATCGGAAAAATATTTGGTTTATAACATAAACTGGTTTATATTTGCATCCGAAATGACATTCATGAATATGGAAACTGAAAGCAAACTCACGCCCGAGCGGAGCCTCGCCCTCATCAACGAGACCCTGGAGGGCAACCGCCGCGCCGTCCTGGCCGGCAGCGGCAAGTTCTTCCTGCTTTGGGGCGCCGTCCTTTTCGTCTTTTCCCTGGCGGTCTGGCTGGCCTGGAGCCGGACGGGCAACCCGGTCTGGAACCTCCTCTGGCTCGGCATGCCGGCGGTCGGCTATCCGGTCGCGGCCGCGCTGGCCCGCCGGTCCGTGGTCCCGCAGAGCTTCATCACCCGGCTGCTGGGGGCGGTGTGGGGCGTTTTCGCCTTCTTCGCCTTTTCGGTCAGCGGCCTGGCGTCCGTTTTTCCGATTCCCCTGACGATGGCGATCATCTTGCTGCTCGGACTCGCCGAGTCCGTCTCCGGCGTCATCCTCAAGAGCTGGCCGTTCATCGTGGCCGGTGCCGTCGTGGGGCTGGGCGGCGCCTGCGCCGCCGGGGCCCTCTCCACCGCCGCCGACCAGATCCTCGTTTTCGCCGGAGCGGCCGTGGTCCTTGTCCTGACCGGTCTCGCCATCAAACTGCGCAAGTAAGATGTTCGACCGGCTCGACCCGCTCCTCCATTCGGAGCTCCGCCTGGCGGTGATGTCCGTCCTGATCGGGGTGGAGGAGGCGGACTTTGTCTATCTGCGCCGGCAGACCGGCGCCACGGCGGGCAACCTGAGCGTCCAGCTGGACAAGCTCGCGGCCGCCGGCTACATCACGGTCGAGAAGGGGTATCAGGGCAAGAAGCCCCGCACGGCCTGCCGCGTCACCGACGCGGGCCGCGCGGCCTTCGCCGCCTACGTCGAGGCCCTGCGTTCTTATATCGGAAAATAAAATGGAGAAACTGAAAAAGATTTCGGCACGGTGGTGGTTCTTCGCCCTGCTGCTGCTCGCGCAGACGGTGCTGATGCCGTTCGCCTCGCGCAACTTCGCCCCGCAGGACATCGGGCGGATCATTCCGGCGACCCTCGCCGGCGCACCCCAGATGCAACTGGGCGACTGGAATATCCTGTTCCAGAGCGTCTCGCTCCTGTTCCTGGTCCTGCTCCTGGTCTTCCGGAACCGGGTCCGGACGCTGTTCAACGCCTATGTGGCGGTGTCGTACCTGGCCTTCGCCTTCATCCAGAACGTGGCCTTCACGGAGCAGTACGGCTTCAGCGTCGTCACGGTCAACCTCGTGATGTTCCTGTTCGTGGCCTATGTCTGGATCCGGGAGGCGCTCCGCCCGCAGGGCCGTTACGACTTCGGCAACTTCCGTTGGAAGTATGCCTGGATGATCGTCCTCGCCCTGTTTGCGTACTGGTGCCCCTTCACCCTGCGGGGCGAAGCGGACCTGAACCCGCTGCATTTCTTCACCCACAATACTGCCACGGCCTTCTGCCTGACCACGCCGCTTTTCCTGACGGTCCTGACCCTCAACCTGCCGCAGGTCAACGTGGTCACCTATCGGATCACCGCCATCATCGGTTTCATCATCGGGTGCTACAACATGGGCAGTTTCTTCAATCCGGGCACCGTCTGGCTGGGGTTCGTCCACCTGCCGCTCCTGCTCATCTCGCTCTATTGTGCCGTTCTGAGCTACCGCCATCCCGCCTTCCGGCCCTGACGTCCGATTTTTTCGTATCTTTGCCGGACAGTATGAAGACCAAGGAAGAATACGCCCCGATGATCGCCCTCTACCGCGAGTGGAACGAGCGCATCAACGTCGTGTCCCGCAAGGACATCGACAGCCTCTACGAACACCACATCCTCCATTCGCTCGCGATCGCCGAATACATCGGCCGCTTCCATCCGGGCGCCTTCGACGGCGCGTCCGTCCTGGACCTCGGCACCGGCGGCGGCTTCCCCGGCATCCCCCTCGCGACCGAATTCCCGCAGGCGCAGTTCACCCTCTGCGACTCCATCGGCAAGAAGGTCAAGGTCGCGCAGGCCGTCGCCGACGGGCTCGGCCTGCAGAACGTCCGCACCGTCAACGCCCGCGCCGAGTCCCTCCCCGATACCTTCGACTGGGTCGTCTCCCGCGCCGTCACCACGCTCGAAACCTTCTACCCCTGGGTCAAAGGTAAATTCCGCCGCGGCATCCTCTACCTCAAGGGCGGCGACATAAACGCCGAGATCTCCGAACTCGTCCGCAAATGCAAGGTCGACCCCGCCAAAATCCGCACCTGGCGGGTCGATGAATGGCTGAAAGATGAATATTTTGCAGAAAAATTTGTAATTGAAATCGGAAAAGATTACCTTTGCCCTCCCGTTTTCGAAAACTAAAAAAAAGAAGATATGAAAAGGACTTTTCAACCCTCCAACCGCAAGCGTGTCAACAAGCACGGCTTCCGCGAGCGTATGAGCACGCCGAATGGCCGCCGGGTTCTCGCATCCCGCCGCGCCCACGGCCGTAAGAAGCTCACCGTCTCTTCCGAGGATCGCTGGTAGTCCAGCCCCTCCTGACGGAGAAGAACTGCCGACCCATTCCGGGCCGGCAGTTTCTTTTTTGCCCCGTCCGGAGAAAGCGAGGGAGGAGTACAGCCTTCGGGAAAAAGTAGTATCTTTGTAAAATATGTCCGCTGAGAAGTAGAGATTATGTCCAGGGAGAATGATTTTTCGCGTTTGGAGCTGCGCCTGCCTGCGTGCAGGAGCAACTACCGGTATTTCCGCGGGCGGCTGAAGCCGTCCACGAAGCTGCTGGTCCTGGTCAAGGCCAACGCTTATGGACACGGTGCCGTCGAGTTTGCTTCGATGATGCAGCAGGAAGGCGCGGACTACCTCGCCGTCGCCCTGCCGGTCGAGGGCGTGGAGCTCCGCCGCGCCGGTATTTCCCTGCCGATCCTGGTCCTGACGGCCGGGACGGACTTCTTCCCCGAGATCATCGAGAACCGCCTGGAGCCGGGTATCCCCAACCTCTACACGCTGGAAGCGCTCTGCGCCGAACTGCGTGCGCGGGGGCTGCGTGATTTCCCCATCCACATCAAGCTCGACACCGGCATGCACCGCCTCGGCTTCATGACGGGCGAGCTGCCCGCGCTGAAGGAGTTCCTCGCCGTGCACCCGGAAGTCCGGGTGCGGAGCATCTACTCCCACCTCGCCGCCGCGGAGGATCCGGCCGAAGACGCCTTCACGCTCGGCCAGATCGCCATGTTCGAATCCAACGCCCAGTCGCTCACGGACGCCCTCGGCTACCGGCCGATGTGGCATATCCTCAACTCCGCGGGCATCGAGCGCTTCCCGCAGTACCAGCACGACATGGTCCGCCTGGGCATCGGCATCTACGGCATCAGCGCCCTGCCGGACGTCCACCTCGCGCCCGTCGCTTCGCTCAAGGTCAAAGTCCTGCAGGTCAAGACCCTGGGGCCGGAAGACGGCACGATCGGCTATGGCCGCCACGGGCATGTGGCGCCGACGGGGACCGTCATCGCCACCATCCCGGTCGGCTACGCCGACGGCCTGGACCGCCACTTCGGCTGCGGCGCCGCCTCGTTCAGCGTGAACGGGCACCGCGCCCCCACGATCGGCAACATCTGCATGGACATGTGCATGATCGACGTGACCGGCATTCCCGTGCAGGTCGGCGACACCGTGACCATCTTCGGCGAAGACCCGACCGTGGGCGAGCTGGCGCAGATCCTCGGCACCATCCCGTATGAGATCCTGACCTCCGTGCCGCGCCGCATCGAGCGGATCATCCTCCGAACCAATCTAACGACACTATAATGAACAAAAGACTAATCCTTGTCCTCCTGCTGGCCTTGACTGGCCTGCAGGCGCTTTGCCAGACCTATGACGTCCTGGATATCGTCAGCTCCGACCGCCAGAAGAACGCTGGCTGCGAAGGCCCCTACCGCTATGACGCGCCGGCCCTCACGCCCGCGCCGAAAGGCTTCAAGCCTTTCTATATCAGCCACTACGGCCGTCACGGCTCACGCTATGCGTGGACCAGCGACGCCTATACGGTCGTCCGCGACTGCCTGCAGGCGGCCAGCCGCGCCGGCGTGCTGACCGATCGCGGCCAGCGCTTGTACGACGACTTCCTCGCGTTCATGCCCACCCCGCTGGTCAACACCGGCGACCTGGTGGAGCTGGGCCGCGAGCAGCACACCGAGATCGCCCGCATCATGGCGGCCAGTTTCCCGGAGGTGTTCGCCAAAGGCGGCAAAGTCTCCGCGCGCGCGTCCACCTCGCAGCGCGCCATCGTCAGCATGGGCGCCTTCTGCGTGAGCCTGCAGAAGTGCGCGCCGGAGCTGGACATCGAGGTCAACTCCCTGCATACCAACATGCCGGTCGTCAACGCGACCAGCGCCCCGGCGCAGATCCGGATCCGCCGCAGCGGACGCGTCCTGATCCCGGAATCCCCGGCCTCCTTCACCGCCCGCATCGTCGACTATGACAGCATCCTGGACCGCCTCTTCACCGACCGCGGCTTCCTGGAGGAGCGGGGCGGCCGCTCGAAATTCGTCTCGATGCTCTTCTCCGTGAAAAGCGGCTACCACAACTACTGCGCTGAAGATTTCCTGGAAGACATCTTCACCCCGGAGGAGCAGTTGACCCTGTGGGAGGTCGACAACTACGTCGCGTACGTTGACCACGCCGGCGGCCGCTACCAGCAGATCCCGCTCCTGCTGGACATCGTCGCGGGCGCGGACGAAGCCATCGCCGGCGGCCCCTGCAAGGCCCACCTGCGCTTCGGCCACGACACCGTGTTCAACGCCCTCTGCCCGCTGCTCAACATCAACGGCAGCGGCTTCCAGCCCGAGACGGCCGACGAGGTCAAATACTGGTTCCAGGACTATGACACGCCGATGGCGGCCAACCTCCAGTTCGTCCTCTACCGCTCGAAGCGCGACGCGCGCATCCTCTTCAAGCTCCTGCGCAACGGTTGGGAAGTCTCCCTGCCGCAGCTCACCCCGGTCTCCGGTCCCTACTACGACTGGAACGACTTCCGCGCCTGGGCGCAGCAGCTCGACAGCGAGCATCCCGTGGCCCCGGAGCGGCCCGCCGCCCGCTAGGCCGCGGTCCGCATAAAATTGACAGGAGCCGGTCCCGAGGGGCCGGCTCCTGCGTTGCTAACCAAAAAAATAATTAAACCAATCCAACTGTTTATTTCCAACTGGTGAAGAGGGCGGAGGAAGCATCCCAACCCGGGCGCTGGGTCAGCACTCCGTTGGAGAGGCTGATCTCAGTCTGCGGATAAGGACGGAAGCCGTAGGTGGCCTCGTAGCGGGCGCGGTAGCCGGCGCCCTGGTCTTTCATCACGGTCTTGACGCCGTTGTTCCAGATCTCCTGGTTGAGCTGGCTCTCCAGGGCGGCGATGCAGTACTCCTTGCCGTAGCGGCGCATGTCACCCCAGCGGATGGCCTCGAAAGGCATCTCGTGGCGGCGCTCGATGCGGAGGGCGTCGAGGGAGTAGGGAATCGTCGGGAGCTTGGCGCGGTTGCGGACAGCGTTCATACCGTCCATGCCGTTGTAGATGACCTTGCCGTCGGTGAGCTCGGCGTGCATCAGGAGCACGTCGGCGAAGCGGAGGAGGGTGAAGTCGTTCGTGGCCTTCTTGCGGCCGAGGTCCTTGCCCTGTCCGTAGTACTCGGAGATGGAGGTGAACTCATAAGCCCACTTGCCGTCGAGGTAGCAGGCCGGAGACTGCTGCTTCTTCTGCCACAGGCCGGACTCTTCCATCTGCGACTCGGCGCCGAACTGGTAGGACTCGAAGACCGGGGCCTCTTCCCAGACGCTCCAGATGCAGCCCTTGCGGCGGATGTCGGAGGCGTCCCAGGTGTTCCAGAGGTCAGGGTTGACGGTGCCGAAGCCATAGCCGCGGCTCATCGGGAACACGCCCGTGTAGTCGCCGCTGTCGAAAGTACGCAGACCGCAGTAGTAGTTGAGGTAGTTGTACTTGTGGCTGGACTTGGCGGCGTTGATGTGGAACATCTGCTCGGGGTTGTGGGCGTCCATATACCAGCTTCCCTCGCAGTCGGCCATGAACGGATAGTCAGGCTTGGTGGCCAGGTTGCTGTAGGTCCACAGGCAACGGTAGTCGGGCACCAGGGAGTAGCCGGAGTTTTGGATGCAATCCTCCAGCTTGGCGACCACATAGTCCTTGCCGACGGTCTCGGAGGTCATCTCGTAGGTCTCGAGGTCCATCAGCGGGAGGGTGGTGATGGCCTTGCCTTCCTTGTCACCGTAGAAGCCGGTGTAGAAGAGGTACACGCGGGCGAGGAGGCCTTCGGCCACCCAGCGGTTGACGTGGCCGCGGCCGGTCAGGATCTCGCCGTAAGGCGTGGACGGCATGATGTCGCAGGCCTTCTTGAGGCTGGCGGCGATGAAGCCGTAGATCTCCTCGACGGAAGCCAGGGCCGGATACTCGGCGGCGTCCTCGACGCTTTCGGGCACGCTGGTCACGAGCGGGATGATCTCGAACATCTGGGCGAGTTCGAAGTAGAACCAGGAGCGGAGGATGTAGGCCTCGCCGAGGAGCTGGTTGCGCAGGTCCTCGTTCTCGACCTTGTCAAGCGCGGCGATGGCCATGTTGGCGCGGCCGATGCCGCTGTAGCAGTTGGTCCAGAAATCGCCCTGGGCGTCGATGTCGTTGTACATCAGGTGGTCCCAGGCCTGGGCCTCGGCGTCGTCCATACCGCCGCCGCCGAACTGGTCGTCGGAGCAGAGGTTGGCCTGCATGATGTAGCAGGTGCCGGCGTAGTCGCGCAGGTCGAGGTTGAGCGTGGCGTAGATGCCGGTCACGAGCTGCATGGCGTCCTCTTCGGAGGCGGGGAAGTTGCTCGTGTTGCGCTCGGTATAGCTGACCGTATCCAGGAAGTTCTCGCAGGCCGTCAGCGCGAACAGGGCCGATGCAGCGGCGAAGAATCGTATAATTGTCTTTTTCATGATACGCTAGAATTGAATGTTAACACCGATGAGGAAGGTTCTTGCGGACGGATAGAAGCCCACGTCGATACCGGACACCCAGTCGTCTTCGGTGCCCTTGCCGATTTCAGGATCCATGCCGGAGTAGCCGGTGAGGGTCAGCAGGTTCTGGGCGGTGAAGTAGAGACGGCACTTGCTGATGTGCTTCATGTTCACCAGGCGGCGGAAATCGTAGCCGAGGGTGACGTTGGAGACCTTGAAGTAGTCGCCGTTCTCGACATAGATGTCGGAGATGTTCTGCCAGTTGCGGTTGCTGCCGTAGGTCAGGATCGGGAGACGGTTGGACGTGCCCTCACCCTGCCAGGTCTGGAAGACGTCGGTGGTGAAGTTGTCGCGCTGGCTGTCGGCGAAGGAGCGGTAGCTCTTGGCGATCTGCTGCCCGAAGGCGCCGTAGCCGGCGATGCTGAAGTCGAAGCCCTTGTAGGCCATCCAGAAGTTGAGACCGGTGGTGAAGTGCGGGTTCGGGTCACCGATCATGGTGCGGTCCTCGGCGGAGATGACGCCGTCGCCGTTCACGTCGACGAAGATCAGGTCGCCGGGCTTGGAGTCCTCATACTTGGCCGCGGTGGCGTCCACCTGGGCCTGGTTCTGGAAGACACCGGCGGTCTTGTAGCCGTAGAAGTAGCCGATCGGATAGCCGACCTGGGCGCGGTACATCTCGACGGTGCCCTCGGAGAGGACATCCTCGGCGCCGTGGATGATACCCTCGGCGTTGGCGATGCGGGTGACGATGTTCTTGTTGTAGGCACCGTTCACGTTGATGCCGTAGGTGAAGTCACCGGTGTTCTTGCTCCAGTCGACGGCAACTTCGATACCGGAGTTGCGGATGTCGCCACCGTTGATGTAAGGAGGATTCAGACCGTACACGGAAGCGATCGGGGCGCGGACGAGCCAGTCGCGGGTGTCCTTGATGTAGCCGTCGATCGAGACGCCGAGGCGGGAGTCGAAGAAGCGGGCGTCGAGGCCGAGGTCGAGCTGCTGGGAAGTCTCCCAGCTGACCGCCGGGTTGGCGAGCACGTCACCGACGGCGCCGGTGGCGAAGGAATCCTCGGAGTCGAAAGCGTAGGAAGCGTTCGTGTCCAGCACGATGGTGGAAAGGTACTGGAAGTTGGAGATGCTGGCGTTACCGTTCTGGCCCCAGCTGGCGCGGACCTTCAGGAAGCTGAGCCAGTCCTTGGTCTGGGCCATCCACGGCTCGGAGGAGATCACCCAGCCGGCGGAAGCGGACGGGAAGATACCCCAGCGGTGACCGCGGGCGAAGTTGGAGGAACCGTCGGCGCGGACCGTGGCGGAGAACAGGTACTTGTTGTCGTAGTTGTAGTTCACACGGCCGAAGAACGAGGCGAGGGCGCCCTGGCTGCGGGGAGAACCGGAGACGGACACCTGGCTCAGCTCCTTCGGTTTCGTGTTGGACAGATAGGCACGGTCCCAGTCGTTGGGGAAGATGGAGTTGGTGCCCTTGCCGCTGACGCTCACGCCCATGCCCCATTTCTCGATGGACTGGCCGGCGACGAAGTCGAAGTTGTGCAGGTCCTTGATGGAGAAGTTGTAGGACACGGTGTTCTCCCAGGTGATGCGCTGGTTGTAGCTCATGCTCTGGCTCACGGAGTCGAAGTCGTTGTTCGCCTTCGGGTTGATGTCGTAGATCATGTTGTAGGAGCGGGAGGAGCTGGAGCTCATCACATAGCCGAATTGGGTCTTGAACTTGAGGTTCTTGATCGGCTGCAGCTCGGCGAAGGCGCTGGCCTGGAAGGTGAAGCTGGAGCTCTGCTGGAGACCGCGGGACGTGTAGTAGTCATAGGCCAGCGGGTTGGCGGAGCTGGTGCTGGTGTCGAAGTTCCAGCCTTCGGCGGAACGGGCGGCCTGGTCGTAGAAACCGGCGATGTTGCCGTTCTCGTCATACTTGTAGGCAGGGAGGAGCGGCGTGGTGCGCAGGATGTTGTGGACGGAGTTCCAGTAGATGTCCACGTCGTTGGCGATACCGCTGTTGGTGCTGTGGTTGAAGTTCATCGTCTCGCCGATGCGCAGGATGTTGAGGTCACCGCTCTTGATCACCACGTTGTCGGTGTTGACACGGAACGTGTAGCGGTTGAAGTCGGCGTGGGCCGGTCTGATCTTGTTGTAGCCGATCAGACCCTCCTGGCCGGTGTAGGACAGACCGATGGAGTACCGGTGGTCGGCGGTGCCGCCGGAGAGGTTGATGGCGTGGTTGGTCGTCATCGCGCCCCTGTTGTAGGCCTCTTCCATCCAGTTGGTACCCTTCCAGGTGCCGTTCTGGATGCTCTGGTAGAGATTGGCGGGAAGGACGGCGGCCCAGTCGGTGAGGGCGATGCCTTCATTCTTGTACATCAGGTCGAGGGCCTCCATATACTGCTGCGCGTTGCAGAGATTCGGCATCTTGGAGATGAACTGCCAGCCGTAGTAGCCGTCATAGGACAGGACGGCGCGGCCTTCCTTGCCCTGCTTCGTGGTCACGAGCACGACGCCGTTGGCGGCGCGCGCACCGTAGATGGCGGCGGAGGCGGCGTCCTTGAGCACGTCGATGGACTCGATGTCAGCCGGGTTGAGGGCGCTGAGGCTGCCGCCGACCACGCCGTCAATGACGTAGAGCGGGTCGGAATCGCCGATGGTGCCCATACCGCGGATGTTGACCTTGAAACCCTCGCCCGGCTGGCCGGAGCTCTGGGTGATGGTCACGCCCGGGCTCTGGCTCTGGAGAGCGCTGAGGACGGAAGTCGTGCTGAGTTTGGTCAGGTCATTTCCCTTCACCTGGACCGTGGATCCGGTGAGGAGTTTCTTCTGCTGGACACCGTAACCGATGACGACAGCGTCGGAGAGCATGTCGTGGTCGGGATAGAGGACGATATCCAGGGCGGACTGGCCGGCCACGGCGATTTCTGCCGAGATATAGCCGAGGCTCTCCACGGAGAGCGTCCCGTTGGCGGGAGCTTCAACCGTATAGTGGCCTTCAGCGTCGGATGCCGTCCAGGCGCCCGTACCCTTGACGACGACGGAAGCGAACGGGACAGGGTCGCCGTTGGAACCGTCGGTGATCTTTCCCTTGACCGTCAGGGTCTGTGCATTGACGCTCAATGCGGCGAACCCGGACAGCAGGGACAGGAATAAAAGTTTGGCTTTCATAAGGTTATTTTGAATAAATTAAGTGAGTTGTGTGTGGTTGCAGGTACAAAAGTATCTTATTCTCACTCTGGACAGAGTAAGAATCGCGTATTCCTACGCGCAATTTGCGTATGGGAAAATACTATTTCAGAAGAGCGCGGATGATCTGGCCGATTTCGGCGTTTTCGTGGATGCCCACGAACCTTTCGGCCCCCGGCCCATAGGCGTAAACCGGCACGAGAATGCCGTTGTGGCCCTTGGTGGAGAAGTTGACCTTGACGTTGCGTTCCTCGAGGTTGCCGTCAAGCAGGGTGAGTCCTCCGGTGGCATGGTCGGCGGTCACGACGACCAGGGTGTGGCCGTCTTTCTCGGCCCACTCGAGCACCTTGCCGATGGTGCGGTCGAAGTCGAACAGCTCCTCGGCCATGTAGCCCACCTTCTTCTTGTGGCACCAGTCGTCGATGCTGGAGCCTTCGATCATCAGGAAGAAGCCCTTCCGGTTGTCCAGCAGCTCGATGGCCTTCATCGCGCAGTCCTCGAGCACCGGCCCGCGGTCCAGCGACGGCTCCATCTCGAGCGGGGCGAAGAGGCCGAGCACGCGGCCGTCCTGCACCTTGTTGAGGTCCTCGCGGTTGTCCACGAAAGTATAGCCCTTGTCCTTCATTTCCTGGACCAGGTCGCGGCCGTCGGCGCGGTTCTGCCAGAAGCGGATGCCGCCGCCGGTCAGGAAGTCCACGTTGCTGTCCACGTACTGGGCGGCGTTGACTTCTTCGTCGTCGCGGTCGAGGGAATGGCCCACGAAGTCGAGTGGCGTCGCATCATTGATGCGGCAGGTCACGGCCACGCCGGTCTTCATGCCTTTCTCCTGGGCGCGGTGCAGGGCGGACTTGACGGGGTTGCCGTCCGGGTCCACACCCATATAGTGGTAGCGGGTCTTGACGCCCGTGGCGAGGGCGGAGCCGCCTGCGCAGGAGTCCGTCACCAGACGGTCCGTGGCATAGGTGCGGGAGAGCCCCGTGTAGATGAAGTTGTCCAGGTTGAGGTGACCTCCGTTGAGCACCCAGCCGCAGCTGACCTGCTCCAGGCCCATGCCGTCGCCGATCATCACGATGATGTTCTTGACCCGCTTGGAGCGGGGCTGCGACACGGTCACCGTCTGATACGGCTCCGCCACCGTGTACTGGTCATCTTCGCTGAACTGGTTGTTGGCGTATTTGGACATGGCGCGGGAGATGTCTTCCTGCGCGAAGGCGCCGGCTGCGAAGCCGAGCGCCAGGAGGATCAATGCTATTCTCTTCATAATCTAACGGTTATTAATCTCAAAGTGGATGTCTGCGGCGTCGCAGCTGCAGGTGACGGTCTTCGTCTGGCCCGGCAGGAGCGGGAAGAAGTTGTCGCTCCAGAAGGCGGGCGCGACCAGTTCGCCGTCCGCGTCGAGCGCCTTCAGGATGTTCATATAGGAGATGACGGAGGACTTGTTGACGAGCGTCACGGCATAGCCGCCGTCGCGCGGCTCCACGCTCATCTCCACCTCCGCGGGCTCCTGGGCGAACACGAAGCGCAGGTCGGCGTGGCGGCTGATCGGGGTGAGGTACCAGTTCGTCCGGTTCCAGACGTAGTCGTTGTCCCGGGCGGGCAGGCAGTAGAAGTTGTCCGCGACCGGCGTGCCGTCGGGGGTGGTGAGCGTCAGCGCCACGAAGTGCGGACGCCCGTCGAAGCGGCGCAGGTCGAAGACCGGCAGGCTCTGGCGGTAGTCGAGGCGGATCTCGCGGCTGTCGCCGCCGATCACGCGGGACTGCGCGTCGTAGACGGTATAGGTGGCCTTGAGCGTGCAGGCCTCCGGGCGCTCGCTGACGGCGTAGACCTTGCGGTCGGCGTAGTCGAAGATGAGCTGCTGGGGCTCGCAGGCTTTCTTGGTGCCGTAGTAGCCGGCGGTCGGGACGCCGTACCAGTCATAGAGCTGCCAGTAGAGGGACGGCCAGGCGGAGTTGAGCATCCACTGGACGATGCCCGTGCTCTTCGGCATGCGGGCGCGGAACGCCTCGAACATCGCGCGGGTGCCGTCGTAGTCCACGGCGTGGGCCTTGCGGACGAAGTCCGCGAAACCGGAAGCTGCGCCGTACTGGTTCTCGATAATCGTATTGAGCATCTTGGTCGAGTTCATCGCGGAACCCGAGGTGGTGCAGTGGAAGTCCCAGCTGTCGGAGAGCGGCCACAGGGCGTCCTCCGGAATCATCCGGCGCAGGGATTCGGCCTGCGGGAGGTTGGCGCCGATGCCGGTCTCGGTGTTGAAGCCGAAGGCGCCGCCCGCCTGCGTGTCGCGGTACCAGTAGTCGGGGCCGACGTACTCGTACGGGCCTTCCATCTTGGTGCCGGACCAGCCGGCCAGGCTCTCCAGGTTCTTGGCAGAGCAGACGTAGGGGCGGTATTCCTCCGCCTCATAGATTTCCAGATAGCGCTTCTCGAGGCGCGGGTTGGGGATGCGGTCGCTGCCGGTCAGCCAGCCGATCAGGGCCGGGTGGTTGTGCAGGCGGACCACCTGGTCGTGGAAATACGCGACCGCCAGGTCCTCCGTCTCCGGGCTGTTGATGCAGCCGTAGCCGTCGGTCTCGGGCAGGCCGCAATAGTTCTCCCACTCCCACTGGCAGCTCCAGCCCACGAGGGCGAGCACGCCGAGGCGGTCGCACAGGTCGTAGACCGTGTCGTCCTTGCCCCAGATGTTCTCGAAGCGGATGCAGTTCAGATTCATGTCCTTGACATACTCCACCTGCCGGCGGATGCTTTCCGGCGTATCGCGCAGGAAGAGGTCGTCGGTCCAGCCGGCTCCCTTCAGCAGGATGTCCTTGCCGTTGAGGGTGAACTGGCGGTAGTTCTCCGGGGTGAGGCGGCTCTCGATCTTGCGCACGCCGAAGGCGGCTTCGCGCGCGTCGGAAAGGGCGCCGTCCACCGTCACGGAAGCGCGCAGGTTATACATTTCCGGCTTGCCGAGGTCGTAGCTCCACCAGATGCGCGGCTGCGCGAGGTGCAGCAGCGCGGCTTCGGCGGGCGTCAGCACGACGACCTGCTCCGCGCCGGCGGGCAGTTCGAAGGGGACGGCGGCTTCGCCTTCATTGTCCAGATTCAGGACGATCGTGCCCGAGACGGCCTTGTCCGCATGGTTGCGCAGGCGGACGCGCACCTCCAGGTCGGCCTTGTCCAGGGCGGGAAGCTCCGGCTCGGCGATCACGAACAGGTCCTCGACGGACACCGCGCCGGTCGCATGCAGCGTGACCGGGCGCACGATGCCCATGCTCTCGTCCAGCGGACGCGGGTTCCAGTCCACGAAACCGTGGTTCAGGTCGCCGGACTGGGCGCGGCGCAGCCTGACCTGCAGGCTGTTGCGGCCCTTCAGCAGGTCGGTGACGTCGTAGGCGCGGCGGATGAACATGCCGGCGGTGGTGTCGGACGATGCGATCTGCTTGCCGTTCAGGAAGATGTCGGCATAGTAGTCGAGCCCGTCGAAGACCAGCTCGACGTGCTGGCCGGCCGCGGCTTTCGCCGTGAATTCCGTGCTGTAGGTCCAGCTCCCGTCAAAGACGGACCGGTCGGCGGCGGCGTAGTTGCGGCCCGCGAACAGGGCGTCGCCGAAATAGCCGGCATCCGCGAGGACGCCGCAGACCGTGGACGGGACCGTGGCGGCATATTTGTCCGCCCCGCCGTCGCGGGAAAGTTGCCAGCCCCCGTCCAGGACCATGCTGTCCCCGGAGGCCATCCGGCCCTGTTGCCCGCAGGCGCAGACCGTCAGAGTCATAAGCAAGTAGAGGATCTTTTTCATACGTGGCTAGATGAGAGATGCGCCGATCACCGGGATGTCGTCGCCGGTGCAGACGTCGATGGTGAGCCGTTCGAGGCTCTTGCGATAAGGGAAATCCCGCTTCAGGCGCGCCTCCATGGACTGCCGGAAGAGCGGGTAGGTATAAGCGATGCCGCCGCCGAACGCGATGTGGCTCGGGTCATAGGCGAACATGACGGTGCTGAGGAGGTCGCCCAGGTGCTTGCCCAGGTCGTTGAAGAGGGCGTGGGCGCGGGGGTCGCCGTTGTGGGCGGCTTCGGAAGCGCTGAGGCTGTCCCAGCCGCTCCCGGCGAAGAACTGCTTGCTGCAGAAGCTCTCGAGCGTGGCGCTCCGGTAGGGGAGCGCGCCCAGCTCGCCGGCGCCGCAGTTGGCCCCGCAGAAGAGGCGGCCGCGGTCCACGATGCCGATGCCTACGCCCGTGCCGAGCGTGATCACGACGAGCACTTCCGGCTTGGCGTCGGCGGGATAGCCCTCATACACGCCCATGGCGTAGCAGTTGGCGTCGTTGTTGAGCGATACGGGCAGGTGGAAACGTGCTTCGAGGAGGTCCTTGAGGGGGACTTCCGTCCAGGAAGGGATGTTGGCGGTGTCGTATACGATGCCCCGGTTGACGTCCACGACGGACGGGACGCCGATTCCGATCTTTTCTGTGTCCGGGGTGAGGATGCCGGCAATCTGTTCCGACAGGGTGTCGATAGTTTGTTCGAGGTTAGCTTCGCGGGGGAACCAGGGGGTGGAGACCCGCTTGACAATCTTGCCGTCCTGGACCAGGCCCAGGACAAGATTAGTCCCTCCAACGTCAATTCCAAGTGTCATTTGTCGTGTGATTTTTTTGCAAAATTATGGATTAGATTGAAAGTGCAAAAACAATTTCGCGTATTTAGGCACGCAATTTGCGTCATTCAATTGCCTCGGTCCTTAATATTATTCATATTTGTGGCGTATTAAAAAACGCACTGATTGTGAACACTAAACACCATTTTCTCCTTTTTATCGCGTGCGCGTTTTGCGTAGCCTGCACCCCAGTTTGTCATATTGTTTGGACTGAAGGAGTTACCGATCCCGAGAGCGGCCGGGCTCTCCACACGCTGGAGATCCAGAACCCGCCCGCGGGCACGGACTGGACCGTCTGGTTCAGCCAGTTCCGCACCCCCGTCACGATGGAGGCCGGCGCTCCCGGCTCCATCGAGCACATCAGCGGCACGCTCTACCGCGTCGTCCCTTCGGCCGAGGCGGGCGCCGCGATGACGCTCCGCTACGAGGCGCGCCCGCTGGTCAACCAGTGCCGCGCGCCGGAAGGATTCTTCCTTCAGCGCAAGGGCGGCAAGCCTGTCCCCGTGGACGCAGAATACCGTTTCCTGCCGTCCGAACCCGTCCGCAGCTTCGACTACACCCACGTGGAGACGGGTGTCTATGATATCATTCCCCGGCTCAAGGAAGTGAAACGGCTGGAAGGCGAGACCGATCTGGCCGCGGAGCCGGCCGTCTCCTTCGTCGACGGCCAGCGTCCGGGCTGGTACCGGATCACGCTCGCCGACGGCGCCGTCCGCGTCGAGGCGGCCGACGAAGACGCCGCCTACTACGCCTCCGTCACGCTGGACCGCCTGCGCCGCAACGCGCAGGGCGCCGCCGTGCCGGCCGCCGTCGTCACCGACTGGCCGGACCTGCCCTGGCGCGGCCTGATGCTCGACGTGAGCCGCAACTTTACCAAGAAAGCCGACCTGCTGCGCCTGATCGACCTGATGGCCAGCTACAAGGCCAACTTCCTGCACCTGCACTTCGGCGACGACGAAGGCTGGCGCATCGAGATCGACGCCCTGCCGGAGCTCACCTCCTACGGCGCCGCCCGCTGCCTGCCGGTCCTGCTGGACGACGGCACGATCGCCGAGCCGGACGGCCTGCAGCCGACCTACTGCGTCGCGGCCCGTCCGGGCGACGCCTCCCCGGGCAACGGCTATTATTCCCACGCCGACTTCGTCGAAATCCTCCGCTACGCCAACAAGCGCCATATCCGCATCATCCCCGAGTTCGACACGCCGGGCCATTCCCGCGCCGCGGTCAAGTCGATGGAGGTGCGTGCGCAGCGGACCGGCGACCGCAGCTGCCTGCTCTCCGAGCCGGAAGACACTTCCGTCTATGAGTCCGTGCAGGACTACACCGACAACGTGATGAACGTGGCCCTGCCTTCGACCTATACCTTCTTCGAGACCGTCTTCGACGGGCTGGCCGCGCTCTACGCGGAAGCGGACGCACCCCTCGTCGCCATCCATATCGGCGGCGACGAAGTGCCCGACGGCGCCTGGACCGGCTCGCCGGCCTGCGCCGCCCTGATGGCCGAGAACGGCCGCACCGACATCGGCTGGCTGAAGGAGTATTTCCTGAACCGCCTGATGGACATCGCCGAAGCGCGCGGCATCAAGCTGGGCGGCTGGCAGGACGTCTGCCAGCACGTCGAGCCCGCCACGCTCGCGCGGCTCCGCGACAACCTGGCCCTGACCAACCTCTGGACCGTCTCGCACGGCCGCGACGTGCTCCCGTACGAGTTCGCCGCCGAGGGCCTGCCGGTCTTCATCTCCAGCGCGCCCAACTGTTATATGGACTTCGCCTACAACTACGGCAAGACCGAGCGCGGGCACTCCTGGGGAGGCTTCGTGGACGAGCGCCGCAGCTTCTCCCTGCAGCCCTACGACATGTACCGTTCCGTCCGCTGGGACGACTACGGCAACCCCGTCGACCTGACGCGGGCCGGCGAGGGCAAGCCCGCGCTGACCCCGGCCTCCCGGCCGAACATCCTCGGCGTCGAAGGCCATCTGTGGGCCGAGACGATCCGCTGCTTCGACCACGTGACGTACTACTTCTTCCCGAAGTCGCTCGGCCTGTTCGAGCGCGGCTGGAACGCCAGCCCGGCCTGGGCCGGCACCACGGCCCCGGACGACCCGGCTTTCGTGGCCGATTTCGACCACTTCTTCAGCATCGTCACCGACCACGAATATCCCTACTACGACAGTCTCGGTATCTCCTATCATCGCCATTGATATGCTGCACCTGCTTTTCATCACCGATTTCACGGAGTCCTTCCCCAACAAGCTGCTCCAGGGCATCGTCCGCTATTCCCGGCGCAAAGAGCAATGGGCCATCTGCCGGATGCCGCCCGCCTTCAAGGAGAAGATCGGCCTGCCCGGCGTGGTCAAGTTCGCCCGGGACTGGGGCGCCGACGCCGTGATCGGGCAGTTCGAGGAGACGGACGACATCAGCCTGTTCCGCAAGAACGGCATCGTGGTCGTTGCCCAGGACTTCAAGAAGCGCTTCCAGACCATCCCCAACATCACGGCGGACTATCTGGGCACCGGCCGCATGGCGGCCCGCTTCTATATCGACCGCGGTTTCCGCAATTTCGGATTCTTCGGATTCAATGAGGTCTGCTGGTCCGACGAGCGCTGCGAAGGCTTCCGCCGCGAGGTGGAGGCCGCCGGCTATGGCGACTCCTTCTACGCCTACAACCTGCAGGAGATCGACCATCTGTGGTACTACGAGCGGGACCGCCTGCGCGACTGGCTGCAGATGGTGCCCAAGCCGATCGGCATCATGGCCTGCGACGACAACCAGGGCAACAACCTGATCGAGGCCTGCCACGCGGCCGGCATCCGGATCCCGGAGGAGGTCTCCATCATGGGCGTGGACAACGACGAGCTGCTCTGCAGCCTCGGCAGCACCACCCTGTCCAGCATCTTCGTGGACATCGAGGAAGGCGGCTACCGGACGGCCGAGCTCATCGAGAAGCTCGTCGCCAACCCGGACGCCCGGGTCGAGGACATCGTCCTGAAGCCGGTCAAGATCGTCGGGCGCATCTCCACGGCGGCTTTCGCCACGGACGACGCCCAGATCCAGAAGGCGGTCCAGTTCATCCACCGCAACTACCAGAAGAAGATCTCCGTCAAGGACGTGATCGCGGAGGTCGCCCTGTCCCGCCGCCTGCTGGAGCGCCGCTTCAAGGCCGTGACCGGGCAGACCCTCTACCAGTATATCTCCGACCTGAAGATCAAGCGCTTCGCCGAACTGCTCCTGGACACCGACGACCAGGTCGTGGGCATCGCCCTCTCCCTGGGCGAGAACGACACCAAGAGCATCTCCCGCCGCTTCAAGCAGATCTACGGCTGCTCGCCGAACGAGTGGCGCGAACAGAACCAACAAAAACGCAAGATATGACCAACCGACTTCTCATCCTGCCCCTATTGGCGCTCTGCCTGAGCGCAGGGGCCCAGCAACCGGACATCTTCGACCAGCTCCAGTCGCATCCGGAGTACCTCTCCGGGACGGACTACCTCTGCCCGACCGGGCCGGTCGGACTGACGCGCGCGCCGAAGGGCTACGAGCCTTTCTACATCAGCCATTACGGCCGTCACGGCGCCCGCTATGCCTGGCAGAGCGACATCTACGACAAGATCCACGACGTGTTCGGGGCGGCCGCCGAAGGCGACAACCTGACGGCGCTCGGCGCCTCCTTCAAGGAGCGCTTCGACGGGCTCTACCCGTCCGTGCGCTACCGCGTCGGCGACCTTTCCCGCAAGGGCTGGCAGCAACAGCAGGAGCTGGCCGGGCGGATGTATGCCAATTTCCCGAAGGTGTTCGGGAAAGATGCGGCCGTCCGCGCCTGGACTTCCACCTCCACGCGCTGCGTGATGACGATGTCCGCGTTCTGCCTGGGCCTGAAGGCGCAGGACGCGAAGCTGGACATCTTCGAGAATTTCGGCGTCAGCTTCCTGCCCGCCATCCTGCCGCTCGACGGCAAGAACCCTTTCCGCAACGAGAATTACCTCCGCACGCCGCTCCGCTTCGGGGAGACCTGGGAGCAGTATATCGAGCGCACGGTGGACTGGCGCGCCATCCTGGGCCGCCTCTTCAAGGAGCCCTTCCGGGCCGTCCCGGAGGCTGAGGGCTGGGACTTCGTGTCCTACCTCTACTTTTTCGCCGGCGGCATGGACGGCATCGACACCGACCTGGACTTCACGGACATCTTCACTCCTGAGGAACGCGTCGCGCTCTGGAAGGTGGACGATTTCCAGTTCTACGCCAACGCCTGGCCGACGCACCTGGGCTACCAGCCGATCGTGGAGGACATCATCGCCAAGGCCGACGAGCGCATCGCTTCCGGCACCAGGGGTGCCGACCTGCGCTTCGGCCACGACTATACCTTCCTCCCGCTGCTGATGACCCTCGGCGTGAACGGTTATGACCATGATGTGACCGATCCGGACGAGATCCCGGTCTGGTGCCAGCTGCACGAAGTGCCGATGGGCGCCAACCTCCACTTTGTCTTCTACCGCAGCAAGCGTTCGCCGAAGGTACTCTTCAAGGTCCTGCTCAACGGCCGCGAGGCCCGGCTCCCGCTGCCGGCTGACAACTGGCCCTATTACGACTGGGACGCCTTCAAGCAGCAGGCCGCCCTGCCCGTGATGGGCGAATATACCACGGTCGACACGGAGGTCCCGGAGATCTCCGGCCTCTGCCTGGCGCCGGACGGCAACGGCATGCTGGCCGCCTCCGACGAGAAGGGCGTCTACGCCGTCAGCTGGACGGGCGAGACGAAGCCCTTCTTCGTGGAGCGCCGCATGGACTGCGAAGGCGTCACGATCGACCCGGCCACCCGCGATGTCTACTATGTCGTCGAGGGCAGGCAGGAAATCCGGCGGCTGCGCGCCCCGGAATACAACGAATCGGAACTGCTCGGCGTGATCAAGGAAGTGGGCTACCGGACCAACAGCGGCCTCGAAGCCATCACCTGGATGAACGACGGCACGCTGCTGATCGGCAACCAGGCGGAGCCGCGCCTGCTGATCCGCTTCTCACCGACCGAGGGTATCCTC
>JAEEGK010005125.1_pt1 | contig 31730 bp, 21 predicted proteins | sample 8958771 | NCBI WGS metagenome assembly JAEEGK01 (sample SAMN16246547, study PRJNA631951) | gut metagenome | biome: gut microbiome; feature: rumen; material: SC-attached | host: Bos | place: Iran: Karaj | collected 2018-10
GACGTCCGCATTGGCATCTACGGCACGATGGACTTCTTCGATACCAAGGCCGAGCTGCTGGATGCCGAGGATTTCCGCAGCCGCATCCCCGCGAGCATACACGACACGGAGGAGAATTACGACTTCGTGGCCCTCTACGACGAGTGGCGGAGCGGCCGGCTCAAGCTGCGCTGCCAGAGCATACGCAGCAGTCTGGTCATACACAGCAACGGCGACGTGCCCATCTGCCAGAATCTCGGGGTGAATCTAGGAAACATACGGCAGAACAGCCTGGACGAGATTTTCAATGGTAGGGCGGCCCGCAAGCTGCAGTGCAGTTATGACCGCGGATGCAATGGCTGCTGGATCAATTTCCACCGGAAGTACGACATCATCCTCCTCCGGAATCTCGAGAAACTGCTTCCCAAGAGGGTGATAGAGTGGTTCTATGGGCCTTATCAGTGGTCGGGGGACAGGCGGATGACGTACAGGCGGTTTTTCGGGAAGATGCCCGATCAAGTCGGGCATGACTAACCAGGTCGGGCATGACTAACCAAGTCGGGCATGACTAACCAAGTCGGGCATGACAAAACACAGTAGATTATGAAGATAATCGAGAAATACAAGCGCCTCCGCAGCGAGGCCTACCTGAAGGAGACTTACGAGGGCGCGTATGCTTTCGTGGGAATGGGCCAGCATAGCCTGAGCAACCTCTATCCGGTCATCCACTATCTCCAGATTCCCCTGAAGTACATCTGCGTGACTTCGGAAGATAAGGCCGCGCTCATCGGCAGGAAGTTCCGTGGAGTCATCGGAACCACCGACCTTGACGCCATACTGGCAGATCCGGAAATCAAGGGCGTGTTCGTCGCTGCCAGCCCCAAGGCTCACTTTGCGATAGCGCAGAAGGTGCTGCACAGCGGGAAGGCCCTGTTCATCGAGAAACCCCCGTGCGGGAGCGCCTCGGAACTGGAAGAACTTGTAAAGAACGGCGCCAAGGGCATTGCGGTCGCAGGCTTGCAGAAGCGCTATGCACCGGCCGTACGCATACTTAAGAAGAAGATCTCCGGGGAGAAACTGCTGAACTACGACCTTCACTACTGCACCGGCGCCTATCCTGAAGGGAACGCCCTGCTGGACCTCTACATCCATCCTATAGACCTTGTCTGCCACCTTTTCGGAAGGGCCGAGGTCGTGGCCTGCGCCAAGCCCTCCAAGGACTCCTATCTGCTGATGCTCAGACATAAAGATATCTGCGGCACGCTCGAACTCTCCACCGGCTATAGTTGGGATGATGCCAAGGAGACTCTGGCGGTGAATACTGCCTCCGGCCTCTATACTCTCGACCGTTGTCAGAGCCTCACGCTCGAGCCCAAGCCCGCAGTAATCGCCGGCATTCCGCTGGAGAAAATAGGTTTTGGGAAGAAGGGCGCCCGTGTGCTCTTCGCACAGAACAGTTTCTCGCCGGTGCTCAAGCAGAATCAGGTGTATGTCCAGGGATTCTTCGACGAAGTGCGCAACTTTGCCGAAAGGGCCCAGGGCCGCAAGGCGGAAGTGCTCTCGGACCTTGACAGCCTCAGGGATACATATTCTGTGATTACATCTCTATCTCAAGACCAAGGTCTGCGATAAGGGCTGCAACTTCGCTATTCTCGAAAAAACTTTTAAGATCATTTGCGTTCATGGCATTGTTCTTTTTGTTTGACAATGCAAAAGTACGCCCCCGGATTGTCAACTTTTGACAATTTCAAAATATTTGCATAATTTTACGCCATGGACCAACCGAAATTCGAAAGAATGTTGCGGCTGATGCGTCTGCTCAGCGGCAACGTGACCTACAGCATCGACGAACTTGCCGACAAGCTCGAGATGTCCGAGCGCACCATCTATCGCTACATAGACACCTTCAAGGCCGCCGGCTTCGCCGTCGAAAAACTCTACGGCAACATCTACCGCCTCACCAGCCTTAACGACGACACCCTCGACCTGAGCAAGCTGGTCTATTTTTCGGATGAGGAAGCCGCGATAGTGAACAATATGATCGACGGCTTGGACAACACCAATGCCCTCAAGATAGGCCTGAAGCGCAAGCTTGCGGCAGTGTACGACAGCACGTCGATATCGTCGTACATAGGCAAGAGGTCCAATACGGCTAACGTCCAGGCCCTGGCAGATGCAATCAAGAACAAAAGCAAGGTGGTCCTGCACGACTACGAATCTTCCAACTCGGGGCAGGTTCGCGACCGTCTGGTGGAGCCCTTCGCCTTCACGACCAACTATGTGGATGCCTGGTGCTACGACCTGGAGGACGGGCGCAACAAGATATTCAAGATCTCCCGTATGGGCGAGGTGGAAGTGCTTCTCAAGGCCTGGACGGAAGAAGACAAGCACCACCTGCAGCCGGCCGACGCCTTCCGCATCCACGGCAACAAGTCGATGCATATACGCCTGAAACTGAGCCAGAGGGCCAAGAACCTGCTTCTGGAGGAGTATCCCCTGGCAGAGAAGTCCGTCCATAAAGAGAAAGGGGAGTGGGTATTCGACGGATTTATCCATGCGCTGCCGGGAGCCGGCCGTTTCGTGACCGGGCTTGCCCAGGAAGTCGAGATATTGGAAGGAGACGAGCTGAAGGATTACGTGCGCAGCTATATGCAGGATGCGCTCAGCTCTTCCAAACTTTAAGATACTGCTGCAGAGCCCACATCTCGTCGCGGTAGCGGGCTGCTTCGGCGAATTCCAGGTCGGCCGCGGACTTCTGCATACGCCGGCGGTCCTCTTCTATCATCTTCTCTATCTGTTCGCGGTTCATGGAACGTATGACCGGATCCTGCAGCACTGCAGCCAGGTCGGCCTTCACGTATCCGTCCACATAGGCAGAACCGGGCTCGCGCTTGGAATCGTGCCCGAATCCCACCGAAACCATTCCTGAACCGAGGTCCGAGGGGTTGGGGATATAGACAGGATCGTCGTAGGAATTGGCAGCGCTCACGCGCCCTGTGGTGCCGTTCGCCACGCGCGGGTTCATGGCCTTGCCGCCTCCCATCGAAACCAGTTCCGCCGCCAGCACATTGCTGCGGGTCTCTATCTGCTTGGGAGTTATGCCGTGTAGTTTGTTGTACTCCATCTGCTTGGTACGCCGGCGGTTGGTCTCGCGTATGGTCTCTTCCATCGAAGGAGTTATCTTGTCGGCATACATTATTACCAGCCCGTTTACGTTTCGGGCGGCGCGGCCGGCGGTCTGGGTAAGGGCGCGCGTAGTGCGCAGGAAACCTTCCTTGTCGGCATCGAGGATGGCCACCAGCGATACGCTGGGCAGGTCCAGGCCCTCGCGCAGGAGGTTCACTCCCACCAGCACGTCGAACAGGCCGTTCTTGAAATCCTCTATGATTTCCACGCGCTCTCCGGTATCCACGTCGGAGTGGATGTAGCGTACGCGTATGCCAATGCGGCGCAGATACTCGTCCAGTTCCTCCGCCATCCTCTTTGTAAGGGTGGTCACCAGCACGCGTTCGTCCAGCTCCGAGCGCTTGCGTATCTCCTCCACCAGGTCGTCCACCTGATGCTCGATGGGACGCACTTCTATCGGAGGATCCAGCAGACCGGTAGGGCGCACGACCTGCTCCGCTACCAGGCCTTCCGACTTCTCCAACTCGTATTCTGCCGGAGTGGCGCTCACATAGACCTTCTGGCCGGTGATTGCCTCGAACTCGTCGAAGGTGCAGGGACGGTTGTCAGCCGCGGCGGGCAGGCGGAATCCGTACTCCACCAGCACGCTCTTGCGGGAATGGTCCCCGCCGTACATCCCTCGTATCTGAGGAAGGGTGACGTGGCTCTCGTCTATGAAGGTGATGAAATCCTTCGGGAAATAATCTATCAGGCAGAAGGGCCTCTGGCCGGGTTTGCGGCCGTCGAAGTAGCGGGAATAGTTCTCTATGCCGGGGCAGTATCCCATCTCCTTCAGCATCTCCAGGTCGTTCTCAACCCTCTGCTGAAGGCGCTTGGCCTCTATGGGCTTGCCCACCTCCTCGAAGTAGGCCATCTGCTTCACCAGGTCGTCCTGGATTTCGCTGATGGCGGATACCACCCGCTCGCGGTTGGTCACGAAGTTGTTTGCCGGGTACACCTCCACGCTGTCCAGGGCCTCGATACGCGCCCCGGTCACCGGGTCTATCAGGCTGATGGCATCTATCTCGTTTCCGAAGAACTCTATGCGCACGGCCTCGTCCGCCCCGCCCAGGAACACATCTACCGTATCGCCGCGAACGCGGAAGGTGCCGCGCTGGAAATCGGTTTCGGTGCGGGAGTACAGGCACTCCACCAGTTGGTAGAGGAAGGTGGTGAGGCTGACGGTATCTCCCTTGTGCAGATGTATGGTCTGGGACTTCCAGTCATCCGGATTGCCTATGCCGTAGAGGCAGGAGACGGAGGAGATGACCACAACGTCACGCCTGCCGGACATAAGGGCGCTGGCGGCGCTCAGACGCAGCTTCTCTATCTGGTCATTGATGCTGAGGTCCTTCTCGATATATGTGTCGGTCGTGGGCAGGTAGGCCTCCGGCTGATAATAATCGTAGTAGGAAACGAAGTATTCCACCGCATTCTCCGGGAAGAAGGTCTTGAATTCGCCGTAAAGCTGTGCGGCCAGGGTCTTGTTGTGGCTCAGTATCAGCGCCGGCCGCTGCAGGTTGGCGATGACGTTCGCCATCGTAAAGGTCTTGCCGGATCCGGTTACGCCCAGCAGGCAGATGTCCCGGACACCGCCTTCCAGGGCCTCCGTAATCTGCTTGATGGCCTCCGGCTGGTCGCCGGAAGGCTGGTATGCCGAATTCAGGTGGAATTTCATTATAGCGCAAAGATAATAAAAATGGCCACCAGGCTAATGCATTTGCGGAAGTTTTTTGAGCTGGCCCGCGCGTGGCGGTAGCGGAGCAAATGCATTAGCCTGGTGGCTATCAGAGTACTATATTAGATAAATATGTATTTGCAGATAAACAGCGCTGCGAGTATCCACATGGTAACGGAAATCTCTTTGAACTTGCCTGCGACAGCGTGGCAGAGAACATAGGAGATGACACCGAGGAGGATACCGTCGGAGATGCTGTATGCAAGAGGCATCATTATGATGGTGATGAAGGCAGGGATGGCCTTGCAGTAATCTTCCCAGTGGATGGCCTTGACGGAAGGCATCATCATCACACCCACGATAATAAGGGCGGGAGCGGTTGCTGCGCCGGGGATGGCAAGGAAGATAGGGCTGAGGAACAGGGCCAGAGCAAAGAAAATTGCAACGGAAAAAGCGGTGAGACCGGTGCGTCCGCCTTCACCTACGCCGGATGCACTCTCAACGTAAGTGGTGGTGGTAGAAGTACCGAAGCAAGCACCTGCGATGGTTGCGATGGAGTCGGCGAGGAACATCTTCTCTACGCCGGGGATTTCTTCGTCACCCTTTCCGATGATGCCGGCACCCTGATGAACACCGATGATGGTGCCCATGGTATCGAACATATCGATGAAGAGGAAGGTGAACACGACTGCGAGCATATCCCAGCTGAGGATGCTGCTCCATTCGAACTGGCAGAAGATGGGAGCGATGCTATCGGGGAGCGACAACACCTTCGTAGGGAGGGTGGTGATTGCTGCGCCGGTTGCAGGGTCCTTGATGAAGAGGCCGATGACAGCGGTGATGAGGATGCCCCAGAGCATTCCACCACGGATCTTGGCCATCACGAGGCCAGCGGTGATGAAGAGACCGATGACACCGACGAGAGCTTTGCCTTCGGTGATGTGGCCGAGGCCTACGAGGGTAGCATCGTTATTGATGATGATACCGGCGTTCTGCATGCCGATGAAGGCGATGAACAGACCGATACCTGCACCAATAGCTTTCTTGAGCGTTCCGGGGATGGCGTTGATGAGCCAGGAGCGGACCTTGGTGACCGTCAGGATTACGAAGATGAGACCTTCGATAAGGACTGCGGTGAGTGCGAACTGCCAGGTGTGTCCCAGGCCAAGGCACACGGTGAACACGAAGAATGCGTTCAGACCCATGCCAGGTGCGAGGGCGAAAGGTTTCTTGGCATAGAGAGCCATTACCAAAGTACCCACGATAGCAGCGAGTGCGGTGGCGGTGAACACCGATCCGGCGGGCATGCCGGGAAGGGCACTGAAGATACCAGGGTTGACAGCCAGGATATAGGCCATCGTAAGGAAAGTGGTAAGTCCGGCCAGAATCTCTGTCCGGACTTTATTCTCACTAGCCTTAAACCCGAAAGCTTTTTCTAGGAAATTAGCCATGAGTATGTTATTTAATTAATTAGAAGTTCCAGCGGATACCGGCTGCAGGGTTGATTGCGAAGCCCTTCTTTACGAAGTTATTGGAAATCTCGATTTCGCCGCCGATGTCAAGATGACCGTCGAAGACGTTGGGAAGAAGGTTGTACCAAATCTGAGGCTCGGAAAGGAAAGACCAAGAGGTGCCAAATTGGGAGTCATTACCCCAGAAATCAGCAAAGCCTTTGAAAACCAGACCCTTTACACCAAAGATGTCGTTTAAGCCCCAAACAGCAGAGAATTTGACAGGATACTTGGCTGTAGAAAGCTTGTAGAATTGCTCATACATTGCATACAAGGACAGAGTCTTTGAGTAGTCTGCAGAGTGGAAGAAATACTTTGCGCCGAAGCAATACGTTCCCATGCTGAATGGATAACCGGTAATCAGTCCGTCATACTCGACATGGATGCTGAAGTCTTTCAGATTAGTATCCTGCCAGAAGTTGATGCCACGCTCGATCTCGAAGTAGCTACCATTTGCGGGGCCACTGTTTTTACCGTTAATCTTCTTGCCTGGATCTGTGCTGTTGTAGTAGTGATCGATGAACCAGAAAGTATCACCGAACTTGTCCGCCTTGAACATCTCGAAGGTGGTGGTTACATACTGACGGTTTTCACCGAAATCGTAGAAAACCTGAACGTTCTGGGCCTTTGCTCCTTGAGCGAAGGCGAGAGCTGCTACAGCAGCTGCGAAAATGATTTTTTTGGACATAAAATGTAATTTATGAACAGAATATAATAAATAATGGGTTTTAGTTTTCGCTTAGCGAAAGTATGGAGCTTACCGGCACGTCCTCGGGTATGGGGGCGCAGCGGGGGACATCCGTGATATCTATGATGAAGTTCGCATAGATAGCCTTGGGGTTGAAGTGCTTGATCAGACGTACTGCGGCGGAGGCGGTGCCCCCGGTGGCCAGTATGTCGTCGTGGATAAGCACCACGTCGTCGGAAGTGATGGCATCGGCGTGTATCTCTATGGAGTCGGTGCCATATTCCTTCTGGTAGGATTCCCTGAGCGCGGTTGCGGGGAGTTTGCCGGGTTTGCGTATGGGTACGAAGCCAGCTCCAAGCCTGGCCGCCACCGCGGCGCCGGCTATGAATCCGCGGGATTCTATGCCGGCCACCTTGGTGATGCCTTTATCTTTGTACATGGAGCAAATCCTGTCAAGGACCTCGTTATATGCTTCGGGGCTCTTGAAAAGCGTGGTCACGTCGAAGAACTGTATTCCTTTTACAGGGAAATCGGGGACTACGCGGATGGCTTCGGTAAGCTGTTTGTCAGTCATTATTTTTCTTCAAGACGGTTAACTTCGAAATCGACGGACTTGTCGCCGAGGGCGTTCTTTCCGAACTCATAGTCCTTGCCAGGCAGGACGGCATTCAGGATGATGCCGACCAGGGCGCCGACTGCAAGACCGGAGAGCTTGGTGAATCCGAGGTCCAGACTGCCTGCGCTGCTGTAGGAGATACCGATTGCGAGCACGAGGATGAGGGCCATGATGAGAACGTTGCGGGAGGACTTGAAATCGACCTGGTTCTCGACCACGTTACGTACGCCGACTGCGGAAATCATACCGTAGAGCACCAGGGAGACACCGCCGATGGTAGCAGCGGGCATAGCGCCGATGAGTGCGGAGAACTTAGGGCAGAAGGAGAGGATGATGGCGAAGACTGCGGCGATGCGGATCACGCGGGGATCGTAAACCTTGGTGAGGTTGAGCACGCCGGTGTTCTCGCCGTAGGTGGTGTTCGCAGGGGCTCCGAAGAGGGAAGCAAGGGCGGTTGCGAGACCGTCGCCCATGAGGGTGCGGTGCAGACCGGGATTCTCGAGATAGTTGATTCCGGTGGTGGAGGAGATTGCGCACATATCGCCGATGTGCTCCATCATTGTTGCGAGGGAGATAGGGATGATGGCGATGATGGCGGCGATGATCAGGCTCCAGTTAGGGTTGCCGAAGACTGCGACAGCAGTGTTCTCCCATTTGACGGGGAGGCCGATCCAGGCTGCGTTCTTGACTGCGCTGAAGTCGCACAGGCCGAAGCAGGCAGCCACGATATAGGAACCTACTACACCGAGGAGTATGGGGATGATCTTGATCATACCCTTGCCCCAGATGTTGCAGACAATGATGATGGCGATAGCAAGAAGGGCGATCCACCAGTTCTGGTTGCAGTTGTTGATGGCGGAACCCGAGAGGATGAGGCCGATGGCGATGATGATAGGGCCGGTGACCACGGGAGGGAAGAAGCGCATCACTTTCTGAGGCCCGAATGCCGCGAAGAGACCGGCAAGGATGAAGTAGATGAGGCCTGCGCAGAATACTCCGATGCAAGCATAGGGAAGTGCCTGTGCCTGGGTGAGGCCGCCTGCCATACCCATCTGGACTACGGTAGCGTAGCCGCCGAGGAAGGCGAAGGAGGATCCCAGGAATGCAGGGACGCGGAATTTGGTGCAGAGGTGGAAGATGAGGGTACCGAGACCTGCGAAGAGGAGGGTAGCAGACATCGAGAGACCTGTGATAACAGGGACCAGGACAGTGGCTCCGAACATTGCGAACATGTGCTGGAGCCCGAGGGTGAGCATTTTTCCGCGACCGAGGGTGCGTGCATCGTAGATGCCTTCGTTTTGTGCTTTCGTCATAACTTATTGTTTTTGATGGTTTCTATTCCCATTCAATGGTTGCCGGCGGTTTGGAACAGATGTCGTAGACGACACGGTTCACGCCCTTGACCCCGCGGACTATCTTGTCCGACACTTCGGACAGGAAATCGTAGGGGAGGCGGACCCAGTCGGCTGTCATTCCGTCCACTGACGTAACAGCCCGCAACGCTATAGTGTATTCGTATGTTCTTTCATCTCCCATCACGCCCACGCTCTTGATAGGAAGGAGGATGGTGCCTGCCTGCCAGACCTCGTCGTAGAGATTCCATCTCTTGAGGGCGTCGATGAATATCTTGTCGGCCTCCTGGAGTATGGCCACTTTTTCGGCTGTAACCTCGCCGAGCACGCGGATTCCGAGCCCCGGGCCGGGGAAGGGATGCCTGCCGAGGATCTCGGGATCCAGACCCAGGGCCGCTCCCACGCGGCGGACTTCGTCTTTGAAGAGGAGCCTGAGGGGCTCGACGATCTTCAGCTTCATATCCTTGGGAAGACCTCCCACATTGTGGTGGCTCTTGATGGTGGCCGATGCTCCGGGCACGGCGGAGGATTCGATGACATCGGGATAGATGGTACCCTGGGCGAGCCAGCGCACATCTTCTATCTTCTCCGCTTCGGCGTTGAACACCTCCACGAAGTCTTTTCCTATGGATTTGCGCTTGGCCTCGGGATCGGTGATTCCCGCGAGATTGCCCAGGAAGCGTGCGGAGGCATCTACCCCCTTCACGTTCAGGCCCATTCCTTTGTAGGAGGCCAGCACGGTGGTGAACTCGTCCTTGCGGAGCAGGCCGCTGTCCACGAAGATGCAGTGGAGCTGGCTGCCTATGGCCTTGTGCAGAAGCAGGGCCGCGACGCTGGAATCGACTCCGCCGGAGAGGCCGAGCACTACCTTGTCGGAGCCTATCTGCTCCTTCAGGCTGGCCACGGTGGATTCGATGAAGCTGGCAGGAGTCCAGTTGCCTGCGCAGCCGCAGATGCCCAGCACGAAGTTGCGCAGTATCTGCTTGCCGTATTCGCTGTGATGCACCTCCGCGTGGAACTGTATTCCCCAGATGGGCTTGCCCTCGATGCGGAAGGCTGCGTTATCGACCTGGGCGGTGGATGCTATCACTTTATAGGATTCCGGGAGGGAGGTGATGGTGTCGCCGTGGCTCATCCACACCTGGCTCTCGGGAGCTACTTCTTTCATCAGGGGATCCTGACCATCTTTTACGCTGAGGATGGCGCGGCCATACTCGCGGCCGCCGGTAGCGGCAACCACGCCGCCCCCCTTCCACGCGAGCCACTGCGCACCGTAGCATATTCCCAGTATGGGAAGGCTGGCGGGTACGCCGCTGAGGTCGGGCTGGGGAGCATTCTCGGCACGGACGCTCGAAGGGCTTCCGGATAGGACTATACCCTTGACGTCTGGAGATATGGCAGGAATCTTATTGAAGGGGACGATGTCGCAGTAAACATTCATTTCACGGATGCGTCTGGCGATGAGCATTGTGTATTGCGACCCGAAGTCCAGTATAAGAATCCTTTCCATTATCTGTTGTAGTTAGGTGCCGGTTTAGCGATAATAAGGTCGTGAGGATGGTTCTCGATGACACCGTTGGAGGTAATCCGGACGAACTTGGCGCCCCAGAGCTCCTGGATGGTGTGCGCTCCGCAGTAACCCATTCCGGAGCGGAGACCACCGATAAGTTGATAGAGAATGTCGCCGACGGGGCCCTTGTAAGGAACCTTGCCGACAATTCCTTCCGGAACGAGCTTCATTGCGCCGGTCTGGAAGTAGCGGTCGCGGGAACCGGCCTCCATCGCATCGATGGAACCCATTCCGCGGTAAACTTTGAATTTCTTTCCGTTCTTGAAATCCTCGATGATGTCGCCGGGAGTCTCGTCGGCACCGGCAAGGATTGAACCGCACATCACGGTGGATGCACCGGCGGCCAGGGCCTTGACTATGTCGCCGCTGTAGCGGAGTCCGCCGTCAGCGATTATAGGAATTCCGTAGGGCTTGGCAGCCTCGGCGGCGTCGTAGATGGCGGTGAGCTGGGGAACCCCCACGCCTGCAACCACGCGGGTGGTGCAGATGGAACCGGGGCCTATTCCCACCTTGACCGCATCTGCCCCCGCCTCGATGAGGGTGCGGGTGCCTTCGGCCGTTGCAACGTTGCCCACCACGACATCCAGGCCGGGGAAGGCTTTCTTGATTTTCTTGAGAGCATTGAGCACGCCCTTGCTGTGTCCGTGGGCGGAATCGAGCACTATGGCATCGACCCCGGCATCCACCAGCATAGAGGTGCGGTTGACTGCGTCGGCGGTTATGCCGACACCTGCTGCCACCTTGTAACCTGCGCTCTTGACCTTGACGGCCTCGGCCGCCTGGAGCTCGGAGCTCATATTCTTATGAAGAACCCCTATACCTCCTTCTTTTGCAAGAGCGATGGCCATAGGGGCTTCGGTGACAGTGTCCATAGCAGCAGACGCGATAGGAATCTCGAGCGCTATGTTTCTGGTAAATTTCGTTTGGAGGGAAACCTCCCTGGGAAGTACCTCGGACCAGGCTGGAACCAGAAGTACATCGTCGAAGGTGAGACCTTCTTGAAGGATGCGATTTTCGGTAAAAGACATTGTTCTAACTTCCAAGTGGCAAAGGTAGACAAAAACTCGCGACCCTGCAAGAGAGCCGCGAGTATTTTTCCACAAATTTTCAACACCTCTATTTATATAAGAAGCGCTTGATGCTCATCTTGGGAGTCTTCTCGAAAGGCTGGAGGACGACTTCCACCTTGGTGATCTGGCTATAGCCGGGGAGGTGCTTGTTGGCACCGCGCCTCACCTGTTCGGGGATGTCGGAGATGGCTTCTTCGTCGAGGCCTGCCTTCTTGATGCCTTCAGCATCGAGATATACGAGGGCGACGAGTTTGCCGGAACGGTCCACCACCACGCTTTCGGCAACGAACTGCCTCTGGTTGACGGCGGCTTCGACCTCCTCGGGGTAGATGTTCTGTCCGCTGGGACCGAGGATCATACTCTTCGAGCGGCCGCGGATGTAGATGTTGCCATCCTTGTCGATGGTACCCAGGTCGCCGGTGTGCAGGTAACCGTCCGCAGTGAAGACGGTGGAATCAGCTTCGGGATACTTGTAGTATCCGCTGCACACGTTGGTACCCTTGGCCTGGATTTCTCCGGCCACGTGCTCCGGGTCTTCGGAGTCGATGCGCACGTCGGCGCAGTCGACCGCTTTGCCGCAGGAACCGGTAGCATAGAATTTCGTGTCTTCGTAGGCAAGTAGCGGGGCTGCCTCCGTCATACCGTATCCCACGGTGTAAGGAAGCTTGATCTTTTTGAAGCAATGTTCCACTTCGGGGTTGAGGGCCGCACCTCCCATAACGAATTCGCGGACTTTGCCACCGAAAGCGGATTGAAGTTTTTCACCTACCTTTTTATAAATAGCACCGCTGACGCCAGGTATCGCTGTCAGCACTTTCATATACCACTTGCCGAGCACGGGCTTGATGGAGGACTTGTAAACCTTCTCCATTACGAGCGGAACCGTGATCACGATGTAAGGTTGTACCTCCTGCATAGCCTTGAGCAGAAGGGACGGGGACGGGGTCTTGCCGAGGTAGTAAACCGTCACGCCGCTGATGAGCGGGTAGAGGAACTCGTAGGTAAGGCCGTAGATATGACCCATAGGCAGCATCGAGACGATGTTGTCGGCATTGCTGCTGGGGATGTAACGCTGACCGAAGTCGATGGTCGCGCTGAAGCATTCGTAGCGCAGCATCACACCCTTAGGGTTGCCGGTGGAACCGGAAGTATAGTTGATGACGTTCAGCTCCTTGTCGTTATCGGTGGGATAATTGACCTTGGAAGCATCGAAACCGTCGGGGAACTTGGCATTGAAACGTTCGTCGAGGGTGGTGTAGGCTTTCATCAGGACGTCATCCTTACCCCAGAGGGGCATGAAGTCGCTAAGGCTGATGATGTAGCGGACGTTGGGCATCTTGCTGACGTCCAGCTTCTGGTAAGTCTCCGGGTCGGTGAAGAGGACCACGCTGTCGGAATGATCGGTAAGGCGCTCGACTGCCTCGGGGAGGAAGTCGGCGAGGAGAGGGACGACCACGGTCTCGTACGAAGAGATCGCGAGGAAAGAAACAGCCCAGTTGGCGGAGTTCTTGCCGCAGAGTGTTATCTTGTCACCTTTCTTGATACCGGCAGCCTCGAAAGCGAGGTGGATGCGCTCGATCTTGCGGGCGAGTTCACCGAAGGTGTACTGCTGCCCGTGGTAGTCGCATACTGCAAGTTCCTTCCACCATTTGGCCATGGACTTCTGCAGTTTGCTGAGGTAATGTTCGGCTCTGGGAGCCTCAGGTCTTTTGTACATAATCCTAAACTAAAAGTTTTCGCAAAAGTAGAATCAAAAAGAGGCTCACGCAATTAATTTTGATACATTGTGGTGAAAAATACTTATGTTTGTGGCGAAATCATCAAATAAGGGGTAAAATTTTATGGCAAAAAAACCTATCGTAGCACTTATCTATGACTTCGACGGAACCCTGTCACCGGGAAACATGCAGGAGTTCGGCTTCATCCAGGCGGTCGGCAAGACCAAGGAGGAATTCTGGAAAATGAGCGACGGAATAGCCGTCGGGCAGGATGCCAGCAACGTCCTCGCCTATATGAAACTGATGTTCGACGAGGCGCGCGCAGCGGGCATCCCTCTCCGCCGCAGCAAATTCAAGGAATTCGGAAAACACATCGAACTTTTCGAGGGAGTGGAGAGATGGTTCTCGATGATCAACAAGTACGGGCGGCTCCACGGAGTGCAGGTCGAGCACTACATAAACTCCTCCGGCCTCAAGGAAATCATCGAAGGCTCATCCATCGCCCACGAGTTCAAGCACATCTACGCAGGCACATTCATCTACAACGCCGAGGGAGAGGCCGAATGGCCGGGCATCGCGGTGGACCATACTGCCAAGACCCAGTTCCTCTTCAAGATCAGCAAGGGCATCACCAGCCAGCACGATTCCAAGATGGTGAACTCCAGCATCGCCGACGACAAGAAGCGCATCCCCTTCTCGAATATGATATACTTCGGAGACGGAGAGACGGATGTCCCCTGTATGAAGATCGTAGGAATGTTCGGCGGCAACCCCGTGGCTGTGTACAACCCCGATTCCCCCAAGAAGAAGGCTGTCGCCCAGAAACTCAAGAGGCAGGGGAGGGTGAATTTCATAACTCCCGCCATCTACACCAAGGATTCCAGGACATACAACATAGTGACCGCTATCATCGACAAGATAAAGGCGGAAGATGAACTCCGCCGCCTGTCGAATTTCAGATAGTGACAAATTGTCACTGGCTTGCAATTTGAGAATCGTTTCAGCAGAAAAGAACTGAAACGATTTTTTTGTTATGGCAAAAGAAAAACTACAAGGCAAGATCGGTGTAACCACCGAAAACATCTTTCCGGTAATCAAACAATTCCTATATTCCGACCACGAAATATTCCTCCGCGAGCTGGTGGCGAACGCAGTGGATGCAAGCCAGAAACTCAAGACCCTGGCATCCAACGGTGAGTTCAAGGGCGAGCTAGGCGAGCTCAAGGTCGAAATCGAGCTCGACGAGAAGAAAAAGATACTCCGCGTAATCGACCACGGCATAGGTATGACCGCCGAGGAGGTAGATAAATACATCAACCAGATAGCCTTCTCTTCTGCCGGCGAATTCCTCGAGAAATATAAGGACCAGAGCATAATCGGCCACTTCGGCCTGGGATTCTACTCCGCATTCATGGTCAGCGAGAAGGTCACCATCGACACCCTCTCCTGGCAGGAAGGCGCCAAGGCCGTCAAATGGACCTGCGACGGCTCTCCCGAGTATAATATGGAAGACGGCAAGAAGGAAGACCGCGGTACCGTCATCACCCTCTACCTCGACGACGACAGCGCCGAGTTCGCCGAGAAAGGCCGCATTTCCCAGCTTCTGGGCAAGTACTGCAAGTTCATGCCTGTCCCGGTCGTCTTCGGCAAGAAGACCGAGTGGAAGGATGGCAAGCAGGTCGAGACCGACGAAGACAATGTCATCAACAACATCGAACCCATATGGGCCAAGGCCCCGGCGGACCTGAAGGACGAGGACTACAAGAACTTCTACAAAGCCCTCTATCCCTTCGACGAGGAACCTATGTTCTGGATTCATCTGAACGTAGATTATCCCTTCAACCTCACCGGCGTGCTGTACTTCCCCAAGATCAAGGAGCGTATGGCCATCGACAAGAACAAGATACAGCTCTACTGCAACCAGATGTTCGTCACCGACCACGTGGATAACATAGTCCCCGACTTCCTCACCCTGCTGCATGGCGTAATCGATTCCCCGGACATCCCCCTGAACGTCAGCCGCAGCTATCTGCAGAGCGATGCCAACGTGAAGAAGATAAGCACCTACATCACCAAGAAGGTGGCCGACAGGCTGGAGGAGATATTCAAGGAGCAGCGCCAGCAGTTCGAGCAGAAGTGGGACAACCTCAAGCTCTTCATCGAATACGGAATGCTCTCCGACGAGAAGTTCTGCGAACGTGCGATGAACTTCGCCCTGCTTAAGAACACCGACGGTAAGTTCTTCAGCTTCGAGGATTACCGCAAAGGCATCGAGACCGAGCAGACGGACAAGGACAAGAAGGTCGTCTATCTCTACGCCACCGACACCGAGGCCCAGTACAGCCAGATCGAGGCTGCCAAGAAGCTCGGCTACGACGTGCTGCTGATGGATTGCGAGCTGGATGCCCACTTCGTGAACCTGCTCGAGCAGAAACTCACCGACGCCCGCTTCGCCCGCGTGGATTCCGACTCGGTAGATAATCTCATCCCCAAGGAAGACAAGGTTAAACCCGAGATGAGCGACGACGACAAGAAGGCCCTCGACGAGCTCTTCAAGTCCGCCCTTCCCGAGGGGAACGAATACTATATCGAGCCCGAGAACCTCGGCGAGACATCGGCTCCGGTGCTTATCACCCGCAACGAGTTTATGCGCCGCTACCGCGAAATGAGCGCACTCGGCGGAGGAATGAACTTCTACGGCCAGATGCCCGAGTCTTTCAATATCAAGGTGAATATGGAGAATCCTCTGATCGCCAAGATATGGGAAAGCAAGGACAAGGAATCCCCGCTTCTGCGTCAGGTCGTGGACCTCGCCCTGTTGTCGAACGGCATGCTGAAAGGCAAGGCTCTGGCGGAGTTTATCGCCAGGAGCGAGGAACTTCTGAAATAATAATTACCATACTGGTAATAAGTTGGCCGGTCCTTGGGAGCCGGCCATTTTTTTGGCCTGAAGAGAACCAATCTATTGTTTTTTTCATATATTTGTAGCAATAGGTAGTAGAAGTATTACAAAACTATTCACAATAAAATAAACGCCAACCTTTATGGGGAAGTGTAAGATTTCGGTAATCGGAGCCATCGTGCTCCTGTTTAGTAGTGTTGTTTCCGTTTCTGCCCAAACCAGTTTTACGGTTTCCGGTACGGTCCGGGATTCCGGCGGGGATGTGCTTCCCGGCGTAGCCGTGATGTGCAAGGAAAACAACAAGTCAGTTTCCACCGATCTGAACGGTCATTACCAGATTGCAGCCGCATCTGCAAGTTCTATCCTGGAGTTTAGCTTCATCGGAATGAAGGACAAGGCCGTACCCATCAACAAGCGCCAGATTCTGGACGTTATTATGGAAGACGATGCTACCCTGCTCGAGGCTGCGGTGAGCGTCGGCTACGGCGTGATCCAGAAACGCGACGACTTCACCGGTTCCGCAGTCCAGGTTACCAAGGAACAGATAGCCCTCAAACCCGCCGAGCGTATCGACAACCTGCTGGTGGGTATGGTCCCGGGTATGAATGTCATCGAGGAGTCCACCAGCGGACGCCCGTCCGTGAAGATACGTATACGTGGCGACGGTTCCCTCAGTGCGTCCAACGAGCCTCTGTGGATTATCGACGGCGTACCCATCTTCCAGGGCACCAAGACCAACTCGGTAACTGGCACCTCTGCTACGGTCAGCCCTCTTTCGTATATGAATCCGGATGACATCGAGTCCATCACCGTGCTCAAGGACGCATCTACCACCACCCTGTATGGTGCCGATGGCTCGAACGGCGTCATACTCGTGACCACGCGCAGCGCCAAGGCCGGAGATGTGCGCTATAACGCATCCGTGCGCTACGGCGTGTCGAACGTGGACCGCAGCACGCTGGCCAAGCGCACCAACGGTCCGCAGTATCTTGCCCTCGCCAAGGAAGCCTGGGTGAATTCCGGCAGGACATTGGAAACCTTCCCTTATCTGGATAATGAGTACCAGACCTTCTCCAATGTGGATTTCGACTGGTACGGAGCATATATGGGCACCGGCCAGACCCTGCAGGCCAACTTCTCCGCATCCGGCGGATCGGAGAAGATGAAGTACGTGCTTTCCGGAGGCTATTTCGACAGTTCGTCCTATGTAAAGGGCAACGAGAAGAAGCGCTATTCCATCTCTTCCAAGACCGACCTCAAGTTCACCAGGACACTTTCAGCCCAGGTCAAGCTTACCGCCGACTACAACATCGACGACCTCTTTTCTGCCTACTCCTTCTACGACGAGTATCTGCCCATCCTGCCTGCCTATAACGAGGACGGTTCATACCGCTACTACAACTACTACAGCAGGAAGGACGATGGCACCTACGAAGTGGCGATGTACAAGAACTTCGGCAACGATCTTATGGAGAGGGAGTTTGACGAGGACCGCCAGTATAACCTCAATGGAGAAGTCTCGGGGATACTTACCTGGAAGCCTGCGGACTGGATAAGCTTTACTTCGCATACCAGCGAAAGGCTGCTCTCGATATATGAATCTACCTACCACACCAAGAAGAGCCTTGCCGGTATGAATACCGACGACCCTTCGCTTTCCGGGTCCTCCCGCCGCTCGGGCGTTTTCAATATGGCCTTCTACGAGAATGTGCGCGCCAATATGAAATACGAGATCGGCAAACTCCAGGCCAACGGATTCGTAGGTGCGGAGTACAAGACCAGCGGGCATTTCTCCCTTAATGCCACGGGGAACGGTTTTACGAACGATAGCATACGGGAGATCAGTTATGCCAACGAAGCCACCCGCAAGGGCACGTCTTCCCGCTCCGAAAGCAAGTCCCTGTCGTACATCGCGAATGCCAACCTGACCTGGGATCAGCGATACGTCCTTTCGGCAAACTGGCGCCGCCAGGCAGTGTCTTCTTTCAGCGAATTCGCACGCTGGAGCGATTTCGGTGCCGTGGGTATAGCCTGGAACCTGCATAAGGAGCATTTCCTCGAGCTGGATCCTGTAAATACCCTTCGCTTGAAGTACACCTTTGGAGATTCCGGCAACTCTCGCGTGGACTCATCCTCTTCCTACGGGGCTTATGTCATCAATTCCAGCCACTCCTACGGAGGAGTCGCAGGCGCCGCCCTCAGTTCTCCGGCCAACCCCGGACTGCGCTGGGAGAAGACCTATACCCACGACCTGATGCTGGACGTAGCTGCCTTCAAGAACCGTGTCGAACTCAGTGCCGAGTACTATGTGCGTACCACCAGGGACGTGCTTTACAGCGGACGCGTCTCTTCCATCATCACCGACGGTTCCGTGCAGCAGAACGTGGGTGTGATACGGAACAGAGGTATGGAGTTCACCCTTACTACCGTCAACGTCCGCGACAAGGATTTCTCCTGGACCACTTCCATCAACGGAGCGTTCAACCGCAACATGATAGTCGAACTCTATAAAGATACATACAAAGGTTTCTTCGACTCCATATGGGTTGCCGGGCAGAGCAAGGATGCATTCTGGCTGGTGCGTTACGCCGGCGTGGATCCCGTATCCGGCCAGCCTATGTGGTACGACATCAACGGAGACCTTACCTACAACTTCTCCCTCGACAACCGTGTGTATCTCCCCGAGTATTCCAAAGAACCCGACCTTTACGGAGGCATTTCCAATGATTTCCAGTGGGGCCGTTTCAGCTTCAGGCTGATGTTCGACTACAGGTTCGGAGGATGGGACTATATCAACATATTCAACGACGGATCGTCCATCACCGACACCAGCGGAAACCCCGTGGTGGAGGAAATGGACCACTGGACTACCCCCGGCGTGGGCAACATCAGCCCTGCGTTCCGGTATAACTACGGATCCAACCACGACTGGAACTCGACCAGGTCTCTGTGGAATACAACTTACGTGCAACTGCGCAGCCTCAGCATAGGTTACCGTCTGCCCGAAAGCATTACCCGGAGGATGTCGGTCAATTCCTGCACGCTGTCGCTGATAGGCGACAACCTCTATCTCTGGACTCCTGCCCAGCGTAGCGACAGGAACAGCTACAAGACCCTCAAATACCCCGACGGTATGCGCAGAGGCCTTTCATTCCAGGTTTCACTTAGTTTCTAATCAGTCCGGAGTTATGAAGAATATTACCAAATATATAGTTTCCGCATTGTTCGCGGCCGCCATCCTTCCCGCTTGTTCGGATCTGGACAAGAAACTCCTCACGGTCGAAGTGATAGGCAAGAATACCATCGAAGGGTTTATGAAGGAATATGACGGTTATGTGGCCGCCGGAGAAGGCCTCCACGCCGAACTGCGCGCCTTCTATCCCATACGTATCAAATACGCCGAAATCGCCGGAGACCTCCTGAACATCACCGCCTCCGCCGAGGAGGGCGACCGCCTGCTTTTCAACTACCAGATGGAACAGCAGCACATCGCCACCTATCCGCGTACATACTGGGCGGCGGGATGGTCCGTCATTACCCAGGTCAGCTACATACTGTATTACGGAGAGAAGAACCTGCATCTGGGATGGAGCGTTGCGCAGAACGCCACCGTGCGCAAGATAATGGCCCAGGCACATTTCGCCAGGGCACTTGCAATGTTCGACCTCTGCAACGCCTATGCCCAGCCCTACAACTACAGCGCCGACCATTCCCACATCGGAATACCTATCCTTACGCATATCGCGTCGTTCGACGAGGCCTTGCCCCGACAGAGTGTCGCCGAGGTCTATGCCCAGATCCTCGACGATCTCGGAAGCGCGATGAGCCTGTTCGAGACGGCGGGAAAGGAACTGCCCGACGCAGTACAGAAGGATGTGATCAAGGACTGTTACCATATCTCCTATATAGCCTGCGAGGCCCTTCTCGCCAGGGTATATCTATATATGGAGAACTGGGAGAAGGCCGCTACCTATGCCAAGTCCGTGATGGATAAGGTGCCCCTGTCGCCCACTGCGGAATACATAAATATGTTCCGTACGTCCCAGGCAGTTCCCGGAGCAGAATCCATATTCCGTATCAACAACTATGCTGCCTCCTCGACGATGTCGAGTTTCTTCGACCCTACCCGTTCTGGCGGCGCGAAGTTCGAGCCGGCCCCCGTTATGTACACGGTCTATGCTGCGGACGACATACGCAGGCAACTGCTGACCTATGTCCCAGAACCCGGAGAGACTGGCTTGATAGCCGGGCAGACCCCGAAAGCGGTATGCAAGTACCTTTGGAAGAAGAGCATCTCGGACGAGAATCTCCAGTGCCACGACAATTTCGTGTTCCGTGCTTCCGAAATGTACCTGATACACGCCGAAGCCGTTCTCAAACAGAGTGGCGACGTGGCTGCGGCATCTTCCGACCTCAAGGCCCTGATAGCCAGGGCGAGGGGAGTGGAGAGTTCCGCAGTGTCGCTTCCTTCCACCGTCGACGGACTCCTGGAGGCTGTGAAGACCGAGCGAATCAAGGAACTCTGCTTCGAAGGCCACAGGCTCTTCGACATAATCCGCCGCAAGGAGGATCTGGTGCGTACCAACAACGCAGATGTCAAGACCATCAGCTATCCTCACTACCGGTTCATACTCCCTATCGACCAGATGGAGATGCAGTCCAACGAAAGAATGAAACAAAATGAAGGCTATGAAACTAAATAATGTCATTGCGGCCATTGCCGCCCTTTTGCTTGCCGCCTCCTGTTCCGACCGCCCCGATGACCTCCTTTTCAAGGATTTCTTCGTTTGCGTGCAGGATGAGAACGGCAGTACCAGTTCCAGGGTGCTCGCTTCTTCGAACAACCTGGTGATGACCTATTATTTCCAGCTCGTTTCCGAGAAGAGGGATACTCCCCTCAAGGTGGACTTCGACATTATTGTCGGTGACGGCCTTACCGAAGGCGTGGACTATGTGCTGCAGCGCGACATCCGCTCCATCGAGTTCGAGCCCGGAGTTTACAAGAAACCATTCAGGATCAATTTCAAAAGCAATGCTGTCGATCCTTCCAAGGATAACACCATTACGATCCAGATTACTAAAGTCTCCGATTCCGGAGTAAGGATAGGATACCCCGGACCGAACGCCAAGTTCAGTAATCATGTGATAGAGAAATACAATTAACCCATAAAACTCTAAGAAATGAAAAAGTATCTGTGGACAATCGCAGCAATCGCCGCCATAGTGGTGTCGGGCTGCCAGCAGAAGGAAGATGAACCGGTAGATGAAACTCCGGCCGTACTTACTTCTTTCAAGATCCTTGCTGCCGACAACGAAGGCCTCAAGGAAGATTATGCTCCTGAATCCATCTCCGAATCGATGGTTATCCGTATCCCGGGCGGCGGCCAGGGCAAGACCCTCGTCGCTACCGTGAGCGCCGGCGAGAACGACGTCATCAAGGTGAATGATGCCGAAGTTACCGACGGCAAAGCCAGCTTCGATGCAACTTATGCTGTGGACATCGTAGTTACCAACACCAAGTCGAAGAAAAGCGCCCAGTATGAAGTGAAGATCGGCAAGATCCTCCAGCTTACATCGAAGAAGCTTGGCACTTTCTACTGCGGTTCTGAAATGGTTTATACGGAGTCGGGTTTCAAAGCAGCAGTTAATCCTGTCAGCGGAGAAATGTACTTGGCCTATAACTATACTCCGGCCGATGGCTCACTCAAGAATGTCGGTGTCGTTAAGTTTAGTAACGGCCAGTTCGTGCAGGTTGGTGCAGAGGCTATTGTTCCCAATCCTGCAGCGGCCGTGAATCACATTGGAGAAATTGTATTCGACAAGGAAGGAACTCCTTATGTCCTTTATATCAATGGAGATGTGAAGAACACATTCACTATCCGCAAGTTCGATGGAAGTTCCTGGACTAACGTCGGTCCTGTCGGTTTTGCAACGAAGCCCGGCACGACTGGTGCTCCTCATATGTACTTCGACGAAAACGGTAATCCCGGCGTCATATATTTCAAATCCGACCGAAATTGTGGTGTCATCTATCTTGAAGAAGGCGCATGGAAAGACGGCTCCGTCAGCCAGCTCCCTCCTTATGTGAAAAATGGCGAAATTTCCTCAAATCAGGGCTGCTACTGGAATTCGGCAATAGGTACCTATAACGGAAAACAGTATGGTATATTTTCCATTAACGCCTATGGTTTCTATGTTTATGAATTGACTGGAAACCAGTGGAGCAACATGGTGGTCGAGAATTTCAAACCCGAAGGTGAAGATTATGCCCTTCCTGGCAACCTCTCTATCGCTTATAAGGGTGACAAGATGCTGGTATTCGCCGCTCTTTCAAATGCGAAAGCAATGCAAATCTATGAATTCAATGGCAACGGATTTACTCCTTACGGTGCATCGTTCCCTATCGGAATCGGCAGCAGCGGCTCCGCCGACCCTGCTAGATTCGGTGTCAACCCTGTCACCGGTGAAATCATTGCTGTAAAAGCTAATTCGGATAAGCTTATCCAATTCTCTTCGTTGAATGAGAATAAGCAGTGGGAAGATTTTACTTCACTTGCCGATGCTCCGGCTACTTATACCGGAATAGCATTCGGATTCGACAAGGAAGGAAACGCACTTGTCGTCTATCCTGATGCCGGTAGAGGAACTAACGGCTATCACCTTTATTCCATAGGCCTCGAGGATGACGTCCTTCCTGAATAATTGATGCGAAAACACATTACGGTTATATTGCTTCTCCTCTGCTCCATCGTTGCGATGGCGCAGAGGAGAGGCTATTATGGCCGCGCCGGAGGGATTTTCACTGTTTCCTTGCACGTGAAAGACTCCTTGTCCGGCGAAAACGTCTCTTTTGCATCGGTCTATCTAAAACCGGCAAAAGACACCATCATTACCAATTTCACTCTGTCCGACCACGAAGGCAATGCCGTCCTGGACGGGGTGACCAGAGGACAGTACACCCTGAACGTGGAATTGATGGGCTACAAGCCTTTCGTCCGGGCGATGTATCTGTCCGACAATACCAATGTCGGAGACATTCTCCTTAAAGAAGATGTGGCGATGCTGGAGGCTGCAAAAGTCAGTGCGGCAGTCAGCCCCATGGAGATAAAAGGGGATACCTTGGTTTACAACGCCGCAGCTTTCAGCATCAGTCAGAACGACATGCTGAAGGATCTTCTGAAGAAGATGCCTGGCATCCAGGTAGAAGATAATGGCACCGTCACCGTCCAAGGCGAAACGGTCTCTCAGATAACCGTAAACGGCAAGACCTTTTTTATGGGAGACAAAAGAGCCGCTCTCGACAACCTCCCCGCCAGCGTAGTGAACAAGGTGAAGGTGGCCGACAACGAATCCGATCTGTCCCGTTTCACGGGCATACGTAAGGGCGGAGGCTCCAAGGACAAGACAATGGATGTGGAACTTAAACAAGAGTTCAAGAAGGGCGTTTTCGGAAACCTGCGTGCTTCGGGCGGGGCATCCATCCCGTCTGAAGGCCAAGACGAAATGGTCGCCGAGCTTCCATTCCTCTGGAATGCATCGGGCCTGTTATCGAGTTTCCGGGACAAAGACCAAATCACCCTCCTGGCCCGTGGCCAGAACATCAGCGTGAGCGATTCTCCTTCTGCCGGGAAGGGGAGTGGCATTACTACCAGTCGGCAAGCCGGAACCAACTGGACAACCGACCGCGTCAAGAATGTCGATACCGGTGTAAGTGTCTATTACAACGGAAGATCACGGGAGAATGCTTCCAGGGAAATATCTTCCGACTATCCTGCCTCGGGCGAAGAAGTCGACTCCGAGAAAAGCAGTAATTCCCTGAGTGGGAATGATGCCCTCAACGCCAGCCTGAACATGAGGAGCAGAAAAATCAAAGGTATCACCTTCTATCTGCAGCAGGATTTCAACTATGGCAGGGGAACATCCTCCGGCAATTCTGCTTCGTCTTCCAGCATAGACGGGGGGCTGACGAACAAATCCGTATCCAACAATTCATCGGAAAGCCGGGATCTGTCTTCAAAGGGGAATTTCTATCTTGGATATAAGCGCTTTGAAAAGAAGGGCAGGAGTGTCGTACTGTTCGGTAATTATTCTCTGGGTAGCAGCAATGGCAACAGCCGCGAATATACCCGCACGGACTATACCGTATCCGGTAATTCCCTGGTCAAAGACCTTCGCTACGACAATACCGGAAGCAATGCCAGCGGGCAATTCAGACTGTCGTACGTAGAACCGCTGGGGGGAGACTTCCTTTTGCAGACCACACTCTCGGCCGGCCGGCAGAACAATCGTCAGGAACGCATCGCCTACGATGCCGACGGAAGTGCAAACGATTATTATACCTCCGCATCGCGCAACAGCGGAACTTCCGGCCAGGGATCGATGCTGCTGCAATACAACAGCAAGAAAGTTTCTTTCCAGGCCGGCTTGTTGTCGTATGCCGACAACCTGTACAAGTACTCCCGCAACCTCGGCGTGGAAACCGAGCTCGGCAAGGATGAATGGCAATGGACCTGGGCCCCATTCTTATACTTATCTTGCAAGGGATTCCATTTCAATTATAACGGAATCTCTTTCCAACCGTCCGACAACAACCTGATGCCGGTGCTGAACATTACCAACCCCTTGAGGATAAGCACCGGAAACAGCTATCTCAAGCCTTACTTTTCGCACTCCGGCGAAATTGGTTATGATTTAGGAAAATCATCGGAGAACGGCCGCCGTCGGAGGCCGGAAAGGGGCAGCGCATCCAACTTTCTGACATTCCGGCTAAAAGCTGATGTCGAACAAGGAAGCATAGTCGTAGCAAGTTGGTACGACGCCGACAGGATACAGTATCAGGTGCCTGTCAACGCCCGGAAACCGGCTCTTGTCATATATCCCAGCATAACCGCTAACAAGGCTTTCGGCCCAAAGGATAAATGGCAGCTTTCTTTCCATGGGCGCGCCAGATTCCGGCAGTCTGTCAATTATCAGGCACAGGGGACCCTTGCCGGGATGGATATAGATGCTTTTGACTACTCGTCCTTCATGGCCTCTTTCTGGGGGAATGCCTCCGGCAACCGTTTCTATTCCGGTGCCAGCGGATTCAAGGAAAGCCTGACACGCCAGTTTAACTACGATCCCGACATTACCCTGCGGTATCGCGATGACGACAATCTGGAAGTATCCGTTTCCAACTCGTTCGCAGGGAATCACGTATGGTATAGTCTCGATAAGAAATCGGACTCCGATACCTACGAGTATTCCTTGTCCGTCAATGCTTCCTACACTACTCCGGATAAGTATAAACTTAGCGCATTCTACCGCTTCAACCATTATTTCGGGTTCTCTGATTCCTTTGCAGACAGGACGCACGACCTGAATATCAGCATATTCAAGGATATCAAGGCGTTTACTATCTCGTTGCAGGCCAGGGACATACTTAACAACGGGATGACCATCGCACACAATGTCAGCGCTACCGGCGTTACGGATTCATACAGCCTTTCCATCGGACGTCACGTCCTGCTAGGTATTACCTGGAATTTCGGAAAGATGAATTCCTCCCGCTTGGCCCGTGCCAACAATGCGGCAACTCAGATGAAATCCTACGGCAACTTTGGCTTATGAGACGGTGCATTCTCTTGATGCTCTTGCTGGCGGCCCTCCCCCTCGGAGCCCAGCCCCTCCGCGTCGCCTTCGTGGGTGATCCGCAGGTGGATGATGAGACGGAGTTGGGATATGCCCGGCGTTCGGTCTATGCGGAACTGCGGGCCCGTAAGGACATCGACCTTGCCATCTTCCTCGGAGATATGGTGAACGACGATGTGTCGCTGCTGGTGCCCACCCGCGCAATACTGGATTCCCTTCCATACCCATGGGCCTGCGTGCCCGGCAACCACGACCGCGATTTCTACGGCCTCAAGAAGGGCCGCGCCATCAGCTTTGACCGCAGCGTGCAGGAAGGCAAGGCCCGCGACATGGCAAGCTATAGCCGGATAATAGGCGCTCCCGACACCAGCTTCGTGATGGGAGGTATCCGATTCATAATGATGGACGATGTCCGCAAAAAGGGTAAGAACGACTATGAAGGAGGATTCCGGGAAGACCAGAAAGCCTGGCTCTCGCGGGTCCTTTCCGATACCCCAGATGCGATGCAGGCCGTGCTCTGCGCCCACATTCCCTTCTCGGAATTCAAGGCCCTGGATTCGCTGGAGATCATCCTCTCCAAGCATCCCCGGACGATGCTGATGTGCGGTCACACCCATACCATGGCCCGCCATACGCTGGAATTCCCCGGCGGACTGGCCCTGGAAGAAGTGCTCGCCGGCGCTGCCTGCGGCTCCTGGTGGAGAGGCAGGCCCGATGAACACGGCATCCCGTCCGCAACGCAGGGCTGCGGAGCCCCGCGCAGCTATTATCTGGCGGACTTCTCCCGCAAGGGATACAAGCTGGACTACAAGGTCATAGGCCGTCCGGCGGCTGAGAAAGGCTCCGCCTGGATAGCCGACAGCACCCGCCTCGTGCTGAACATCTACGGCGGGTCCACCTCCGGCAAAGTGCGCGTGAAGCTCCCGGGCTGCCGCCGCTGGATAGATGTGCCGCTGCGCAAAGAGCCCGCCCCGGAGGCGTTCGAGGTAGTAGCCTTCAACAAGACTCTTCCCCGGCAGCGCCGTTCCCGCAACCCTCTGTACATCCCTATGCGCACGGCGGATTCCCCCCATATATGGGCCGTCAACCTTAAGAACGACCCGGTTTTGCTGGAGGCCCTTCTCAAATCAGAAAGTAAGAAGATCAAAATACGATACGAAGACCCTTCGATGAAATTACGTTTTTTATTATCTTTGAGGACTGCATCTAACCACAAAGATTGACTAACGTATGAAAATCCGACTTCTTCTTATCGCAGCCGCGGGATTGGCCATCCTGTCGGCTACAAGTCTTGAAGCTAAGAAACTTACCATCAGCAAGGAGGCCCTCCAGGACAAGATACGCGGCGCTTGGGCCGGACAGGTGATAGGTTGCACCTACGGCGGCCCCACCGAGTTCAAGTTCTCCAGTTTTATCCCCGATGAATATCCCATAGAATGGCACGATCATATCGTGAAGTGGTGGTACGACCACGTGCCCGGGCTCTACGATGACGTGTATATGGATCTCACCTTCGTTGAGGTCTTCGAGCGCGAAGGGCTGGACGCCCCCGTGGAAAGCTTCGCCAATGCTTTCGCCCACGCCGGATATCCTCTCTGGCACGCCAATCTCCAGGCACGCTACAACATACTCCAGGGCATAATGCCTCCCGAATCCGGACATTGGAAGAACAATGCCCACGCCGATGACATCGACTTCCAGATAGAGGCCGACTACGCCGGCATAATGGCGCCGGGCATGGTGAACACGGCCGTGCAATACACCGACGAAATCGGCCATATAATGAACTATGGCGACGGGTGGTACGGTGGAGTGTATGTGGCCGCGATGTACGCCCTGGCCTTCATCCACGACGACATCCCCTTCATAGTCAGGGAGGCCCTCAAGACCGTGCCTGCCGAAAGCAAGTACTATAAATGTATGGCGGATGTCATACGCTGGTGGGAGCAGTATCCCGATAACTGGCACATCACCTGGGCCCTCGCAAACGAGAAATACGGCTATGACATAGGATGCCCTTCCGGGCTGAACTCCGCCTTCAACATCGACGCTGTCATCAACAGCGCCTACATCATCATCGGCCTGCTCTATGGGGGCGGGGACTTCTTCCGTACCATAGACATCTCCACCCGCTGCGGATATGATTCCGACTGCAACCCTGCGTCCGCCGGTGGAATCCTGGGCACCATCCTCGGATTCAGCGGCATCCCCGAAACCTGGAAACAGCCTATCTACGAAGTTGAGGACCGCGAGTTCAAGTACACCGACATCTCCCTTAACCGCGCCTGCCAGATGAGTTACAATCAGGCCCTGCAGGTGATAGCGAAGAACGGAGGAAAAGTCTCCGGCAGCACCGTGACCATCAAGCCTCAGGAACCTAAGGCCGTGCGCTTCGAACAGAGCTTCGCCGGCCTCTGGCCCATCGCCAAGAAAGATATCAAGAAGACTCCCTTCAAGATGGGAGAATACTCCTTCGAAGGCAGGGGAGCCATCCTGACCTATCACTTCGTCCTCCCCAAGAACTACTCCGTGACCGATTATCAGGCGACGGTGGAAGTCTGGGTGGACGGCAGCCTCTACAAGACGGTCAAGCTGCCCTCCGCCGGCAACGGCCAGTCCCGCGAGATCTGCGGTATCTGGGACCTCCCGCTCGGGGAACACAAGGTATCCCTGAACTGGACCGACAAGCCCGAGGATGTGAATATGGTGGTAGATTGTATAAATATCTTCTCCGACAAGTTATGAAAAGGATTCTTCTGCTCGCCGCGGCCCTGCTGCTCGCCCTGCCCCTCTCCGCAATCAGCTCCAAGAGCGTCCTGAAGGCCTTCCGGAACCCCGAAGATGCCTACCGGCCCTATGTGCGCTGGTGGTGGAACGGCGACCGGGTGGACGAGCAGGAAATCCGCCGCGAACTCCGGCTGCTAAAGGAAGCCGGAATCGCCGGCGTGGAAATCAATCCCATCTCCTTCCCCAATCCATCTTCCGACGCCATAGGCAAGAAATCGCTGGTGTGGCTTAGCGACGAATGGATAGATATGCTGGGGGTGGCTTTCGACGAGGCCAAGAAGCTGGGTATGACCTGCGATCTCATAGTAGGATCCGGATGGCCCTTCGGCGCCGAGACCCTGCCCCGCGACGAGCGCGCATCCGTAGTGCTGACCTACTGCGACAAAGCTACCGGCGGAGCCCTCTACGACAGGTCCCTCTTCCATATCTACAAGGCCCTGGACCCCAAAGTGTCCATCCCCAACCCCAGCCGCGTACCGGAGCTAATGCAGGCCCTGCTGGTGCCGGATCCGGTGAACGACCTTTCCGAGGCCGTGGACGTGACCGGGCGCATCAAGGACGGGGTGCTCAAGATGAAGATCCCCGCCGGAAACTGGCAGGTCTATTACATGGTCAAGTATGAATCCTTCGCCAGCGTCATAAACGGGGCTCCCGGTGCCGCAGGGCCCATCCTCGACCATATGAACGCCGCTGCCGTGCGGAAGTATCTGGACCGTATGTCCGACCGCATCGAGGCCAGGCTCGGCCCCCTTTCCGGGCATCTGCGCGCGTTTTTCGTGGACAGCATGGAGCTGGAGGGAGCCAACTGGACGGGAGATTTCGCCGAGCAGTTCAAGGCCCGCAGGGGCTATGACATACTGCCCTGGCTGCCCTTCACTATGTTCAAGCTGCGCCGCCTCGGGGAGGTAGAGGACTTCAACTACGGCTGCGCCAAGGGCGAGAAGTTCCAGAACCAGGTGAACCGCGCCCGCTACGATTTCGAGCTGACCAAGGCCGAACTGCTGGAAGAAAGGTTCTTCAAGGTTTACGAGGCCTGGGCCCGCGAGCATGGTGTGCTTGCCCGCGCGCAGGCCTACGGTTGCGGGTTCTTCATACTGGAGACATCCCTCGGGCTCGACATCCCGGAAGGGGAGTCCTGGACCACCAATTGGCTGCGCCATCGCATAGGCGAGGAGATGGGCGACGAAGACTACCGCCGAGGCCGCGCCTATACTATGATCGACAAGTACGTATCTTCCGCAGCCCATCTTAGCGGAAAGAGGCTGGTGAGCTGCGAGGAGATGACCAATACCTACAAGGTTTTCGCTACTTCGCTGGAGTTCCTGAAAGTGGGTTCGGATATGAGCTGCATCTCCGGCATCACCCACTCCGTCTGGCACGGATTCAACTATTCTCCCAAGGAGGCCCCGTTCCCGGGCTGGGTGCAGTACGGAAGTTTCTATAACGAAAAGAATACCTGGTGGCCATATTTCCGCTTGCTGAACGACTACCGCGCCCGCGTGGGTGCCCTCGTGCGCAATGCGGATATGTACACGGACATCGCCATACTCCCTGCCAACGCGGACCTCTGGTCCACCATGGGAGTGCAGACCGAGCCTTTCCCTATCAAGCTGAACGTGCCCTACACTTCGCTGGTCTGGGAGGCTGTCCACAAGAATGGCGGCGGTGCCGATTATGTGTCCGAGAGAGTGCTGGAGGCGGCGGTGGTGAAGGATGGAAAGCTCTGCTACGGGCCGCGGGCGTACTCGGAACTGTTCCTGGTGGAGGTGCGGGGTACGACGGTGGGGGCTATGGAGAAGATTGCCGAGTTCGTGCGAGCCGGCGGCCGGGTGTTCTGCATAGAGACCTTGCCGGAAAAATCCGTCGGAATGGTTGATTCGGATGAGCGGGATGCCCGTATACGGGAGATAGTGTCTTCACTGGCGGAGACCGGACGCTTCATACTTCTGCCGAAGCCCGAAGGGGACCATTTCCTGGAATGGTACGCCGCCCTGCAGAAAGAGTACGGCCTGCCGCATTCAGTCGAGGTGGGTTCGCCGGACCGTTTCCTGCTGCAGAACCGTTATACTATGGACGACGGGTCGGACTTCTACTTCTTCGTGAATGCCCATATGAGCGAGAGCCGGTCCACCGACCTGGTGTTCCCCGCATCCGTCGTGCGCGGTCGCAAGGCCTGGCTACTTGACCCCTCGACCGGCAAGGGCTATTCCCTTAGGATCCCCGCGGACGGTCGTGTGCATTTCGACTTTGGCCCCTCGGAGAGTTATGTGTTCATGTTCTGCCGTATGGTCGCCATAGCTCCGACATGGGCTCCTGTGCCTGCAGTGCCGGTCGATGCGGGGACCGTGGTCAAGGACTGGTCCGTGAGTTTCGAGAATCCCGAGGTCCCCGACGTCCCTTCGGTCGAGATGCCCGAGCTTGCAGACCTTAAGGACATGGAGGCTTACAAGAACTTCATGGGTACGGCTACATACAAGGCAAGTGTCACCCTCTCGGGCCCCCTGCCCAAGTACCTCAGCCTCGGCAAAGTCGCTTACATAGCCGAAGTCACGGTGAACGGTAAGCCCGCCGGCCTGCACTGGTTCGGTTCCAAGCCCCTTTACGTGGGCGGCCTGCTGTGCCCTGGCGATAACCTCATCGAAGTCAAGGTCACGACCCTAATGAGCAACTACCTCCAGACCCTCAAAGACAACCGCATAGTCCAGCGCTTCGTCCTCAAACGCAACACCCCGCTCCTCCCCGCCGGCCTCATCGGCCCCGTGGTGCTCTACTAGATTCCCCGAGTGCCCCGTGCCCCGTGCCCCGTGCCCTAGAGCCCCCGGGTCCCGTGCCCTTGAGCCCCCTTCGTCATGCCCGACCTGATCGGGCATCTTTGGTCGGGCACTTAAGTTATTGACTAACAGCAATATCCTGAAAACAAATCGGTTATTTTGGCCGATTTGTTTTCAGGATATCATTGATACACAGCCACTTGACTGCCCGGCCCCAAATCCCTTATTGTCATTCCGAGCGAGCGCAGCGAGCCGAGGAATCTGGTCGCTGGGCTAAGGCCGCCGGCGAGGAG
>JAEEGK010005126.1_pt1 | contig 31730 bp, 16 predicted proteins | sample 8958771 | NCBI WGS metagenome assembly JAEEGK01 (sample SAMN16246547, study PRJNA631951) | gut metagenome | biome: gut microbiome; feature: rumen; material: SC-attached | host: Bos | place: Iran: Karaj | collected 2018-10
AAATAAAAATATAATATGAATACAAAAATTAAAAAAAATAATTTTATAAATCAAATTGAGGATAAAGACCTTTTAATAATAAAAGAAATAAATCATATTAAAGAATTAACTCAAAATAATACATATGATAATTTAACAATTAGTGAATTAAAAAAAGAAATTAAATCAAGAAATAGTATAATAAGAATATTAAATGATGAAACAGAACAATTAAAAAAAGATTTAGATTTAATAATTAAAAATTTAAATGAATCAATTGCAAAAAAAGCTGAATTAATGTTTAAAACAAAACCAAATGAAAACTTAATTGAAAATTTAGAAAAAAAATTAATGTCAAAAAAAAAGGATTTATATATTTCAAAAAATATACAAGAAATTTTAAAAAAAAAATATAAATTATTTAAAAATAAATCAAATAATATAATTTCATTTGTACAAATTTCAAATTTAGAAAAAGAAATTAATATTATTCAAAAAGAGAATAATATTCTAAATAATAAAATAAAAGAAAAAAATTATAAAAATATAGTAAATTATAAAGAAAACAGTAATAAAATACAAAAAAAAGAATCTTGTATTCAAAATTATACAAATGAATATAAAACATTTACAAATCTAAAATTTGATTTGAAGAAAAAATTAGATAGTAATATTCCATTAATTGAAAGTGAACAAAATTTATTTAAAAAATTAGAAAAATTATATAATAAACACATAAATTCAAATGAAAATATAAATTTTGATTTAAAATTATTTAATTTTTGGTTTAATTTAATTAAAAATGATTTGAATGGAAATGTTAATGATATAATATTAAAAATAGATAATGATGAATCTAAATTCATGAATGAAATTGATAAATTAAATAATAATAAAAAGATTTTATTACCTATATTAAATAAAAAAATTATTAATGATTATTTAAATAAAAGTGAAAATGATATTGATAAATATTTAAAAAGAAATTTTTCTAATTTTAGTGTAAATCAAAGACATAAACAATTACTTAACAAATTTTTAATATTAAATCAAAGTAGTCAAAGTCAAAAAAAAAATTTAAGACACTTTTTTTTTAATAGAAATACTCCAATAAGAAATTTAAAAAAATCAGAATCAACATATCATATATTTAATAATGATTCTTTTTTAAATAATAATAATAATAATCAAATAACTGAAATTTTTAATATGACTAATGATTCAGAATATAAAATTTTATTAAATAAAAAAGAAGAATTACTTGAAATAAATTCTAGATTAAGTAATACAATGAAAGATTTGGTGAAAGTTTCTGATAATAAAACAAAAAAAATTATTATAACACTTCATTCAAATCAAAAAAATTTATATGATATGAAGAATAAAAATAATAATTTTAAAAGTGAATTATTATCTTTAGAAAAAATTTTAACTTTATCAAAAAAAAATAATATACTTACAAAATTAATTAATAAAAAAGAAAAAAGAAATTCACTTGAAAAATTAAATCAAACAAATGAAGATTCTTTAACTAGAAATGAAATTTTAAATGAAATAAATAACATAAAAGAAGAAGATAAAAAAAATATTTTAAATAATGATGAAGAAAATAAGAATTTAAAATTTTCTGAATTTTCTTATATAGAAAAAAATGATGATGATATTTTCACAGAAAGAGAAAAAAAATTAGATCAAATAAAAAACAAATATTTAATTGATATAAATTAAAGGTAGTTTTCAAATATTTTTTTTGCAATAATAATTTTATTTAATATTAAAAAATATTATTTAACATATCTTATTACATATTCAATTAATAATAAAAAATAATAATAACAGGAATTATTAATTTATAAATATTATATTATCAAAATATAATAATTAATAAAATTATATAAAAATATTTTAAAATTAATAAAATATAAATATTAATTTTTTCTAATCATAAATTAAATATTAGGAGTAGGTGGAGTATATTGCTCATTATTATTATTACCGTTCGGTGTAATTAAATTATTATTTTCTTTTTCATTTATATATTCATTATATTTTTCATATCGAGATTTATAATAACAAATTCCAAAAATAATTTCAGATATAACAAAAACAGCAATAGAAATAGAAATAATATGAATAATTTTAATTATATTATATTTATTATGATAAATTTCAAAATTATTATAAGCCACATTTTTTTCAGGAATTCTACGATAGACTTTAATTATTAAAGTATTATATGAATTATTTTTATTATTAAATGAACAATAATGTGAATAAGTTATATGATCAAAAATTTCAGTTTTACGAGCTACACATTTTATATTTGTATAAAAATTATAAGCTTGGATAAATGTTATATTTTTATAATTTTCATATGACCATGAATAAAGAATTCCTGAATTGTAAATTTGATTTGAACTTGAAAATTTTAAATATATGAAATTATTATTATTGTTTTTTATTTCTCTTATATCTAATGTAAATACTACATATGATTCTGTAAAATTTTTTATTTTATATTTTCCATATTTATCTATTGGGATATATGATAGATTGAATGATAGAGATAGGGATATTAATAATAATATTAATATTATGGAATATTTCATTTCTTTAAATGTTTTAAATATTTATTTTTTAAGATATCAAATAAATAAATAATAATTGCTTTATTTAGAGAATTCATTTTTATCAAAAAATAATTGTTTATTCAATTTATTAAAAATACTCTTTTATTATTTTTTCATAAGATTTTTAATAATAAATAATTTTAATAATAATTATTATAAAATATTGATAAATATTTTATATTTTTATATTTAAATATTAATCAATTGTTTTTTATATTCGTAATGTTTTTTTTCAAAAAAAGTTATTTAAGTTTGGAAAGTTAATTTTGAAAATATTATTACTTAAATTACTTTTAATTTAACATCTAATTTATATTATATAATAAATTATAATTAAATATTAATTATTAAAATATTTTTTTTAATTAAAAAGAAATTTTATCAGCCTTTTTTGATCTTTGTAATTTTATTTCTAATCTATTTTTTTCAAGATAAGAAATATAAATTAAAAAATAAAAACAAATATTAATAATTCTCATAATTCTTTTTTATTTAACAAGATAAAATTAAATATGATAAAAATTCAAATGTGAGTAATAATTTAAAAAAAATTTTTCAAAAAGAATTCAATATAATATAAAAAACTCCAAAAAAAATAAGAAACCTTAAATGAATCATATTGTAAATTTAGAATTAAATCAAATAAATAATAAAGAAATATATTAAATATGAGTTTATTACATAAAAGGAAACTATTTATAAAATGTTATATGATTTAAATTATAAATAATTAAATATTTAAATTATTTAAAATAATAATTATCATTAATTTTAGTATAATAGTTGATTTTATAATTGATATAAATAAAAATAAAAAATAAATATTTAATTAAATTATTATAAATATAAATTAAATTAAAATATGAAATATTGACTTTATTTCTTATAAATTTATACATAACTTAATATGTGAAAAGTGAATTAATGATAAAAAATAGTTCTTAAACAATAAATCTGTTTCTATTATATTTAATAAACTAAAAATATAAAAAAATAAAAAAAATTTTATTTCATTTTTAAATAAACTAAAAATAAAATTTTAATAAGTTCTAGATGAATCATATAGAGTTTTATAATTAGGCATACCGTTATTTTTCTCATCTAATAAAAATTTTTCATAATTAGGTTTTCTATTAAAACATAGCATATCATATTTATAACAACAATAAATACCTACAATAATAACTAAAATAAAAATAAAAATTAAAATTATGAAACCAATAAATAAAGTTAATGTACTATATCTATTATGAGTAATTTCAAAATCATTATAAAATTTGGACTCAAAAAAAATAATTAAAGTATTATAAGAATTATCTTTTTTTTTAACTGAACAATATATTCCATAAGTATCTTTATTATTTTTAAAACCTATTCCATTCCCATAACAACTATTTTCTGAAAAATCTTTTGTAATATTAGTTATTTTTGTATAAATTTCTGTTGACCAATAATATTTAATTAATGAATGATGAATATTATTTGTACTAATAAAAGTTAAATATATTGTTTCATCTTTTTTCATTCCTCTTATATCTAATGCAAATGTTAGATTTTCTGTATTTATTTTGTCTATTTCTTTACTTTTATATTTATCTATTGGAATAAATTGTTCATATGAAAGTGAAAATGATATTAATTGTACTATTAATAGTAATTTGATTTTATTTATTATCATTTTTTAATTATTTAAAAAAATGATATTAATATTAATTTAGAACATTTTAATTTTAAATTAAAAATTTTTATTCTTTATTTTTTAATATTTATTTAAGATTTTGATGTTTATTTTAAAATGCATTTACATTATTTATTTTTTTTGTTTTGTATTTAAATTTAGTATTATATTATATAAAAGACAAAATTTAATTATATTAATAGATTGGGAAAATATATTATAAATAATAATTCTTATAATATATTTTTAATGACAAAGTAAAAAAAAATAATAATTATTAAATTATATATTTGTGGTATAAATATTTTAAATCTCACATTTGTTTAATTTTAATATATTAAAATGGTTAGTTTTGTATATTTTAAATAAGAATGTTAAATTTATTTTATCCTTATTTTCCTAATTAATAAATAAAATAAGAATTAAAAATGAAAAAATAAAAATAAAAAAATGAACCCATCAAACAAAATGAATATTCTTTTAAGAAATATAGAAACACTTAAAACACAAAACAATCCAAAAAGAAGTTCAATATTAAAAACAAATAGAAAATACTCATCAAATTCAACAAATACAATTAGAAAATCTTCAAATGTTTCAACAATAAAATCAAATAGAAAAAGTGTAAATTTAACAAAAAGAAATTCAATAAATATAAATAAAGAACAAACAAAATTTATAAGAAGAAATTCAGTAACTCCAAATAAAAATATAAATACTCAAGCAATAGAAACTTTAAGTAATGCTGCATTAAAAGTAAAAAATTTATTAAGTGATTTTTTAGTAAATGCAGATGAAGATGATAAAGAAAAATATAATATTGAAGATGAATTAAAACAAATTAAAGAAAATAAAAATAATGAAAATATTAATATTTTTACTCTTATTGGAAATAATAGTGGAAAATCAAGTGATAGTGATGATAATATAAATAATGAAAATGATAATGATAATATTGTAAATAATAATAATTTTTTTAATAAAAGAAAAAGTACAAAAAGAAATTCATTATTATTAACAAATAGTATTGAAAATAATAGTATTCAAAATACTAATAATAGTTTAAATAATGATGATTTTTTTAAAAACAAAAGTCATAGTAAAAAAAGTATTAAAACTTCAAAACAAAATAGTTCTTCTTTTATTCCATTTGTTAAAAATGGTATTAAAACAAATTTAAAAAGAAATTCAGTTAATATTATTTCAACAGGTGAAAATAATTTATTATTAAATAAAAAACCAAGTACTCAAAGTATATGCTCTAATTCATCAATTCTAAAAAAAAAAACAAAAGTTCATTTTAATTTTATTGAAAATGAAAATCAAAATAAAAAATCAAATGATAGTTTAAGTAAATTTAATAGAAAAAGAAAGAAAAAAAATACATTTCAAGTAAATAATAAAATGAATTTAATGAATCATTTAAATTTAATGAATAATAAACCATATAATATAAATAATAATAGATTAAGTATAAATAGTAATTTAAGTTATTCCACAAATTCAAAAAATTTTTTATCAAAATCAAAAACATTAAAAGGAAAAAATATAAATAATTCATTTGCATTATCATCAGAAAGTGATAATGAAATAGAAAAAGAAGAAAATAATAATAAAAATAGTTTAATTTCATATAAAAAAGATGACATAAGAGCATATGTTCCTTTATCAAAATCAAAATATCAAAAATTTACTGATTTATGTAAAAATTTACGTAAAAGTATAATATTTAATGCAGATGATATAAAATCAAATGAAAATTTAATATCAAAATTAGAAAGAGATAAAAAAGAAAAATTAATTTCAATTGATACAATAAAAGAAGAAGAAGATACAATTAATAATAATAATAATGATAATGAAGATTCTGATATTAATGATTCAGCAATTGAACATAATAAAAAAATAAAAGAATTTCAATTTAGAAGATTAACAAGACAAGATAAATTAGTTTATGATTCATTAAGTGATGAAGAAGTTTTAGATGATTTAGAAGGAGAATTATATATTCATCCAGATAATATATTTATATTTATATTTGATGCTATTTTATTTGTTTTATCTATTTATTCAATAACTTATCCTATTTATGTTTTTGGTTTTAAAAAAACATCTTCTCCTCCTTTTCAATCAAAAAGTTTAAAATATTTTGAATTTATAATGGATTTTTTTTGCATAACTGATTTAATTTTTGGTTTTTTTACTGCATTTTATGATTTTGATGAAGAATTAATCACAAATTCAAATTCAATTGCAATTCATTATTTAACTCATTGGTTTTCAATAGATTTTATAAGTGCAATTCCTTTTAATTCAATAATAGTAATATTTCAACCATTTAGAAATAAATTAAAATTAAGATATATAAAAGATAATTCATTATATGATTTATTAATATTGGTAAGAGTTTTAAAATTATCTAAAGTTTTTTTACATAATGCATTTACTAATAAAATATTTAAATCAATAGAAGGAATTGATGCATTAGAAAAATGGATAAGAGTTTATATGTCATTATTTATTGGTTTTGCTGCAATACATATTTTAAGTTGTATATTTATATTTTTAGGAACTTTACAATTTCCAAATTGGATTTATACAAATGGATATGAAATTTCAAATCAACAAACTGATATTTATGTCACTGCTTTATATTATATTGTTGCTACTGTTTTTACAATTGGTTATGGTGATATTGTCTCAGTTTCTTTATATGAAAGAGTTTATAATTTAATTTTATTAGTTGTTGGTATTATGATTTATTCTTATTCTGTTTCGGCTTTAAGTAATTATGTTTCTATGGTTGATTCTAAAACTTTAGATTATCAAAATAAAATTGCTACTTTAGAACAATTAAGAGTTACTCATGAAAAAATGCCAAATCAACTTTATGATAAAATTAGTAAATTTTTACTTTATAGATTAAAACATGAATCTGGAGATAAAAATGAAATTATTGATAGTTTACCAAATGGATTGAGAAATAAATTAATTTTAGAAATGTATAAAGATATTATTTATAATTTTATTTTTTTTAAAAAGTTTTATAATACTGATTTTGTTATTCAAGTAATTTTAGCATTAAAACCAATCCAAGCTTTAAAAAATGAAAAATTAGTAAAAGAAGGTGAATATATTGAAGAAATATTATTTGTTAAAAGAGGAATTTTAAGTTTAGAAATTCCTTTACCAGTAATTTTAAAAGATGAAACAATACAAAAAATGGAAACAATAAGATTTGTTAAAACACAAAGAAGATTTGGAATTAAAAATGCAAATTTAAATTTTTTAAAACAATCAACTTTATCAAATGGATTAAATATTACACCAAATGAATTAGATATTCCAAGTAATGAAGATTTAATTAAAAATAATTCTTTATCTCAAATTAAAGATATGAAACAGCATCAACAATATATTAAAATAATTGAAATTAGAAGAAATGAACATTTTGGTGATATTTTAATGTTTTTAAATAAAAGAAGCCCTTTAAGTGTTAAAGTTAAAACTAAAGTTTGTGAATTATTTTTATTAAAAAAAACAGACGCTGTTGAAATTAGTATGAATTTTCCTAAAATTTGGAGAAAAATTATTAAAAAAAGTTTATTTAATATGGAACAAATTGAAAGATTAATTAATAAAACTCTTAAATTTTTTTTTGTTCATAATGAAGGACAAAGAATTAGAAGAGATTCAGTTATGAAAAAAAATTATTATAGAATTGATCCAACTAAAAGTAATAAATTATTAAATTCTAATAATTTATTTCAAAATTTAAATGACTCTGGATTAAAAAGTATTCCTAGTGAATATACTGAAGAAGAAGAAGAAGAAGAAAATGAAACTATATTTGAAGAAAATTCTTCTAATGAAACTAATAGTAAAATTGAAGAAAACAAAAATGAAAGTGATAGTCAAAGTGATAGTCAAAGTAATAGTGATAGTCAAAGTGATAGTGATAGTGAAAGTAATAGTCAAAGTGATAGTAATAGTCAAAGTAATAGTTCTGATAATTCTAAAAGTTATAATTCAGATAAAAATAAAGAATTTAAAATAACTATTAATAATGATGATAATGATGAAAATAATGATAATAATTTTAAAAATAATAATTCAAATTATAATATTAATAATATAAATAATAAAATCAATAATAAATTAAATATAAAAAATAATAATAATGATTTAAATAATAGTGAAATAAGTAATACTATTAATTATAATACAAATATAATTCTTAAAGGAATTAGTGATGATAATAGTAATAAATCTATAAATATAAATGAAATAAAAGATAATGATACTATTGATTTAAATAAAGAACAAAAAAATATTTTTATTGAAAATGATAATAGTACAAAAAGACAATTTGAAAATTCATTTAATGAAGAACAAAATACTTATCGTTCAAGTATAAACACAAATAAAACAGTAAAAACAATAATAAAAAATTCAATATTTGATATAAAAAGTATAAATAATGAAAAAGAAGTTTATTTTGGTTTTTTTAATGATAAAGATAAAAAAACACTTTTTTCTTCAAATAGTTTAACATTACCTTATAGTTTAGAAGAAATAAATAATGAAAATTTACCTTTTGAAGAAATTTCTCTTCATAATGAAGATATGCCTTCAAGTATATTTTCACCTGAATTTAGTAATAATTATATTAATTTAAATCAAATTTTAGCATATAAACCACTTTATAAAAATAAACCTTTTTTATTTAATGAAAATAATAATAATTTATCTTTAAATGGTGAAGTTAATGATATTATTGAATTTAATTCAATTCAAGATAAAAAAATTTTTAAAAATTTATCTAAACATCATATTATTTCATTTACAATATTTGGTATTAAAAAATTTAATAAAAAAAATAAAAAAAAAAAGAGTGAAAAAAGTTTAAGTAGTAATCATAAAAATAAAAATAAAAATAAAGAAAAAGATAAAGATAAAGAAAAAGAAAATGATAAAGAAACAGATAAAGATAAAGATAAAAATTCAAATAAAGATAAAAATTCAAGTTCAGTTACAGATAAAATATCAGAAAATGAAAAAGATAAAGAAAATATTTCAGTATTAAATTCAAAAAATAATATAATAGAAAGTTTAAAAATTTCACCAAAAAAAAAAATAGAGCATGCAAAAACAAGAACTTTAGTAAAAAATGATAGAAGATTAAGTAAAATGATATTTTCATCTCCATCAAAAAATTCTCATCCAGAATCAGAAGAAGAAGATTTAAATGCACATAGAGATAATTTTAATGTTGAAAAAATATTTAATAAAAAAAAAGAAATTAGAAATTCAAAAAGTTTAAATGAAACTAATATAATCGAAGAACATAAAAATAAAATTAAAATAAAGAAAACTGATACTTTAGATATTATTAGTCAAAATATTGAAAATAATTCAATTAATTTAAATAATCCAAATAAATTTTATTCATCTTATTTTTCTTCTATCATTGAAAAAAGAGAAATTAAAAATGAAAATGGTGTTTCAAATAGATTAAATAAAATCAAAGAATTAATTCAAAATCATGGAAATAAAAATAAAGATAATGTTTCTACTCATTCTAATGTTAATAGTACACATAGTAGTAATATTCCTTTTATGAAAAAATCATTAAATTGATTTATGTTTATATTATTTTTATTATTAAAAAATGAAAAAGGTAAGTTATTTGTTTTTTATTTTTTTTTGTTTATATCATATTTTATATTAAAATTTATTATTGTAATTTGCAAAAAAATTTTATAATAATAAAACTATTATATTTATAATTAAAATATAAATTTTAAAAAATTTTTTTTAAATTATTTTGAAACTTTTATTATAATAATAAATATTAATAAATATTATATTTTACTAAATAAATATAAAAATAAATTTAAAAAAATGTAAAAAAAATAAAATCAAATCAAATATTTACATTAATTTCAATATCATCACAATTCAAATTATTTACTTTTTGTAAATCATTTTCATCATTAAAATTATCAATTCCCTCAACAATAAAATTATCATCAACAAATTTACTCCATTCTAATCCAGAAAAAGGTAATTTTTTAATACTAGGATAGAATATAATAAAAAATAAATTATCAGTCCCAAAAACAGAAAATAAATTTTTTTTCCAATTTCCAAAATTATAAGAAACAGGACCATTTTTTTCAAAAATAAAACCATTTTTTTCTCCCCAAAATTCTAAAGTAGTTTTACCATTTAAAGCCAAAAACCAATTCCAAGAATTAAAAAAGAATAAAATAATAAAAGAAGATAAAGATAAAATAACAACAAATTTTAATTGATTTTCCATTCTTTTAAAATAACCTTTTATTAATAAAGGAATTATAGAAATAATTATTATAATATCATAAATAAAAGTATGAGTTAAAAATAATAAAAAATATCTTTGATTATTTTGTCCTACACAATTATTAATCCAAGGACAATGATGATCCATTTTAAAAATACATTTATTACAAATTGAGCAATGATGAGTTCTTAATGGTTTTATTAATTTACAAAATTTACATTTTTTCCAATTTTTATTATTATTATTATTATTTATTCGAAATGTCATTTGAGGTAAAATTAAATCTTTTGAATAATATGGATTATTTTTTTTATAATATTTTGAATTTTTTATATCTAAAATTGATCCTGGTTTAATTAAAGTTGCTAATATAAAATTAAATAAAATGTATAATAATTCTATTAATGTTGATATTGATATAAATTTGGATATAAATATTTTTTTTTTATTTTTATATTCCGGAACTATTGATTTTATTACTGAAATATATGTATATAAAAGAAATAATGTTATTGTATATGTAAATAATGGACCTATTAATTGAAGAAAATTTGTCATTAATTTTAATGTTTTTGATATATATTTTTCAAATATAGGTATTTCTCTTTGATATTGATTATTTATTTGTAAATTTGTTTCTGATTGCATTTTATTTCTAGTTATTTCTTCTGAAGAATTGTTAGTTTTTATTGGAATATTTTCCTTATTATAATTCAATGTAAATAAATCTATTGTATTTTTTACAAAAATCATTTTTTATTTTAAATAGTGAATTAAGTAAATTAAATAAATAATAAAAAATTAAAAATTAAAAAAATAAAAAATTACAATAAAATTAAATAAGAAAAAATAAATTTTAAAATATAAAAAAAAATAAAAATCAAAAAATAAAAAACATAAATTAAAACATATAAAATAATAAAATGAAAAATGCATTAGCTTCAAAAAAAATAACAATAGAAAAAGAAATTGAAGGAATAGAAAGAAATATAAAAAGAACAGGAAAAGATATAAATTTACCATCATTTGCAGATCATTTAAAAAAATATGTATCATTAATAAGTATTTCAGTACAAGAACAAAATAATGAAGATTTAAATATTGCAATTGATTATCTTCCAAAATTATGTTATTATTGTAATGATTCAAATAAAGAAAAAATAAATTATATTATTGAATATATTGCAATTACTATTCATGTTATTAGATTTACTAATATTTTTTCTCAAAAAGAAAAAAGAGAAAAATTTACTTCTGCTTTGGTTGATTTAATTCAATATTTAGGAAATAAATTAGAAAATGAAGGAATTTTTTTTAAAGAAATAAAAAATTTTGCTTATTTATTAAATGAAATTGTAAGAGTCTTTTTAAATTTTCCAGAATTAATAAATGATTTTATTATTACTACAAAAAATCCTTTTTTATTAAAAGAAGAACAAAATTTTATTATTTTTTCTAATTTATTACTTTTACTTTTATATGATCAAACAATTCATGAATTTGAATATATAAAATATGTAAGAAGATCATTAATTGTTTATTTAAGTTTTGATGAATTATCATATTCAAATTATTTATTAAATTCAAAATTTGCTGAAGTATTAGTAATTAAATTATGTAATTTATATGAAATATTACCAGATTCTTTTGAATTAAGTTCAAATGTTGAAACACTTGAAGTTTCAATTAATATGAGAAGAACATTTTCTATTATGACAAAACAATATTTTTCTATGATTGATTATACTAGATTTTTATGTAAAATATGTAATTGTATTGTTTCTCATAAAATAAAAGAAAAGTTTAAATATTATTTCTTTAATAGATTTTTACTTAAAATGGTTCAACCAAAATTATTAGATAATAATCCAAAAGTTTCAAGAAGTAATTTACAATATTTAATTGGAATCATAAGATATGCTACAAATAATGAAATTATTGATGTGACTGCAAATTTTTTATTTGGTTTTAATGATGAAAAATTTGGAAAAAAATTTGAATGTGAAGATGAAATGTCAAATTTAATAAATAAAAATAAAAAAATAAATAAAAATGAAGAATTTGAAAATATTGAATTTCAATTAAATGAAGATTTTGATTATCAACATCATAAATCAAATAAAATTTCATATTTATTATTAAATAATTTAACAAAAAATTTTGAAAGTATTAATATCATAACATATGAATTATTTGAAATGTTTTTTGAAAAAAGACCTTATTTAATGGTAAAAAAATTTATAAAACCATATGTTGAATTTTGTTTAAAATTTATTCCAGATAAATCAAAATATTTATATGGAACTAAAAATTATCCTCAAACACAATCAATAGAAAATTTTTTAAAAATATATGAACAATTTGATAAAAGTAATTTAGTAGAAAATATAGATTCAAATATGTTAAAAAATTATTCTTATTATATGTCATATGATATAGATTTTTATATGTATTATTTAAAAGAAAAGGAAGCACAAGAAAATTTAAATAATCAAAGTGTAAATGAAAATTCAATTTCAAATTCAGATGATAATTTTCTTGTTGAAAGTTTAAATAGAAAAATAGAAATTCCAAAAAATGAAAATAAAGAAAAAAAAAATCAAAAAAATACAAATTTAATTAATATAGATAATAATATAAATGAAGAAATAATAACATTAGGTAATTATTTATTTGAAAAATCAGATGAAATAGAACAATTAACAAAAAACATGAATTTTTTATTAATGAAAACAATACAAGAAAAATTAATGAATTATCAAAATAATTCTCAAATAGAAAATTTATTTTTAGTAAATTTAGTATTAACAATAATTTCAGTTCCAATTTTAAAATTTGATCCTGATTTATTAGAATGTCATGCAGTTTTACTTGATGATGATATTAATTCTAAATTTTCAATATTAACTGTAATTAAATATATTGTTCAAGAATTAAATAAAGAATATAATAAAGATCCAAATATTAAACAAAATATTATTTTAAAATTAAAAGAATATCAAGAACAAGATAAAAAAAGAAAAGAATTTACTCCTTTAAAACAAGGAAATAGTGAAGAAAGTTCTTATCAAATTATTTTTAGTGATAAAAAAAAAATTGAAAATGATAATTTAAAAAAAGCAGGAAATTATATTATTTTTTTTGAATTTTTAAAAGAATTTATGGTTTCTGTTATGCATAAACATAAGTTTGAAGGTTTGATTGAAAATATTTTTGGCTTTTATTCTGATTTACTTGATGATTATAGTAATGAAAATGCTTCTTCACAATAAATTTTGTTTTTATTGAAATTTACTAATTTTTGATTATTTTTTATTTTTTTATTTGAAAAAATAGTCTTATTCTTAAATTTTATTATTTATAATTTTTTTTTAATTTTTTTTTTATTTTTTTTATTGTTTTTAACTTTTGTTTTTTTATCTAAATTAATGGAAAATTTAGAAAGTTTAGCAAAAGAATTAATTGTATCACCAAAGAAACTAAATAATTATAATAAAATATTTGAATTATTTATAAAGGAAATTCAATCTAAAAATACTAAAAAAATCAATAAAATTTCAACTTTAAATGAAAATATATTAAAATATTATTTAAAAACTCCAGAAATACATTCTTCAAAAGAACTTTTAAAATTCTTTAATGAAAAAATAAATATATTATTTAATATATTATTTGATTTTGGAAAAGAAGATTTAAGTGAAGAAACATCAGAAATAATTTTTAATATTTTTATCTCTTATTTTGATTATAATAAAGAAAATAATAAAAAAAAATTAATGACAAATTTATTAAATTTAATAATATTAAATAAAGAATTTGTTGAACATGAAATTGTTTTATTATTTGTTTCAAAATTTAAAAACTTTTTTAATTTAATTTTTGATATTTTAATAGAAGAATCAAATAAAATAAAAGAAGTAGCAACATTATATAATTTATTCAATTTCTTAGTTGCAATAAATAATTTAGAAAATGAAGAAGAAAAATTAAAATATCAAAATATAATAACAATATTAATTAATAATGAAAATTTTCCAGATGATCTTCTCAAAAATTTCTTAATTAATTTAAATAAAGTAATTTTACATAATGTAAATAATCCTCTTATTTTTTCTGATTATTTAATAAATAAAGCATCAAAAGGAAATATAATAAAATTAGAAGATTTTGATAACAAGATTTTTGCTTTAAGTAGTTTATTTATATTATTAACAAAATATAAATTAGATTATGATAAATATTATGAATTATTATACAAATTAATTAGTATTAAACTAAATAATTTAACAATTTTTGATTCTAAATATAAAAATAGAATATTTAAAATATTAGAATTATCATTAAAATCTTCTCAAGTTCCTTTAATAATAATTTGTTCATTTATAAAAAAATTAAGTAGAATTTCTTTAATTTCAAATGATTCAAATATAATATCAATAATAACTTTAATTATATTAATTATACAAAATCATCCTAAAACAATAGGAATGTTAATGTATAAAAGAAAACCAAAAAAAGAAAAAGAAAATTTAATAGAAAATTCAACTTTTAATTGGAATAAATTTAATAGTAAAATTGCAAATAAAATGAAAATAAAAGAAAAAGAAGAAAAAAATAATGAAGATTATATTATTTCTTTAAGTGAAGATAATTATACTGATATGTTTGATGATAAGGAATTAAATCCTAATAAAACAAATGCTCAATTTTGTTCTTTATGGGAATTATATACTTTGAGAAATCATTTTAATATGAAAGTTAGGAAATTAGTTAATAATTTAAGTAATAATTTTTTACCAAGAGAATTTGCTTTGGATGAAATTAAAGATAAAAATTTATTTTTTGATATTGAAAAAACTAACGCACATTTTTATATAAACGGTTAAATTTTCTAAATTTTAATTTATATATGCTTAAAATATTTTTTGAAAGATTTTCATAATTAAATTATTTTTTATTATGTCTTATGTTAATATTAATAAAATAAAAAAAGAATGAACCCAGAAAAGAATATATCAGGGAATAATGAAAGATTAATTCATTTAAATTTGAAAAAAAGAAAAAAAAATATTTTAGAAGAGGAAGAAAAAAAAAAAAAAGAAATAGAAAAATCAAATCAATTATTAGAAGAATTAAAAACACAAATTAAAAAAGTTGAAGAAATAGCAAAAAATAAAAAATTGAATCAAAATTTAGGGAATGATAATTTAAATCAAAAAAAGAATTTAGAAGATGAAGATTATAATAATTTTTATAATGATAATAATGTTAATAAAAATAATAATAATTCGACTTTTGAATCTCATATGAATGAAAGAAAAGTTGACAACGATGAAAATTGCATAAATGAAAATATTGATAACATAAATAAAGATAATATTGAATCTAATATTGATAACATAAATAAAGATAAAATTGAATCTAATATTGATAACATAAATAAAGATAATATTGAATCTAATAATGATAACATAAATAAAGATTATATTGAATCTAATATTGATAACATAAATAAAGATAATATTGAATCTAATAATGATAACATAAATAAAGATTATATTGAATCTAATATTGATAACATAAATAAAGATTATATTGAATCTAATATTGATAACATAAATAAAGATAATATTGAATCTAAAGTAGTTTATAATTATGAACAAAAAAATCCAAGTTTAAATTTGGATAACGATTATAAAAATAATATTGAGAATAAAGAAATTGATTTAAAAGATGAGAGTGAAGGAGAAAATAATTTAGTAGGGATTGAAAAATTTGAAGATAATATGAATAACGAAAAAAATGATTTTCCAGAAGATAGTGGTATTGAAAAAATAAATGAAGATGAATCAAAAAAAAATAATAATTTATCTTTTCATAATGATAACAAAAAATTTTTAAACCAAAACAACAATGAAAAAAAAAAGAAAAAAAAAAATAACGAAGATAATGATTTCGATGAATTTAATGTAAGTAAAAAAAGAGAATTTCGTGAAAATGATGATGATGAATATAAAATTGATGGTTATACAAATGAAGGTGAAAATGAAAAAATAGATGATGATGATGAATTTATGTAAAATTACTTAAATAAATTTAAAAAATAAAAATATTGTTAACAATGAAATTGAAAGTTTTAAATATGATTATTTGTAAAATAAAATTGAATAATATATTTTTCTAATTAATTATTAAAAAAAATAAATAATTAATATATTAAAACAAATGAATAAAGATACAGAAAGTAAAATTGAAAAAAAAAAAGAAGAAGAAGAAGAAGAAGAATATGATGATTATAATAATGACAATATGATAATGGATGTAGCATTAGGGAACATAAAAGATGATCCAGCTTCAATAAGAAGTAGACCAAGAAGACTTCAATATTGGAAATTAAAATTAGAAGATGAAGATAAAATTCCAAAAATGCCTGAAAAAATATTAAAACAACCAAATAAAGAAGAATTCAAAAAAGAAATAGAAAAATTAAAAGAAGATAAAATAAAGAAAGGAAAAAATATTTCTGATTTAATTAGTAAAATTCAAGAAGAAAAAACAGGAATTAAAAAAGAAGATCGTGCTCAATTAGATGAAAGAAAAGAGAAATTATTAAAAAGAAAAAATGAAATTAAATCTTTGCTGGAAGTTGATAATAAAGGAAGTGAAACAATAAGAGAAGAATTAAGAAATTTAAATGAAGAAGTTAGAAAATATGAAAGATATCATTTTTCCAAAAATCCTAATGTTATTCTTTCTCAAATTAGAGATATTAAAGAAAAATTAAGTTTTAGTGAATTAAGTTCTACAGAAGAAAAACAATTAATGGATAAAAAACCTCTTTTAGAAGAATATTATAAACCTTGTAAAAAACTATTCGATTTTAAAGAAAAAAATAAACATTTATTAGTTAAAAAATCTCTTCCTGAAAGAGAAGAATTAAAAAAAATTAATGAAGAATTAAAAGAAATTAAAGAAAAAATTAAAAGTGTTATTGATAAAAGAAACGAAAGTAAACCTGTTATTGAACAATATAATGTTCAAATTGAATCTTTAAAAAAAGATAAAGATGAAATTCAAAAGAAAATTGATGAAAAATATGAAAAATTCTATCAAGATGAATATGAATATAATAAACAACAAAGATTTATTCAATATATAAAAAATTGTCAAGAACAAATAAAAAAAATAAAAAAGAGAAATGAAAAAGAAGAAAAGAGAAAATTAAAAGAAGAAAAGAAGAAAAAAAAAGAAGGAAATGAATCAGAAATATTAAAAGATATAAAAATAACAAAGAAAATAATAAAAAAATATGATAATGAGATAAAAGAATGTGAAGAATTAAATAATTATTTTTCTGCTTTATTACCAAAAAAAGAAGAAAATGAAGAGAAAGAAGAAAAAGAAGAAAGAGAAAAAACAAAATTAGATGAAGATTTAGAGAAAGGATTATTAAAACAAGTGACTGGAAAAAATTATGATGAATTTTTAGGTGTTTCTGATGGAGGAATAAAAAAAAAAAAAGGTAAAAAACCTAAACCTATTAAAGAAGATAAGAGATTTGGAAAAAAAGGAAAAAAAATAATGAAAGGAAATAAAGAAGAAAAAACTACTTTACCTTTAGATTTTGAAGTTCTTAAAAAAATTAAAAATACTGGAATTGAACCTCCTATTTATATTGATGATATTCCAAATTTTTTGTCAAAATTAAATGATTTGAAAGAAAAATATGAAAGTGAAAATGTTGAAGTTGAAGACATGAAGAAAGTTAAAAAAAATGAAGATAAAGAAAATGTAAAAGAGGAAAAAGAAAAAAATGTAAGTAAAATAATTGAATTAGAAAATAAAGAGGAAAAAGAAGAAGTTGAAAAAACAGAAGAGAAAAAACCAGAAGAAAAGAAAGTAGAAGTAGAAAAAAAAGTAGAAGAAAAGAAAGAAGAAGAAAAGAAAGAAGAAGAAAAGAAAGAAGTAGAAAAGAAAGTAGAAGTAGAAAAGAAAGTAGAAGTAGAAAAGAAAGAAGTTAAAAAAGAAGAAGAAGAAGAAGAGGAAGAAGAAGAAGAAGAAGAAAAAGCAGAAACTAAAAAAGTAGAAACAAAAAAAGAAGAAAAAAAAACAGAAAGTAAGAAAGAAGAAAAAAAAGATGAAGATGATGAAGAAGAAGAAGAAGAAGAGGAAGAAGAAGAAAAAAAAACTACAACAAATAAAAAGATTGAAGATAAAAAAACAGCTGTTAAAAAAGAAGAAGAGGAAGAAGAAGAGGAAGAAGAAGAAGAAGAAGAAGAAGAAAAAAAAAAATAAATAAAACATATATTTAAATATTGAACTACTTGATTTAAATATTTTAAATTTTTTCAAAATTAAATGATATAAAATATAAAGTTATAATAAATCAAAATTTAAAAATATATTTCTAAAAATGAAATAATTATAATTAATTGTCTTATGAAAAGTTTAAAACAATTATTTTATGTTTTTATAATTTAAATATATTTAAATTTTATATATATGATTATATAATTAACATTTAATTCTTTTTTCTTTAATTATTCTTTATGTAATTAAACTTTAATATTAAAAAGATAATCTTTAAATCCATTTTTTTCTAAAGAAGAATTTAAAATTTCTTTGTTTTCCCCTAAAATTAATTGTGTCATTGAAACTAAATTTAATAATTCATTAATTAATTCTTTCGAATTATAATATTTAATATCTAAATATTTTTGTATTAAAGAAGAAAATAAATCAGATAATTTAACCAAAGGAATTAAGTAAATTATAAATTGAGGGTTTGAAATTTGAAATAGATTTTCTAAGAAATATAAACCTTCTAAAGAAATATTATAATTTAATTTTGAAATATAATTACAAATTTTAACAATTATTCCTTCAAATGTATTTAAATTTTCATGAAAATATTGTTTATTAAGAAATAAAAAAATATTAGAAAAACTTATAATAGATTCTTTAATAAAAATTGAATTTTCTTGAGAAATTTCTTCATAATTCAGAAATTGAGAAAAATATTCTATAATTTTATCAAAAGGTTCTAATATTTCAACATTATTACCTATTCTCAGTGATAAAGTCAATGAAATCAATTTAAGTTGATTAAAATTACATATATTTTTTTCTTCTAAAATATTATTGATTAATTGATAAAATATATTTGATTTATTTGAATCAGGAATATAGGAAAATTTATCCATAATATTTATTAATAATTGAAGATATTTATTTTGATTTTTTGTCTTAATAAAATAAGAATTTAGAATTAAATTTATTAATTCAATAATTATTTTTTCTTCAAATTCAATATTAAAATATAATATAATTGATATTAATTTTATATCTTTACTACTGAGACTCTTACTCTTATCTAATTTTTTAATGTAGAACTTTATAAATAATTCTAAATTTTCTTCTAAATTTATATTTAAGTTGTGACAATTTAGTAAAAGATTTATAAAATATTTTTTGAATTCATACTCTAAAACCCGCTCTTTTTTATTTATAATTTCAATATAAATTTTAATATTTTTGTTTGAAATTAAATCATATGTAATATTTTCAGAATAATATAAAAAATTAATCAAAATATGTAAAGATTCATAAACAATATCATTCAAATTTAAATTATTACTCATACAAATTAAAATATTTTCATGTAATTTATCCTTAATAAAACTTTCTATAATATTTAAATTTTGTATAAAGGTAAATTTTCTTATCATCAATAAACCATATTTTTGATAATTAATATCATTTATACTTAATAATTCTTTACAATTTTTTGTTATTTCTACTTCTTCAATGAATTTTAAAGAATTCATAAATGAATTTATTTTAATATTATTTAAATCAATTATATAAGAAGTATTAATCATTTTATTATATCTGTTTTCCATTATTTTTTTAAAAATGTATTGTTTCCTTAAGTTAATCTTAAATTTCTGTCTTTCATTAATAATATCTAATTTTTTTTCTTTCTTCAGAATCATTTTTAAATTTTTTTAAATAATCTAAATTTAAAAAATTAAAAAATCACAAAATAAAAATAATTTTAAAATTAAATAAAATTAACAATATAAATAATATAATAAAACTAAAATCTAAATTATATTTATTAAAGATAAAGTAAATATCTTCTTTGTGGAATAGTTTCGGAATAATTAATTTCTTCCCTTCTTCCATCTTTAAAAATTCCACTATCCATTCTACAAGTTCTAGCATTATAATATATTCCTTGTCCAGTAATTTCATCATTATAAAAATTTCCAAAATACTGATGTCCACTAGGCCAAGTATACAATCCGAACTTTAATTTAGAGTCTTTCCACTCTCCTTCAAAAACTTGTTGACTTTCTCCCCATTTCATAATACCATAATCACCTCTAATACAAGCTTTAAATTCTCCTTGATATAATCTCCCATCTGTATAATCCATTGTTCCAATTCCAGTTATAACACCTTTCTGCATTTCACCTTTATAAACATCACCATTGTTACATTTTAATATTCCAATTCCATTAAAAGTTCCATCTCCAAATTCACCTTCATATGTTTGACCATCTGGCCATTTAATTTGACAGTAACCTTCTAATTTATCTTTTTTCCATTCTCCTGAATAAATTCTACCTGTTTGTGTTTTTAATGTACCATAACCTTCATTTAATCCATCTTTAAATTCACCTATATATGTATTGCCAAAAGCATTTACATTTTTACCAAATCCATCTTTGAAAAAATCATTTTTGAAATAACCAAAATATCTGCTTCCTCCGATTAAAAATAAAAATCCTCTACCATATGCTAATCCATTTTGCTTATTTATTTCACCATAATATATACTACGGTTTGTTTTAAATACTTCTTTTATTTCTACTTCTATTTTTCCATCTTCATATGGAGGAATTTTAAATAACATTTCTTCCATTTCTTTCTTATGTTTTTGTAATGTTTTATATAATTTATTTATGAAATAATTTCCGCATATTATTACATGATTTTTTAAATAAGATGTAAAACGTTCTTTATCTATGTTCTTAAAATCTAATTTATATTTTGTTTTGTTGAAATCAGAATTATATCTTAAATTATTAATTATTATTGGATTTTTATTTGGGAATCTTTCAAAAGTTTTTATTATTATTCTTATTATTGATAGTAATATTGTATTTTTATATATACAATATGAACCCAATGAATGCATATCTGCTTTTTCATTTTCTGTTTTCATATTTGTTACTAATAAATTCTCTAATTGAGGTAAATAATTTAATACAGATTCTTCTATTTCCTTATAATTCTTTTTTATTTCGTTTAATTCATTTTCATCCATTGAAATATCTTCTGTAAATATTATTTTTTTCGAATGTTTTTCATGTTGTTTTTTACAAAGAGAACAAAAACTATCATGACATAAATTACAATAACCTATTAAAGATTTTGTTTGATGTTTATAACAAATATGGAAAGTGATATTATGATTCATATCTCTATTCACATAAAAATTTCTATTAAAAATTCCAATATTTTTATTATTTTTAAAAATAATTTCCTTTTCTTTAAATTTAATTATTTTAGAATTATAAGGTAATTCATCTGTAAATAAAACAAGAAAAGTTACTGCATCATAATATTTATTTCCACATTTACAAATAGTTTTAATATAAGCTTTAGATTCTCGTACATTAATTTTTATTTCTGGTATTTGTTCACATTTTCTACATATTGTAATTCTTTTATCAATTTCATTAAACATTTATAATGAGTCAAATAGAATTTTATTAATTAAGTTAAATTCAGAATAAAAAAATTGATAAATTGATTGTGTTACTTAATAGAATATTTAATATAATCAAAAATGGAAAAAAAATCTTTAGGAGATTTAATCCGTAAAAAAGCAGAAGAAAAAAAGGTAAAAGAGAAAGAAATAAAGAAATTAGACCCTGGAAAATCATCGAAGCCATCTTCTCGTTCAAACAGTATAAAAAGAAGAAGTTCAAGTGTGAAAAAAACATCTTCATCTAAAAAAATAACTAATTCTCCAATAAACAGGAAAAGTTCTTCAAAAGTGGCATCTCGAAATTCTTCAAGAAATAATTCTCGTTCTCGTAGAAGTTCAAATTCTTCATCTAGAAGAAATTCTCCTCATTCATCAAATAAAGCAACTCAATCCCAATTTTTTAAAAAGAAATACAAATGTATAAAAACATATTCAAACGCTCATTCAGATTTCATAGAAAAATTAATTTTATTGAAAAATGGAAAAATTGTTTCATGTTCATCAGATTTCACAATCAAATTATGGGATATAACTGAAGCATCAAAAAAAGCAATCCAAATTTATAAAGGACACACAAATGCAGTAACAGGAGTAATTCAATATACAAATACTCATATAATATCTATATCAAAAGATAAAACAATAAGAAAATGGAATATTAATTCAGGAAAAGAAGTATATTGTTATGAATTAAATAATCCTTTTTTATCAATATGTGTTGCTTCAGATACAGTTGTTGCATGTGCAGGAGGAGATAAAACTATAAGATTTTATGATTTGAGTACAGATAAAGATACTGAAGAATTAGGATCATTATCAGGTCATCAAGAACAAATTAATTGTTTAATTCAAATTGACAACAATAGAATTGCAAGTGGGTCTTCTGATAAAAGTATTAGATTTTGGGATGTAAATAAAAAAAGTCATTTATTCACTCTTGAAGGTCATACATTAGATGTTGTTTGTCTTAAAGTATTAAAAGATAAGAGATTCGCAAGTGGAGGTTATGATAATTGTATTATTATTTGGAACACCGAAAAAAGAGATATTGAAATGAAATTTGAAGGTCATACTGGTCATGTTTTATGTATTGAACAATTACCTGATGAAAGATTGATTAGTGGAGGTTCTGATTGGAGTATGATTATTTGGAATATGACTACCACTGCTGTTGATGCTACTATTGAAGGACATCAAGAAGCTGTTTCTTCTATTGTTATTACCAAAGAAGGACAGATTGTTAGTGGAAGTAGAGATCAAGGAATTAAAGTTTGGGAATAAAAAGTATTTTTATATTCCAATTGAAAGAATTTTTATTTTTTTAAATTAATTATATGCTTTATTTATTAACTTTTAATTTTGAAAAAATTAAAAAATATGATATTTTTGAAAGTTTAATTATTATCTAAAAGGAATTTGGAATTTATTGAAAATTTTTTGAATTACACTTAATTTTGAAAAGAATTATGGAATTATTTATGTTCATTATATAAATTATCTCCTTCTCTAATAACTTAACCTTCTTTTCTTGTATCTAAATTTGAAAGAATTAAATCTTATATTTCATAATCTATTAATTCAAAAGTATCTTTTAACCTTATTTCTGAATCTAATTGAAATTAATGATAATTAAATAAACATTTACATTGAATTACATTTCATTCTTTCTTGTTTTTTTCTAATTATTAATTATAAATATAAATAATTAAATAATATTTTTAATAATTTTGAAATAATCAATTTTAGTGAGTCTTATGGTATTAAAATTTAAATATAATAAAAAAGATGAATACAAAGAAAACAAAGTAAAAATCGATAATATAAATTTTTAAAATTAAATTAATTATTTAAAATAAATTTATATAAATAAAATCTTATTAAAATAAAAAATGTTGCTACCAAGAATATTATTAATTGTAAATTTATTAATCATAATTTCTTCAAAAGAACCAAATAGAGATTTAATTCCATTTAATGCAACATCCTTACATAAATTAAATAGAATTTCAGGATATGTTTTAACACCAAATAACCAATATGCTGTTTTTGTGAACAGAAAATGGGATGAAGTATCAGGAAAATTTACTTCTAATTTAAAATATATATCTGTGAATTCTCAAACAGGAGAAGCAATAGATTTAACAACACCATCATTAGAATATCAAGATATTAATCCTGCTTTTTCAGCAAATTTCCCAAATCTAATTTTTTTCCTAAGAATAAAAGAAGGAAGAGTTCATATATATTATATGGATTTCCTTCCAGCAACTTTTTCTGCTTCAGAACCTGTTCAATTTACAAATTATCCTCTTGATGTTTCTAATATGATTATTACTGGTAATACTATTGTTTTTTCCACTGAAATGTTTTATGATTGTGAAGATATGACATGCACTGCAAATAAATTCGAAGAAATTGCAAAGAGGGGACCAAATACTTATTCACTTTATACTGAATTAATGATTAGGCATTGGGATACATGGTATACTGAAGGAGCTGCTTCTCATGTTTTTTATCAAAAAATGGAAAATGATGGTAATTTACCTAAATTACATGGTGAACCTGTTGATATGATATTAAAACAAAAATTATGTAGTCCTCCTATAGAATATGGAAGTGAACAATTTGCTATTTCTTCAGATGAAAACTTAATAGCTTTTAGTACACATAAAAAAGATAGAAATATGAGTTGGACAACAAAATGGGATATTTTAATTTATGATGTAAGCAATAAAGATTTGTTTAATGTTACTTCTGAAGATGTAGGGAGAGCTCAAAATCCAAAATTCTCATCTGATAATTCTAAATTAGCTTATTTCTATATGAAACGTGCAGGTTTAGAAAGTGATATATTAAGATTGAAAATTTTTGATATTAATAATAAAAAATTTATTCCTGCTAAAACGGTTGAAGAACCATTACCATTTCCACAAGATTTTGTTTGGTCAGATTCCACCAATAATGTTTTTATATTAACAACAATTGATGCTGGTCATGTTAAATTATATAAATATTCTCATAATGAAGAAAGTGCATATACCTTATTAACAGATGATAAAAATGCATATGGAACACCAAATTTATTAACTCAAGATACTTTCTTTGTAGATTATACTTCATATCAACATCCTACAGTTCTTGGCTTCCTTGTAAAAGATACAACAACAGGTTTATATGAAACTAAAATATTATGTGACCCAAATAAAGATTTTATGTTAAATTTTGAAATGGTAGAACCAGATTCTTTTTTATTTACAGGGGCAAAAGGTGATACTATACAAGGTTGGATAATGAAACCAATAAATTTTGATGAAAATAAAAAATATCCATTAGCATTTCTGATTCATGGTGGACCTGAAGGTTCATGGGATCCTGCTTGGTCTTATCGTTGGAACCCTCAATTATGGGCAAATCATAATTATGCAGTAGTTATGATAAATCCACATGGTTCTTCAGGAATGGGAATAGATTTCCAAGATGCAGTTAGGAATGATTGGGGTGGTGCACCATTTGAAGATTTAATGCTTGGATGGGAATATGTGAAAAACACTTATAAATGGATTGATATGGATCATGTAGGTGGTTGTGGAGCTTCATATGGAGGTTATATGATTAATTGGATTCAAGGACATAATGACGACCAAAAATTTAAATGTTTAGTTACTCATGATGGAGTGTTTAGTACTGTTACAATGTTTTATGCTACTGAGGAAATGTGGTTCCCTATGAGTGAATATTGTGCTCATGATAATTGGGGTTGTACACCTTTTAATAGTGATGAAGAAAGAAAAGGATATGAACAATTTTCACCTGAAAGTAGAGTTTCTCATTGGAACACTCCTCATTTAATTATTCATGGAAGCAAAGATTATAGAATTCCTATTACTGAAGGTATTTCTGCTTTTACTGCTTTACAAATTAGAAATATTCCTTCCAGATTTGTTCATTTTCCTGAAGAGAATCATTGGGTTCTTAAACCAGAAAATTCTATTAAATGGTATGAAGAAGTATTAGGTTGGTTAGATAAATTTTTAAACAATAATTAAATTTGTGAAAATAGTTTTTTTGAATTATAATCTGATTGAAAAAATTTACCATTGTTCAGAAATAATATTATTTTAATAAATTAAAAATATATTTCAACAAAAAATAATTTTTTTTATTATTTTATTTTTTTTTTTTTTGAATTTATTCCAATTTTTAATGAATATGAGCTATAGGAATTCCAACAACATAAATTTAGATAAAAATATATATGAAAATAATTTAAATTTCGAGAATTTACAATTTTCAAATGATAAAATATATGATTTATTTTCAAATAAAGAGCAATCAGACACCAGCACAAAAGAAATTAATGAAACAAGTCGTAATAAAATAGTAATTGAAACAAGAGAAGAATTTATAAATACATTAAAAAATGAAAAAGAAGAGTTATTAAATTCTTTAAATGAAAAAAAATTTGCTTTGGAAAATATTAGTGAGGAAAATCAGGAATTAAAAATATCTATTGTTCAAAAAGAAAAAGATTTAATAAATAAAAATAATGAATATGATAAATTAAAATTAGAAATAGAACAATATAAAATTAAAAATGAGCATTTACAATTAGATTACAATAAATTAGAAAAAGATAAAAAAGAATTAAAATTTCAAAATATTGAATTAAATCAAAAATTAGAATCTTTAAATTCTAATTATAAAATTCTTGAAAAAATTTTATTTGAAAATTCACAAAATTTAAAAGAAAGTTTACTTAAATCAGAAATAACAAAAATTCAAAATAAAAGTGATGATATTTTAATCGAAAATTCAAAAATTAAATTTGAAATTAAAACCCTTGAATTGAAAATAAAAAATATTTTAAAACAAAAAGAAAATGAAATTTCAATTATAAATGAATTACACGAGGATGAAATAAATAATCTGAAAAAAACAATTTCTTCTTTTCAAGAACAAATAAAAGAATTATATAAATCTTCAAATCAAAAAATAATTGTAACACAAAATAATCCTAATCATAATGTAAAATTATTTAATAAAATTAAAGAATATGAAAGAAAAATGAAACGATTAAATGAAGAAAATTTTCAATTAAAAAATGAAATAGAAAAAATAAAAAGTAAAGTAGAACAATTAAACACATCAAATGAAAATAAAGAAAAAACAATTGAAAAATTATATTTTGATATTAATAAATTAAATAATGAAAAATATAATAAAAATATGTTAATGCAAAATCAAATTAATTATAATGAATATAATAATAATACTATTAATTTTTTGAAAAATGAAAATAAAAAACTGAATAAAGAGGTTCAAAATTATGTGAAAAATTATAAAAAATTAAATGTTGAAATTAATGAAGCTAATCAAATATTTTCTGAAAAAAATGAAATATTCCAAATAAAATTGTCAGAATATAAACAAAAAATAATAACATTAAAGACTAAAATAAATCAATTACATGAAGAAATATTTTATTTAAAACATAAGAAAAATTAATAAAACAAAAATCTAAAAATAATTTTTTTTAAAATAATATATATCTATTATATATAGAAAAACATCTTCAAAAAAAAAGGAGCTTAGATAACCCAGTTTAAACTGTAAAAAAAAATATATATATCTTGAAAAAGAACTTCTTTAAGAAATATAATTAATTTTTTTAAAAAATAAAAAATATATATAAAAACGTAATTAATTTAGTATATACAATCCAAAACAAAAATAATTAATATTTAAAGATGTCACGTCGTGTTCAAAAAACAACAGTAACAACAACAACAAAAGTAGAAAAATCTGGATTATCAAATGATGAAGTTGATGAAATTCGTCAAGCCTTTGATTTATTTGATACAAATGGAACAGGAAAAATAGATCCAAAAGAATTAAAAGCAGCAATGCAATCATTAGGATTTGATACAAAAAATCCAACAATCTATACATTAATTGCAGATTTAGATACACCTGAAGCAGCAAAAAATGGAGGAGTCAATTTTGATGATTTTGTTGGTTCAATTAACAATAAATTAGGTGACAAAGAAAGTAAAGAAGGTATTCATAGAATATTTGAATTATTCATTGATGATCCTAATGCTGATACTATTACTTTAAGTTCTCTTAAAAAAATTGCACAAGAATTAGGTGAAAATATGAGTGCTGAAGAATTAAAAGATATGTTAGAAAGAGCTTCTGCTAATGGTACTGAATTAACTTTTGATGAATTTTATGAAATTATGACTAAAAAATCTTTCCCATAAAATATATGGTTTTTATTTAAGAATTTTTTATTTTTTGATTTTTAAAAAAATTTTTCAAAATGTTTTCTCTTTTATTTTCTTTAAAATATATCATGAACATAAATAAATTATAATTTTAAAAAGTAAATTATATTGATTTATTTCTATACAAATCACTTTCTTAGATGTAAATGTATATCTTCAAAAAGTAATAATACATTTCAAATAACATCATTTCAAATAAATAATTATTAAGAAAAAATCAAAATAATGAGATTATTAATTATATATTATTTAAGTGTCATAAACATGAATAAATTATAAAATAAATGTCTTCAAATACATTCAGTAAAAAAGCAAGTCATCAATTTGACAATTCAAAAAAATTCAAAATATATCGTGACCAAAAAACTCCAGAAGAAGGAACAAAATTCACAGATCCTCTTTTTCCCCCAAATGAAAATTCTTTATTAGGAAAAAATGAGAAGGGTGAATTTTTAGATCCTGAAGCAGGAAAGCGTTCAATAATCTTAAATACAAATGATATTGAATGGAAAAGAGCACAAGATATTTTTGCAGAACCACAATTATATGAAGGAATTATTTCAATCGATGACATTAAACAAGGAAAAATAGGTAATTGTTATTTCTTAAGTGCCATTGCAGCAATGTGTGAATTTCCGCGTTTAATATCTCAAACAATAATTTCAAAAGATGTATCTGAAGATGGATTTTATCAAGTTTTAATGTTTATTGATGGAGAATTCCAAATAGTTTATCTTGATGATTATTTTCCATGTATCAAAGGAACAAATATTCTATATTTTGCAAAACCTAATTCATTTGAATTATGGGTTATTCTTTTAGAAAAAGCATGGGCGAAAGTTAATGGAGGTTATCTCAATATTATCAGTGGTTGGCCTTGTGATGTGTTCAGAGCTTTTACTTCATTTCCTTGTGAAATGATTGTTCACAAGGAAGAAAAACCAGAAAGAGTTTGGGGAATTATTAGAGCTGTTGATTTAAATAATGGTATTATTTGCGCTTCTACTAAAAACGATGATTCTGTTGAAAATAAGGGACTAATTAAAAATCATACATATACTTTAATTGACACTGAAGAAGTGGTTGATGAAAAAGGAAAAAAAATTAGACTTTGTAAATTAAGAAATCCATGGGGATATAAAATTTGGAATGGTGAATGGGGAAAAGGCTCTACTTTATGGACTGAATCTATTAAAAAACAAATTGAAGAAAAATATCTTATTGATGAACCAGGAACTTTTTGGATGACTATAGAAGATATTAATAAATATTTTTTAAGAACTGATTTATGTCAAATAATTTATGGAGCGCATGTGAAAATGATGACCATAGAAGGAAATGACTTAAAAGTACCACAAATATATAATATTTATGTATCTAAACCTGGATTATTGTCAGTAAGTTTGATTGAAAAAAATTGGAGATATAACAGAGAATTAAGAGATGTACCTCATCCTACTTCATTATTATTTGCAGAATATGATCCTGGTTTAAAAACAATCAAACATGCTTTCACTGATTTCGAATGTTATAATGATGTGGAAAAAACAAGAAAAGTTCGTCCTGGATTTTATATTCTGTGGGTATATAAATCTATAGATGCTTCAGAAGAGCCAAAACCAACTTTTGCAAATTTAAGAATCTGTTGTGATGTACCTTATAAAATAAAAAATATAGGTCCTGATTCTAATTTTAGTATAATAGGTGAAATCATTGCTCAAGGAGTAAGACATCATCATAGAGAAAAATTAAAAAAAGATGAGTTTTATTATGAAATTAAAAATTCTTTTGGTAGAAGTGGTATATCTTATCGTTTAATCTTAAATCCTTTGGCCACAAAATATGAAGAATGGGAATGTGATGCAACTGGAGTTGAAAATATTATGCTTTTACCTCCTTTTCAAGGTCAAAATAATTTTAAATTAAATGTTGGACCAAATTCATATGGTATTATATTAGGAATAAAAAAAGATATTTATGGTGATTTTTGGTTTAATGTTCAAAGTAAAATTAAACAATTTGAATGTAGAGAAGGTGAAGATCCAGTCAAATTCGAAAGACCAAAATATGATAATTTTTGTACAGGAGATGTAAATACAATTGAAACAACATATGATTTTCAATATTCTACTTTTGATATTCTTTCTACAGTAGATCAATATAGAGAAGTTAATCATTCTAAATTTTGGGAAATTAAATTAAACGATAAATATCCTAAAATTATGGAATATATAAATCAATTAACACCGATTGAAACAGATAAAAAATTAGATTGGGTAGAAATAAAAACAGGTAATGGAACATATATTGGAGAAGCAGATTATACAGTAAGACTTGGAAGAGGAGCATATATTTTTGATCAAGAAAAATTAATTTGGATAGGATATTGGGATGATAATGAAAAGGGACATTACGGAAAACTTTTTGATATGGAATTTAAACCTATTTATGAAGGAGAGTATAAAAACGGTAAAAGAGAAGGAAAAGGTGTTTATCATTATAAAACAGGAGAAGTATATGATGGTGAGTGGGTGGATGGCATAAGAGAAGGGAAAGGAACTTTTATTTGGGAAGATGGTTCTAAGTGGGAAGGCACATTTCACGACAATGAAATGGATGGTGAAGGAACATTTTATGATGGCCAAGAATCATATCCAGCAAAATACTCCGCAGGGGAATATGTTGAATAAATGAATATTAAAATTAAATTATTTATTTATTAAGAAATTATTTAATTTAGAGTAACAAAAACATAAAAGAAATTAAAATTAGTGAAAAATAGATTATATAAATAACATAATAAATACAAATATAATAAAAAAAAAAAGAATTAAAGAAAAGAAAAAATCATTGAATAAATTTTAAAATGAATGAATATAGATAAGGCGATTGAAATTGATTTATTTTTAAAAAAATTATATTTTTTATTCATGCTATTTAATTAATTATTTTATAAATTTCTTTTTCTGGGGATTGGGCCCAATCCCCAATCCCCAATCCCCAATCCCCATATTTCTAGTAAAAATTAATTAAAAGGTATTTTATTTAT
>JAEEGK010005131.1_pt1 | contig 31702 bp, 15 predicted proteins | sample 8958771 | NCBI WGS metagenome assembly JAEEGK01 (sample SAMN16246547, study PRJNA631951) | gut metagenome | biome: gut microbiome; feature: rumen; material: SC-attached | host: Bos | place: Iran: Karaj | collected 2018-10
ACATTTAAAGAACTCATAATATAAAATCTATTGGGGATTGGGGATTGGGCCCAATCCCCAATCCCCAATCCCCATTTTTAGAATTTAATGCAATTTAATTAATTATATTTATATTTATTATTTTTTTATATTTTAAAAAAAAATGATAAATCATATTGAGAGTTTTATATAAATATTTTATAATATATTTTGAATTATTGTATAAAAGAATTATAATAGAAAAGATTTCTAAAAAGAATATCAAAGCAAAAATCCAATATTACGATTTTCTCATTGAAAGGAAAATAAAATGCAACAAAATAAAAAAGTATTTAAATTTAATTTAAATAAATATAAATATATGTTAATAAGGAAAAAATCCTAATAAGATAAATAAATGAAAATAAATTAAAAATAATAATAAATTTAAAAAAATGAAAGATTTAGAAAATAATATATTAGATAAAACATGGTCAACAGGAATATTTACAATTCCAAATGATTTATATTATTGTAAATTAACTGGAAATATATTTAAAAATGAATGCGAAAAGGAATTTTTAGTAGGGGATGAAAATTTAAATGATTCATTTATTAAAAAAACAACTTTTACGGATTTATTAACTCCTAACTGGAAAAAACATATTAATAATTATGTCAGACATAAATTTTCTGGTTATAGGAAAAAAATTCGTAATTTCTTTAAATTATATTTGGAAAAATAAAATCCAAATAATGTTGTTTTTTTAATGTTATATATTGTAATATTATTTTTTCTTTTGTAAAGAAATTATATTATACTTTAGTATTTATTATAATTAAATAGTTTAGCTTTAGGAAATGTAAATATAATTAAAAAAAAAATAGCTTATTATTTAAATATAAATATTTATTATTCTAGATTTACACATTTAAACTTTATTTACTTTATTTTTAACAATTTTTTTTCAGCAAAAAAAAAATAAAATGAAAACCGATCCAATAAAAGAATTAAACACTCAAAAATATTTTAACCCAGTTTCTTTAAAGAGTAGATATTATTTAATAAACATAAATAAACAAAATGAAAAATTTGGATATAAATTTGGAAGTCATTGGAAGAAAAATATTCCATATCCTATATTAGACAGTGATATTTTATCAAATAAATTTTCTTGTCAAGATTCTTCAATAAAAGAAATAAATATAGAAAATAAAAATCTTTGTAAACTAATATATAAGAAAGGAATAATAACTTTATTAGACAGTTTCGATCAAACTTTATCTTTAAGTGATGAATTAAGGAAAATTAAAAAAAAACCAAAAAGAGATTTTTATTATACTAAATTACAAAAATTCGAAAGAAAATTAAAAAAAGAACAAGATGAGATTGTTAATAATTTAAATAAAGATAAAAGTAGAAATAAACCGATTAAAATTTTTCATAATAAAGCAAATTCTGATTTAAATGGATATATTATTAAAAATCACAATAATAAATTAAATAGTGATATTGGTTATATTACTACAGAAACTTTTCATGAAAATAAAACAATAAATAAAAGTCATTTTGATAGATTTTTAAAAATAAATAATTCTAATTTTTATTCTCCAAGAAAAATTAATTTGTCTTTTAAAAAACCTTCAAAAAGTGAAAAAATTGTGATTAATGTAAAAAAAATAGATAATAATATTATAAATGATAAATTTGAAAATTCTTTAAGTTATAGAAATTTAATTGGTTCAAGAGAAAAAAAAGAATTTATTATAAATAAAACTAAATGTTTAGAACCGAATCAAATGCCAAAATTAAGTTTTTTTCAAAATAATCATCTTCCAAGATTTAATTTAACAGAAATATATGATAAACAAAATAAAAATAAAAATAAAGAACTAAAAATATTATATGACAGAAAAAATAAAAAAATTCCAAATTTAATAAATTTAGAATTTAATAATCTTAATGTAGAAAATAATTTAATGTCTAATTTTAATTAAAAAAAATTTATAAAAAAAAGTTTTATATTTTATTTTCATTTAATCCACTCAAAAAAAATGGAATAAAATACATATTATTTTTAATAAAAATATTTTAGATGTAATGGATAGTTAATGAAGAAAAGGAAGTAAAAAATTTAAATCTTTTAAAGAAAAATAAAGTAGTATAAGCGATAATCAAGAAATTATTAAAAAATCCCAAAATTAAACTAATTATAAAAGAATAATAAAATATTCAAAATATGAATTCAATGATAATAAAAATAAGTTAAAATATATATTTCATAATATTCAATAATATATAATTTCTAATATATATAAACAAGAATGAAGGAAATAATTTTAGTATAGAAAAAGAAAAAATTAATTTTATATATAACTGAAGTTATTATTTTTTCAATGGAAAAGATAACTTTTTTGGGATTAGTAAATTTTTTCATTAATTAAATTAATTTTCTTGTTATTTTTATACAGATTTCATTATGTTATAATATTATATAATGTTAAATATTTAATATTTCCCTTATTTGTTTTAGTATTTGTTTATATACATTAAAATCATTAAATGTGTATCAATAAATGATATATATTAGAATAATATACAAATTTAAATCAATGTATTTTTTTTAATTTTAGAATATAATCTTTAAGAATAAATTCATTTTTAGTTCTATTATCACTAACTTCTCTTAATAAATTTATATTTCTGATTTTTTGATTATTTAACAATAATTTAAATTTAGCAAATTTATTTTCAGGTTTACCATATTTTTTAAAATTACCATGTTCTTCAATAACATCTAACTTATCCACAATTTTTAAAGCTAATTTTCCAGTAGGAGAATATTTTTCAAGATCAACATCTTTAATATCAGTTAAAACATTTTTTAATAAACTTTTAATATATTGATATTTATTACTTTCATTAATCTTTTTTTTTTTCATATTAGAATTTTGCCTTTCTAAAGAAAGAGAATTTGGTAATTTATTTCTCCAATGTTTTATTTTTGATTTGAAAGAAAGAATTGAAGATAAATTTAATTTGTTTTTTCTAGGAATTACTGTATGATTTATATATGAATTGTTTAAATTTTTAGAAAATATTGTATCTAATATTTCATTATTTAAATATTTAAATTTTTTGGAATCTTCTTTTTTTAATAATTTAATATATTTTTTTTTTAAATTTACATAATCATTTTCTGTTGATTTATTAAGGATTTTTATTGGAATTTGAGTTTGAGTAATATAATAATTTTGAGATGAAAAATTTTTTATTGAAGAATCATTTCTTAATGATCGATTAAACCAAGATTTGGAAACATTTCTTTCTATTTCTTGAATATTTATTACATTCGGAATTTGTTTTCTACTTTCTTTTTTTAATAATAGTAATCGAATATTTCTTTTTTTTTGATTCAACATTTTTATGGTTTTTTATTTTTTTAATGTATATTTTTTATTCTTATATTTAAAAATAATTACTCTTCTTTATGTTGATTAAAAAAAGAAAAAATAGAAATTAGTTTTAATAATCATAATAAAAAATTAAAAAAAACTGAAATTAGAATATATTATTATAAAGGTTATTTTCTCTATTTATCATTTTTTACTTATTAATCAAAAATGAAATTCTTAAAGACGATTATTAAAATTATTTATTATTACATTTACAATAAAAATTTCTAAATTTAATCATAAAAAAAATTGATGTTTAATTAAATAAAAAAACCCAAAAATCCTTACAAAAAAAATAAAAAAAAAAACAAAAAATAAAAATAAAACATTTTAAAAAGAATAAATGTCAGACAAACTAAAACACCAAATATCAATAATAGAAAAATATTTAAAAAGACCAGAAAATCAATTATGTGCAGATTGTAAAAGACCACAACCAACATGGGCATCAATGAACTTAGGAGTATTTGTTTGTATAAAATGTTCAGGTTGTCACAGAGAAATAGGAGTTCACGTAACAAAAATAAAATCAATAAATTTAGATTTATGGCCAGTAAAAACATTAATTGATTTTGGTAAAATTAATAATAAAATTGCAAATTTATATTGGGAAGCTGGATTAAAAAATTTTGATTATACTAAAATTAGAGAAAACGATTATAGACTTCAAGATTTTATTAGAGATAAATATGAATTTAAAAGATGGTGTAATAAAAACGTTCCTGATCCTATGAGCTTAGTTTTACAAGGACATGATTTAGTTAAAGAATATCAAATTAATGGTTATCCTAAAGATGATTATGAAGCTGAAGATGATTTTTTTGTTGAACAAAAACCGGTTGTGAAAAAAAAACAAGGAAGAAGTTTTGGAATTGTTTCTAAAAAAGATGATGATATTAATAATGATAATAATAATAATAATAATAATAGTAATAATAATACTACTTCTTTAATTGATTTTGGAGGAGAGATTAATAATGGGAATAATAATATTCTTGATTTTAAAAAAGGAAATGATAATTCAGGAGGAAGTAGTTTTGGATTTATTAATAAAAGTAATTCTATGAAAAATAATAATGTTTCTTTAAACCCCCAAAATATACCTAAACAAAGTGGTTTTGGTTTTATTAAAAAAACTCCTCAAAATACTTCAAATTTACTTGAAGATTTTTCCTCTTCTCAACAATCAGATTTAAATATTAATTTAAATCCCATAAATAATAATATTAATAATAATAATAATAAAGGAAATTTAGTTGATTTATTTGAAGTACAAACAGAAAAATCAGAAATAGTAAAAAATCTAAATGAAAATTTAATGAATGCATATAACACAAAACAAGATCCAAATAAACCAAATTATGATATTTTAAACAATATATATAATCCAAATAATAACATAAATATGATGAATAACAATATGATGATAAATAATAATATGAATATGATGAATAATAATATGATGAATAATAATATGATGAATAATAATATGCTGAATAATAATATGAATTATCAATTTCAAAATAATTATAATATGATGCAACAAAGAAATATTATGAATTTAGAATTATATAATGATCCTAAGAAAGAATATCAAAGACCTGTTTCTCAATCTCCTTTTGTATATAATATTGATTTAAATGCTAGTAAAAAGAAAGAAGATCCTTTTAAAAATTTAGTGTCCTTTAATCAAAATTAGATTTAATAAATACAAATTAAAATTTTTTCAGATTAACTTATAAAAATCAAAATAAATTAAATTTAATATATTTATTAATTAAAATTTTTTGAATCTAAATCCATATTATTTTGTTCATCTATTGAATATTGATTAAAATTATTATTATATTCAAAATTATCTTGTTCATAAACTGAAAAAGCTTTTTGACTTTCTTCATTAATGATAATATCTTTTATTTTTTCAATATTATTTGATAATTGATTTTCTTCTTCAACTTTAACATTAAATTTATCAAAATTCATAACAATAGATTGTAATTTATTAATTTTATTCTGAATTAATTTTTTCATATTTTTCCCATATTCTTTAATATTTATTTCTCCTTTTTTATACTTTTCTATTATTTGTAATTCTTGATTTAATGATTGACCAATTTCAATTAAATTATTTGTTAATTTATCAACACATAAATCTTCAATTAATAATAATTCATTTAAAACTTTTTCATGTTTATCTTGAAGAGATTTTAATTCTTCTTCTTTATTATCATTGTTAAAATTAAGTAAATTATTTGAATGAGGAGGAAGAGTCATTTTACTTTTGAAAGGTAGATTTGGACATGTTATTAAGTTTTCATAATTATTGTTAAAGGTTTTATTTAAATTATTTTTATTGAAATTATTCAAACTCAAATTACTTAATATATTCAAACTACTATTATTCTCATTTTTATTATTATTATTATTTACATTTGAAATATTTGAAAAATAATTATTTTCACTTGATAAATTAAAATTTTCTTTGTTACAATTAACATAAAAAGATTTATTAAGAGTTTTTGTATTAACAATTTTATTTTTATTTTCTTTAACATTATTACAATTATTCTTATTGTTTAATTTGGAAGTTAAAATATTATTTTCACTTGAATTTCCTTTAAGTAAATTTCCAATAAATTCTTCAGTATTTACTTTCTTTTTATTATTAAAATTCCCATTAATAAAATCTTTTCTATTATTATTATCATTAATAAGATTATTTTTCTTAGGAACTTTAAAATTATTATTTCCTTTTCCTTTCAATTCTTTAACTCGATCAGCATATCTTAAAGTATTTAACGTATGATCAGCACTTTCATTAGAAGGACTAATATTAGCAATCATTAAAGTTTTACAATTTCCAATAAAAGAATCTCTTAAAACTAAAGTTAATTTACTTTGTCTAAAAGGCAAATGAGTTTTTTCTTGATCTAAAGCTCTAATACATTCTTTTAAAGCTAATAAACTTTTATTAATTTCAGCTCCATCAATTCTAGTTTGTTTATTAACATCAATTTTATCTGATTCTCTTTCACTTCCTGCTAAATCAATAAAAGTTATTTTTCCATGAATTTTATTATGATTATTCATAAGATTTATTTGAATTATTCCATGAGATCTACTTGAATCATTATTTGCTCCTGTAATTCCAACTGTTCTTACTTTTAAACCATATTGAATTATATTCATTAAAGTATTAAAATCATCAATTCTTTTTTCAGTTAATCCTATTATATTTATATTTTGCTTTCCATCTTCTCTTACTTTAAGAATATTTCTATTATTTAATAAATCATATACTTTATTACAGTAAATTTCATAGAAAGAAATATTTAAAGATAAATTATTAAATTGAGGATAATTTAATAATTGAAATATATCATAAGCTGCTAATAAATATAATCCAGGAATATAATTATTATTTATATTTGAACCCATCATTGTAAAAGTTTTTCCACTTCCAGTTTGACCATATGCAAAACAAGTTATTTTAGATTTATTATAAAATGAACATTGAATCATTGGTCTTACTGTTTCTAAATATATATTTTCATTTGTAGAATTTTCATCATATACTATATCAAATATAAAATTATGAGGTTCTATTATTTTACTGAGATCTAAAGTTGTTTTTATTTCCTTTACTATTAAATATTTTTTGTCTTTGATTTCAATTATGTCTAATTCATTTTTTTCTTGTTCTTTTTTATTTAATGGACGTTTTCTTACTATTACTCTTATTTTAGGAATATCAATATTTAGATTTTGTTGATTGTTCATTTTCTTTAAATATATTTTTGCTTACCTGATTTAAATTTAAATTAAAGTTATTTTTTAGTATGAATAAAAAATAATTTTTTTAAAATGTCTTATATAAAATATATTAATAAATTAAATTTAAAAAATTGATAAAAAAAAATACATTTTTCTAAAAAAAATTAGAATCAGGAAACAATTTTCATAATTGCTTTTAATAAATATTTTATCTTTATTTTGAATTCAAAAAAATAATTTTGAAAATTACTATTAGAAGGTTAATAAATAATTTTATTGAAAATATGAATATCATTTTATATTAAGGTTAGATTAAAAGCTATATCACCATTATACTTAATTTCTAAATTTATTAATTTTATGAAAAAAAAAATTATTTTGTTTATCAATATTTTTAATTTAATATTTTTGATTTAAAATCTGAGTAACAACATCATTTAAGAAAAACAAAATATAATACATTTTTTATGTTAAAATAAAACTAATTTTTTTAAAAACTAAAAGAATGATTTATTCAATATGTTATTTTTTCATAAATTATTTTAATCAAAGATAAATTTAATCTATCTAACATACTTTTCTTTTATATGATTTTACTTTTAAATATATGACCCATATTTTGAATATTTCATAAAATAATATATTTCATAACTTTATTATATATTTCAGTTAAATATAGAAATATAAAAGTAATACAATTCAATGATTTTTATAATAATACATTTTATCTTTATTTTAAGACATTGATTTTTATAATATGTAGTATAATTTGTGAAGTTGAAATATCTTTATTTTTTATAATATTATAAATATTAATTATTTTAATTATTATTCATTATAATTCTATAAAATTTAAAATTAAATTTATTTTTTGTCATACATTGATATATTTTAGTAGGTGATAATTTGAATTACATTTGGATATAAATTAAAAAATAAACTTGACAAACATAAAAAACAATTTTCTTTTATATTTTATAAAAAAAATTTAATTTTTTCAAACTTACCTTAATAGAATATATGTAATAAAAATTAGAAATTATACATTTATTATATAAAAAAATGGGAAAAAAAAGTAAGCAAAAAAAAATAAATAAAAATTATAATCTAAAAAATAGATTTAAGAAAATCACCTCAATTAAAAAAAGGTACGAATGTTGGTTATAATATTTCAGAAATAAAAAATACTCCAACTTCAGAATTAAAAAATATGCTTAATATTATATATATTTATTTCACAAAAAATACAAGACAAAAAATTCAAAATTCCAATTTTAAAAATTTATATATAAGAATAAAAAATGAATTAAAAGAAAGAGAAATAAATAATAATAATATAAATAATTCATATAATAATAATAAAATAAAATCAACTCCAATCGAAAAAATAATTATACCTGATTTTTTAAATGATAAATATTATAAATCTAATTCAATATATAATAATCAAATAATTAATACAAATATAAAAGAAAATTATGATGAAAAATATAGAAGAGAAGAATTTGAAAAAATAAAACAACAAAAAGTTGCTTTATTATATGAAATGTATGTAATTTCATCATCATGTAATTTTAGAAAAGAAGAAAATGAAAAATATGAAAATAACTTATTTTCTCAATTTAATATAAATAATTCTCGACATCACAATTATAATTTTGATATTTTACCAAAATTATTTCCTAACTCAGAATATAATTCAATTGATAATGATGATGAAAAATAAATATGAAAGATAATCTTTCATATAATTTAATGTTAAAATTAAAGTATTTAAGTATTTTCAAAAAATGAAATTACTTAATTGTATTTATAAATAGTTTTGTCAATTCAAAAACTATAAACAAATATCTCTAAATAAATATAATTATTATTATTGATAAAAGGATTATGATATATATAAAATTAAATATAATTATAAAAAATTCGGGTAAAAAAAATTTTGAAAATAAAAAATTTTCTCCAAAAAAAAAATAATTTTTGATATAACTGTTTAAAAAAATTAAAAAAGATAAAAAATAAAAATATAAAAAAAGAAATGGATAAAAAAAAACCAGAAAGGCAAATTCAAGCAAAGAAATATTTAGATGAATATGACATAGAGAATGTAATAAGTGAAATGTTAAATAGTTTACTTCATGATCAAGATCCTCATCCTTATGTTTATATGATTAAATATTTAGCAAGTTTAATGACAGAAGATGAAAGAAAAGATTTTAATTTAGAAATTCCAGAACCTTATCCAACTGCATATCCAGTTGTTAAATATCCTCATTTTTCAGAAAATTGTAAAAATTTATTAAAAAAAAATTTATCAAGAGAGTCTTTTTTACATTATAAAAAAATAAAAACAAAATTTGGAAATAATATTAATTCAATGACAAAATTAAGTGAATTATTACCTGAAGATAAAATTGGTTGTATTTTATCTGATGGTGATTGTATTAATGCTTATTATAATTTATTAAAAAATATTATTGATGAAGTTCATAATATTAATTCTGATAAATTAGGTGAATATCAAATTAATAATTTTTCAAAAATTTTAAATTCTGATCTTGGACTTAATGAATTAAAAGGTTTTTTAAAAAAATTAATATTTTCTTTTTCTAGAAATGTTCAAGAATTCCCTTTTAATCATTTTTCAGCTGGAAATAATAAAATTGCAGAAGTTGCTGATTTAATTAATCAACAAATACAAGATAAAATTGAACAAGGTTCTTTACCAGAAATGAAAAAATATGAATTAAAAAATGATAAAGATGAAATTGATAAAATATTAAAAAAAATTAATTTTAATGAAAAATGGATGATTTCTGCTAATTTAAAACAAAGCTATCCTGAAAATAGATATGTTTATATTAGTAATGATAATAATATTGTTATTTTAATAAATTTCTGTGATCATTTACAAGTTTTAAGATTATTTAATGATAATGATTTAGATATTGAAAAAGGGTATAATGAATTAATAGAAATAATGCAACAATTATCTTTAGTTATTCCTTTTGAAACTCATAAAAATTATGGTTATTTAACAACTGATATAAATTTAATTGGAGACGGATTTAGAATTATTTCAGAAATTAATTTAAAAAATGTTAATAAAATTCCTATTGAAGGAGTTAATGATGTTTATGAATTTTTAAATGGTGTTAAATTTGAAAATATTATTATTGAAAAAGAAGGAAATGATATTAATTATATTACTAGAGATTCATGTAAACTTTCTTTAAAAATGGATATATTTATTAATGTTTATATGAATACATTAGCTGGGTTATCTAAGTTATTTAATAATAATAAAAATCAAAAAAAAACAAATTTCAATAAATTAAATTTACCAGATAGAAAAGAAATGGTATTTAAAAATATTAAAGAAGCATATGAAGAAACTTTTGATGATATTAAATTTAATATTTCATCATCAGGAACAAATATAAATGATAGAATAGAACCAGTTTGTAAAGGATTTATACCAGAAAATTTAGGAATATTATTTAGAGATAAATCTGAATATTTATCTTTTAATCCTTTTGTAAGAAATTATATATTAAAAAGCCAAAATTTCGATTCTTATTTTAATGATCATATTCATGGAAAAGAAAATAGTACTTTAGTATCAATTGAAGGAAAAGAATTAGATAAAATAACTTCATTATATGTTTATTTATTTAGAAATATTGATGGATTTCCTTTTGCAGTTGCTTCGGATAATAATAATGAAGAAATTGAAAAATTAATTAAAGAAGCTATTGAAAATATAAATATTAAAGAAAAAACCATTGAATATTATTCTTTAACTGAAAATAAAGAAGAAGCTGAGAAAATAATAAATGAAAATAAATTAATATTTCATTGTGAAGATTTAGTTAAAGGAGGAATTGATACAGATTATCCTAAAAATAGAGGAATAGTAATATTCACAAATTTACCTTATATATATGGAGTTGTTAATGATATTTGTCATATTAAATTTTGTATTAGTATGAAAAATCCAAAAGAAAAAATGAGTCCTCATTTAGTTCAATTAGTTAAAATTAATAATGAATTTTTTAGATATTTAAAATTTAATTATAATAAACAAATTGGTTTTATGACTGCAAGTCCTATTTATTTAGGAACTGGAATGAGAGTTGAATTAAAATTGAAATTAAATAAATTAAAAATTAATGATGTTCAAAATATTTTAAATAATACTGAATTTGTTGCTGAAGAAAAAAGTGATGAAATATTAATTGTTAATAAAATCACTATTGGAAAAAGTGAAACAGAATTATTATGTAACTTATTAGATTATACTAAAAAAATTATTGATAAAGATGAATAAGATATTTAATAATAAATTAATAAGGTTAATATTTATTTTTTTAAAATTTAAAATATTTAATATTTTTTAATATATATAATCATTTTTTTTTCAAAATAGTATCTCATATAAATTAGAATTATATAATATAATACATTTTTAATCATTATTTTTTCATTAATTTATCCTTAAAAAATACTCTTTTGAAAAAATTAGAACTGTAATCTAATTTAAACAAAAAATTATCAAATTAAATAATTAAGATAACCATTATTCTTTATGATTATCATTTTCAATCAAATTATTTTTTTCTTCTTTAGATAAATTATTAAATTTAGATAATCTATTCAAATTTAAATTATTACTAACATTACTATAATTAATTAAGCTTTTATGAATAGAACCTTCTTCACTAAAACTAGGAGTTTTATTATTATAACTTATGCTTGAATTAATTGAAGAACCTATATTTTGTTCATTTTTTATTTGATTTGAATTTATTGTTATTTTCATATATGTAAATAAATCTATATATGTTGGTTTATCATTATTATTTTTAGTTATCTCAGTTTTAGTTATTAATATTGGATTTAAATTGTTATTTACATCATAAACTTCTTCATTTTGATTAATAATTATTTTTTCCTTTTCTTCTTTTCTTTCTTTCTCTTCATTTTTTATTTTAATACTTTCTTTCTCTTTATTTTTTATTTTAATACTTTCTTTCTCTTTATTTTTTATTTTAATACTTTCTTTCTCTTCATTTTTTATTTTAATATTATCATTTAATGTTAATTTTGTTTTCTCTTCTGATTCATAGTTTATTTCATTTATAATATTATAAAAAGATTTATTTATCATTGATACTTTTATTAAATCTTCTTTGTTTAAATACAAGAAAATATTTTTCCAAATGTTATTATCAATAGAAAATTTTAAAAATGAAGGTTTTTTATTTAATTTACAATTTATTATTTTTTTCTTAAATACACATATACACCCCATTTTTTATATTCAAATTTTTAATATTATTTCCATTTTTCTTAATTAAAATTAAATTCTTAAGTTAAGTTAAAATAAATTTATCAATTTTGATAAAAAAATAAATTATGAAAAATGCAATTTTTGAAAAAGAAAAAGAATTAAAAAAAAAAAAAAGAAATTAATCAAATTAAATATTCAAAACCAAAGCAGATAAATTTAATATCATATTCAAGAAATATATCTTATCAAAATCAAATATTACGACCAACAACATTTAAAGAACAATTTTTAAATAATAAAAATAAATTAACGAATACAAATTCATTAAATTTATCATATAATCAAAAAAAAAATATAAATAATAATAAAAAATTATCTTGTTCAATGAAAGATATAAGGAAATCAATGTTATATTCAAATAGATTAAATAAAAAAACAAATTCAATGAATAAAACAATGAATGAAAATTTAAATAATCAATTTGAAATATATTTAAAAAATAAATATGGTAAATATAATACTTTAGAACAAACATATAAAATTGCAAATGAATATTCAAAGATGGAATTTTATGATAAAGATTTTCTTCAAAGAATGGATAATTATTCTTCTAAAAAAAGATTACAAGAAGAAAAAATTAAAGAATTATTAAATAAACAAAAACCTACTTTACCAGAAGAAAAATTAATTAAAACTTTTAATAGATTAATTAATGATTCTAATAGAAGAAATGAAGAAAAAAAAAATAAATTATCTTCTGATGATATTTTAATGAACGAAATTAATCAAAATTTAAAAAAAAATAAATCTCATAAATCAATAAGAAAAAAAAATAATTGGGATGATATTTATAATGAAAGATTTAAATCTAAATTAAATTTATATAATCAAAAAGTTAAAAAACAAAGGGAAAATAGTTTAATAGAACAAAAATTAAAAGAAGAAAATGAATTAAAAGAAATGAAAAAATATAATAAAAAAATTTTTATGTCTCCTGAAAAATTAAATGAAATAACTACAAGATTGTATTATAAACCAATTTCAAATAAGTTAATTACTAACCTACAAATGTTAAAAAAAAAAAATCGAGAACTTGATAATTTATCTAATGCAACTAGTTCTTCAAGATTAATTAATAGTCCTAAAAATTATAATAATAATAATAAGGAAAATAATAATAATAACAATAATAACAATAATAATAAAATTAATATATATAAAAACTATGTTCCTTTATCAAGAGTAGAAAGAATAATAGATGATTTTTTCACTGACAAATAAACTTAAAATATTATTTATTGAATTTTTTATTTTTTTTGATAATATTAGTATAATTAAATAAAATATGAAAAAAACTTCAAAAAAAATTTGATTTGAAAAACAATTAATTTTTATTAAAAAATTAAAATTTTTTTATAAAATAAATTAATGGAAACAACAACTTCATTTAATTTCTCAAAGCAAAGTAAAAATGAAATGGTAGAAATATTTGTTCGTTTACGAGGATATACAACATTACCAGAAAAATTTATAAAAGAAAATGAAAGAAAAAAAAAGCTTTTATCTCAAAATATAGAATTAAAAAATAAAAATAACGATAAAAAAATAGAAAATAAAAGATCACCTCAAATATCAAATCCTTCATTTAGAAATAATTCAAAATCAAAAAAGACAACATATAGAGAAACAAACAGTGATAATAAAAACAAATTAATATTTAATTATTTATATTATATGTTTACTACATATCCAAAATGTAATAAAATAGCAATTTCACAAGATGCATTAAATGGAACATGTATAATGAATTCATTAAAAAAAGAATCAGATTTAATAAATATAAATAGTACAATTTTAGGTAATGCTTCAATATATGAATATGATAATTGTTTTAATGAAACAGAAGATTTATTTGATCTTTACATTCAAACAATAGAAAATAAATTAATTAAATTATTTCAAGGAATTAATTCTTGTTTTATTACTTGTGGCCCTTCAAGAACTGGAAAATCTTATTCTCTTTTTGGTACTGTTAAAACTAAAGGTATTATTGCTTATACTGTTAATAAAATTTTATATTTAATTGATTATATTAAAAATGTTCATTCTGGAAATTCGGATAATGAAAATGAAGATAATGAATTTGAAGATAATAATAATAATGAAGATAATAATAGTATTAATAATATTAGTGGAAATATTAATAATATTCAATTCGTTTTAAGTTTAAGTATTGAACAATATTATTTAGATAATAAAGACGATATTTTTGAAGAAAATTTTATTTTTGATATTAAAAACTTTTATTCAATAATTTCCCAACTTCAACAAAGAAGAAGAGATATAGCAGAAGAATATAAAATTCAATATATGGAAAGTAAATCAAATTTACTTTTACATTTTACAATATATAAAATAAATACATCAGATAACATAGAAAATATATTATTTAACAAAACAATAAATGAATTAAAAGAAGATAATGAAATAGAATATTTTTCTCAATTTACATTTATAGAAATGAATGATTCATTATATGGTTTTGCACCAGCAAGTGCACCATCAACAACATTATATAGAGAAAGTGCGAAAGTATATAATGATATAGTTAATGTATCTATTAAAATAAGTAGAAGATTAAATCCTGATAATATAAGAACTAATTTATTTAAAGATTTATGTGAAAATTTAATTTGTAAAAATTGCCATATTATGATTTTAATTTGTGCTTCTCCTTGTGATCCACATATTAATGTTGGAGGAAATTGTCTTATTTGGGGTTATAGTTTAAGAAATAAAATTAATTATAGTAAAATGATGAATTATGGATTTATTAATATTACTAATATTCCTAGTCCTTATGTTGAGGATAATAAATTTAAAAGTGATTATTTAGATTTTTCTAATTTTAATTTTGAATTTATTAACTCTGGAAATAAGAATAATAATTTAAATGTTGAAGATAGACCTTTACAAATTAGTGGAATGAAAAAAAATACTAATATTAAAGTTAATAATGATGAAATTATTAGTGATAATAGTTTAGCTTCTAAATATAGAGATTTACAAAAAGAAATTCAAAATATTAAAAAAGAAAGACAGTTAGAAAGTGAGAAATATTTAGAAAAGTTTAAAAATTTAGAAAAAATAATTAAAAGAATAAAAAATACTGATATTGAAAAAAAAAATAAAAATAAATCTGAAAGAGAAGATAGAATAAAATCTGCAAAAAATAATGAATAAAATTACCTTATTATTATTATTTAAATATTTTTTTTTATAGATTTTACAAATTAAGTAAATAATAATAAAATTCATGTTTAATATCCCTTATATTTAAAAAGAAATTTTAAAAAAATTGAAAGATAGTATACATATTAATCTAAGATTATTTGAATAGATTTATTTAATATATCTTTTAATTGAGGGTTAGATTTAATTGTATTTGCAATAAGATTTCCACTTAAATTAATTATTTCTAATTTTTGACAAGAATTTAAAAAATATAAATTATCTTCTTCTTCAATATTATTATTACTTAAATTTAAATTTTTTAATTGTTCACACATTTCTAAATCAATTAAATCTCTTATCATATTATTTGAAGCATTTAATTCTTCTAATTTCTTAAAACAAACAATTCCACTTAAATCATATAATTTACATTTAGAAACATTTAATTTTATTAAATTTTCATATGAAATTCCTATATCTAAAATACTTGAAATTTCACTTCCTTCTAAATTTAATTCAATTAAATTAGGTAAATAATAACCAATATCATTTAACATTCCAAAATTTTTATCTATTGTTAATTTTAAAGATTTTAATTCTTTTATTTCTGAAATCTTGTTTATATTTGAATGTTGTAATATTACTTTATCTAATATTTTTGTTTTTCCTTCTAAATAATTTTCTCCTTGTTCATTTTTTAATATTTCTTCTACTATTTTTTTATATTCTGTTTCAGTATATTTATTTTTTTCATTTTTTATATCTTTTATATCTTTATTTAAGAAAAATAATTTTAAATTTCCTAATTGATTATTCATTTCATTTTTATTAGATGAAATTTTAGTTGTGGAAATTATATTATCATTTGAATTATTTAAAGTGTTTTTATTTTCATCTGAAATATTACTTTTATTTGAATTTGAATTATTTTGATTATCTGTCATTTTAAAAATAAAATTTTTTTTTTAAAATATTCTATTTAAAAATGTTAAATAAAAACAATAGAAAATTATAGAATATTATTTTTGAAATAAAAATTAATCTTGAATAAGATTATAGTTTTTTAAATTCTCTTATTTCATTATCATCTTTATCTTTCATTATATTAATATATTTCATATTTAACAATTTAAACATTTGTTCGAATATTTCCTTTTAAACAAATTTAAAATTTAATTGTTAATTTATTTATTTGTATTACTCTTTAATTTTAACATTTAATTCATATTTTTTTCTAACTTAAATAAAATAAATGTTTCATATCATATTTTACTTAGGTATTTTTTTTTTGAAAAATTTTTGATTTTCTATTATTTTATCAAAATTATTTAGAGGTTTATTTTCTTTACTATAAATATAATTAATTAATTTAAAGCATTAAAAATAAAATTTCTTCATTTTTGATTTATATTTTTTTATATGTAAAATAATTATTTGAATTTATTTAAGATTTTTATATATCTATCTTCCGAAATCTGGTGAAATTTTTGTTTTACATCTTTTCTTTTAAAATATTATAATATATTTTCAAATTAAATTAATCATTGATTATTAAAAAAATGATTAATAAGCAAAACAACAAAATTTAATAACAATGATTTATTATTTTTTCTTTTATATAGAATTTATTTTGGATATGAAAAACAATAGAATTAGTTTGGATTTTATACAAAAAAACTTTTGAATATAAGTTAATTAAATTACTTTTTAATTGTGTAATTTCAATGAGCAAATAATTGAAAAATTTTTTAATTAAATATATTACTAATTGTAGTTATGTTTTAATTAAAAAAGATAATAAATTTTTTTATGATATACAACATTTTAATATTATTTTAATATTAACTTTTTCATTTTTGATTGTTTTGAAAATTAATAATTAAATTCCATTAAATCAAAAGGAAAGAGTAAAAAAGAATAAGATATTAACAATGAATATAAATAATATTTAATAAATCAATAATTTATTTTTATATTTAATTTTATGTTGTTTTAAATAAGAAAATATTATCTTAAAGAGATTAAATAACTCCATTTATTTACCTTATCATTAAATACTTTAAACATATAAAATATGATATTAATAAGATTCCAAGCTATTATAATCTTTAGTATACCTGCCTGTCACTGAGGTAAATGACTAGTAGATTTTTTTTAAGTCACCCAAAATCTTTTAGAAACTTTAAATATTTTTATAATTCTAAATTACACATAAAAAGAATAAAAGAAAAAAAAATAAGTAATAAGATAAATTAACTTTTGAAAAGTGAAAATTAAATATTTAATGTTGGATTTATTTTTATAATAATAATTGAATATAAATTTAATAAAAAAATAATTTAAAATAATGATTCTTTCAAATCTATAAGTATAGAAATATTATTTATTATTAGAAGAAGAAGAAAAACTTTTTTATCATCATCTATTTTTTTTTATTCAAAAATTAATCGAATACTCTTTTTTTTTTCTAATTAAATGTTTAAAAAAATTAAAATTTTTTATAAGGGATTAAGGGAAATCAATTTTCCAAGAAAATATTTTTAATTTAATTAAAGATTAAAATTATTAAAGTTTTTTTGTGATTCCAATTATAATTATATTTTTTTATAAATAATTCTCGAAAATGAAGAAAAATTAAAGAATTTGATGAATTATAATTTAAACTTTTAACTAATCATTTTAAAAATAGATTTAATTAATTAAAAAGTAAACATGATATTTTAAAGTATATAAATTTAATATAATTATTAAAGATAAATAATATATGACAGATGCTCAATATGATCTTAATGAGAACTCACATACAAAAAATAATGAAAATGATAAAAATATAGAAATAATTAATGATTCTCTAGTCCTTCCAACTCCTCCGAAACAAAAATGTACTGATAAAAAGCTGATAAACAGAATTCTACTAGTTTTTTCAATAATAATATCAATTTCTATTTTAGTATTGATTGTTTATTTAGTTTTAAAGAAAATAAAAAATCCTCCTGAAGGAAAAAAACAATGTAATATTGATATATGTACTCAATTTTGTGATGATGAATGTAAAAAAAATTGTCAAGAAGAAATAAAAAATATTGAAAATTGTGAATGTAAAAGAAAGTGTAATGGAGATCAAAAATGTGTTGAAAATTGTGAATGTGAAAGAAATTGTAATGGAGATCAAAAATGCCTTGAAAATTGTGAATGTGAAAGAAAGTGTAATGGAGATCAAAAATGCCTTGAAAATTGTGGATGTGAAAGAAAGTGTAATGGAGACCAAAAATGCCTTTTGAATTGTGGATGTGAAAGAAATTGTAATGGAGATCAAAAATGCCTTGAAAATTGTGGATGTGAAAGAAATTGTAATGGAGATCAAAAATGCCTTTTGAATTGTGAATGTAAACAAAACTGTAATAATGATATTAATTGTTTAAATAATTGTGAAAAATGTAATTCTAATATTTGTCCCACTGAAATATTTTCTAAATATTCATATTCTTTGAAAAAAAATAATAAATTAAATATACCAGAAGAATATGATGTTAATAAAACACTTGAAAATAATTCATTTGAATCAATTGATGAGAATTATGATATTTTACTTTATTTTTCTGAAAATGAAACTGATTTTTTTAAAGGTTATTTATTTATAGATAAAAATACTATTAATAATGTAAATGAAAATTCAAATCAAAATTTTGATGATGGAAATAAGTTTAAAGATAATATTCCAATTGTTAAATTTCAATTAATGAAAAATGGAACTATTTCTGAAGAATTATATAATGAAAAAATAGATAAAAATTATGCAACTATTTTAAAAAGTTTTTTAGAACAATTAAGCACATTTTATAAGGAATATTTATCTTCAAAAAAAACAAATTATGATAATAATACGAATTATCCAATATTAAATAATGCAACTACTATATATTCAAATTTAAAGTTAAAATTAGATGAAGAAGGATTTATTCTTAATTTTTCTAAAAATGAATTTTATGATTTATCTTATGATAATTTATTTGAAAAAATTATAAACAATTCTGAATCAAATCAAAATATAAGAAAAGGAATTTTAAAAGAATATCATGTTGACACAGAAATAAAAATAAATTTAGAAAATAAATCAGACAATGAAAAAACCAAGAAAAAATTAGATGATTTAATTGATAAAATTAGTTTTAAAGCTTATAAAGATTTATTCGATGAAGATGAAGAAGGAAGAATATTAAATGAAAAAGGTCAAAAATTAAAAGAAAATAATAATTCTAAATTAAGAAATTTAAAAATAGCAACATTCTTTACTCCACAAGAATTTAATTATGAATTATTTAAAATTATTTTAAGTTCAGGAGATATAATTGGATTAGGAGCTTCAATTGGATTTTTCCCTATGAATTCTTCTGTTGTTATTAAATTAATATTTGAACAAAATTCTAAACAAACTGTTCTTTTTGAGTTAATTGATAATGAGAATAATTTTTACACAATCGCTGAAAAATTAAGAGATTTATATATAGATGTTGCTGTTGTAATTAGTAAAAATGCTGATAAATTAGATTATAATTTAGAAAATTATAAAAATGAAATAATTTCTAATATTTCTACTATTATTTCTAATATTAAAGATATTAAAGGAGTAAAAGAAGCTTTTCAACTTGGATTAGAAGATTTATATGAAATATCAACTAATAATACAATTGATGGTTTTAATGATAGTATTGAAAAAGCAAATAATGTTTTTGAGTACTTAAATAATTTATATTTAACAAATATTCAAAATAATACAAATGAAATAAAAACATTGAATTCAAAATCAAGTACATTAATTAATGATTTGTTGGAATTAGAAACAAATAATTTACAGAATTTAGAGAACTATACTAATGAATTTTATGTTGATATGATGAATGAAATTAGATTAAAAAATGAGTCTTCTACTGAAATAATTCTTGATATTGAAACATTTTATTCAATTAAAGAAGAATTAGATTATGTTGAATATATTTTTGTTCATTTTGATGAAAATTTTAATTCTTATTTGAATAATAAAACAATTGTTTTCGACAATTATATTGAAGAAGAATTAAATAATACTATAAATGATAATTTGTTAGATGCTGAGTTAATTGCACATGAAGCACAAATAAACCCAATTATCATTGATAAGTATTCTAATGATGTTAAAAATACTTTTATTGAAAAAGTACAATCTTTTAGAAAAAAAATTGAAAATATTTTTAAAATATTTTCATCATTATTTAAAACTATTTTGGAAACTAAATCTGAGCTTCAATTATTAATAATAAATAAAAAATATATTTCAATAAAAAAACAAGATTTCCAAAATAAGAAAGCAGAAATAATGTCTGAATTAGAGAGAATAATAAAAGTGAACACAAACTTTTCAATATATGTGGATGACTTAAAAAAAATATATGAAATAGAAAGAGAATTACAAGAAAAAAGAGTAAAGTTATTTAATTCAATTTTTGTTGAAGCAATTGATAAATTATCATTTGATTATTTATCAAATGAAGTTCTTGAAAATTTTGAAAAAGAATTAAGTGATAAAACGGAAGAGATATTAGAAAAAAATGTAAGAGAAAAATTTTTTGCCTTTACAAATTTATTAAGAGAATCAAGAGATATAATTGATAATTTCATAGGAACAGTAATTGAAAAACTCCAAGAAACTTATAATAATGAAACTTTTATTAAAGAAAAACTACAATTAATTTATGATGAATTAAATCTAACTGTAATAAAATTTTCAACTGAATTTTATGAACCTTTTGAACAACATTTAGACTTATATATTTCTCCTCCTTATGAAATTCCATTTAAATTTAATTTATTTGTTAATAAACAAGTTAAACAAAGATATGTAATGTATAGACAAATATATAATTTAATTGTGAAATATATAAGTTATATTTATTCTGAGAAATCTATTTTAATAGAAGAAATTGTTAAAAAAGAGTATAATAAAATAATGAAAGAAATGCCTGAAACAGTTGAAGTAAATTCAGATAGTTTTGAAGATTATAAAGACACTGTTAAAGAAGTATTTAATATATCAAATAAAATAAGTAATAATCTAATGATTTATGACTCAAAATTGAAACATATAAATAATACAATAAATGAATTGGAAAATACAAAAATAACTTATAATATTTCAGTTATAAATGCTTTGGTTGATCTGAAAATAAATCAAACATTTTGTCTTGGAACACATTCTATTTATATATGTCCAGACAAAAATATAACAAAACCTATTATTTATAATTATCAAATTGCTAAAATAAGATCTTCTATAAATGAATTCACTAATGAACTTCAATATTCAGATTACTTAATAAATGAAAATAATTTAAATTATTTTTATATTAATGAATATTATAATGAATTTAATGAAAATGTTAATTTTAATTTCAATAGATTTTTAAATAGAATCATTGATTATTTAACAAATATTAGAGAAAGAGAAGAAAAATTAATTCATCCGTTTTTAATATCAATCAAAGATATTTTAAAAAATGCTTTTAATTCAAATATAAATTATGATAAAATAATTGCTACTTTTGAATACTTTTGTCAAAAAAGTTTTTATATTCCAAAGAAATATAATATTGAAAGAACTGACTACACTTGGTTATTAGAAAATAAAATTAAAGATATTTTTGTTAAAAAAATAGAAGATTATATGAATTATGAACGTTTATATGGATTTTTCTTTAATGAATCTCAATTTACAACAGTTTATAATCAATTTCATAATAAAATTATTAAAATGTTTGATGATACATATAAAAATATTTCTAATTCATTAAATTTAAATAATGAAATTATTAATTATATAATTGATTATCAAGGTAAAATTATTGAAGATGGATTAGATGTAATAAAACAATATTTAAAAAATATTTCAGAAATATCACCAACAATTGAATTATTAAATAATTCTTTTTCAGTTTCAGAAATAAATATTTCAGAAATTGATGATTTATATAATAATATTAAATTAAATTATGCTAATGAATTTAAAAGTATAAGTTCAGATAAATTTAATTCATTAATTTTAAATGATGTTTTAACATTATTAAATGATTCTCAAAAAATATTATTAGAAAGATTAGAAGATGAAAAAGTAATTATGGAAACTTATTTAAAAACTCATTCAAGAACATTAATTACTCATAATAAAACAAAATTGGTAGATAATATGACAGATTATGAAGATAAATTAATTGAAGCTTTTCAAGATTTTTATAATCAATTTTATCAATTATTCTCAAATAATAATATTCAAGAATTTTTATTTGAAATTATAAAAAATAATATAACTACATTAGATTTTGAATTTTCTTTTGATGATTTAACAAATGAATTAACAATAGCATTAGGTTCAATTATAGATTCTGTATCAATGATGTATAATACTGAAAGAAGAGAATTTTCAGAAAAAATTTATGATTTTATTGAAGAATCATTTAAAGAAGGAATCAAAACTTATATAGAAACCTTTGGACTTAATTATTATGATGCTGTTGTTGACCAAGATTTTTTTAATAATATTTATCCTGATTTATTTTATATTCATCAAGTAATTTATGATACTAAAGAATATACTTCTTTATTATTTAATGCTAGTAATTTTACTGAAATTAGTGAATTAATAAGGGAAACTCTTTCTACTATTTATATTGAATCAAAAGAAATTATTAAAAATAATACTGAAAATAAAGTTGATCAAATAGTTTATAATCTTTTAGATGGAAAAACAGAAACTCTTAGAGATTTAATTATTGAAGGTTTTAATGAAAATATTACTGAACAATTTAATAGTGAAGAACTTAAAAATTATCTTAATGATAAAATTATTGCTTTATTACCAAAGAATTTCTCAAATTATTTCAAAGAAAAATTAAAAAATTATTATATGGAATTATCAAATGAAATAATATTAGTTGAAATTAAAAATAATTTTAAAGTATTATTAAATGAAGAATTAAAAATAGTATATAATTATCTTGATGAAACACAACAATTTACTAATAATTTATTGGAACGTTATGAAACTTTTCAAATAGATGAATCAATGAAAAATATTTTAAATATTTATAATGATTATAGTTCAAATATTCAAAATTATAAATATTTATCAATTAACGAAGATTCTCATAATAATATAAAAGATATTATTCATCAATTAGTTATTGAAATTGCTGATAATTTAAAAACTGTTTCAAACAAATATTTTGTTAAATTGGAAGAAGCAAAAGTTAAAATTGGTAATTTAATAAATAAAAACTTAGATTTTGTAAATAAATTTAAAGAACTTTTAGACCCAGAAACTAAGGTTAATAATACAATATATGCATATGAAAAAATAATTTCAATAACAGAAATTATAAAAGATTATTCTGTTAATTTATTTACAGATTTTAATAATGAAATTGATAATGTCACCGAAGAAGAAAGAGATAAAAAAATGAATGAATTAGATTTAAGACGATTAATAGAATTGAAAAATTATTATATTGATGGTTTCTTAGAAAAATTAGAAAAAACATATTATAGTTATGGTCAAACAATATCTGGATTAGAAGAATATATTAATTTATCAAGTTCAAATTATCTTTTCTTATCAAAAATGAAAGATGAAATATCTAGTGCTTCAAATTATATTAGTTCAACTTATCTTTATTTAAAATATATTTATCCAGATGAAAAATTAGAAGAATATTTCTCAAATATAGAAAATAAAGAAGAAGAAATTCAAATTATAGCATATCAATTTTTAAGAAACGAATCATTTATAATAGATAAAACTTTAAAATTAATAAAAAAAGATATATTCAAATTATATCCAAGTATAGAAGAAGGACTTAAAAATGATATAATACACACTTTAAATTTGAGAATTCCAGAATTGATGAGACAATTAGAAACAATAGAAAAAAAAAATTCCTCTAAATTGGAAAATATAACTATTAATCCTGAATTAGATACTAATAATTATATATTAAAATCAAATTCAATAGGATATATTTCTGGAAATTATAGTACTAAATATTCTTTTGATATTGATATTGATGAAGGATTAATTATATTTAATTCTTCTGTTAATAGTATGGTTTTAGGAAATTTTAGTAATATTTTTGATATTGTTGAAGAAAAGATTGATGGTGTTTTTGGTAATAGTGAAATTGGATTAAATCTTAATTTTTCTATATATGATGAAAAATTATATCAAGAATTTTACGTTGTACAAAAAAGAGATTATGAAAATTATCTTTATAAATTTGCTGATAAGATAACAAAAAATTCTACTTTGTTTGGTGATTTAAATTTAACTCAATCTTTAAAAGATTATTATAGTAGAACTCAAAAAGATTTATAATTAATATTTGGCAACTTTGTTAATATTATAAAAAAGAGTAAATAATATTTATGAATGTTAAAAATATAAAAATCATTTTTAAATAAGAGATTTAAAACTTCTGAAATTCTAATATAAATTTAAAATTTATATTTTTTGTTTATTTGAAAATTTCTATAATATTTTAATTAATTTGATTAATAAGTTTATAATATATTGAAGTTTATTTCCACATTTATTATTTGAATTTGGTTAACATTTTTTTATTGGATGTTTGGTGACTATAAATAATAAACTTTGTTTTATGAAATTATTTCTATATCTTCTTAAAAGCTTTTCACTATATTTTCATTATTAATTTTATTTTTTTTATTAATATTTTGAAGATATATATATAATTGGCCAAATTAAATTCTTTTACTTATTATTTTTAAATTTAAAGTTTTTTATATAGTTCATGAAATATAATCTTTAATCCATTTTTCTTCTTTTTAATTTTATTGTTTTTTCTTCATTTATTAATTTCAATATTAAAATTATAATATCATCAAAATAAATATTTTCTTTAAATTCTTTACTTATTTATTTCTATTTATATTACTTCTAAAACTTTCTTTTAAAGCAAAAAATACAAATAAGATTAAAATAAAAAGTATTTCATTTATTGATTTAAACATATAATATTTGTAAAAAGTGTTTTATTCTTATTTGATTTTTTTTGGGAAAAAAAATATTTATTATATCATTATATATTTTGTTGTAAAGAATTTATAAAAAAATATTAATAAAAAAATTAATATATAAATGATTTAACCGTATTTTATATAAATAATTTCATTTTGACTATGATTTTTTTTTAAACTCATTTTTTCTTTATATCTTTCATGAGCTCCTTTTAAAACTCTATCAAGAAAATCTTTTGTTATTTTTGCATTTTCTTTTTTTTCATTTATTTTATTTAATTCATTATCAAAAGATTTAATTTTATTAATATCTTTTTTTTCAGAATTTAATTTTGAATTATTTTCTATTTTATTATTTTTTTTTTTATTTTTTAATTTTGTTTTTTCTTTATTATCATTTTCATTTTTTTTTTCTGTATAAATTATATTTTTTTTTGGAATTTCAAGAGTATTTAAATAATCTTGTAAATTTAAATAATTTAATAAATAAATAGAAATATTTTCATTTGTATTATTTTTTTTCATTATTGAAAGAAATAGATTAAATTCTTCAGGAATTAAATTTATTTTTTCTCTAAAGCAAATTTGAGAATAAATATTTTTAAAAAAATAATAAGGTATAAACCCATCATTTTTAAAATCAAAATTTCTACAATTTTGAATTAATTCAGGAATAAAATTTTTCATTTTTTGAATATTAATTCCAATTTGAGCTTTATTAAATATTATCAAAAAATTTTCTTTCATTTTATTTATTGAAAATCCTTCTTTAGTTAAAGAAATTTTTAATAAGAATCTTTCTATTATTGCATCGTCTTTTATTTTAAATAAATCACAAAAATTTTTAATTGTTATAAATAAATCTTTTTCAATATCAAATATTTTTAATATTTCTTTTTCATTATATTTTATTTTATGTATTATATTTATTAATAATTCTATATCTTTAAATTCTTCTTCGTTTAAAAATTTTATTAAATCATAATGATTTTTCTTTGTTATATCATTTTTTAATGTTAGAAAAAATCTAAATAATTCTAATTTATTATATTTGTTTTCTTCATTATTTAGTAAATTATTTTTTTTTTCATTTCCTAAAATAGTAAAATTATCAGTTAATAATTGTCTTAATTTATTATTTTTGTTATTATTATCTGGTTTGATATCATTATTAATATTATTTAAATTGTTTTTTAAATTTGAATTTATTTGTAATTCATAATTAAATATTTTTAATTCATAATTTTCAAATTTACTTTTTATAATTTGACTTTTTTGTTTTTCATTATTTGTTTTTAAAACTTCATCTTGTAATTGATCTATAATTTTTTCTTGATAAGATATTTGATTTAATAATTTTTGAGTTTCTTCATTTGGTTTAATAATATTATTATTATTTTTATTTAAATTATTTATTTTATTATTCAATAATTTATTTTTATCTAATTCATCTTTGTATTTTTTATTAATTAATTCTTTTTCTTTTTTTAACATATTAATTTCATTTTGAAGTTCATTAATACTATTATTGTTATCACTTAATAAATTATCATTTAAAACATTATCATCAATTAAAACTTCTTTCAATTTTTTATTTTCTTTTTTTAAATCATCATTTTGATTTTTCAATTCATTTATATTAAAAATAGCTAAATCTCTTTTTAAATCTTCAATTTCTTTATTTTTATTTTCTACAATTTTATTAACTTCAGCTAATTTTTTTTTAAGAGAAAAAACAATTTGTAATTGTTTAGGCATTTCTTTTTCATAATTTTCTTTTTGTGGTGAATAATTTTTATATTGATTTAAATAAATATCGGGTAAAGGACTAATTTCTCTTAAATAAGTTTGAGGATTATTATAATTATTATTATTATTATCTATTAAATTTTTATTTGATTGATTTGGTGTTATACTTCTAATTATATTTTTAGCTGTGTTTCTTATATTACTCATTCTTTTTTTAGATTGCGAATATATTAAATTGTTTAAAGCATTTTCATTTGTTTTTACTTTTTGTTCTGGATTTAATGAAGTTAAATAATGAGGTTCTGTATTTTGCTTTAAATGAATTGGAGTGAATCCCATTGAATTTGAAGGAGTTTTTTTATTTGTTTTTGGAACTATTTTATTTTGTTTTTTTAAAAGAAGTGTTCTTTCCATGTAATTTTCGTTTATTATTTTTTAATTATTTTATAAAAATTCAAAAAAATAATTTTTACTTTTTTATTAATTTTTTTGTAGATTTGATTCTATTAAATATCGTTTATAATTTTATATTATATATTAGATATATCATATTTGAAGTTGGAAAAAAAAATTAAAGCATAAATTAATTTCTAAAAATTCTTTGAACATATAAAATTACTTATTTTTATAAAATTAAATATAATTATTGATGGGAATTTATTGTAAAAAATCATCACCTCCACCAAACACCTCCTCTCATAAAATACATAAAATAAAAAGCAACTTATTAAAGAACAAAGAAAATAAATTTGAATTTTTAACCTTTGACATAATAGAAGAAAAAATATATATAAATAAAATAAAATTCCATATAATAACATCTTTAAAAGGTTTAAGTCAATTAAACCAAGAAAACAGTATATTTTTATGTGGAGGATTAAATGAAAAGCCTTATTCAGGTTCATTTTTAATAAGAATAAACTATAATATAATAATGGAAAATTCAATTAAATTTTTAATTAATTCTCAATATGTTCATGAATATCCTTCAATGTTATATATAGGAGATAATTTAATAATAATAATTGGAGGAAAAAATCAAATAAAATGTGAATATTTTGATTATGAATATAATAAATGGTCTAATCTTCCTGATCTTCCTGAAGAAAGATATCTTTGTTCTCTTTGCTTAGATAATGCTAAAAAATATGTTTATTTATTTGGAGGATTTAATAATAATTTAAAATGTAATATTGGTAATATTTTAAGAATGGATATTTATGAACAATTATATTGGGAAAAAATTTTAATTAAAGATAATGATTCAAAATGTTATTTAATGAAAAATTCGTGTGGTACATTTGCTTTTAATAATGATATTTTAATTTTGGGAGGAGAAAATAATTTTGGGAATTTAACTAATGATATTATTAAATATGATATTAAGAATAATTTAGTGTTAAAAATTGCATTTTCACTTCAAAAAAATGGAAAATTTACTAATCAAAGTGGAGTAAATGTTAATGATTTATATTTTGTTTTTTTTGATGATGATGATTATATTCATAAAATTTATTCTGATGATATAAATTATTTAGATAATGATTGAAAATTAAAGTTGAGTAAATAAATTATAATACATTGTGTATAAATTAAATGGATAGTTTTAAATTTAACTATATATATAGTAATTTGAATTTAATATAAATATATTACAGTTATAAATATTTTATTTATTATATAAATAATATTTATTATAAAATATTATATAAAATTAAAAAAATATTAAAATAAAATATAAAGTTGTTTCTAAATGTGGGGTAGTTCCTTATGAATAATTGCATTCATAAAAAAATAATAAATTAAAATTACTTAAATATAAATAAATTCAAATGAATATAAATATATAAAATAAAGAAATTTCAAAAGACGAAGAATATGAGATGAGGAATTTAATAGGAAATTATAAATAAATAAAAAAATCACAAATTAATTAAAAATAAATGTGATAACAAAACTATAATGACATATAGTAGAATATACTAATCTATTTGTAAAAAGTGTGATATAATTTTTTATTTTTAAAAATATATTTAACTTATTTCAATAAAAAAGAAATATATTCCAAAAATTAAAAAAGTAAAAATAAAATTAAATAATAATTATGCTTTATCAATATCTAAATTAATTTTATAATTTTTATACCAAAAATATTAAGTATATTTTAAATATTAGAAAAAATAAATTTAAAAATAATTGTGACTTAATATATAATATTTATAAAAAATTTTAAAATTAAATTTAAAAAATAAAATAATAAAAAACCCATTTAAATATTTTAAAAAAATAAAAAAAAAAAATAAAGTTTTTGTTTTTAATTCTTAAAATGGGAGTAAATTGCATATGTACTCGTTATTGCCAAGACGAAATTAAATTAGAAACCTTCCGAATTAAAGAATTAGAAAAGAAGATAAAAACTACAAAAAACATAAAATTAATAATAAAAATCCAATCAATATATCGTGGAAATCAAAAGAGAGAAAAATTAGAGAAAAAATTTAAATTAAAGGTGAAAAAGCCATTAATAACAAGGACTCCAAAAAGTAGATTTTCAAAGAAAGCAATATTTTCTAAAAAGAATATAAAAAACTTATTTGAAAAATATCCATTAATTCAAATATATAAAACAGAGAGACCAGAATTAATAAATCAAATAATAGAAATAAAGAATGATTTAAATAAAATAGAAAATTATTACGGAGAATGGAAAAATAATAATCGTCATGGAAGAGGGATAAATCAATATGAAAATGGTTCTTATTATGAAGGATACTTTTTAAATGATAAAATGAATATAAGGGGAAAAATATATCATTTAGATGGAGATATATATGAAGGAGAATGGGAAAATAATAAAGCAAATGGTAAAGGAATATATTTACATATTGGAGGAGAATATTATAATGGTGAATGGAAAAATGATAAACAAAATGGAAAAGGAAAAGAAACTTGGATTGATGGTTCTTTCTATGAAGGTGATTACGTTAATGGAAAAAGACATGGAGAAGGATTTTTTAAATGGAGTGATGGTAGTTTTTATCAAGGTAATTTTTATGAAAATATGTTCCATGGTTATGGGAAATATACTTGGAATGATAAAAGAGAATATTTTGGAAATTGGAATTTTAATAAAATGAATGGAAATGGAACTTTTATTTGGCCTGATGGAAGAAAATATGAAGGAGAATATAAAAATGATAAAAAAGATGGATATGGAATTTTTTATTGGCCTGATGGAAGAATTTTTAAAGGATTATGGGTTAATGGGAAACAACATGGTAATGGAGAATATTTCGATGGGAAAGTTTGGAGAAAAGGTGTTTGGAATTATGGAAAGAAAATTTGAAATCTTTTTATCAGAGTTTTAAAAATGGGAGATCGGTTTTTTAAGGGATTTTGTTTTTGAAAATTATTTTTTTTGGGCTTTTTTTTCTTGTGGGAGTGAAATTTTGTTTTTTTATATGATTTTTTTATTGATTTTTAATATTGTTTTTTTAATTGATTACTTGGGAAGGGTTTTTTTTGGTTTATTTATTTGATATAGTATTATATTTTTTCCCTTTTTTTAATATTATTTTGTTATATATATTATATTTGTTTTTTATATTTTTTTTAAAATCAATTTTTCAAATTCAAAGGTTTTTTATTTAATTCTATAAAAAAATATAAAACAATTTAATTTTTAAATAAACAATATTAAAAATGATATAAAAACAAAGTAAATCTATTCTTTAAGAGATATTTCTTTTTTCTATAAAAGAAAAACAAATATTATAAAATTTTATTTTCAAATGGAAATTTTTTTAGGAATTCAGTTATATCATATTATTAAAGTATTACTGTTAAAATAAGGATAAATAATAATTATAAATAGGTTCACTTTTCATTACATCTAATTCTAGATAAATGCATCATTAAAGTTAATGTAGAGATGATAGATTGATTATTTTTTCTTCGAATTTTTCATATATTAATTTAAATAATTTTTATCCAATTTTTTTTGTTCATTTCATATTCTTTTTATTATTCCACTTACACAAATATCAACAGGATTATTTAAATTATATAATTTAATTTTATATATAAATTTTAGTATATAATAATGATATTTTAATAATATTATTTATTTATTTGACAGACAAAAGATTTTGAAAATTTTTTTATATGGTGGGAATTTTT
>JAEEGK010005134.1_pt1 | contig 31698 bp, 30 predicted proteins | sample 8958771 | NCBI WGS metagenome assembly JAEEGK01 (sample SAMN16246547, study PRJNA631951) | gut metagenome | biome: gut microbiome; feature: rumen; material: SC-attached | host: Bos | place: Iran: Karaj | collected 2018-10
CAACGCCAACGAAGAATCTTTCAAAGCCCTGAGTGGAATGCATCAAAACATCCTGCATATAGGTACACACGGCTTCTTCTGGACGGATTCAACGGCGCAGAAAAAGGACTATTTCTCACAGCGAATGATTGGTATGGATAATGCAATGTCCGCTCCTCCGACCATCGATCCGCTTAACCGCTGCGGCTTGCTCTTTGCCGGCGCCAACCTGGCGATGCAGGGACATAGCGCCGATCTCCCTGAAGGAGTACAAGACGGTATCTTGACGGCTAAAGAGATTTCATTGCTCGACCTTAGAGATGCAGATCTGGTCGTTCTTTCTGCCTGCGAAACAGGTAAGGGAGAAATAACCGGAGATGGCGTCTTTGGACTCCAACGTGCCTTTAAGATGGCGGGGGCTCGTACCATCATCATGTCCTTGTGGCCTGTGAGCGATCAGGCTACGCAGTTATTCATGACGGAGTTTTTCCGCTATTGGATAACCAACGGCCTTCCCAAACGCGAAGCATTCCGCAAAGCCCAAAACCAAGTGCGCCAGGCTTATGGCGAACCTATCTACTGGGCAGGCTTCATCATGCTCGACTAAAAAAGAGGGGCACCAATATGTAATGAACCCCAAAAGTTTTTTGTTCAACTTTTGGGGTTCATTACACTTGTATAGTTCCGACCGTAAGAGCGATAGGTGTCCTTTTCGATCTCAATAGTCGGTTCTTCCCACTTCGTCAAGGGTGCCAACTGCCACTCAATATACTTGATACTTAGTCCTCTATCGAGCCATTGTTTCTCATAATGCGTCTGTAACGCGCGGGCATCCGCAAAAAGTTCGTTGGAATCGAGCGTTTTTGCATACAGATCATCCGTAGCACAGATTACCGGATAGGGATTGAGCCGCAGCATCTCCGTCGTGTACGTATAGAGGAACGGACTGTCGGTCTTGAGATGAATGAGTCCGTCGGGTTTGACGATGCGGTGATAACGCTGCATGAAATACGTAGAGGTCAGTCGCTTGGTGGCTTTTTTCATCTGCGGGTCACAGAACGTGATCCATATCTCATCCACTTCGTCGGCGGCAAAGAACTCGGTGATGAACTCGATCTGCGTGCGCAGGAAAGCTGCATTCTTAATACCTTCCTGTTCCGCCTCTTTCGCGCCCGCCCACATGCGCGCTCCTTTTATATCTACGCCTATGAAGTTCTTTTCGGGATACTTACGCGCCAAACCGACGGTGTATTCGCCGCGACCGCAACCGAGTTCGAGCACAATAGGATGGTCATTATGGAAGAACTCCTCCCGCCAATGGCCTGCCATCGGCTTATAGGGAGGTTGGAAGACATTGGAGAAGGTCTCCATCTCCGCAAATTTCTTGAGTTTATTTTTGCCCATTATTCACTCTTCACTATCTCCACTCCTATATCCATCACGCCGCGCAGAACACTGTCACGCATGCCGTGCTGAATAGCCATATGATACATGCCGGTATCCGGGAAATGGTAGTTCTGCTCAAAGAGCACCGGCATCTCAATGAACCCATGATGTCTATCTCCCAACCATTGGCCTCTATCGTCGGCCAGAAAGAACTCTATCGTATCACGACGGGCACCGTTATCCACAAAGAGCCACATGTTCTGATATGGGTAACGCTCCGTATGCCGCACATAGATCAGCATGCGATAGTCGGCATCCTTGTCAGCGATGGTATAGTCAAAGTGAGGGAGCATGTCACTACCCCATTCTCCCGATGGAATCGAGACAAACTGACTAAATACGATATCTTGATGGCAAGCGGTCAGCGCGAGCGCTAAAGATGCCAAAAACAATAACTTTTTCATCGTCTGTTATGGTGTTTTTTCTTTTTGTGGTCAAAACGCGTCACGTCTCCATGACCCGTCTGGTATCCTATTTCCGCCACAACCGCTTTGTTGCCTTCGAGTGTGTCAGGTTTCTCACCACGGCGGTTCATGGCGATGATTTCATGAGCCCGCGCAGCAGAGAGAGTAGTCAGGTTGCCGGCATGCTGCGGGTCGGAAGAGTAGGTCACCATACCTGCCAGCGGATCGGAAGAGAAGAAATACCAAGTTGCATCCTTGGTCTCCAACTCGATATGTCGTGCCGGTAACAGTTTGGAAGCATCCTCATAGACAGGCACTTCGTAGTTCAAACAACACTTCAGTTTGGCGCACATACCGGCCAGTTTCTGCGGATTCGGGGATATATTCTGCAGACGCGCCGCACCAGTTCCGACAGAGGAGAAATTAATCATCCAAGTCGAACAACATAACTCACGTCCGCAAGGTCCGGTTCCACCGATTCGTCCTGCCTCCTGACGCGCACCGATCTGCTTCATCTCCACGCGGATACGGAAAGTCTCAGCATAGACCTTGATCAGTTGACGGAAATCAACACGGCCGTCGGCGATATAAAAGAAGATCGCTTTGGAACCGTCGCCTTGGTACTCGACGTCACCGATCTTCATCTCCAAACCTAATGATTTGGCAAGTTCGCGTGCCTTAATCATCGTCGCGTGCTCACGCGCGTGTGCCTCTTTAGCACGCGCGAGATCATCGTCTGTAGCCACACGCAGCACTTGACGTATCTCGTAACGAGAGGCATCAATCTTATTCTTCTTGATCTGCAGTTCCACGAGTTTGCCGGTCAACACCACCTCACCCACATCGTATCCTGGGTTCGCTTCCACCACTACTTTGATGCCCTTCTCCAGGGGCAAGTGCTGGCTATTGTGAAAATAACCCTTGCGGGTGTTTTTGAACTGCACCTCGATGAGGTCTGTCAGTTGGGTATTCTCCGGCAGGTCGGAAAGCCAGTCGCTCACAGGCAACATATGCGCCGAATTGCGTTTGGTAGCCGCAGCTCCTAATTCTATATGACCGTCACCGGTTGTAAATTGTTTCATATCTTTGGTTTCTTTATTAGTACTATCATTTGTAGGCAGAGATCGAAGAAGATCATCTTCGCATTCCCGTTCTGCTCTATTTGTCGTTCGGCTAAATCGAGTTGGTTCATGATGGCCTCGACATTGCCATTATGGATAAAAGGCGCGAATTTAACGGAGAAATCCCGCTCCGCCTCTAATTGATAATTCAAATCCGGCTGCGCCATATTCCGGATATAGTTCTCACGTACCTGCTGTTGCGCATATTGCAGGAAATGTTTCTGTTTCTCGCGTCCTATACCCGCCATATCCAGACTCCATTGTTTGAGACGTTTGAGCGAGTCATATTTCTTTTGCGCATCTTGGAGTACTCCGACCGTATAGGCGTCTCTGAAAAGTGCGATGAAATCGGATAGTTCTTGTTGGTTCTCCGCTGTCTCGTTCGCCTTCTTGAGCGCCGCCAGATAACTGCCGTTCGCGATACGGGCTATATCATTGGCCTGTACAGACGAGATGCCTTTCTGCTGCAACGCCGCAGCGATAGTCTCTGTCTCCAATCGGGGTATCTGCACGGTCTGCACACGCGACTGAATAGTCGAGAGCAGTTTCTCCGGATGCTCCGAAACAAGAATGAAAACCGTCTTCTGCGCCGGCTCTTCCAGTATCTTGAGTAACTTATTAGCCGAGGAGGCATTCATCTTCTCCGGCTGCCAGATGATCATGATCTTATAGCCGTCACCATAGGCTTTGAGACTGAGTTTATGGAGTATCTCACCGCTCTCTTTCTCATAGATCATCGACTGCTTGTTTTCTATTCCCAAGGCTTCATGCCAGTCATCCAGATCGAAGTAATGTTGTTCCAAGATGATTTTACGCCATGGTTCCAGGAAGTTATCGCACACCTCATCGGAACCGACAATCGGGAAGACGAAATGCAAGTCGGGATGCTGCAAGTGCTGATATTGGAGACATGTCGGACATATTCCGCAACTGTCTTCCTCTGTACGATGGGGACAATTGAGATATTGGGCATACGCCAAGGCCAGTTGCAATTTGCCGATACCGGAAATGCCGGTAAAGAGTTGGGCATGAGGAATCCTTCCCTCACGCACTGCCTGACGCAACTGCCGTTTCGTCGCCTCTTGTCCTATGATGTCTTTGAAAAGCAACTCTAAACTTTAAACCTTAAACCTTCAACTCGGCACGTAGTGCGACCACCATCTCTGCGTATTCGGCATCGGACAGATAGACCTTGCCCGGATTCATCTGGAATGTGCCACCGTAATCCGGTCCATCGACGTACTTGGGAGCCAAATGGAAATGCAGATGACTCAACTTATCCGAATAAGCGCCGTAATTGATCTTCTCGGGCTTGAACAGTTTCTGCATCGCGCGCGTCACATCCGCCACATCAGCCATGAAGAGATTGCGTTGCTCATCGCTCAATTCGTTGAGATCATTCACATGATGATCATATGCCACAAGACAACGACCATGGTAGGTCTGCTCTTTAAAAAGGAAAGCACGGGACACACGCAAATGCGCTATCTCTATCATCAAATTGTGCAAAGTCTCATTGTTGGTGCAATAGAGACAATCTTTAGGGTCTGAATACATAGGTATCGTTAGTTATTCGTTGGTTATTTGCTCGTTATTCGTTAGTTATTACCGCTCCTTCAAGCCTTTATCCCTTCAATTACCGCATTACGAACGGCTTCGATGGCTTCGTTGGAATCGGCAAATTGTTTGAGGTCAATGGCCTCACCGATATGCATATGGACAGGGTGACGATGCACGAAGGGTTTACCTTTTGGTAACACCTCATAGCATCCATCCAGAGATAGCGGGATAACAGGTAGTCCAAGATCCCAAGCTATTTGGAAGGCACCACGTTTGAAACGTCCCACCTCACCGTTGAGCGAACGGGTTCCTTCCGGGAAGATGACGGTGCAAACGCCGTTTACCAATTGTTTCTCCACATCTTGCAGGCTCTCCATAGCTGCTTTGGCATTGCGCCGATCAACAAAGATATGTCCGGCTGCCTTGCATGCCGTTCCGACAAAAGGCACCTTGCGTAACTCTGCCTTCATCAACCATTTAAAGATGACAGGTAGCCAACCATAGACGAGCCACACATCGAACATCGATTGGTGGTTCGCCACAAAGACATAACTCTGTCCCGGCTTAATATGCTCGATTCCATCGACAGAAACAGGCAAGAACATCAACCAGAAAAAGGAACGCGACCAGAACTGCTGTTCCTTATGCACGAACTCCGCATTGCGGAAAGGCACAAAGATAATGGTAAACAAGGCCGTAAAGATGGTGAGCACAACTAAAATCGGCCATGCAATCAAATATTGATAAATGCGAAAGAGGTATTTCATATGTAATTTTTCAAATTTGCAATTTATTCTTTATCGTATTTCTGCATGAATCCACGGTAGAGGGCACATATACGGCGAATCTCTTCCCAGGTATCATCATTCAACTTCGTTCCGACTACTTCCACCACACGCCCTGCTGCAATCGTACCAATCTCGGCACAACGACGAATATCAAATCCATCACTCAGTGCATGCAGGAATCCGCCTGCGAAATAGTCACCTGCGCCGGTGGAATCGGTACAACTGGTAGTGATGGCACCGATATGATGACGCTTACTGCCTTGCTGTACATACGAACCGTTCTTACCTACTTTGACGACAGCGATATCGCATTGCTCGGCGATCATCTGCACTGACTCCTCGGGATTAAGATGGGTATAGGCAAAAGACTCGTCCTCGTTGGCAAAGACAATATCCACATACTGTTTTACCAACCCTTTGAGGAAGGCATGGTTCTCGTTGATGACGTTATAGGAAGCCAAATCAAGGGAAACCATACAGCCCGCTTCTTTCGCCAAACGGATGGATTTCTCCAGCAAATCATGATTCTGTACCAGATACCCTTCAATATGGAAGATGTCATAACCGTTGAAAGCATCTTTCTGGATATCATCGGCACACAACTCCGCCGCTGCCCCCAGATAGGTAGCGAAAGTGCGCTCACCATCCGGCGTGACAAGAACGATAGAGAAACCGGACATGGATGTCTGCGAAAGAAGAAGAATCGGTTTAACACCGTTCTTGATCATGTCCTCGCGGTAGAAATCACCGACTTCGTCATTTCCGATCTTACCGATAAATGCCGCTTTGCCGCCCAACGAAGCAATACAGTTAATGGTGTTCGAGGCAGATCCGCCGGCGACCATACGTTTGCGCACGGAAAGAAAACGATACTGAATCTGCTCCGCCTGCTCTCTGGAGATGAGGTTCATACTGCCTTTGGGAAATCCTAACTCGCGTAAGTCGTCTTCACTCACCTGAAGAAGGATGTCCGTTAACGCATTACCTAAACCAAGAATTTTTTTCATTTTTTCCTTATTTTTGCCAAAAATCGGGTTAATTTTCAAAAAACTTTGCAAAGATACACATTTTTTTTGAAAAAAACTTGCATATATAAAAAAAAAGCAGTACTTTTGCACCCGCTTTTGAAAAAAAGTTGCTTCCTTAGCTCAGTCGGTTAGAGCATCTGACTGTTAATCAGGGGGTCCTAGGTTCAAGTCCTAGAGGGAGCGCAGGGGTGATAACCGTTAAAAAGTTATCACCCTTTTTTATGTCTTTTTCGCATTTTCGCACATTATAAAAAAAAATAAAAAAAATCGCGCGCGCTTGCATATATGAAAAAAAAGTTGTAATTTTGCACGATTTTCCGAATTGTACCCTTTTTGGAGAGCATTTTTATACGAAATTAGACAAAAACAGATAAGATATGGGACTTTTTTCTTTTACACAAGAGATTGCCATCGATTTAGGAACGGCGAACACGATCATCATGTGTGATGACAAGATCGTGGTAGATGAGCCGTCGGTAGTGGCTATCTCGATGGCGGACAACAAGATGGTTGCCGTCGGTCGCAAGGCACAACAGATGATCGGTAAGGGCGGAAACATGATTCGTACGGTGCGTCCGCTGCGTGATGGTGTGATTGCGGACTTCTATGCCTGCGAGATGATGATCCGCGGTATGATCAAGATGATTCCGAAGCAAGCTCGCCTGTTTACGCCGTCTATTCGTATGGTAGTATGTATTCCTTCGGGTTCAACCGAGGTGGAGATCCGTGCGGTGCGCGACAGTTCGGAACATGCTGGTGGTCGTGATATTTACATGATCTACGAACCAATGGCTGCAGCTATCGGTATAGGCTTGGACGTTGAGAGTCCGGAGGGATGCATGATCGTGGATATCGGTGGTGGCACAACGGAAATCGCTGTTATCTCCCTCGGCGGTATCGTCAGCAACAAGTCGATCAAGATTGCCGGTGACGATTTCAACCAGGATATCATCGAGTATATGGGTCGTATGCACAACCTGCGTATTGACGAACCGACCGCAGAGCGTATCAAGATCCAAGTAGGATCGGCACTGCCCGAGTTAGAAGATGCACCGGAGGACTTCATCGTAGTAGGTCCGAATAAGGTTACCGCACTCCCGATGTCCGTTCCTGTAAGCTATCAGGAGATTGCTCACTGCTTAGAGAAGAGCGTAAGTAAGATTGAGGGCGCTATCCTTCAGGCCTTGGAGTCCACGCCGCCTGAGTTGTACTCCGATATCGTGAAACGCGGTATCTATATTACCGGTGGTGGCGCATTGCTGCATGGTTTGGCAAGACGTCTGACGGATAAGATTACTATTCCGTTCCACGTAGCAGACGATCCTCTGCACTCGGTAGCACGCGGAACAGGCGTAGCGCTGAAGAATGTGAATAACTTCGGCTTCCTGCTGCGCTAATCATCCGTAGGAACGTATGCAGAATTTACTGAAAATACTGCTGCGGTATAGCAACTTCCTGGTTTTCATTGCCTTGGAAGTTGCTGCGTTTATGCTGATTAGTTACAACAGCGCCTATCCCCGAAGCAGTATCTTGAGTACAGCTAACAATTTTGTAGCATGGCAACATGCTCAGGTAAGCGCAGTCGGCGAGTACTTCAGTTTGCGTAGCCAGAACGAGCAGTTGGCGGCAGAGAACACCGCATTACGCAATCAGATTAGTTCGATGGAATCGGCAGCAAACAGAGCTGCCATCCATTACGAGAGCGCCAAAGTCGTACAGATGACTACCGACCAATTGCATAACTATCTGACCATCAATCGCGGTGGCAAAGATGGTATCCAACGCGGTCAAGGTGTACGGAACGAGGACGGTGTAGTGGGTATTGTCCGAACGGTGGGCACAAACTACAGCGTCGTGATGCCGATTATCAACACGCAGACAAACCTCAGTTGTCGATTCGCAAAAAACGACTATCTGGGTACATTACAATGGGATGGCAAAGACTGTCGTTTCGCACAATTAGCGGATGTATCAACTCATATGGTTGTTAATCCCGGGGATACGATTGTTACCAGCGGCTTGAGTCCCGTCTTCCCCGAAGGAATTCCCGTTGGAATCGTAGAAAACAGCACTTTGAAGGAGGGAGCTTCGTATTATACGATACGTGTTCGGCTTCATACCAACTTCAAACGATTGAAATATGTGGAAGTCGTTCAGAATGCGGATCAAAACGAATTGGAGGAGTTGACAAATGGAATGGACTAAACAAATAGGGCGGTATATACTCGTCATGCTGCTGCAAGTGCTGTTGTTTGACCAATTGCAGTTGTGGGGTGCATGCCATCCGTACATATACCTGCTCTGTCTGCTGATGATGCCGATTACATTGTCGCCAATCGTTGATATGTTGATTGGTGCAGGCATCGGTCTAATCATGGATGTGTTCTGTAACTCACTTGGCATTCATACCGCGAGTTGTATCTTGATCATGTTCTTGCGCCCGTATCTGTTAGGCGTTATCTTGAACGACAAAGATCGTCTAAACGAACAAGTCAGTTTGCGCGCCATCGGTATGGAGGCCTTCATCAAGTACACGGTGACACTCGTTCTTATTCACCATCTGACTGTATTTAGTCTGGCGGCATGGAGTTGGCATCACATAGGATTTGTGCTATTGGAGACATTGGTGAGCAGCGCGATTACAATATTTGTAATCATAGGGTATAACATACTGAAATACAGATGATTAACGACCGGTATTATAGACGTCGATATGCAATCAGTGGCATAGCCATTGGTGTGGTGTTGGTGTTTATCATCCGATTGTTTTATTTACAGGTCATTGACCAATCCACCAAAGATCAGGCAGATAACAATGCCTTAGTCAAACAGACTATCTACCCTTCTCGAGGACTCATCTACGACCGTAACGGTGAGTTGTTGGTTTTTAATCAACCTATCTATGAGGTTACTGTCACCATGCGCGAAATGGGTAAAGAGTGGGACACGACGGCTTTCTGCAAAAGTCTGTCTATCACTCGAGCAGAGTTTGACACACGCATTGCGGAGATTAAAGACAGACGAAAAAACAGGGGGTACTCCAAATACACCCCGCAAGTTTTCATGAGTCAACTCAAAAAGGAGGATATTGCTACCCTTCAGGAAGAGTTATTCTTATTTCCCGGTATTCATATTCAGAAACGTACATTACGCGATTATACCTATAAAGCCGCTGCCCATGTGTTGGGTTCCGTGGGAGAAGTAAACCAAAACGATATCGACCGCGATGATTACTATGCTCGCGGAGACTACTCCGGACGCGACGGATTGGAGCGAACTTATGAGAAACAACTCCGTGGAGAGAAAGGTGTAGAGATCTTGATGCGCGACTCGCGCGGACGCATGCAAGGCAGTTATCAAAACGGTGAATTGGACAGGACGGCAGTGGCAGGTACCGATTTGCAAACCACGTTGGACATCCGGTTGCAGATACTCGCAGAAGAGTTATTGGCTGGTAAGATCGGTAGCGCGGTTGCTATCGAACCCAAAACCGGAGAGATTCTGGCGTTAGCCTCCAATCCGGGATGGAATCCCAAAGTGCTGGTCGGCAAAGAACGCAGTAAGAATTACAACATTTTGTTGCATGACAAAACAAAACCTTTACTAAACCGCGCCACACAAGCCACCTATTCCCCCGGATCGACCTTCAAAACGATTCAGTCGCTCGTCTGTCTGGAGCAAGGTGCTATCACGCCGAACACCCTATACCCCTGTTCCGGTCCGGGTAGTACGCCTATCAAGTGCACCCACCATCACGGTTCGCCTGTTGCCTTGGACAGGGCTATTGAACAGAGTTGTAACCCCTATTTCTGGTGCGCTTTCAGAGATTTGTTGCAGAAAGACGGATATGGCAAAGACAATGAAGATTTTCGTCACCGATATGAATTATGGCGGGATGCAGTGATGCAATTCGGCTTAGGACAAAAATTCATGGACACCGATCTGGGTGAGCAGTCTTCCGGCAGTATCCCGAGTCTCAAATATTTCGACCGCGCGTACGGTAAAACAGGCTGGAAAGCCATTACGATTCGTTCGCTAAGTATCGGTCAGGGAGAGATATTGGTAACCCCCCTACAACTGGCTAATCAAGCCGCTACAATTGCCAATGGCGGATATTATATCTCGCCCCACCTGAATAAGGACGATTCCATGCGGATTCATCGGCATAATCTGGATATTGACAAACGTCATTTCGAGGTGGTTAAAGAAGGTATGCATCGCGTGATGGTATACGGTACCGGACGCCATTATGCCGTAGATACGCTGCATATGGCAGGTAAAACCGGTACGGTACAAAACCCGCACGGACGCGATCATGCTATCTTTATCGGTTTTGCACCGGTAGAAGATCCGCAGATTGCAGTGGCTGTAGTTGTTGAAAACGCAGGTTTTGGCGCTACTTGGGCATGTCCTGTGGCCACGATGATGATAGAGCAATACCTGACCGGAGAGGTCAAACGTAAAGATTTAAGAAAACGTATCGGAGAAGCAGTACTCAATGAGAGCGTCAAGAAGTGGTAACATATTGCAAAACGTCGATTGGATAACCATCGGTCTTTTTCTCTTGCTGGTCTTCTTTGGCTGGCTTAATATCTATGGTGCCAGTTATACCTTCGATCAAACGAGTATCTTCGATTTCTCCAACCGCGCCGGTAAACAGTTTGTCTGGATCATGGGTTCGTTCGTTCTAGGCGGAATCCTGTTACTCATTGACTACAAGACCTACGATGTATTGGCATACATTGCCTATGGGGCAATGCTGCTACTACTGTTAGCCACACCTTTCTTGGCGCATGATATCAAAGGATCAATGTCCTGGATATCACTTGGTCCGGTTAGTTTACAACCGGCAGAATTTGCCAAGTGTATTGTGGCATTAGCGGTTGCAAAATACATGGGGCGGTATGATTATAAAGTGCGTACTTGGCGCGATCTCATCGTACCTTTTGCGCTCATCGGAGTACCGGCGATGATTATCATGATACTGCAAAAAGAGACCGGTTCGGCACTTGTCTTTGCTGCTTTCTTACTGGTCTTCTACCGTCAAGGCATGAGTGGATACGTACTCTGGACAGGCGTAGCTGCCGTGGCATTATTTATCATCAGTATTCGATGGGGCGGCAATGCATTACCCTTAGGTAGCGGTAGCGTCGGTATGCTGGCGTGTATGCTGCTGCTCACCGCCATTGAGATTTACTTCATCTGTAAAGAACATCGTATTCGTTGGCAGGCACTAATCCTCATCGGTAGTGTGATGACCATATATGCCATCAGCCTGCTGGTGAACATCTGGGTTACCGTTCCATTCAATTGGGTTTCGACAGGGGTGGTCATCGCCCTTGCATTGTACACCGTTTTCATCAGCTTCTATTGGCGCAAATATATCCTGTTACTCGTTACCGTCTTCAGTCTGGGATGCATTGCATACACACAAGCATGCGATTTTGTATTCACGAAGGTACTACAACCTCACCAACGCACCCGTATCGAAGTGTTGCTGGGTATGAAAGAGGATCCTGCAGGAGCAGGGTACAATGTCAATCAAGCACGTATTGCTATCGGCTCAGGACGTTTCTTTGGAAAAGGATACTTGAATGGAACGCAAACCAAACTGCAGTTTGTGCCTGAACAAGACACTGATTTCATCTTCTGCACAGTGGGAGAAGAATGGGGTTTTGTCGGTTCCATCGGAGTTTTATTGGTATACCTGTTCTTTATATTACGGCTGATAGAGATAGCCGAAAGGCAACGAAACATATCCACACAGATATACGCTTACGCTGTAGCCAGTATCTTCCTTTTCCATCTCACCATCAATGTGGGAATGGTATTAGGATTGCTGCCTGTGATTGGTATTCCGCTTCCGTTCTTTAGCTACGGCGGTAGTTCATTATGGGGATTCACCTTGCTGCTGTTCATTTTATTACGACTGGATGCAGCGCGTATGGAGCAATTGAGATAAGATGTCGTTTGTTACCAACCCCATAGGAATCATAGGTGAAGCAGAAGCCGCCAAGATGCTGGAAGCAAAAGGATATAAAATCCTTGAACATAACTGGCGCATGGGACATCTGGAAGTGGATCTGATAGCAGAGAGCAAGGAAGAGATTGTGTTTGTAGAAGTAAAGGCGCGCACCAGTATCCTGAATGGTAAGATGCCGGAAGAAAATGTAGACGAGACGAAAAGAAGGAGGGTAGTAGCTGCCGCAAACGCATATATCAAACATCACAAAATTGAGAAGAAACCACGCTTTGATGTCATTGGTCTATTGGTCAATCGAGCCACCAATGAAATTACATATCGATGCCATGTGGAGGATGCTTTTCACCCGACAGCAAGGACGATATATGCCGGTAGTTTCAGCGGTCAGTTTAGATGGCATCATCGCGGTCACACGATCGGAAGAAAGAAATAATGAATACGGATTTTACATATGATGTAATAGTCGTCGGTGCAGGACACGCCGGATGCGAGGCAGCAAGTGCTGCAGCACGCATGGGCAGTAAGACGCTACTGATCACTATGGACATGAATAAGATTGCGCAGATGAGTTGCAATCCGGCCGTAGGAGGCATAGCCAAAGGTCAAATTGTACGAGAGATCGATGCATTGGGTGGTCAAATGGGTATAGTTACCGATAAAAGCGCCATCCAGTTCCGCATGCTCAATCAGAGTAAAGGAGCAGCCATGTGGAGTCCGCGCAGTCAGAGCGACCGAAAACGATTCATTGAAGAATGGATTAAGGTGCTGAGTCACACCGATAATCTGTACATATGGCAGGATATTGTAGTAAGTCTTATTATCAAAGATAATAAGATATGCGGCGTAAAAACGATGTTGGGCATTGAGATGAATGCACAAGCCATGGTGCTCACCAACGGTACATTCTTAAACGGACTGATGCATTGCGGTAAGACGCAGGTAAAGGGCGGACGTATATCAGAGCCTGCTTCATATGGAATCACAGAACAACTGGTAGAACTGGGATTCAAAGCAGATAGGATGAAAACCGGAACACCGGCTCGCATTGATGCACGTTCTATTCATTTCGATCAGATGACACGGCAGGATGGCGATAATGATTGGCATCAGTTCAGCTACCTGAATACGGTTCATAGAGAACTCAAACAGATGCCTTGCTGGATCACCTACACCAACCCCAAAACGCATGAGGCGCTGCGCGCGGGGCTGAAAGATTCTCCCCTTTTCAACGGACAAATCCAGAGTATAGGTCCTCGTTATTGCCCAAGTATAGAAACCAAGATTGTAACTTTTGCCGACAAAGATGCCCATCAAATCTTCTTGGAACCGGAAGGCGTGGATAGTAATGAATACTATGTGAACGGATTTTCCAGTAGCCTACCCTGGCAAGTACAGATAGCAGGGCTAAAGACCATAAAGGGACTGGAAGATGTGGTGCTATACAGACCGGGTTATGCCATCGAGTATGACTTCTTTGATCCCACACAGCTGCATCATACCTTAGAGACAAAACAGATTAAAAATCTGTTTTTTGCCGGTCAGATCAATGGAACCACAGGTTATGAAGAGGCTGCCGGTCAAGGCTTGGTTGCCGGAGTTAATGCGCACATCAACGTACATGGAGGCACGCCCTTCTCCATGGGTAGAGACGAAAGTTATATCGGCGTGCTGATCGATGACTTGGTTAATAAAGGGGTGGACGAACCATACCGGATGTTCACCTCCAGAGCAGAATACCGTATTCTGTTACGACAGGACAATGCCGACGAGCGACTCACTCAACGCAGTTACGAGATGGGGTTAGCAAATAGAGATCGATATGACCTGCTTCGCCAAAAACAAACAGCTTGCGCCGAGTTCATCGAGTATATGCAAAACACGATCGTACACAAAGGAGAAGTGGATGGTTGGTTAGAACAGATAGGGAGCACGGCTTTGCATGAGGGTTGTAAGATCAGCGATCTCATCCTGCGCCCTCAGGTGAATATCAAAGCATTGGCAAAAACACTTCCCGCATTGAAGAACAAAATAGAGAATTTATCCGATGAGATCGTTGAGAGTTGCGAGATACAAATCAAGTACGCCGGATATATCAAGCGAGAGAAGATGGAAGCAGCCAAACTGCAACGCTTAGATCAAATACGTATTCCGGATGCGTTTAATTATGATGAAGTACAAAGTCTAAGCACCGAAGCGCGACAAAAACTAAGTCGAATTCGTCCTAAGTCTATCGGAGAAGCACAACGAATCCCGGGCGTAAGTCCGAATGATATCAGTGTTTTACTGGTTTTAATGGGAAGATAATGACTTTTAGTTTGTAAAACAAACTAACCAAGAATGTTTCACGTGGAACACAACTAAAATTATTGCAATATGACAGTAGAAGACGTTAAAAAAGCTATTCGTAATGTACCTGATTTTCCAATCAAGGGCATACAGTTCAAGGACATCACCACTGCATTAGCAAGACATGACTGCTTATGCTGGATGAGGGATGAAATTGTTAAGCGTTACAAAGACTTGGGGATTACTCAAGTGGTTGGTATCGAATCACGCGGATTCATCTTGGCGCCGGCAGTAGCCATGGAGATTGGTGCCGGATTTGTACCTATCCGCAAACCGAACAAGTTACCTGCAGAGACGGTTTCTGTTACCTACGCCAAAGAATATGGAGAGGATACGATCCAGATGCACAAAGATGCGCTGAGTCCGGACGACATCGTGCTGATACATGATGACATCCTTGCAACAGGAGGATCTATGGAAGCGGCTATCAATCTTGTAAAGAAATTAGGCGTTAAGAAGATTTACGTGAACTGCATCATCGAATTGGAAGGTCTTAACGGTCGCAAGTATCTGGAAGGCAAAGCAGACGATATCAATTGCCTTTTCGGGATTGAAGTAGATGAATGAAAAAGATAATCATATTGCCCTACTATTAAAACGAATCCCGGAGAGTCCGGGAGTATACCAGTACTTCAACAAGGACGGGCAGATTATCTATGTCGGTAAAGCAAAAAATCTACACCGACGTGTCAATAGTTACTTTAACAAAGATCACCAATCCTCTAAGACACGACAGTTGGTAGCGCATATTGCGGATATACGCTATGTAGTTGTAGAGAGTGAGCAAGATGCGTTTCTTTTAGAGAACAACCTGATCAAGCAATACCAACCGCACTATAATATCTTACTGAAAGACGGAAAGAGTTATCCATCCATCTGTATCACCAAAGAGACATATCCTCGGATTTTCAAGACCCGCACGATCAATAAGAAAATCGGAGAATACTATGGCCCATACAGCTTCAGTTATAGTGTAGAGACTGTGTTGGATCTGATTCATAAGCTCTATCCGATTCGTACCTGCAACATGCCTGTAACATCCGATTCTATCGAGAAAAAGAAAATAAAGGTATGCCTCAAATATCATTTAAAGAACTGTTGCGGCATATGTGAAGGGAAAGGACAAGAACAATATCAACAATGGATCGATCAGGCACGCAAACTGATAAAAGGCGATGCACATGAGATAGGCAAACAGTTAGAAGAAGAGATGATGCAGAAAGCAGCAGAAATGAAATACGAAGAGGCTGCTGATTTAAAACACAAAATAGAGCTGTTAGAGCAATTCAAGAGTAAGACAGTTATTACGAATTCATCGGCAAAAGATGTGGATGTATTCGGATACGATGAACAAGAAGATCGGGTATATATATCCATGCTACATGTGCATAACGGATGTATCGTCCAGGGGCAGACCATCGAGTATCGACGGAAGATGGAAGAGGAGAAAGAAGAACTGCTGGCTATTGGAATGATAGAACTCAGGCACCAATTGGAGAGTAACACACAAGACGTGATTGTTCCGTTCATTCCGGATGTTTTTGATGATACGCTGCATGTGCATATCGCCGTAAGCGGGGATAGAAAAAAGTTGCTGGATCTGGCGATGCAGAATGTGCGGCAGTACAAACTCGACCGGCTAAAACAGGAAGATAAGCTCAATCCGGAGCAACGAGGCGTACGTATCTTGACGGAACTGCAGAAGATGATGGGTCTTCCTACGCTACCGAAATGGATTGACTGCTTCGATAATTCCAACATACAAGGCACCAATGCAGTGGCCGGTTGCGTGGTATATCGAATGGCTAAACCGAGCAAGAGTGATTATAAGCGGTTTGAGATCAAGACGGTGGATGGAGCCGATGACTATGCGAGTATGCGCGAGGTGGTCAGAAGGAGATACCAACATTTGCTCGATGAAAACGGACAGATGCCGGACTTGATTATAGCAGATGGTGGCATAGGCCAGATGCACGCGATACGGGAAGCGGTCGAAGATCAGTTAGGCTTACAGATCCCGATAGCCGGATTAAAGAAGAATGATAAGCATCGAACGCAGACATTGCTCTATGGATTTCCTCCAATGGAGATCAGTATGCCGGTGACAAGTGAAGTGTTCCGCCTTTTGACAGGCATACAGGATGAAGTTCACCGTTTTGCAATAACTTATCACAAACAAAAAAGACGTAAATCGCTTATTGTCAGTGAGTTAGATGAAATAAAAGGCGTTGGAGAAGTCTCCAAACAAAAGATTTTAACGCATTTTGGTTCCGTGAAACGCGCTAGAATGGCCAATGAACAAGAAATGGTTAATTTACTCGGAAAACGCTTAGGATCAACGGTTTACGCGTATTTTCAGTCAAAAATAACGCGCTGAGAATTGAATGAAAAGCAAGAACATGAGAACTTATACAATAAAAAAAGGTGCAAATTCCGAACTTTTGTTGCTCAATGAGCAGAATGAGGAAGTGAGTGCATTGGATATTTTGGAGAACTGCGAACCGCATCGCGTTTTTGCTTTCGATGGTCAGATGGGTGCAGGTAAGACCACGTTCATCAAAAAACTATGCGAAGAGATGGGGACGATGGATGTCGTGAACAGTCCTACCTTTGCTATTGTGAACGTGTATGATGTGGAACAACCATATAAGGGCGAGGTCTACCATTTCGATTGCTATCGGTTGAAGGACATCCGCGAAGCGATAGATTTCGGTGCAGAGGAATATCTGTATTCAGGCAATTACTGCTTCATCGAGTGGCCGGAGATGATTGAGCCGCTATTACCGGACGACACAGTGTATGTTAAAATTGTTCCGCAGGAGAACGGAGATCGATTGTTAATGATTGAAGATTGAAGATTTGAAACGGAAGATTTGTATATGGCTGATGATGCTCTTTCCTTTGCTGCTGACGGCACAGGAAAACGTGGAGCATGACAATATACTAAAGGTGAAGGTGGGTACCGGTTACCAATTGGACAGTTATCTCAGTCCGATGGGTTACACAGGCATGGTGTATGGTCTTGGAAACGAATGGTGGCAACCTTTCCGCAAAGACACGAAATTAGGTAAAGCCGGTAAATTAGATCATTGGGCTCACGTGGGGCGCGTGGATTTAGCATTCTCAAATTTTTACAATAAGGCGTATACGAATAGATACCTGGGGTTCCAGATCGCAGCCGGATGGGGTGCTTTCTATGAATGGAGATGGATAGATGACCGGTTAAAGGTTTTCGTAGGACCTTATTTGGATGTGGATTTTATGGTGCGCGAGCAGGCGGGTAATGTGAATAAGATCGTTTCTTTTGATGCGGCAATCGATGTGATGGCTATGAGTGGTATCAGTTGGTCTTTTTACGGGAAGAAAACCAGTTACCGACTCAATTACATGATCCGCACCAACCTCATCGGCTTTGATTATCTGCCGCAGTATTGGGAGTCGTATTACGAGATCACAGAGGGTGTTCCCGGTCAACCGCGTTGCTCGGGACACTGGAATCACAATACCCTCAAACACCAGCTGGCTTTGGATATGCAGTTTCCGCATTCCACGTGGCGAGTAGGCGCAGAACATGAACTGATCAACTACGGTACGAGCAATCAGCATTTTGTTCGTCATCAATTAGGTATAGTGGTAGGTTGTTTATGGAAATACAAGATACGCGGAAACGCAAAATTATGAAGTCGAGATATACAATCATATGGATGTGGCTCGTGGCGAGTCTGCTGAGTGCTTGTCACGCCAAAGAGGAGATGGTTTACTCCACCGATCCGGTAGATAATATAGAAGCGTTATGGCAGATTATAGATACCAAATACTGCTATATCGATACCAAAGGTATCGACTGGAATGCTATTCACGAGGAGTATGTTGCCAAAGCGGCAGTACTGAACAAGAACGATAGGATGGCGCTATTTGACCTATGTGCCGGCATGTTAGACTCGCTCCGGGACGGACATGTCAACCTGTATTCGGATTTCGATCGCAGTTATAACACCGCCTGGTATGACACTTTCCCGGCCAATTATAACTCCGATCTGCAGCAACTCTATCTGAAAGACTACCGCATTGCCGGTGGGCTTTATTACTGCACAATCGCCAACGGCAAGGTGGGTTATATCTACTATCCCAGTTTCTCTAATTCCATCGGAGTAAGTAATCTCTATTGGATCTTTACGACCTTTAAGGACTGCAAAGGCTTGATCATCGATGTACGCAATAACGGCGGTGGGGAGATCACCAATGCCTACAAGTTAGCGGCGCCTTTCTTTACCGAGAATCAGACCATCGGTTTCTGGCAACACAAGACCGGTCCGGGACATAATGATTTCTCACCTATGGAGCCCATGACTTTAGATGAGTCATTAGTGAAGCAATGCAAATGGCTGCGACCGGTGGTGGTATTATGTAACCGTCATACCTACTCTGCCGCCAATCTCTTCGTGAGTATGATGCGCTATGCCGAACAATCGACGATCATTGGTGGCATCAGCGGAGGTGGTGGAGGAATGCCGATGAGTTATGAGATACCTATCGGTTGGATGGTGCGTTTCTCGAGCGTGCGCATGTACGACCGCGGCAAAAAAGATATTGAGCCGGGTATCGAACCGGATATAGTGGTCACCATGACCAGTACGGACAAGGATGACATCATCGAGAAAGCCATTCAAGTGATTAAAAAAGCACAATAAAGAGCATATGATAGAAGTAAAAAATATAGGAAAGTCTTTCGGCGAATTGGAAGTGCTGAAAGGTGTGGAGCTAAAGGTGGAGAAAGGGGAGATAGTCGCTATCATCGGTAAGTCCGGAGCCGGTAAGACTACCCTACTCCAGATCATCGGTACGCTGGATCGTCCGACCAAAGGAGAAGTGCTGATCGACGGAACGAGTGTGTTCACAATGAAAGATAAGGAATTGGCGGCGTTCCGAAACAAACATATCGGCTTTATCTTCCAGTTCCATCAGTTGCTTCCGGAATTCACGGCGCTGGAGAACGTTTGTATCCCGGCAATGATTGCGCGACAGAAAGAGAGCGAGTATAAAGCGCGAGCAACCAAATTATTGACGGACTTGGGTCTTGGTGACCGGTTGAATCATAAGCCGAATGCACTGTCCGGCGGAGAGAAACAGCGTGTAGCCGCAGCACGCGCATTGATGATGAATCCGGATATTATCCTGGCAGATGAACCAACGGGAAGCCTTGATTCCCAGAATAAAAAAGAGTTGAGCGAACTATTACTCAAACTGCGTAAGGAATACGGCCAAACGATCTTACTCGTCACGCACGACAAGGAATTGGCGGGTATCGCAGATCAAATCATAGAAATCAAAGACGGTGTCATCGAATGAAAAAATACCTTATTATAGTAGTCGCTTTGTTGTCGCTCACAGGATGCCATCAAGGACGGACGTATTTTCCGAAAGACATCGCGTCGCAGGATATCGAACTGGTGCGTTTTGACAAGGCACTGATGAATGTACACGAATCGACCGTAGCGCAGGATATCAAAGTGCTCTACGACGAATATCCGGTTTTTATGCCGCTGTGGGTGGAGGATATTTTGGGCATCCCGAGTGCGGACACATGCTATCTGGAGAAGGCACTTCCGGAGTTCCTGAATGACACCCTCTATGGCTTCAAACAAACGAATGCCAAAGAGCAAGAACTCTTTGCGGATGTGAGCGATTTAGAGAAGTCCTTGGCGAAGGCTTTTGCGCGAATCTGTTACTTATACCCGGAGACGGAAGTACCCCATTTCTACCTGTTCGTTTCGGGTTTTCAGACGCCCATTTATTTCGGCGACGAACTGATTGGCATCGGGGCGGATATGTACTTGGGCAGTCACTACGAGTACTACAACCGCGTGGTGTATGACTACCAAAAACAAACCATGCGCAAGGAGTGTATTCCGGTGGATGTAGTGAGTGCTTATCTGTTCCGTACCCTACCCTATACGAGCACCAAAAGTCGGTTGTTAGATCAGATGCTGTATCGCGGCAAAGTGATGTACATGGTAGCGCAGATCTTCGATGATACAGAACCTTGGGAAGTGATGGGTTGGACGAAGGAACAGTGGAATTGGTGCGTGAAAAACGAACGGGCTATCTGGCATCTGGTGATGGACAAACGCGATCTGTTCAAGACCGAGAGTCTCATTTTGACAGGCTATCTGAACGACGGACCCTTCACCTCAGAGATATCGCAAGATGCCCCGGGACGCTTGGGTATATGGCTCGGCTGGCGAATTGCAGAGTCCTATATGGAGCATAACGAAAACGTCTCCATGCAAGAACTGATGGCTGAACCAGATGCCCAGAAGATCTTAGAAAACAGTTATTATAAGCCCGGAGCGTTCTCCCGTTAAGCGGGAGAAAGACCATGTCCGTTCCGCCTAAGAGGGCTATTAATTATATAATTGTGTATGTACAGAAACGATTTTTCGATATTAAAACAACAGGTACACGGACGGCAGTTGGTGTACCTGGATAACGCCGCTACAAGTCAAAAGCCTCAGCACGTGCTGGATGCCATCATGGAAGCTTATACCACGTGGAACAGCAATATCCACCGCGGCGTGCATCACCTCAGTCAGGTAGCAACCATCCATCATGAAGAGGCACGCAAAGCCGTTGCAGCGTTTATCGGAGCGAAGAGTAGCGATGAGATTATCTTCACCAAAGGCACAACGGATGGCCTCAATGCACTTGCGTTCTCTTTCGGCGAGGCATATATCCACGAAGGCGATGAGATCATTGTTAGCGGCTTGGAGCACCATTCCAATATCGTGCCTTGGCAGATGCTCTGCGAGCGCAAGAAAGCAAGCCTAAAACACATCCCGCTGAAGGCAGACTTATCACTCGATTTGGAGGCTTTTAAAGGTCTGCTGAGCGAAAAGACGAAGTTGGTCAGCATAGCCCATGTGAGCAATGTACTGGGAACGATACAACCGGTGGAGGAGATCATCCGTTTGGCGCATGAAAAAAGTATTCCGGTTTGTATTGACGGCGCACAGAGTGTACCGCATATGCGGGTCAATGTACAAGCCTTGGACTGCGATTTTCTCGCTTTCTCAGGACACAAGATGTACGGTCCAACGGGAATAGGTGTGTTATACGGCAAGCGGGAATGGCTCGATAAAATTCCACCGCACGAGGGAGGAGGTGAGATGATCAACCACGTGCGCTGGAGTGGTACAACCTACAATGACCTACCGTATAAGTTTGAAGCCGGTACCCCGAATTTCGTAGGATCTTATGCGCTGCACAAGGCGATAGAATATATAAATTCAATAGCTTGGGAGACTATCGAGGCGCATGAACAAGAACTGACTGCATATTGCGAACAGCAACTAAGTGCCATGAAGGGTGTTTGTATCTATGGCGCAGGTCAACCAAAAGCCGGCGTTATCAGTTTCAATCTATACAACGGCAAGGACTTGATTCACCCGTTTGATGTAGGTACCCTACTCGATCAGCAAGGGGTGGCGGTACGAACAGGACATCATTGTGCCGAGCCGCTGATTGATGCCATAGGAGTCCCGGGAACGGTGCGGGTTTCGTTCGGCTTGTATAATGATAAAGCCGATGTGGATGCGTTTATTACCGCACTCCAACGCGCACAAAGTATGCTGATGTAATATGAATTTGCTCTCCATTCTCTTGATCATTGTCGTTAACTACAACGTCGAGAATCTCTTTCATCCGAAGCATGACAGTGTAGCGGGTGAACCGAAAGAGGATATCGAATGGACGGCAGAAGGAGAGCGGCATTGGAGTTACACGCGTTACTACCGAAAAGAAGAGAACATCGCCCGTGTATTGACCAATATAGGCGAATGGGATGGGGTAGATGTGGTCGGATTACAAGAAGTGGAGAACGCACTTTGTGTCAAGCGGCTATGCTATACGCTGAGGCGTGGAGAATATGCTTTTGTCCATTACGAGAGTCCGGATCGGCGGGGAATCGATGTGGCGCTTATATACAAAAAAAGCAGGATAGATACCCTCTGTACCCGTCCTATTTCCATTAATATATCTCCTGAAACTACCCGCGATATACTTTACGTCTGCGCGCGAGTGAACAAACGGGATACCGTTCATTTCTTCGTGTGCCATTTTCCCTCTCAACGCGGCGGAAAAGCAGAGAGCGAATGGAAAAGGAACGCCGCCAAGGATGTATTGCAACAAGCTGTGGACTCGGTCTTTAAGATACATGCTGAGGCTAAAATCATCGTTATGGGCGATATAAATGAGGATGGCTTGCAAATTAGCGGATTAGAGGATAAAAAGATGCAAGGGAACGGTACACACAAGTACCAAGGACGATGGACCTTCCTGGATCATTTCTATGTTTCTCCCTCTATAGACAGCCTGTCGCAGGCACGGGTCTATGACGCTGAGTGGATCATGGAACCCGATGATAAATACTTGGGACTCAAACCCAAAAGAACCTATAACGGATACCATTATCAGAACGGTTATTCCGATCATTTACCCATCGTTTTAAACATCAACTTATGAAATATCACGTAGCGCATATCGACCTGCATTTCGATCAACAATGGCAAGAGGACCTGTTTATTCAATCTCTCTTTGATGCCGGATTTGATACCTTTGACGGAACAAATGCCTATATTCCATCGGAGGTATGGGAAGCTAACCAACCTGCTATAGTGGCACTTTTTGCAGAGGAAAAGAAGGCAAACTTAGTCAATATAGAAGCCTGTCCGGATGAGAATTGGAATGCTACATGGGAAGCGGAACATCCTATCCAAGACCTGCCTTTGGGTATCCGTATCATCCCGCATTGCGCTTTCGGCGCCGGATACCACGAGACCACATCCATGATGATCGATACCCTGCTAAAAAACGACATGCACGGTAAGCGCGTCTTGGATCACGGTACCGGTACAGGCGTCTTGGCTATCTTTGCCAAACGACTCGGTGCGTCAGAAGTGTTAGCGCTGGATATAGACGATAAGAGTGTGGTTAACGCTCAAGAGAATGCAGCGCTTAATAACGAAAACATCGAAGTGGAGCTCTGTAAATCCGTCCTGGATACCGACCGCACTTTCGACCTTATCCTCGCTAATATCCACCGCAATATATTATTATCAAATATGTCCGCGTACGCGCAATGCTTGGCGCAGGGCGGCGAACTATGGCTCAGCGGATTCTATGAATCCGATATAGAGGCACTTACCCACGAAGCCTCTCTTTATAACCTACATCCTATCGAAACCCTTTCTAATGGAGAATGGAGATTGGTACGATTTTTAATTTCTTAACTCATCTGTAACATCCGTTGAATCGAAGAGATGGCCTTCTCGGCTGTCTCTTTTTTTACTACCATCTCCGGACTCTCGTTTTTCAGGCAGTTATAGAGTTTCTCCAAGGTGTTCATCCGCATGTACTCGCACTCATTGCAACTACATCCTACGCCTTCGGTCACCTCGGGCGGAACCGGAATAAACTCCTTATCCGGACATGCACGCTGCATCTCAAACAGAATACCGCTTTCTGTGGCAATTATAAAGCGTTTGGCGGACGATTTAATCGTGTGCTCTAACAATGCCTTCGTTGAACCAATCACGTCGCTCTGCGCCAAAATAGGTGCCTTGCATTCCGGATGAGCCAATACCTCCACGCCGGGGTTCTCTTTTTTGAGTTCAAGCAGCGCTTCCAATGAGAAACGGCTGTGTACATGGCACGCACCGTTCCAAAGAAGCATCTCGCGACCGGTTACCGAATTGATATAGGATCCGAGGTTATGATCCGGACCGAAGATGATCTTAGCATCTTTCGGCAGTTGGTCCACTATCTTCTTGGCGTTCGACGAAGTAACCACCACATCCGTCAGCGCCTTCACATCCGCACTCGTATTCACATAACTCACCACCATATGATCGGGATGCTGCGCCTTGAAAGCCGCCAAATCTTCGGCTTTGCAACTGTCCGCCAACGAACAACCGGCTTGCATGTCCGGTATCAGCACTTTCTTCTCCGGACAAAGGATCTTCATCGTCTCACCCATGAAATGCACGCCGCACATTACTAATATATCCGCATCCACGCGCGTAGCTTGTTGCGCTAATGCCAAAGAATCTCCGATGAAATCGGCACACTCTTGTATTTCCGGACGCGTATAGTAATGTGCAAAAATAACGGCATTCTTCGCCTTCGCTAAATTCCTTATTTTATCAATATATTCTTTTTTATCTTTTAAATCCATGATAATAATAGGATGTTGAAATTGTTAATAACTCTTCAAATTCGCTCGATTTCAACGGATTATAATTAATTTGAAAAGATGTACAATTGTTATTTTGTTTGATTCTTGCAATGTGGAACAAGTTTTAAACTGCGGAACAATCGATTGTTTACAATTTGTTTATAACCATTTCTTTAGCCTGAAAATAAGCAAGATAAGTACTACGGAGAGTACCATCAGTCCGAGGGCAAACGGATAACCTAATTGCCAACCTAATTCCGGCATATTTTCAAAGTTCATTCCGTACAAGCTACCGATCAAGGTAGGCGGCAGGAAGATGATATTGATGACCGTGAAGATCTTGATGATTTTGTTCTGCTCGATATTAACAAGACCCAAGAACGTATCCTGGAGGTAGTCCAGACGGTCAAAACCGAATTTCGTATAATCGAACAACGAGTTGATATCCTTGATGATCATCGTTAAACGCGGATAGAGTTCTTCGGGGAAGAAATCGCACTTGAGCAGGTTACTGATCACGCGCTGTTTATCCATAATGTTCTGTCGGATAATGGTCACTTTTTCTTGCAAGTCCTTGATTTGAACCAGCAAGTCTTCATCTACGTGATCGCTCTCGGCATTAATCTGTTGGGAGAGGGCGGTAATCAAATCCGTCGTGTCCTCGATCATATCGGCATCCTTCTCTACTCGCGTCTCCATCAGCGCTACCAACACATGAAAACCCGTTGGAAAACTGCGGGTGTTAACAAAGAGCTTCTTGAAGGTCTCATTGAAGGTATCGAGTTCATTGTCGCGGATGGACACCAAGATGGAGTTTTTCAGGATGAAGTTCACCGGCTCCATCTCAAAATTGGACTTCAAGAAGTTACTGTTGGCTACAATTGAATCATCCGTCTGTATATAACGGCTGGAGAACTCGATCTCCTCCATCTCTTCATCTTCCTGGATATCGATCTTCAGGAAGCCCTCGAGCGTATCCTCGGTCTTATCGCTCACATCGAGCAGATCGATCCAGATGATATCTTTCTTATCGAGTTCTTTCAATGCGGAGATGGTACGTGCAACCTTGATTTTCTCCTTATCTTTATAGAATATCTTGATTTCGCTCATTTTCAATCAATTTAGTAAGTTCAACAAATTCTTCTACGGACAGCTGTTCGGGGCGCATTGTAAAAATTTTCTCTTCCAGGATGGGATTTCCCTTTCCTACCAGCTGCTGAAGAGAATTGCGCATCTGTTTTCGTCGCTGGTTAAAAGCAGTCTTGACGACTGTTTTAAACAACGCCTCGTCGCAATCCAACCGTCGTCGCTTATTCCGCGTCATGCGGATCACGGCCGACTTCACCTTGGGAGGCGGGTTGAACACATGTTCATCTACCGTGAACAGATATTCTATATCATAATAGGCTTGCAAAAGCACAGATAATATCCCGTACGCTTTCTTACCCGGCTTGGACGCCAACCGCTCGGCTACTTCTTTCTGTATCATACCCGAGCAAACAGGTATACGGTCTTTGTAGTCCAATACCTTAAAGAAGATCTGGCTGCTGATGTTATACGGATAATTACCGATCACGTTGAACTCCCCTTCCGGAATCAGTTCGTTTAGATCCAGTTTCAAGAAATCACCTTCTACCAGATCCAACTCCGGATACCACTCACGCAGATAAGCGACCGATTCACGGTCGATCTCAATGGCGGTTAGGTTGATAGCAGGATTCTTAAGGAGATATTGAGTAAGAACACCCATACCCGGCCCGATCTCTATCGTTCGGCCCGAGGTGAGGGTTTCAGCTATTTTTTGGGCGACAGTAAGGTCCGTCAAAAAGTGCTGCCCCAAAAACTTTTTGGCACGTACTTGTTGCATTCTCCGCGTGATAATCGTCCATATTCTTACTCCGTTTTGCTTTTGCGGCTGCAAAAGTACTACAAATATTTGACATACACAAATATTTTAAGAAAAAACTGCACTTTTATTTGCATATTTGTTAATAAGTAGTAATTTTGCAAGGATTTTCAGAAAAAAAAGTATTTTAAAGTTATAAAGGTAAAATGGAGGCTTGACAGTAGTAGAGCGTACCGTAATAATACCGATATGAACAAAAGAATAACCAAATATGAACTAATGAAGAACTAAATAAGAACTAAAGAATTACTTAAAATTAGAAGGAAAAATCATGCAAAACGTTAATGCTAAGGATGGTGTTGTATTTTAATAAATTTTTATTAAACTCTTGCATATATCAGAAAAAAGTTGTAATTTTGCAGCGAAAAATAAAAATGAAACCATTATGCCTGAAATTAGCTCATTTTATGGAATAACTATTTACATGTACATGAGCGAGCACAATCCACCTCATTTTCATGTAAAATATCAAGGCTATGAAGCAATTATTACCATCAAAGATGGTGTGATTACCGGTTCATTACCCCGTCGTGCCCTGCGTATGGTGTATGAGTGGTTGGATCAACACCAAGAGGAATTGTTGGCTAACTGGGAACGTCTGGATAAATCCGAAGAACCAATGAAAATTGATCCGTTGCAATAATCAAGAAAGGAGGCTACTATGATGAACCCGATCTTAAAAGTAACGAATGCAGATTATGTCCGTGATTATGTATTGCGCCTGTCGTTTAATGATGGTGCAATAAAACTCGTGGATTTTTGGCCGCTAGCACAAAAAGGCATTTGCACAAAACTGCAAAACATGGATTATTTCCGCAATTATACCTTAGATCCGTTTACTGTAGATTGGTCTAATGAAATTGGCTTTGCTCCTGAGTATCTCTATGAGATAGGTACGGCAGCATAATAATACCGCTAATACCGATAGCGTTAAATCGGAAAAGAAGAAATAGAAATATGCTGCGCAAGGGTGCGCGGGAATAGAGAAAATGAATAAACATTTGCTTTATTAAGGATCAATTCAATCTTGGACAAATTGTAATGACTTTCCGAAATATTGCGAATGTCTGCACAACGAGTGTGGACTTTCTGCATATATATTGGAAGTCATGGGAGTCCAAGCCCGAATTGACCAATATACAGAGGTTCGCACTTTTTTGTTTCACGAAATGGGAAATCGATTCCTATATAAGATTCTTGTTGTTGCGCTTGTTTTGATGAGCGCAAGTTTGAGCGTGCAGGCAGAGGAGTTGTGTACGGATGGTATACTGTTGTTCCGCGAAGATTTTGGAGGTAATGATCCATCTGATCCGGCTGTAGGTAGGACTGCCGTGTCGGGTATGAGTAGCGGATACAGTCAGATTTATAAATTACAAACCAGCGACCCTGGAACTAATTTTGGTGCAGGATGTTATCTGGTAGCCAAACGAGGATACCGCAATTCTACGAATTCCAATTACTCCGTGTGGCATATTATGGACGACCACACCTATTTTGGCGACACCACGCGTGGGTATTTCTTGGAAATTGACGGTAAGGGAAGCGGTAATGATGTATTCTATAGCACCGTGATAGATGGTCTATGCGAAGGTTCAAGGTTAACTTTCTCTGCCTATGTAGCGAATCTCACCACCGCCGGACAATATAACGGTTGGCGTAGCAGAAACTATGTGCATCCCAAATTATCGTTTGTTCTCACGAATCCGCAAACGGGTGCGGAATTAGCACGATATAATACGGATACAATCTCGCACGATTGGACTTTGTTCAGCACGCCGAGTTCCTGGAAGTATTCCGCCAATTGGCAGTTGGTAGGTATGAACTTTATTGTGCCGGAAGGCATCGATTCTGTAAGGCTGAGTATTCGTAATAACGCCAGCGGTTCATCTACCGGAAATGACTTTGCGTTGGATGATATTGAGATTCGTTTCTGTTTGACGCCGGACACGATTAAAACGGATACTCTCGTTTGCGATACCGTTACCAAAATTCTTTGGCGAGACAGTCTCTATCAGATCGCCGATACCTTGCGGGATACGATCTTTAATTCCTGTGGCATAGATAGCGTGTATTACATACTTAGTGTTAAAACGGAACATTGTGAAGAACCGCTCTGTACCGATGGTATCCTCCTCTTCCGTGAAGATTTCGGAGGTAATGATCCGAATGATCCGAAAATAAGTACGACTCCTGTTTCTGGAATGAGTTACACGCAAGTGACGACTGATGCACTCGGAAGCATGGGATCCGGCAAATATCTGGTAACCAAGCATGGATACTGTAATGGGAATGGCACTTCTCAATGGCACTTACAAGACGACCATACGTATTTCGGAGACCTTACGCGAGGTTATTTAATGGAAATAGATGGTAGGGCAGGTAGTGATGCTTTTTATCAAACAACCATCGATCATCTGTGCGAAGGAATTGAGTTGACTTTCTCCGCCTATGTGGCGAATGTGATGACCTGGGGTATGTATATAGGGCGTCCAGGCGTGTACGCTTATCCGCGATTAAAGTTCGTGCTTACCAATCCTCAGGATAATTCGGAATTAGCAACGTACGACACCGGAGATATACCATTTGACTCCGCTTTTATAGGGGATAATATGTGTTGGCAACAATCCGTTCAATGGCGGTTGGTAGGTATGAACTTTACCGTCCCTGTAGGGGTGGAATCCATCCAACTATCCATATATAACAATGTAAGTAATTTTAACGGCAACGACTTCGCCATAGATGACATTGAGACCCACCTTTGTATGACACCTGATACCGTCGTAACAGACACTCTCCTTTGTGACACTATTAGTAAAATCCAATGGCGAGAAAAGGCATTCGTTATGGCTGACACTTTGCGAGATACGGTGTTCAGTTCCTGCGGTTTCGATAGTATCTACTATGTTTTGAACATCCAAACGGAGCATTGCGAAGAACCGGAACCGGTACTCTGTACGGATGGTATTCTGTTGTTCCGCGAAGATTTTGGAGGTAATGATGTGAATGATCCGAGGGTTAGTTCAACACCTGTGCCTGGAATGAGTTATAGGCAGTCTACGCATGGGATGGGATCCGGCGTGTACATGGTAACCAAATCCGGTTACTGCAACGGAGATACAACCGGTTGGACCATACCCGGCGCAGACTTGTCCGCTAAACGCTCGCAGTGGTATATTCAAGACGATCACACCTATCCGAATGACCGAACACGCGGCTATTTCTTGGAAATAGATGGAAACGGCGGGAACCAGCAATTCTACCAAATGGAAATAAGTGGTCTTTGCGAAGGCATAGAACTGACCTTCAGCGCCTACGTAGCCAATGTGTTCACGTGGTTCCAATACGATTGGTACACGCGCAATCGTGGACCGGTTATTTCTCCTTGTTTGAAGTTTGTTCTCACGAATCCGCAAACAGGTGCGACCTTAGCGGAAAAGAACACCAAAGAGATTCCTTTTGACAACAACCTGCCCGCTAAGACAGATTGGCAGTATTCTTCTCAATGGCACCTCGTCGGTATGAACTTCACAGTGCCTGTTGGCGTCGATGCTATCCGCCTGTCGATATACAATAACGTTACCAACGGCAACGGCAATGACTTTGCTATTGACGACATCGAGATTCACCTTTGTATGACGCCAGACACGGTGAGGACAGACACTCTCGTCTGCGATACACTCACCCAAATCCTCTGGCGTGAAAAAACTTTCGCTTTGGCAGATACCTTGCGCGATACGCTACGTAGTAGCTGCGGCTTTGATAGTATCTATTATGTCATGAAGGTAGAAACGGAGCACTGTGAACCGCCTATACCGCCATGCCCTGACCTAATTACCATCTATGCAGACACCACCGTTTGCGATACCTTGATGCCTTATCGCTGGCGAGACACGCTGTTTGTAGAGCCGGCTACCTATGAAATCCTGTATAAAGACCAGCGTGATTGTGACAGTTTGCTCTATATATTGACCTTATCAACGGAGCATTGTGAGCGACCTGATCCACCAACACCACCCGATCCACCAACGCCACCCGAGCCGGAGTGTTATCCGATTATTGTTAATAAATATAATTGGGTGTTGCTCGTGGATAATGTAGCAGTACAAAAGTTGTTTCCGAATCGTACGGTTCAGGCCTACCAGTGGTACAAAAATGGAGAACCTATCCCGGGCGCTAACGAAGACGATTATTCGGAGCATGACGAATTACATGGTGAGTTCCAGATGATTTTGAAACTTGATGGCGATGAAGATATATGTTCTAATATCCTTGAAATCAATATAGAACAGCACGCGGAACAACCCATCCAAGTTCGTATTTTCAATAGCCATGGCATGCCTGTTTCCGAAAACCAAATCACGCGCGGCATCTATCTCTATCGCTATGAGCAGGGAGATAAGCAATGGACTGAAAAGAAGTTAGTTCAATGAGACGAACCATTCTATCCATAGTATTCCTTTTGCCGCTCATGGCGCACGCGGAACACCTGTTTGAGATGGGTGTTCATGGTGGTATAGCAGGCTTATCGTCTCAACCGATCTATGTCGATAAAAAGGTGGGATTTAACGGCGGCGCACAACTCTATTACAACTACCTTTCGCCCTATGTAGTGGGCTTCCGAACGGGTATAACGCTTGATATTCACAATGCCGGTTTTGGTAAGACTAATTACGAAGATCACTACTCAACCATCGATGTAGAGAACGAACAAATGGACATCGATTATACGATTGGTCACCTTAGCGAACGTTATACGAACTGGTCGGTTGGTGTACCACTGCAATTGGCGCTTTCCAAGAAAAACATTTTGTTTTTAGCGGGCGTTAAAGCGGTGTTTCCATTACGTACTACTTGGGAACAAACAGTAGGAAATGCGGCTCGTTCAGTCTATTTCCCGACTTACCAT
>JAEEGK010005137.1_pt1 | contig 31683 bp, 33 predicted proteins | sample 8958771 | NCBI WGS metagenome assembly JAEEGK01 (sample SAMN16246547, study PRJNA631951) | gut metagenome | biome: gut microbiome; feature: rumen; material: SC-attached | host: Bos | place: Iran: Karaj | collected 2018-10
TAACCCCTCAGTCAGCTTCGCTGACAGCTCCCCTTTCAGGGGAGCCAAGAACGAAGAATTCCCAGCCTTTGAGGAGCGCTTTCACTTGCCTCCCCTGAAAGGGGAGGGGGACCGCCGCCAGCGGCGGTGGTGGAGGGGTTACTCCGTGCAAATTCCGATTTATCTTAGCAACCGTATAAAAAACAATGCCCCAAAGCCTCTTGAAATGCTCAGGGGCAAAACTTCTATATGGGTATCCGTCGTATGCGTCGGGGGCGTCTGCTTTTTCCCTGCAAGGAAACGCCCCGGACGCTTTCTGCATCCAGGGCGCTGATGTATGATTGATTTATCGGATCACGGCAATGCCGTAGAGCGTGAAGTTTGTATTCGTGCTGTCCATCGAGATCGACACATTGAGCCTGCCGGATTCCGGCTGATAATACCCGACGTCGCCGTCTCTGCCGCCCCAGGTCCAGCGGAGATTGCTGCTGACCTTGTTCGAGGTGCCGTTCACGGTGACGACCGCAGTGCCCATTGAAGCATCATCCTTCGACTGGAAGCAGAGCAGCAGTCCCTTGCCTTCGATCGTGAAGGTCATCGGGGTGTTGCCGTTTTTGCTGTAGCTGAAATGGTCGCCGGATTTTGTCCAGGAGCCCGCGCTGAAGTTTTCGAGCGAGCCGATGTCGGTGATGAACTGCGAGGTCGCATATTCTGCACCGTAGACCTGCGTCGAGGGGATGCTGTACTCCGTGTCCTCGTGCTCGGAGCGGAGCGCCTGACGGTAATAATAGGCGATGCAGTCCGCGATCAGCTTGTGGCCGTGATCGTCCGGGTGGAGCGTATCGCTGCTCGCGTAATCGGCAGCCCAGTCGAGCCCGCTGTTCATGACGGCATTCTTGCCGCTGATGACCGGGAGGTCATAGTTTGCGCCGACCTTTGCCATCCAGTCCTGGCAGGAGTTGCCGGTCTTGCCGCAGAGCGTGATGAGCACAACTGCCGGTTCATTCTCCTGCATCAGACATTTCTTCACGAGCGACTCATAGGATTTCTGGAAGCGCGTGCCGTCCTGATCGTTGACCGCGAATTCGATGAAGATGATGTCGCAGCCCTTCGCGAGAATCTGATCGTCCACACGCATATTGCCGACGACGGAGGAGGTGCCTGCCTCGCCCGCATTGATGAATTTCACATTGCTGCCGGTGCCGAAGGTCTCGCTGAAATACTGCGCGGAGAGATTGACAAAGCGGTTCGGATCGGAGGAAGCAAAGCCGCCGCCTGTGATGGAGCCGCCGAGATAGCCGATGGTGACATTCTCGCCCGCTGCCGCCTTCTCGATCTTGCTGCGGATGCGGGCTGTATTGCCGAGCCGCAGGAGACTTGCTTCGAGCGCCTTCTTATAATTGCCGGTCGCGGTCTCCTGATAGCTGTCCCAGTAGGCGCTGTCGATGCTGGAGGTGCGCGGCGTCAGGAGATACTGCTTGAGGAGCGTGAGGTCGGCGGCGTTCACTTTGCCGTCGCCGTTGTAATCGGCACCCTCCTCGATCTCATCAAGGTCTGCACAGAGCCAGCGCAGCAGCGAAACGGCGTCTGCGAGATTCACGGAAAGATCGCCGTTCGCGTCGCCCTTCTTGATGACGGAGGGCGCGCCGTTGATGGTCACGGTGTCCACATAGAAATCCGTGAGGGATTCGGTTGTTTCAAGATAGATCTGAATATCGGCAGCCCCCGCAGGAACGGTGTATGCCGGATTGGAGAGCAGCGTCCAGGTGTCGCTCGGCGCGGTCTCCAGCGCGATCTGATCGTAGACCGCCTTGCCGTCGGCGCCCGTGTATTGCAGCGAGAATTTCATCTCGACGGGCTCGCCGCTCTGCTGGTAGACGGCTGCTGACATTTCGTAGGTGCTGCCTGCCTTCAGGAGGGCATCGGCGGTGCGGGTTGCACCGTGCCAGGCTGCCGTGCGCCCGCTGACAAGCAGTGCGCATTTGCCCTGATAGGCAATCGCGGTTTTATCGGGGAGCTGATCGGATGTCCATTTTGCAGAGGCACCGCCGCGCCCGGAAAATCCGTCGTCTGCGGTTTCAAATTCTGCGGTCAGGAGATTGACTGCCGCGGCAGTCTGTGCGGGCATCACCGAAAGGGACGCCGCTGCAAGGGCAGTGCAGAGCACTGCTGCGAGGGATCGGCTGCATCTTTGCTTCATATAGAATCCTCCAATTTCTTTTCTCTCTCTTTATATTTATTTCAGAAGATTCCCCCCCACAAAACATGCAAAGGATACAGCTTCATTATAACAGCTTTCGGTTGTCCTGTCAATGCGTTTTCGTGCATTTTCGCTGTGCATTGCCTGCATATTTCCGAATGGGGCATGGAAAATCAGAAATAGGGCTTGACAAATACCCCGCGGATATGGTATAATAATCCTTGCGTATGATCCATAGCACTACTGTCCGAACAGTATCCGGATGGGCTGTTATGTTTGATTTTACTCATTAAATCTGAAAGAGGTGAAAATCACATGGCAAAGGAAGGCATCCATCCGGAATGCGAAAAGACCACCATCACCTGCCACTGCGGCAACGTGATCGAGGTTCTTTCCACGAAGAAGGACATCAAGGTTGAAATCTGCTCCAAGTGCCACCCGTTCTTCACGGGCAAGCAGAAGCTGGTCGATACCGGCGGACGTGTCGAGCGCTTCAACAAGCGTTTCAACCGCGGCTGATGCTGCAAACGAGCAGCCGATCCCGTTTCGGGGTCGGCTGTTTTTTATTTTGTGTAAGGGCAATCTGCACAGAGAGAACGCCCTGAATCTGGTGATTTATCCAAAATCTTTTCGACGAATCTGTTTTTCATTGACAAGTTGATGGGAATGTGCTATACTGTATTATAGAAAGTATGCGGAAATTATTTAACAGAGAGTGAGGTGAGCAGCATGAGTGAGAAACCAAAGGGAAAACGCGATTTTTCCGATATTGACAATCTTGAACGCGCAACCGAATCCTTTATGCGCGGGCAGAGAAAGGCACTGACCGGCGCACATGCAGGCTCCCGCGCATTCCATACGCTGAATCTGCATAAGCTGTCGCGCTTCGGCGCCGTGTTTGCCGTCATCGCCGTGATCATCGGAACCGTCGTGTTCGCAGGGATCCGGTTCGGCAAACAGGATCAGGAATTCCTGAAGCCTGCGGAAACCGCTTCGACTGCCGAAACCACAATGACCGATCCGCCGGCGGAAACTACGCTGCCGGAGGAAACCGTCACGGAAGAAGCGGCAGAGGCGCAGCCCATCGCGACCGTGACCTCATCCCGTGCACAGACCTCCGCTGCTTCGCAGACAACGACCTCTGCTTTGGCAACGGAAACAACCGGCACCGGCTCCTCTGCGACGACCGGCACCGGCGTCACGACATCCACAACGGCGCGTACAAGCGCGGCAACATCGCCCGTCGTGCAGATTCCGCCTGCTGCTGCAACGCAGGCGCCTTCCACCGCAGCGCCCGTTACGGCGCCGCCTGTGACCGCTGCACAGAATGTCACTGCACCGACCACGGCGCACACCACTGCACGCACAACTGTGCGCACAACGGTCACTACCCGTGCGACCACCACGGTCCGCACAACAACGACTGTCCGCACCACGACGACTGTCACGACAACGACAGAGCCGAAGGTCGCGGTCATCAGGATCACCAGCTGCACCGCCGACGGACACGAATCCTATTCCGGCAACTGTCAGCAGAAGCTGCATATCAAGGTGACCAACAGCGGCAACGCGCCTCTGACCGGCACAAAGATGCTTTCGATCACCTGCGGCGATGAGGTGAATATCATTCATGTCGGCTGCACCAGCGGCAACACCTCCGGCTCCATGAGCTATTCCTCGTCGAAGATCGACATCCGATACAGCGGCAGTCTTGCACCCGGCGAGCGCGATACGATCGAGCTCACGGTCATTTCGAGAAACCCGATCTGGAGCTGCACATACTGATTTCAGCAATACATAAGCCAAGCGGCACAGCAGTTGGTCTCTGCTGTGCCGCTCAGTCTTTAGAGAAAGTGCCTCCGACGGATTGATATTGGGAAACTCCGCCCAAGTCCCTGCAAAGGGGCAAATCTCCCTTTGAAATCCCGGTATAGTAAAATAACGTAAATGCGTGAATCCTGAGAAAAATGGGATTCTTAAGGGGCAGTGCTCCTTAAGCGGGTTTGGGCAGAGCCCATTATCAATCATCGCGAAGCGATACCTTTTTGACAAGCCAAGCGGCACAGCAGTTGGTCTCTGCTGTGCCGCTTTTGTTACGGTTCGATTGTGTAAAGCTCAGCCGCCTGCTCCTTGCGCACGGTCTCCGAGATGCCCGCCACGCGGACACGCATCGTCTTCTGCCCGAGCGGGATCTCAATGAGATCACCGACCTTCACTTCATAGGAGGCACGCGCAGGCTTGCCGTTCACTGAGACGCGCCCTGCATCGCAGGCTTCATTCGCAACGGTGCGGCGCTTCATCAGGCGCGAGACCTTGAGGTATTTGTCCAGTCTCATTTCTTGTTGACAGCTTCCTTCAGCGACTTCGACGCACGGAATGCCGGAGCCTTCTTTGCCGGCACGACCATGTTCTTCTTGGTGCGCGGGTTCTTGGTTTCCTTTGCCTTGCGCTCATGGATCTCGAAGGTGCCGAGGCCGGTCAGGTGGACTTTTTCGCCTTTGATCAGCGATTCGATGATGACATCGGTCACAAGCGAGAGTGCCTCGTCAGCTTCCTTGCGGGTGCAGCTGCCCTTCTGTGCAAGCGCGGTGATGAGTTCGATTTTGGTCATGGTTACATCCTCCACATTGATCTCTGTATCTTGTATTTTTGTCTGCGCTTTGTCACGCAGATCATTACCCTGTTTGTCAGTGCAGTGCTTTTTTTGCGTCGTCCCAGTAGATGTCCAGTTCCTCAATCGGCAGATCCTGCATGCGCTTGCCGTCGGCGGTGACACGCTTTTCGGTCTCAGCAAAGCGGCGGAGGAACTTCTCCGATGCCGCTCTGAGCGCAGTTTCCGCATCGACATGCAGATGCCGTGCGGTGTTCACGCAGGAAAAGAGCAGATCGCCGAGCTCCTCGGAAACCGCATCCGCATCGCCGGACTGCATGGCTTCTTCGAGCTCATCGGTCTCGCGGCGGATATACTGAAACGCATCCTCTGCGTTTTTCCAGTCCATGCCGGCGCGTCCGGCTCTCTTGCCGAGCTTCTGTGCATACATGAGTGCGGGGAGCGCCTTGCAGACGCCCTCCAGCGTATCGGTCGCGGTTTCCTGCTGTTTGGTTTCCGCCTTGATCGCGTCCCAGTTGCGGAGCACATCGTCGCTGCCTGCGACCTGCACATCGCCGAAGACATGCGGGTGCCGCACAACGAGCTTTCTGCAAAGCTCATCGCAGATGTCGTCGAAGGTGAAATGCCCCTGCTCCGCCTCGATCTGGCAGTGGAAGACGACCTGCAGCAGCACATCGCCGAGCTCCTCTCGCAGCATCGGAACGCTGTCCATGTCGATCGCCTCGACCGCCTCATAGCACTCCTCCAGCAGATCCTGCCGGATGCTTCTGTGCGTCTGCTCCTTATCCCAGGGGCAGCCGTTTTCGCTGCGGAGCGCCTGCATGATTTCTCTGAGCTCCGCGATGCCGTAATGCGGGCATTCGCGCAGGCGGGCAAGTGTTTCCTCAGAAGTTTTCATATCGTCTTAATATTACTCCATTTTTCCAGAAAATGCAAGCATTTTCGCACAATACGGATGCTTTCACAAATCGTGCGGTGTTTCTTCCGCAAAATTCGTTAGAATATACAATCAATCAGCGGTCGAGGAAACCGACTTTGCGGTAAACCTTCGAGAGCGTCTTTCTCGTGATGCGGTAAGCCTGCTCGCTGCCGGTCTTCATGCAGTCAAGCAGATACTGTTTATCCGCGCTGAGACGTGCATATTCGGTGCGCACGGGCTCAAGGTGATCGGCAACTGCCTCACCGACGGCGATCTTGAAATCGCCGTAGCCTTTGCCGTCGAATTCACGCTCAATCTCCTCATAGCTCTTGCCGGTGACGGCGGAATAGATCGTCATGAGGTTGTTGATGCCGTCCTTGCCCTCGCGGTAAGCGACAACGGTGTCGGAATCGGTGACGGCGCGCTTGAACTTGCGCAGGATGGTGTCCTTGTCATCGAGGATGAAGACGCAGGCATTCGCATTTTCGTCAGATTTCGACATTTTCTTTGTCGGATCCTGGAGCGACATGAGGCGGGCGCCCTGCTTCGGGAAATAGCCGTCCGGCACGGTGAAGGTCTCGCCGAAGCGCTGGTTGAAGCGGATGGCGATATTGCGTGCGAGCTCAAGATGCTGCTTCTGGTCTGCACCGATCGGCACGAGATCCGCATTATACGCAAGGATATCGGCTGCCATCAGCACGGGGTAAGTGAAAAGGCCTGCGTTGATGTTGTCGGCGTGGCGCTGGCTCTTGTCCTTGAACTGCGTCATGCGGGAGAGCTCGCCGAACATGGTCGAGCAGGAGAGAATCCACGAGAGCTCCGCATGATTCGGATTCTGGCTCTGCATGAAGGTGATGCTGCGCTTGGGATCCATGCCGCAGGCGAGCATCAGGGCGAAGGCGCGCAGGGAATTTGCGCGGAGATCCTTCGGCTCCTGCTTCACGGTGATCGCGTGCAGATCGGCAATCGCGTAGATGCACTCATATTCTTTCTGGAGCGTATCCCAGTTGCGGATCGCGCCGATGTAATTGCCGAGCGTGAAGACGCCGGTCGGCTGAATCGCGCTGAAGATGCGCTGCTTCTTTTCGGTGGTAGCCTGTTCTGCCATAAGTATTACTCCTTCATATCGGGAATCAGCCGCGCTTTGCAGCCGCCTTCGGGTCGATGCCCGCAGCCTCATCCTTCATCTGTGCGGCACGGAGCTCGCCCATCACGCGCTGATAGAGGCTCATGAAGGTGCGCTCCTGCGGATCCTTGTTTGCAGCGCTGTGATCGAGCGCAAGACGGTAGATGCCGCCGGTCGTGAGGATGTAGGCATAGTGATAGCTGGTTGCGGGGAGCTCGAGCGAATCGGTCTTTGCCATGCCCTCAGCGATCATCTTCGGTGCGAAATTGACAAAGAGTCTGGTCGCCTGCACGACGCCCGGATAGCGCTGTGCAGCGCCGGAATAATCGCCGCCGTTGCTGAAATAGAGATTCGCCGCGCCGTTGATATAACATGCGAGCGTGGTGATGACATTGCCGCCCATCGGCATGTCAACGACAACACCGTAGACGGTGCTCTCTGTCATATACTGCGTGAAATGCGAAGCGGGGACACGGAGCGCCGAGAGCCGCGTGGTGAGGAAGGGGCGGCTGACGGGGATTCTTCTGCCAAAGGGATTCTTTTCTTTATCTGCCATAATGTGATCGTTCCTTTCGGGATGCGGCACAAGGTCTGCCGCATGGATTTGTGCGCAGGCACAGAGTTATTATAACACATATTTTCTGTTTTTGCAACATATTTTTCATTATCGGATGATTTTTTCGGCAGATTGCAGAATCGGAGATGATCGCATGCAGACAAGGGAACAGTCGGTGCTGCGCGGGTCTGTCTGGCTGATGGGCTCGGCGCTGCTTGCAAAGATGCTCGGGGCGGTGTTCCGCATCCCGCTGACGGCGCTGCTCGGGGGCACGGGCATGGGGTATTATTCCTGTGCATACGGGCTGTTTCTGCCGGTCTTCGCGCTCTCGGTGACCGGCATGAACACGGCAGTCGCGGCGCTGACGGCAGGTGCGCACGCGAAGGGAAACCGCGCGGACGCTGCAAGGATCGCAGCTTCGGCAAGAAAAATGTTCGGGCTCGGGGGCGCGGCGGGAAGCCTGCTGCTCTTTCTCTCGGCGGATGCGCTCTGCGGCACGCTCCTGCAAAACAGCCGTGCAGCGCTCGCGGTGAAGCTCTTTTCCCCGGCGGTCTGCATCTGCTGCGTGAATGCGGTGCTGCGCGGGCTGCATGAGGGCTGCCGCCGCATGACGCCGACGGCGGTCTCGCAGGTGACAGAGGGGATCGGGCGTGTGGTCTTCGGACTGCTGCTCTGCCGTCTGGTGTTTGTCTTTCCGGAGCCGGTGCTCCGTCTGCTGCCCCGCGGCACAAGCCTCACGGAGGCGGCTGCGGCTGCCGCGATCTTCGGCGTCACGCTCTCGACGCTGCTCGGCACGCTGACGCTCCTCTGCTTTGACACAAAGCGCCGTGCCGACCCTGTGCCGCAGTATCCTGCCGACCCGGAGGCGGACAGAAGAATCCGGCGGGCGCTCCTGCAAGTGCTTCTGCCGGTCGCGGCGGCATCGCTGGTGACCAATCTCACGACGCTCATTGACCTTGCGGCGGGGCTGCGGGTGCTCTCTGCGGCGATGCTCCGTGATCCGCTGCGCTTCGGTCTTCCGGCATCCCTTTCGGCAGAGGCGGCATCGGAAGCGGCAAATTTCAGCTACGGTGCCTATTCCGGGCTTGCAGTGACGGTGTTCAACCTCGTGCCCTCGGTGACGAATATGCTCGGGAAGGGCGTGCTGCCGGCGTTCGCGGGGAGCTATGCACGCGGCGACAGGGCTGCGATGCGGCGGCAGGCAGAGACAGTGCTCCGCCGGACGGCGTTTCTGGCGGTGCCTGCGGGACTTTCGGTTTCTGCACTCTCTGAGCCGATCCTCCGGCTGCTCTTTGCGGCACGCGGGGCGGAGATCACAGCGGCGGCGGCACCCCTGCGCTGGCTCGGGATTGCGGTGCTCTTTGCGGCGCCTGCCTACCCGCTGTTCAGCATGCTTCAGGCGGCGGGCTTTGCGGGCGATACCGTCACGGTGATGCTCTGCGGCGCGGGCGTCAAGCTCCTCGGGAATCTGCTGCTCATCCCGCGGATGGGGCTCAGCGGGGCGGCGCTCTCGACGCTGCTCTGCTATCTGCTGATTCTGCTGCTGGCTTGGCGCTGCTTCACCCGCCGCACGGAAACGGCACTGCCGCTCCTTCGCTGCTTCCTGCGCCCGGGTGCCTGCGGGCTGCTCTGCGCGTGTACGGCACGGTATTTCTGCGGGGCACTCTCTGCTGCATACCCCGACCGCCGCTTCCTGCCGGTGCTGGCTGCGGCGGCTGCGGGCGGGAGCCTCTATCTGCTCAGCTTCCTGCTCACGCTGTCGCCTGCTGGCAGAAAAGATTTAAGGAATTTTGAAGAATCATGAAAATAGGCTGAATATTTGTGCGGCTCCATTGCATTTTTAACGGGAATCTGTTATAATAGCTTTGGCATTCCAAACAGGGAAAAAGAGAAATGCAAGGTGAAAAAACATGGAACAGAAGAAAAAACATAACCGCGGCTCCTACGGTACGGTCATCCTTGCGCTGTCGATGATCTGTGTGCTGGTCGGATGCGGCAGCAAGGCGTTGCGCGGTGATTCCGGCGCAGAAACCACGGCATCTCCCGTCAGTGAGACTGTCCCGACCGTGACCTTCCCGCCGGTCTCCGATACGACCGTCATCCGCACGGTGCCGTCTTCGGAATCCACGACCGATGCGCCCAAAACCACGGAGACCCCTGCGCCCGAGACCACGACTGCTGCGCCGGATACCGCGCCGCCTGCGTCCGCTGCGGCGCCTGAGACGGCGGCATCCTCTGCTGCGCCCGAAACGGCAGCATCGACAGCGGCAGCCTCCGCGGTGCAGACGTCAGCGCCGGAAACCGCAGCTTCCTCCGCGGCGCCGGAAACACAGGCTTCTGCCTATGCGCCGCAGCCCTCCGCCGACCCGCTGCTCACGCTGGTCAACCGCACACATGCTGTGCCCGAGGGCTGGACCGTTTCCCGCGTGGAGCTCCGCGGCGGGCAGTCGGTCGATGAGCGGATCTATCCGAATCTCCAGGCGATGTTCGACACCATGCGCGCACAGGGTCTCTCGCCCTTTGTCCGCGAGGGCTACCGCACACATGAATATCAGGTCACGGTCATGCAGAACCGCATCAACACCTATCTCTCGCAGGGATACAGCGAATCGGAGGCAAAGCGCCTTGCGGAGCAGTATGTCGCCGTGCCGGGCACCAGCGAGCATGAGCTCGGGCTCGCGGTCGATATCAATTCCTCCGACGGCAACGGCTGGCCGGTCTACAACTGGCTGGCACAGCACGCGCATGAATACGGCTTTATCCTGCGCTATCCCGACGGAAAAAACAGCATCACGGGCATCAACTACGAGCCGTGGCATTACCGCTATGTCGGAAAGGAAAACGCTGCGGCGATCCGTGCGAGCGGACTGACGCTTGAAGAATATCTCGGGAGCTGACAGCGTGCGGGTTGACAAATCCCGCAGTTTGTGATACACTAGAGGGCAGTGAGGTGCCTAGATCAGGCGCCCGATTTCTGACAACGGAGGAATTCATATGTTTGAACTGATTACCGCTCTGCTTGCTGCGCTGCCGATGGGAGACAATACGCCCATCCTGCTCTACATTCTGGTCGCTGTCATCGCGATTGCACTTGTGGTCGCATGTGTGATTCTCGGCAAGAAAACGAAGAAATAATGGAAGAGAAGCGTCTTGCGCTCACCTTCGATGACGGCCCTGATTCCGTGATCACCCCGCAGATTCTCGATCTGCTGGAGATGCATCACGCGGCGGCGAGCTTTTTCCTGCTCGGGAAACAGATCACGCCTGAGACGGAACCGATCATCCGGCGGGCGCTTTCTCTTGGCTGCGAGATCTGTCACCATTCCTTTTCGCATGCCGATCTCTCGAAGCTCGGCAGCGCGGAACTCCGGCACGAGATCGCCGATACGACTGCGCGCATCCTGGCCGTGACAGGGGAGGCGCCGCGTTTTTTCCGTCCGCCGTATATTGCAGTGAGCGAACGGATGTTTGACGAGATTCCCATGCCCTTTGTCTCAGGATACGGCGTCAATGATTTTGACCCGGAGGTGACGGCGGCAGAACGGGTCGCGGGCGTCCTTGCGAAGGCGAAGCCGGACGGCATCATCCTGCTGCACGATCAGAAGGGCAATGTGCAGACCGTCGAGGCGCTGCGGGAGATTCTGCCGGAGCTGAAACGCCGCGGCTTCCGCTTTGTGACAATGACACAGCTCTTTTCGGAGACCGGCATCACGCCGCGGAGACATGTGCTCTATTCCTACGCGGCGCAGACGGCGCTCTATGCGGAGGATATTTGAATGTGCAATTCGCTGTGCCCATTGTAAATTGATAAAAAACACGCCCCTGTTACAGACCGCTGCAACAGGGGCGTTATCTATGATGTGAGACCGGGACTCAGCAGTCCCAGAAGCGGTAAAGGCTGAAGACGAGGATCGCCGCTGCCGTCAGCAGATTGCCCGCTGCGCAGACGCCGTACCACAGAGCCGGTGCGCGGCTGCCCTTTGCCGTGAATATGCCGATCACTGCACGCACTGCCGCGATCACGCACACCGCAAGACAGATCATCTGCACGGTGCCGATGCCTGCTGCCGCCGCATCCGGCAGACCGCCGTAATACGCATAATAGACCGTGAACATCACGAGCAGCGAGAGCACGGAGACAAGCTGTGCCGCAAAGCCCGCGCCGATCACCTTCGACCCGCCGTAGCCCTGCCACTTGTGCTTCTGCGTGAGCTTTATGCGGATGCGGAGCATGTAATATGCCGCGACTGCCGCCAGCATATAGAACGCGAAGAGCAGGAGCTGCGGGAGAATGCCCTTCGAGGGCAGCAGATCAGCCGACGGTGATTCGATCGTGAGACCGTCTGCATCCTGCCGCACGCCGAACACGATTGCTCCGTCTGTTTCGCTGCGCATCTGAATCACACCGTTTCCGAGATCGTCAAATGCGATGCCTTCTTCCTCATCGAGCGTGAACGAGGAAAACAGTTCCGTGAACCGCATCATGCCGTAAGGGGTGCCGCGCGCGGGGACGTATTTGCCGCTGATATCGGGCGCCTGATCGGAGACGGGTTCGCCGCAGGCGCCGGGGGACATGCTGCCGAAGACCAGCGATGCCGCACTCTGATTGAACCAGTTTCCTGCCTGTTCATTCACCATCACGACGACGCCGGTTTTGCTGACGGGATCAATCTCCATGTCTGCCTGCCCGAAGACGGTTGCACCGCTGTGGCCGTAATAGCGGACTGCGCCCTCTGTGCACCAGAAGCCGTGGCAGCATATGGGAATCTCGGAATCGCCGTAGAAATCGGTGCCGGAGAACAGGAACGCCTGCGTCCCGGGCTTTTCAAAGAGCGGTGCTTCGTCGCTGACCAGCGCCTGCGCGTAGGTCATGAGATCGCCGACCGTGCCTGCCGCCGCGCCTGCGGGATAGGCGGGGATGAACGCTTCTCTTGTGCCCTTGTCGATGACATAGGTGTTCATCGGCATCGAGGCGATGGTATAGGAATGACTCTTTCCGCGCTGCTCCCTGACCCATGCGTTGTCGCGGCGTGCGGGATCAAGCGCGGTGTGCGTCATGCCGAGCGGCTTGAAGATGTGCTCGTTGACATATTCGCAGTAGTCGGTGCCGGTGATGCACTCGACCGCATAGCCTGCGACTGCCGCGCCGTAGTTGGAATAGGCGACGACCTCGCCCGGGCGGTGTACCTGTGCCGGCTCGATCGCTCTGAGCGCATCGCCGAGCGCCGGGATCCGGGATTCATCCTCCTCCCAGATCGCGCGGGTGGTCTCCTGCCAGCCGGCGTTGTGATTCATGAGGTTCAGCATCGTGATCGGCTCGTCATAGGAAAGATGCTGAAAGAAGCCCTCCGGGAGATAATCGCGGATGTCGCGCTCCAGATCAATTTTGCCCTGCTCCCAGAGCTGCATCACGCTGACCCAGATCAGCGTCTTCGAGATGCTGCCCCATTCATAGACCGCGTTCTCGTCCGCTTTGATATGCTCTGCGCGGTTCACCTCGCCGAAATAGCCGGTATAGAGCACATCCTCGCCCTGAAAGACGCCGACTGCCGCGGAGATATATTCCGGCGCGTTCATATACTTGTCGCTTTCTGCGGCGAAATCCGTGAGCGCCTGCTCAAATTCCCCGACTGTGATGCCGGAGGGGAGCACGGTCTCAGAGGCATCCGCAGAAGCCGTCACCGGCATGCCTGCGAGCATCGCGCCCGCACAGAGCACTGCCGCGAATTTTGTAAGCCATTGTTTCATGTGCCGCCCTCCTTTCAGATTTCCTTTTCGTCATAGCTGAGCACGGTGCAGACATAGTCATAGAATGCGCTGCAAGCTGCCGCGGCGAGCACCACGATGCCGAAGATCCAGCCGTCTGCGATGGCTGCCAGCTGCATCAGCATTTCAAAGATCAGGGAAAATGCCGGTCCGATGGGGATGAGACCGCCGAGCACCAGCATAATCAGAACTGTGACGGCGATGATGATGACGGAAGAGACAGCACGCTGCTTATTCTTTTTCCCGTTCTGTTCTTTGACCCCGAGCGCGGCTGCGAGGATCGAGCTGTCTGAAAAATACTGCTTCAGGGTGATAGAAATAATCTTCAGCCCGGCAGCAGCACCGATACACACTGCAAGATGAAACAGCCCGTACTCGGTGAACTGCGTTTTCTGCGCCAGCATACTGAGCAGATCCTCGCCGTTCATTGCTTGCTTATAGAAGCCGGTCAGCATAGAGATCAGCATGACAAGATAGCAGATGAAGATGACGGCGGCGTAGAGTCCGGTCATCATGAGAAAGCGGGAGGTCACCAGATCGCGGCGGCGGACAGGCAGCAGCGCCGGGAGCTTTTCTGCGTGATACTTGATCTCATTCTGAAAAATCATGATCGGAAAGAAGCCTGCGACGGTCAGCGGCGTGATCACGGCGCCGAACAGCGGGGATATAAAGAATCCGCCCAGCAGCATCAGCAGCGTCGAGATGATTGCCAGCGACTTCATGTTGTTTTTGCCGCCGTTCATGGTGATGAAATCCATGCGGATCAGATCGCGGATACGGTTCATGTCAGCACCTCCTTACAGCTCGCGCCTGCTCTGCACGCGCGCGGTGATCTCGCCGAAGATGCAGGCCAGCACGAAGACAGCCAGATTCCAGATGACGCTTTTGATGAGCGACGGGACGAGCGGATAGGTGCTGTCACCCTCAAAGGAAAGCATCGGGAGAATATCGTTGGCGGAGAGCGCGAAGAATCCGAAGACAAGCGCGATCAGTACGCCCAGCGAGATGACCAGGATCTTCATTTCATTCTCGCGCCCGAAGATCTCGCCCATCATCTCCATATAGAGCATGAAGGCGCCGACCGCTGCGAAGACGACTGCTCCGATCAGGATGATCTCACCTGCGGGCATATCGAAGCTCTCTGCGTTCATCTGCACAAACTGCGAATCCTGCGGGAGCACGAAGCGGCTGAGCTTCAAGCGGACCGAAAGCAGCCCGACCGCGACGGTGATGAGCTCGGTCACGAACATCACCGCCCAGAAATAGAGCAGCCGTGCGCGGGCGATATTTTTGCGGGAGACCGGCAGCACGCCGTAGACCTTCTGCTCTGTTTTCTTTTGCAGCGGCACGGTGAGCACAAACATGATAAATACCGCATAGACCGCGAAGATCGGCGTGAGGAACAAGCCTGCGGCTGCGGCGCCTGCCATGCAGACAAGATAGACCGGGACACTGCCGCACACTGTCAGATAATCAAACCGTATCAGATGCAGTATCTCTTTCATGCTTATCCTCCTTTGCGATATAGACCAGAATCTCGTCAATGCTTGCCTTTTCGGTGTCGATCACATCGGGGAGCAGCGCGGCGTCCTCAGCGGGGAACATCGCTTCAAAGCCGTTGCGGTAATTGTGGAAGCCGATGCACTTTTCCCGTGCGCTCTGCGGGAGCTCTGCGGCATCGCCCTTGATGATGACATAGCGCTCGGTGAGTGCATCCTTCGTGCCGGTGAACCAGACCTTGCCCGCATGGAGGATCGTCACATAGTCGGCGATGCGCTCCACATCGGCGGTGATGTGCGTGGAGAAGAGTACGCCGCGGTTTTCGTCCTCGATGTATTCCGCGAGGATATCCAGCAGCTCGTCACGCGCAACGGGATCCAGACCGCTTGTCGGCTCATCGAGAATGATGAGCTCCGCCTTGTGCGAGAGCGCGACTGCGATCATCAGCTTCATCTTCATGCCCTTCGAGAAATCGCCGGCGGGGCGGTTGTCAGGCAGGTCGAATTCCTTGATTCTGCGTGCAAATTCTGCGCTGTCCCAGTCTTTGTAAAAGGGCTTCAGCTGCCGCTCGATCTGCTTCACATTCAGGTGCTCGGCGAGATAGAGGCTGTCGAAGACCACGCCCAGACGCTCCTTGATCGTGATGGTATCTGTGACGCTGTCCAGCCCGAACACCGTGATCTTGCCGCTGTCTTTCTGCGCCATATTGAGAATCGAACGGATCGTGGTGGTCTTGCCGGAGCCGTTCTGTCCGACGAAGCCCATGATATAGCCGCGCGGCAGGGAGAAGCTCACATCCCGCAGCGCAAAACCGTCATACTTTTTGCAAAGCCCCTTGATCTCAAGAATGTTCTCCATGTCTCATTCCTCCAGAAATTGCTCAAGTGCAGCCCGGATCTCATCGTTTGTGAGACCGGCGTTTCTGCCGTTGGTGACAGCCTTCTGCAAGCCGTCCTCCATTTCAAACAGCATCCGCTCCCGCATGAGCTCATCGCCGCGCGGGCTGACGAAATAGCCTTTGCCCGCGACCGAGATGACGAATCCCTCATCTGCAAGATCGTTATAGGCACGGGTAGTCGTGATGATGCTGATTTTGAGATCACGCGCAAGCTGACGGATCGAGGGGAGCTGCGCATTCTCCGCGATCGTCCCGTCTAAGATCTGCGCCTTGATCTGCTGCTCGATCTGTTCATAGATCGGCAGCTCTGATTTGTTTTTAATGACAATTTTCATTCTGAGCGCTCCTTGAATATACTGTCAATATCAGCGTATATACAGTATAGCATGTATATGCACGGTTGTCAAGCCCTTTTTGCAATTTTCCGGAAAATATTTTTCTGCGGGGAGGAGAGGGTATATGAAATGCACGCGGATACGAATAACGCGGGTCCCCGAATAATCGGAGACCCGCGTTCTGTTTCTTATGGGAGCGATCAATAATCCATGCCGCCGGGCATTGCCGGAGCAGCAGGCGGAGCCGGCTCCTTGATGTCGGTGACAAGGCTCTCGGTGGTGAGCACCATTGCCGCGACGGATGCCGCATTCTCCAGCGCCGAACGGGTGACCTTCGTCGGATCGACGATACCCGCCGGGATCATGTCGGTGTATTCCTCGGTGTAGGCATTGAAGCCGTAGCCTGCCTTGCCTGCACGGCGGATGTTCTCGATGATGACAGAGCCCTCAAGACCTGCGTTTGCAGCGATCTGACGGATCGGCTCCTCGAGTGCGCGCAGGATGATCGCAGCGCCGGTCTTCTCATCGCCCTCAAGCGAATCGACCAGTGCCTTGACAGCGTCCGCAGCATTCAGCAGTGCGACGCCGCCGCCTGCGACGATGCCTTCCTCGACAGCAGCCTTCGTTGCAGCGAGAGCATCCTCGACTCTGAGCTTCTTCTCCTTCATCTCGACCTCAGTTGCAGCGCCGACCTTGATGACAGCCACGCCGCCGATCAGCTTTGCAAGGCGCTCCTGGAGCTTCTCCTTGTCGTAATCGGAGGTGGAGTTCTCCATCTCGGAGCGGATCTGTGCAGCTCTTGCCTCGATGTCAGCCTGCTGGCCTGCGCCGCCGACGATGGTCGTGTTCTCCTTGGTGATGACGACCTGGCGTGCATTGCCCAGATGTGCAAGCGTAGCATCCTTGAGCTCAAGACCGATATCCTGCGTCAGCACCTCGCCGCCGGTCAGGATTGCGATGTCTCTGAGCATTTCCTTGCGGCGGTCGCCGAAGCCCGGAGCCTTGACGGCTGCGCACTTGAAGGAACCGCGGAGGTTGTTCAGAATCAGCGTGGTGAGCGTCTCGCCCTCGACATCCTCAGCGATGATGACGAGCGGTCTGCCTGCCTTTGCGACCTGCTCGAGCAGCGGCAGGATCTCCTGGATGTTGCCGATCTTCTTATCGGTGATGAGCAGCAGTGCGTCATCATAGACAGCCTGCATCTTGTCGGGATCTGTGACCATGTACGGGCTGATATAGCCGCGGTCGAACTGCATGCCGCGGACGACCTCGCTGTAAGTCTCAGCGGTCTTGGACTCCTCGATGGTGATGACGCCGTCCTTGGAGACCTCCTCCATCGCGTCTGCGATCAGCTTGCCGATCTCTGCATCTGCGGAAGAAACGGTTGCGACTCTTGCGATGTCATCGCTGCCGTCAACAGCCTTGGAATTGCCCTTGACGCTCTCGACTGCTGCTGCGACTGCCTTCTCGAGACCCTTCTTCAGGATCATCGGGTTTGCGCCTGCCGCGATGTTCTTCATGCCCTCACGGATGATTGCCTGTGCGAGCAGGGTTGCGGTCGTGGTGCCGTCGCCGGCTGCGTCGTTGGTCTTGACGGAGACTTCCTTGACGAGCTGTGCGCCCATATTCTCAAACGGATCCTCGAGCTCGATCTCCTTTGCGATGGTCACACCGTCATTGGTGATCAGCGGTGCGCCGAACTTCTTGTCGAGCACCACATTTCTGCCCTTCGGTCCGAGGGTGATCTTTACGGTATCCGCAAGCTGGTCGATACCTGCCTGCAGTGCCTTTCTTGCGTCCCCACCGAACTTGATCTGCTTTGCCATAGTGAATCGCTCCTTTCTCTTACTCGACGATTGCGAGGATATCGGACTGCTTCAGGATGGTATACTCCTGACCGTCCAGCTTGACCTCGGTGCCCGCATACTTGCTGAGCAGCACCTTATCGCCGACCTTCACATACATTGTAATCTCCTTGCCGTCAACAACACCGCCGGGGCCGACTGCAACGACCTCTGCGACCTGCGGCTTCTCCTGTGCGGAAGCTGCGAGGATGATACCGCTCTTGGTGGTCTCCTCAGCTTCGGTCATCTTGATGACAACTCTGTCCGCCAAAGGTTTGATAGTCATAATATGGTTCCTCCTTACGAATGATTGCATACCGGAGGCGATCGCTTTAGCACTCACTGCCTCCGAGTGCTAAATCTATTGTACCATGTTTTAGAAAAAAATCAAGGGGTATTTTGATAGATGGGCTATTTTTTGTAGAGCTGCACAAATGAAAGCAGAGCTTTCCGCAAAAAATCAGTCAGCTTTCAATGACTTTTGTCATATTCGCTTTGCAGATAGGCGAGCATCTGATCAAAGCCCTCCTCAGAAACGGGAAATTCCGCGCTGCCCTCCGTGCCGCCGCGCTCCTGCATGATCTCATAGCAGAGGTCCTGCCGCCAGACCTCGACATGCAGGATGCCGTCTGCGGGCTCGACGCGGTAGCGGAGACCCTCGCGGCTGCCGGTGTGGATGTTGCCTGCTTTGAAATAGAATACCTTTGGAATGTCAAAGGCGTTTCGGGGCTTATGTTCTTCCATGCTGTACCTCCAATTCAGATCTTAGAGACTGACGCCGAACAGTCTTGCTGCGTTTTCCGCGGTGATGCGGCAGATTTCCTCATAGCTGACGCCTTTTTCACGCGCCATGACTGCGGCTGTCTCCGTCAGCATCGTGCTGTCGCAGCGCTGCCCGCGGAAGGGCACCGGCGCCATATAGGGGCAGTCGGTCTCAAGCAGCAGGCGGTCAAGCGGAACGCTGCGGAGCGCCGAGAGCGGCTTCTTTGCGTTCTTGAATGTGATGACGCCCGTGAAGCCGATATAGAGCCCCATCGCGAGTACCTCCTGCGCCGACTCCGCAGAGCCGCCGAAGCAGTGCATCACGCCGCGGAGGGGGAGCATCTCCCGCAGGATGGAAAGCATATCGCCCATTGCATCGCGGCAGTGCAGGATGACCGGCAGACTGAGCGCCTTTGCAAGCGCGAGCTGTTCCCGCAGGATCTTCTGCTGCGCTGCCTTGTCATAGCCCTCGTAGTGATAATCAAGGCCGATCTCACCGATCGCGTGTACGCTCTCATGCTTTGCCATCTCCCGCAGGCGGTCAAGCCAGCCTTCCGGGGCGTCGGGTGTCTCCGGGTGTACGCCGACTGCGGTGACGATCAGCTCCGGGAACTGCTCTGCGAGTGCGATGCAGTCCTGCGAGGTCGGGAGGTCGGTGCCGCAGACCATGCAGCGGACGATTCCTTTCTCCGGGAATGACGAGAGCAGCGCGGCGCGGTCGGGGTCAAAGGCTTCGTCTGTGTAGTGCGAATGGCTGTCGAAAATCGGGGCTTGCATGCGAAAAAACCGCCTTTCTGCGTGTGTTCATAAAATGTTCACGAAATATTGAGAAAATAGCCAAGCATTTCACTGTATCTTGTGTTATACTATAACCAGAATCATGATAAATTTAATATACCTCTCTACTTCATCCGAAAGCACGGCTGACCGATCATCAGCCGTGCTTTTCGTTGCGGGGAGCCCCCGCGAGCGTTTTGCCTACGGGGGCGGCGGCAGCCTTCGCCCTATTGCAAAAAGACACGGCACTGTTCGTGCCTTTATCATGTTTGACTTCACCCATGACAGAAGAACGGATACAGGGAGCACGAAATGTCCAATAGCTGCGAACAGCAGCGTCAATGGGTTGTCATTGGGCGACTTCGGCCGGGCGACCGGAGGCACAGCGCCCGCCCGGGCTCCGGGCCGCCTGCACGGGCTCCGGGCTCCGGGCTAGTATTCGCCGGATTGGTCTTCCAGCAGGCGGAAGTCGATCTCGTAGGTTTTCAGCGTGCCGTCTTCCTGAATCTTGCCGCAGCGGCAGTGGACGCTGTCGCCGCCGACACAGCCCGAGAGCGCGCCGCTCAGCGAATCGTAATCCGTGACCTCATAGCCGTTCATCGTCAGGATCCAGTCGCCCGGCTCAAAGATCGTGTTATTGATATCGGAATCGGGATCGACCGTCTTGACATACACGCCGATCTTCTCCAGCTCCTTCGGGACGATGAAGGTCTTGCCTTCTGCCTCAGCCTGCGCCGTGAGCTCCGCAATCGCATTGTCGTGCTCGATGAAAGAAATGCCGACACGCACTCTGCCGCTGACATAGCCCTGCTCCAGCAGCTCCTTGAGAATCGGCAGCGCTTCATTGACCGTGATCGCGAAGCCGAGACCCTCATAAGCAGTGCCGCCGAACATGACGCTTGCGGCATATTTCGACGATGTGATGCCGATGACCTGCCCGTACATATTGACGAGCGCACCGCCGGAATTGCCGGGGCTGATCGCGGCGTCGGTCTGGAAGCACTCCATCTCAAAATTATTGGAGCTGGCGCGCACCTTGCGGTTCTTGCCGGAGATGATGCCCGTCGAGATCGAGCCGCTGAGACCTGCGGGATTGCCGAGCGCGCAGACTGCTTCGCCGAGCTTCATCTGGTCGGAATCGCCGAAGGTCGCGGGCTTTAATCCCGAGACGGCGACCTTGATGACCGCGAGATCTGTCTTGGTATCGTGCCCGATCAGCGCGGCATCGACCTGTTTGTCGTCATCCTCGCTGCCGTTGAAGAAGCGCACGGCGAAGGCATCCGCGTCGGCGACCACATGCGCGTTGGTCGCGATATAGCCGTCTTCGGAAAGGATGATGCCGGAGCCGCTGCCTGCCATCTTGCCGTCTGTATATGTATAGATCTCGACGATGCTCGGCATGATGCATTCTGCGATGCCCTCTGTGGTGTATCTGCCGTTTTCGTCGGCTTCTGCGGCATCCGAGGCGGGATGCGCCTGCTGCACGATTTCGACATGCACGCTGTCACCGGCACGGTAGCCGCCGGAGGAGGTGCCTTTTTTCAGATCCCAGATGATGCAGAACACGGCGAATGCCAGCACGAGAAATGCAAACAGAAACGCAAGCACGCGCAGTGCCGTATGCCGCGGGGGAATTTCCTCTGCGGCTTCTTCATACTGCGAAAACGGTGCGCGATCTTCCGCAGGAGACTGCGGAGGCAGAGGCGGTGCGCCCGGATCGCGCGCGAGCATGCTGTCAATTTCAGCCATATCTGTGAGATCTTCCTGCGGGGGGGCTTCGGAGACAAAATCTTCAAGAATCTGCGCGATTGTTTTCTGCGGAGCAGCTTCCGGCTCTGCGGGCGCAGCTTCCGGCTGCCCGGGCAGGGCAGGGGACGCTGCCTCCTCTTCCTGCGGCGGCTGCGGCGGAAGCTCCGGCGCGGGCGCGTCGGACTGAACGGGATCCGGCAGAGAGACCGGCTCTCCGGTCGGCTCTGCGGGTGTCTGCGGGAAATCTTCCATCTCTATGCTCCTTATGATTCCTTCGGTGCTGCGGCTTCCTGTGTGAGCGGCAGGCTCACGACAAATTCCGTATACTCTCCCTGCACGCTCTTGACCGTGACCGTGCCGCCGTGCAGCACCATGATGCGGTTGACGATAGAGAGCCCGAGTCCGACGCCGGTGGTATCCTTGCCGCGGGAGGCGTCGGTCTTGTAGAAGCGCTCGAACACATGCGGGATCTCGTCTTCGCTGAGACCCTCGCCGCTGTTGCGGATGCGGATATGCGCCTGTTCTGCGTCGGCATCGACAGCAAGTGTCAGCGTGCCGCCCTCATTGACAAACTTGATCGCGTTTTCCGTGAGGTTATAGAACACCTGCTGCATGAGATCCTTGTCGGCGACGACAGATGTGCGCGGGCATTCCTCCAGCCCTGCGACGGTCAGATGCTTTTCCTCCGCCTTCTGCTCAAAGAGCAGGAGCGTTTTGATCAGCAGATGCGTAATGTCAAAGCGAGTGAAATTCGGGGCGAGCGTGCCCGCTTCAACTTTCGAGATGTTGAGCATGGAGTTCACCATGCGGGACATGCGCTGCACCTCTGAGGAGACGGTCTCCAGATAGTGCCGTTCCTCATCCTTCGGGACAGCGCCGTCTAAAATCGCATCCACATAGCCGCCGATGGTTGTCATCGGTGTTTTCAGCTCATGGGAGACATCCGAGATGAAACGCTTGCGGCTGCGCTCGTTGCTGTCGATGAAATCCGCCATGCGGTTCATGGTTTCCGTCAGGCGGTCGAGCTCCGGCTCGCCGGTCGGGCTGAGGCGCGGGGAGAAATCGCCCTTTGCGTATTCCTCCGCCGTCTGCGTGATGACGGTCAGCGGCTTCAGGAGCCGTGCGGTATTGATATAAAAGAGCCCGGCACCGAGCACGCCGATCACGAGCACGGAGATGCAGAGCACTGCCAGCAGCTTCGCGGAGAAGTCGCTGACATAGGCGACCGGGAAAATCAGCATCAGATAGCAGGAGGCACCGTGCAGCTCAAGCTGCTCCACATAGGTTGCGGTCGGCTCGGAGAAATTGCCGCTCTCGCCGCCCATCTTGCAGTAGGGCGCCTTGTTTGCCTCCGCCATGAGCGCGGTGGAAAGCACGACCGGCGAGGCGCTGTAATCGGAGCGCACCAGACAGACCCCCGCCGCATTGAAGAGGTAGCAGTCAACATTCTCGCTGATCGTATAGGTTTTGAGCTCCGACTGCATCGCGGAGACCGGCAGCTCGTCAGACTGCGCGTCGATCTCGTGCAGCTTGTTGATGAGCATGCGGGCGGTGCTGTCGAAGCTCGCGTAGGCTTCCTTTTCGTGCATGCGGTTTGCGCTGATCTGCACGACAAGACCTGTCAGCGCACAGGCAAACATCAGCACGATGGTGCAGAAATAGAAGATGCGGCTGTAAACACTTTTCAGCATACGGCGTCAGTCTTTCTTATCCTTGTCGCGGTCGTTGACATGGAACTTGTAGCCGACGCTCCAGATCGTGCGGATCTCCCACTGATCGGAGACGCCCTCGAGCTTTTCGCGCAGGCGCTTGATGTGAACATCAATCGTGCGGGAGTCGCCGTAATAATCGAAGCCCCAGACCTGGTCGAGGAGCTGGTCGCGTGTGTAGACCGTGTTCGGATTGGAGGCGAGGCAGTAGAGCAGCTCGAGCTCCTTCGGCGGCGTGTCGATGACCTTGCCGTCCACTCTGAGCTCATAGCGCGTCATATTGACGGAGAGCTTGTCGTAATGCACCTCGCGGACCTCTGCTTCTGCGGGCTGCTGTCCGCATCTGCGCGAGATCGCACGGATGCGTGCGACGACCTCTTTCGTATCGAACGGCTTGACGATGTAGTCATCGGCACCGAGACCGAGCCCCAGCACCTTGTCGAAGGTTTCGGATTTTGCGGTGATCATGATGATCGGAACATTTGACTTCTTGCGGATCTCCCGGCAGACCTGCCAGCCGTCCATGCCGGGGAGCATGACGTCGAGCAGCACGATATCCGGGTGCAGCGTATTGAATTTGGTCACGGCTTCCTCGCCGTCATTGGAGATCATGACGGTGTAGCCTTCCTTCTCAAGATAGAGCCGCAGCACATTGCAGATATCCTGATTGTCGTCTACGACCAGAACCTTTTCCATAGCCATTTCTGAATCCCTCCTGTGAGCCTGTATCTGTTTCGCAGAATCTGCGTATCATTATAGTTATACAAGATATAGTATACAATATTTCTCCGGATTTTGCAAGCGGGAATATGAACAGAATATGAACAAAGAATGAAAATTCTGTGATAATCCTGCGGCGCCGAAAAATAGTTGACGAACGCCGAAAAATCTGGTATAATATAGATTGTATATCCTTTTCTTCAGGGAAATATCAGAAAGGGTTACTGCATGAATAAATATAAAACGCTGGCGCTCAATACTGCCGTGTTTGCGATCGGAAGCTTCAGCTCCAAGCTGCTCGCCTTCCTGCTGACAAGGCTTTATACCGCCAATCTGGAAGCGTCGCTCTTCAACACGAAGGAAGTGCTGGAGATGTGTGCGAATTTCCTGATTCCGGTCGTCAGTTTCTCTATTACCGACGCGATCATCCGTTACGGGCTTGACAAAAACTATGAAAAGCGTGCGGTCTTCTCCAATGCGATTGTCGTGCTGCTCTGCGGTGCGGGCGCCTTTCTGCTCCTGTCGCCGCTCCTGCTGCTCTACGGAGACATCCGGCATTATGTGCCGCTGCTGCTCGGATATGTCATCATCTCCTGCTTCCGGCAGCTCTCGACGCAGTTCGCCAGAGCACGCAATTTCGTGAAGCTCTATGCCGCGGACGGCATTTTCTGCACGCTGACGCTCTTTATCTTCAATGTGGTGTTCATCGGCTGGCTGAAGCTCGGCATCACGGGCTTTATGGTCTCTGTGATGCTCTCGGACTTCCTCTCCGGCGTGACGGTCTGGACGCTTGCAAGGCACGGGCGCTTCTTCTCCTTCCAATATGTGGACAGGGAGCTGCTCGAGGTCATGCTCCGCTTCTCGCTCCCGCTCATCCCGACGGCGATCCTCTGGATCATCACGGGCTTTTCCGACCGCCTGTTCATCCGGCATATGGTGGACGGCACGGCGGCGGGTGTCTACGGCGCCGCAACGAAGATTCCGAATCTGCTCTCGATGGTCTCCACGGTCTTCTATCAGGCGTGGAACATGAGCGCAATCGCGGAGAATGATTCCAGGGGACGCTCCGCCTTCTACACGCAGGTCTATGAGGCATATCAGGCAATGCTGGTGCTTGCTGCGGGATTTATCATCGCCTTTGACAAGGTGCTTTCGGCAATTCTCATCCGCACGAACACCGACCCCGCCTACGGCGACGCCTACCGCTACACGCCGGTGCTGGTCGTTGCGGTGCTGCTCATGTGCTTCAATCAGTTTTTGTCGAGCATTTACACGGTCTCGAAGAAAACGAAAAACAGCTTCTGGTCGAGCCTTGCGGCGGCTGTACTGAACCTTGTGCTGAATGCGGTTCTGATTCCGAACTTCGGCGTACACGGCGCGATCGCAGCGACCTTTGCAAGCTATCTTGTCTGCTATGTGATCCGCATTGTCGATACACGGCGGCTCATTCCGTTTGATGTATCGCATCTGCGCTTCGGCGTAAACCTTGCCGTGCTCGGCTTTATGTGCCTGATGATCGTCAGACCGCCGAAATGGTGGGTGCTCGGCATGGCGCTCGGGCTGCTGATGCTCGTGGGCTACAATCTCAAACCGCTTGCCATGACGGCGAGAAAGCTGCTCAGGCGGTAAGCAATCACAAATCTGTTCCATTTTGCGGAGAAACTGCTCCGCATAAAATATCGGAGGTATGAAACAATGGATGGCCGTTCTATTTTACTCGCACTGATCCCGGTGGGCTTCACGCTCGTCAACTACGCAATCGTCCGCGACATGATCTGGGGCATTTTCCTCGGCAGCAAGTCGAAGAAGACCGCACAGAAGATCAAGGATGAGCAGTCCTTCATGCAGAAGTGGACGCAGAGCTATATCAAGCCGCTGCTCACGAAGTATGAGAAGGAGTATGCTGTCTGGACAGGCGTCAAGCGTGCGACCTTCTTCCTGACCGTTGCACAGGTGATCGCATTTATCGTGATGATCGCGCTCAAGGTGCCGTTCTGGATTGTCGCGATCGTCTGCGGCGTGATCGCACTCGCGAATGTCATTCTCTTCATCGTGATGATGAACCGCACCGCGGCCTCGGACAACAAGACCGACCGCAAGGGCTCCCCGTGGGAATTCGAGAAGCCGGAATCCAAGAAAAACGGCAAGCGCAAGTAATTCTTTTGCGCCTGCACGCTGCAATCTGCATATGATATACCATCAACCGAAAGGAGCATCCCTATGATCATCGACGAGACCATGGACACCCTGCGCAGTGCCTTTGACAGAGCCGCGCAGAAAACCGCAGACGCCGTGAACCGCTCCGGCGCACATGTGCAGCTCGCAAAGCTGCGCTCCCGTCTCAATGAGCTTTACCGTCTGCTCGGCAAGGCGGAGTATGATGCTGCGATCAACGGTGTCAGCAGCATGGATGAGATCAATTCCCTGATCGCGGAGATCACCGAGCTGCGTGACCGCTATGCGGAGATCAACGCCGGCATTCAGGGCGGCAACCTGCCCTTCTGCCCGAACTGCGGCAGAGAGAATGCTTCGGGCGATGCCTTCTGTGCGGGCTGCGGAACCCGCCTGTCCAAATAATGGCGGCGGAGAAGCAGAGCACAGTTCGTAAAAATCAGATCGTGCCGCTCGAGATCACGGGCATGACCGCAGAAGGAAACGGCGTCGGGCATTTTGATGGGATGGCAGTGTTTGTCCCGCAGACGGCGATCGGTGACAGGCTTAACGTGCGCATTGTCAAGGTGCAGAAGACTTATGCGTTCGGCATCGTTGAGACCGTGTGCGAAGCCTCACCGGACCGCATCGAACCCGACTGCCCGCATTTCCGCAAATGCGGCGGCTGCGTCTTCCGGCATCTCAGCTACGAAGCCGAGTGCCGCATCAAGGCGCAGATTGTCTCGGATGCGTTTGCACGCATCGGGCATCTTCAGCCGAAAGAGACATTGCCGATTCTCGGTGCAGAGCAGCTTGACGGCTGCCGCAATAAGGCACAGTATCCCAGCGGGGCGCATCCGGAAACAGGTGCGCTCTGTTTTGGTTTTTACGCACCGCGCTCGCACAGACTGATCCCGCTGACGGAATGCAGATTGCAGCCGGCGGTGTTTTCGGAGATCCTGCGGCGATGTGAAACGCTGCTTGCGGAGATTCCGCCCTATGATGAGGAAACCGGCAGGGGACTGCTGCGGCATCTCTTTCTGCGGCGGGGATTTCACAGCGGCGAGATCATGGTCTGCTTTGTTACAGCGAAGGACATCGCAGAACGCCTGAGACCCATCGGCGAGAAGCTCATGCAGGAGTTTCCCGGGATCGCATCCGTGATGATGAATGTGAATCCGAAGCGCACAAATGTCATTCTCGGCGACAAAACACACTGTCTCTGCGGCAGCGGCCGCATCGCCGACACGCTCTGCGGGGTTCCCGTGCGGCTCAGTCCGCAGAGCTTCTATCAGGTGAATACGGCACAGGCGGAGCGGCTCTTTGCGGAGGCAAAGCGGCTCGGAAACCCGCAGAAGGATGAGCTGCTGCTCGATCTCTACTGCGGCGCCGGTGCGATCGGGCTCTCGATGGCGGATGCCGCGGGGGCTGTGATCGGCGTGGAGGTTGTGCCGCAGGCGATTGCGGATGCAAAGCGCAATGCAGCGGAAGCGGGCATCGGAAACGCGGAATTCTTCTGCGGTGATGCGGGCGAGATCGCGGCGAAATTTGCATCTGAGGGCAAGCGCCCCGATCTGATCGTGCTTGATCCGCCCAGAAAGGGCTGCGACACCGTGACGCTTGATGCCTGTCTTGAAATGGCGCCCGCCCGCATTGTCATGATCTCCTGCAATCCCGCGACGGCTGCCAGAGATGCGGCGTATCTTTGCGCACACGGGTTCTCTGCGGATGTGCTCAGGGCGGTGGATATGTTCCCGCGGACGGGGCACGTTGAGTGCGTAGTATTGATGTCAAGGGATAAGGCGTAAAAGTGCCGATTTTACGGCAGTTTTCGGCTATACAGTCAATCTGCGAAGTCAACCTTAACCGACTTTTTACTGTATTTGGAAAAACATCTACGAACTAAAAACGCCTGACAACCAATCTGCTCAGTGAGGTTAGTGCGCAGATTGGATAACAGAGGGTTCGATACTTCGTAGATTGGTTGTCATTCGTCAAAATGTACAAAGTGGGAATAAATCCATCAAATCCAAACTTTGCTGAGCAACAAAAACAAGGAAAGTAGATGATACAATTGACAGAAACAGAATACAGAAAACTCCTTATTGAAACAGTTCGTATAGGAGATTACACTGAAAAAGATGATCTTCTTGAATTATTAAAAATATCCTCGATCATATTCGAAAAGACTGGAGAATTCACCAAGCATCTGTGGAATCATTATAAGGAGTTTATCTATGTATGCATAATTCCAGATAAGATGAATGCCTTAAAAAAACATATTGAGTATCTTAAAAAAGTGATTTTTGACATCTATCCCCCTAATGACGATTACGAACTTTGGGGCGTGAGTATAAAACCCGGAACAATGCCAAATATAGAAGAAATAAGTCAAGAAATCCTATTTGAAAATATTCGAAAGCAGATTATTGAGGAAATTCAATCCGCAAAATACTTGATTTTAATTTCAGTTGCATGGTTTACCGATCCAGTTTTATATAATGAGCTGCTTAAGAAAAAACAACAGGGAGTGATTATAGAAATTGCCATAGATGACTGTGATAGGAATCACGATGCTGACTTCTCCTTAGAAAAGAGTTTCCCTGTTTATTGGATAGATGTTCATTCCAAGTATCAGAATATAATGCATGAAAAATTTTGCGTAATTGACTTATATACATCAATACATGGATCGTTTAATTGGACAAATGCTGCAAACTACAATAAGGAGCAAATAAGCATTGATAAAAATCGCTCTACTGCTGAAGCCTTTGCTGACGAGTTTATGAGATTAAAAAACAAAAGAACATGGAACACATGTCTCTTTCGATATAATAGCTTCGTGGTCGTCCTCGACATAGTATTGCGGCACGATGCCGGAGTTCTTTACCCGCTTTTTACTGAGGCAGTCCACGGTGTAGGTCTTTTGCAGGAGCGCATCTCCCATGTACTTCTCATTTCCGAGAATCAGGCGTATGCTGTTATCATGCCATTTTGTGCTACCGCGAGCATTCGGAATACCATCACGCTGCAGTCCCTGAGCGATCTTTTTGCAGCTTGCGCCCTCAAGGTACTCCCGGAAGATACGCTTGACGATTTCCGCCTGTTCCGGATTGATGATCAGGTGTCCTTCATCGTCCTTGTCATATCCGAGAAAGCGGCGGGCATTGACCATCACTTTCCCCTGCTGGAAGCGGTACTGCACACCGATCTTGACGTTCTGGCTGAGTGATTCCGATTCCTGCTGTGCCAACGATGCCATAATGGTCAGGAGGACTTCTCCCTTCGAGTCCATCGTATTTATGGACTCCTTCTCGAAGAATACCGGAATGTTCATCTCCTTGAGCATTCGGATATAGTTCAGGCAGTCAACGGTATTTCGTGCAAATCGGCTGATTGACTTCGTCAAGATCATGTCGATCAAGCCCTTCTTGCAGTCCTCGATCATGGCATTGAACTGCTCTCTGCCTTTGGTGGAAGTCGCGCTGATACCGTCATCGGCATACACCCTGACAAGCTCCCATTCCGGATTCTTATTGATAAATTCAGTATAATGCTCGATCTGTGTTTCGTAGCTGGTAGCCTGTTCCTCGTTGTCCGTCGAAACACGGCAATAGGCTGCAACACGCAGCTTCTTAACTTCTTGCTTCGCCGCATTATTGCCTTTCTGTGGCTTGGCAGGTATTTTTATAACATTCATTTCCTCACCCCGATCAGACTGTAGATGTATTCGGCTTGTTTTATCGGATCGTCAAAATGCATCTCCGGCTCTGAAATATCAAACTCCGTATAGATCGGCGGCAGTTGCAGACGTTTCTTGCCGCCGTGCTTTTCCGACCTGCGTATCAGTTCCGCGTTCGCTCTCGCAAAGGTCTGGCGGCTGACAATCGCAGGATAGAAGTCATCGCCGACATAGCAGAAGTTACTGATGATGCGCTTCACCATGCTGTGAACCATCGGTCTGCCTGCATTCACGGCAGCATCCCGCAGGCTCATGCCGGAAAGATACCCGTTGAAGATGTTTATAACAACTGCCGCTTCCTGCTCGTCAACGATCACTTTGCCGTCCACTATCTTGTACCCGTACATACTTCCTCCTTCAATGTCAGCCCGCATCTCAGCCGGAAGCCGATGCAGGTTCTGGTATACACAATGATGCTGTCAACGTATTCGGTGAACAGTTCGTCGCTGAACTCTGTGAGCATTTCAGCAGATTCTGCGAAGCGAAGGAGCTTTTTCGTTTCCTTGATATCGCCGTTCTCTCCGGCTCTGTCAATGCATTTCATTTTAGCGCGGATTTCCTCGCTCTCCATTTCGACACGCCGCAACTCCTGATTGTACATCGCCGCATCAAGGAAGCCCTTGACACGCAGCTTCCGCAGATCGTTCTTGCGGTCGCTGTTGCGCTGCAATTCATTTTTCAGATCCAGTATCCCTTGCAGGCTCTCGTCTGTATCGGCAAGGCGGAGCGCATCGTAATAAGGAACGAGAACCTGCTTGCAGCCGAAGATCAACTTATTCATCATCGTCACGAATGCGGCTTTTATCGCTTCATCCTTGATAAACATCATGGAACAGGCATCTTTATTATAAAGATGTGTTGAGCAAGCCCATGCGATACCACCGCTCTGTGTCTGCCGCTTGAACTTGCCGCCGCACTCACCGCAGATGATAATACCGGAAAAAGGATACTTGTTATGGTACTTTCCCATATCCTTTACGATGCCGTGTTCATCAATATGTTTCTGTATCATGACCTGCACCCGGTCGAAATCCTCCTTGCTGACAATCGCTTCATGGTGATCTTCCGCTATGAAGCTATCGACCTCACCGTGATTGTTATGTCGTCGGAAGTTGCTGTCCGTGTAGGTTTTCTGAAAGGTAGCAGCGCCGTAGTATTTCTCGTTCACAAGAATACCCTTGACCGTTGAGCCTGACCATTTGCCGCCCTTGCGGGTAGGCACCTTCCTTTTGTCGAGCAGTTGCGCGATCTTGTATGTTCCCATACCATTCAGTGCAAGATCAAAAATCAGCCTGACGATCTCGCTCTCGACCGGATCAATGACCATTTTACCGTCCGCATCCTTTGTGTAGCCGTATGGAAGATAGCCGAAAACAAAGGTGCCTTCTTCCATTCGCTTTTTCACCGTCCACTTTACATTCTTGGAAATGGACTCGGATTCGCTTTGAGCCATGCTGCTGAGAACTGACAGAATCAGCTCACTTTCCATGCTGCCGGTGTCAATGTTCTCCTTCTCGAAGTAGATCGGAATATTATATGAAAGCAGCTCACGCACCAGCGACAGGCAATCGGATGTATTTCGGGAAAAACGGCTGATGGATTTTGTCAGCACATAATCGACGCTCCCGGTGCGGCAGGCGTATAACAGCGCCTGCAAGCCTTCACGCGCATCCGCCTTAGTGCCGCTGATGCCGAAATCATAGAACACGCCAGCGCATTCCCAGTCATCGTGCATCCTGATCCACGACTCATAATGCTCACGCTGCGCTTCCAGACTTTCCTTCTGGTCTTCATTCTCGGTACTGACTCGGCAGTAGGCAGCCACCCGGAGCTTTTTCACCACAGCAGGCTGTGCTTCGATTTTCTTGATTTTCAATGGTTGTCCCTCCTTTGTCAGTATACAATATTAACTCTGAACCGATGATTTATCAAGCGTTTTCGGTAATAAGTCCGCGTACAGCGGAGAGAAAGATTTGCGGTTTAATTCCGATAATTTGTCATACTCGACAACTGTAATCATACCGCTGGCGTAGAGCAATTCTGTGATTGCCTGTGCCTTGTGATAGTTGATCTCATCAATGATTTTCTGCTGTTCCATATCGCACCTCCTATTGATAGCCGGGAAAGTCAACCCCTTCATATACCACTACAGAATCGAGGTGCGTTTGGACGAAAAAATGCGCCCGCCGAGATAAAATTCCCGACGGGCGCTGCTGTTATGCCTTATTCAGTTTTCCGCTGTACTTCTTTCCGTCAACCGTGACCTCAACGGTAATGCCGTCCTCCGCAGCAGGCGCAGGCGGATTCGGCAGCACCGGTTCAGCGCCGTAGCCATTCAG
>JAEEGK010005139.1_pt1 | contig 31682 bp, 17 predicted proteins | sample 8958771 | NCBI WGS metagenome assembly JAEEGK01 (sample SAMN16246547, study PRJNA631951) | gut metagenome | biome: gut microbiome; feature: rumen; material: SC-attached | host: Bos | place: Iran: Karaj | collected 2018-10
TGGGCAGCTGCTGGGAAGTATCCATGGCGAGACGCGGGGGCGCGCCGGGCATGAACGGAGTCGGCAGGCGGCGGTTGATCACGGCGCCGATGAATTCATAAGGATTCAGGACACCGGGATCCGTCACGACGGGCATGGCCTCGATGTAACCGATCTTCTGGATGAAGGAACGGATGTCGGGATCCGCCATCTCCGCGGAGATCAGGGTATAGCCGAGCATGCAGCCGTAGATGGACATGGCCGTATGGAGCGGGTTGAGGCAGGTCGTGACCTTCATGGTCTCCACCTTGTCGACGGTCTCACGCGTAGTGTAGAGGGCTCCGCCGAGATCCAGCGGCGGACGGCCGTTGGTGTAGTTGTCCTCGATGACGAGGTACTGCGTCTCTTCGGCGTTGACGAACGGAGCCGTGAAGGTGTGCTTCTCGGTCTCGATGTAGTCGTTGTCCTCGAATCCGTCCGCAGCGAGCATGGCCTTGACCTTGCCGTGAGGACGCGGGGTGATCTTGTCGATCATGGACCATGGGAACGTGACCTCCGTCTCGTCCTTGAGGTAGTCCAGGAAAGCCTGGGGCACGAGACCGTCCTTTACCCAGCGCTCCGCATAGGCCAGGACACCGGCCTTGACGCGGTCGCCGTTGTGGGAACAGTTGTCCATGGACTGGACAGTCAGGGGCAGGCAGCCGGCTTCCCAACGCTCACGCAGCAGCACGGCGACCTTGCCGAGGGCAAAGACGGGCTTGAGCCCGCGGGCGAGGTCGGCTTCGTTGTAGCCGTAGCCCTTCTCGGTGATCGTGAAGGAGATCATCTGGAGCGAAGGGTTGCGGAAGATGTCGACGAGGCGCTGCCAGTCCGCGAACTGGTAGTCGGCCTTCAGGGCCTCCGTCACGCTGGCGATGACCTTCTTCTCGACGTTCCCCGAAGACTGGAGGCTGACGGAGAGGGAGAGATTGTCGTAGGGTGCATAGGCCTTGTCGATCACCTCGAAATCAAAGGTCTCGGCCACGATCACGCCCCGGTCATAGCGACCGGTGTTCAGCGCATCATTGAGCATGGATGCCGGGAAGGCACGGAAGATGTTACCACCGCCGAAGTGTACCCAGGTGGGTTCCTTGCGGGTCTTCTCCCGCACGGCGGCGATGTCGAACTTGGGGAGCTGGTAGCCTTTCTGCTCCCACTCCGCAGGGTTGAAACCCTTGGAAAGGATATCGGTAAGTTTCATCTGTTACTCAGCAAAAAGCCTCTTGATATGTCTTTCGCAAAGGTTCTCGGTAATCTGCTCGCCGATGACATCGGTGTACTTCTCAAGCGCCGGCAGGAACTCGTCCTTGAGTTCAGCAGCGATCTTGAAGCTGACGTGGATGAGCTGGCGGAAGTTCTGGTTGTAGAGCGGCTCGGCCTGGTTGTGACGCATGGTCTTGGCATAGGTCTCGGCATCCCACTTCTCCACCTCTTCGGGAGACGGGAGGGCCTTCTTGTCGACGTCGATGACGGTAGCGTACGGGATGGTCAGTTCGTCCATGCGGTCCAGGGCGTTCACATAGATCTTCTTGGCCAGGGCGAGGCCCTCCGGAGCTGCCAGGGCGAGGCCGATGTTCTCCTCGAGCCAGGTGGTGCCGGCGGTCTTGATGTGGATGCCCTTGTCGTACTTGCGGATCAGGCGGCCCATGATCGGGTAGATGCTGAACTTGTCGGAACCGGAGTGGATGGAGAGCTTGAGGTTGTCGGGCAGGCCGTAGGTCTTGACGGCCTCGTCGATGACAAGCAGGTCCTGCTCGAACTCCTTCTCGAAGCGGGCCAGGTCACCGACATAGTCGACGCCCTTGTTGAAACGGCCCGTGAACTTCGGGGCAATGGTCTGCACGGGAATCTTCTCCTTGGCGATCTCCTTGAGGATGTAGCGGAGCTCCTCGGGGGTCTGGGCCTCGTCCACCTCGTCCATGGAGACCTCGGTCACGAAGTTGCCCTCGCCCTTCTTCTCGACGATGTGGCGGTAGATCTTGCCTGCCTCCTTGATGGCCGGGAGGAACCTTTCCTCCATCGTGCCGGAATGGCCGATGTAGTCCGCGACGTCGATGGTGAAGAAGTCGGAAGCGTCGATGAAACGGTCCACGTTGTTCAGGTTGATGTGGTCCGCATCCACGAAATACTGGCCCGTGTAACCCAGTGCCTTGACGGCGGCGTCAGCCTCCGCGCGGGTGCTGGCCGGTTCGGTGCCGATGATATTGTGCTCGCGGTTGGATTTGTTCCAGACGGGCACGAAGTGCACGCCGAACAGCTTCTCGGCCTCGATGAGGGCCTTGAGCTGGTTCACACCTTCGTGGGCGAAACGGTCGCCGGTACCGAAGGAGTATTTACCGATTTTCAACATATTTCTTATTGGTTATTAGTTAATTATGCAATGTAGGTACCCGCAACGGTGTCGCCGCCGTGACCGGTCCAGTTGGTGTGGAAGAACTCTCCGCGCGGCTTGTCGGTACGCTCGTAGGTATGGGCGCCGAAGTAGTCACGCTGGGCCTGCAGGAGGTTGGCCGGCAGGCGCTCGCAGCGGTAGCCGTCGTAGTACTCGAGGGCTGCGGCGAGGCAAGGGGCCGGAACGCCGTTCATCACGGCGCAGGCCACGACGTTGCGCCAGCTCTGCTGGGCATCGGCGAGTTTGCCCTGGAAGTAGGAGTCGAGCAGGAGGTTCGCCAGTTCGGGGTTCTTGTCGAAGGCTTCCTTGATCTTGCCGAGGAACACGCTGCGGATGATGCAGCCACCGCGCCACATGAGGGCGATGCCGCCGTAGTTGAGGTTCCAGCCATACTCCTTGGCAGCGGCGCGCATCAGCGTGTACCCCTGTGCGTAGGAGACGACCTTGGCGGAGAAGAGGGCCTTGCGCAGATCCTCGAGGAAGGCGGCACGGTCACCCGTGAACTTGGCAGGCTTCGGGCCGGCAAGGACCTTGCTGGCAGCCACGCGCTCCTCCTTCTGGGCGGACAGGCAGCGGGCGAACACGGACTCGCCGATCAGGGTCAGGGGAACGCCCTGGTCCAGGGAGGCGATGGCCGTCCACTTGCCGGTGCCCTTCTGGCCGGCGGTGTCGAGGATATAATCGAGGACGTACTTGCCGTCCTCGTCCTTCTTGGCGAGGATGTCGCGGGTGATCTCCACGAGGTAGCTGTCGAGGTCGCCCTTGTTCCACTCGGCGAAGGTCTGGTGCATCTCCTCGTTGGTCATGCCGAGGATGTCCTTCATGATCTGGTAGCACTCGCAGATGAGCTGGATGTCACCGTACTCGATGCCGTTGTGGACCATCTTGACGAAGTGGCCGGCACCGTTCTCGCCCACCCAGTCGCAGCACGGGGAACCGTCTTCGACCTTGGCGCAGATGCTCTGGAAGATGGGCTTGACATACGGCCATGCAGCGGGAGATCCGCCGGGCATCATGGACGGGCCCTTCAGGGCACCCTCCTCGCCGCCGGACACGCCGGTACCGATGTACAGCAGGCCCTTGCTCTCGACATAAGCCGTGCGGCGGGCCGTGTCAGGGAAGTGGGAGTTGCCGCCGTCGATGATGATGTCGCCCGGATCGAGCAGCGGGATGAGTTTCTCGATGAAGTCGTCGACGGCCTGGCCGGCCTTGACCATCAGGAAGACCCTGCGCGGGGACTTCAGGGAGGCCACGAGCTCCTCGAGGGAGTGGGCGCCGTAGAAGTTCTTGCCGGCGCCGCGGCCGTTGATGAACTTGTCTACTTTCTCGACAGTACGGTTGAACACACTGACGTGGAAGCCTTTGCTTTCCATGTTGAGGACCAGGTTCTCACCCATCACGGCGAGACCGACGAGTCCGATATCAGAAACAGGTTGCATAAGATAATGTTTATTGGTTGATTGTTACTTTGAATCCGATTTTGGAGAGCGTGTCCGCCTGTGCGGCGGTACCGCCCTTAAGACAGAGGGTGAAAGCCGTGGGCTCACGCCGCACGGGATAATCTCCGCGGAGCTTTTCGAAAAGCTCCGGAGCGGCGCGGAGCGCATCCGTATCGCGCTGCACGTCGTAGGTGTAGAGGATGGCTTCCGCGAGGACCTGCGCGTCGGACTTGCCGGCGGCGTCCAGGCAGAAAGAGAGCGGCTGTGCCGGGGCGGGCACGCCGGAGGCGGTCCAGTCCGTGAGCGGCAGGCCGAGCACGCGGGCAACGGTACGCACGCTCATCGTCGTGCCGTTGGCCTTGCCGTCAGCGCTGTAGCCGGCGATGTGCGGGGTGGAATACTCCAGCAGGCCCATCAGCTCGCGGTCGATGTCCGGCTCCCCCTCCCAGACGTCCAGGACGGCGCCGCGCAGGCTCTTCGCCTGCAAGGCGGCCTTGAGGGCGGCGTTGTCCACGACAGGACCGCGGGAAGAGTTGAACAGGAACTGGTCCGGCCGGAGCCGGCCGATGCGGGCGGCGTCGAACAGGTGCCAGGTGGCATCCTCCCCTTCTTTGGTCAGGGGGACGTGGAGCGTGACGATGTCCGCGCGCTCCATGAGTTCGTCCAGCGACACGAAGCCCCGCTCCCCTTCTGCACGGGCGCGCGGCGGGTCGTTGAGCAGGACCTTCATCCCGAGCAGCGAGGCCACTTCGGCTACCTTGGAGCCGACATTGCCCACGCCCACCACGCCGAGCGTCATCGCGCCGAGGTCCAGCCCGTAGCGGCGCTGCAGGCTCACCAGCACGGAGGCGATATACTGCTTGACGGACCAGGAGTTGCACCCGGGGGCATTCTCCCAGCGGATGCCGTTCGCCTCGCACCAGGCGGTGTCGATGTGGTCGAAACCGATCGTGGCCGTGGCGATGACCTTGACGGCAGAGCCCGCCAGCAACGCCGCATCGCACTTGGTGCGGGTGCGCGTGATGATGGCGTCCGCGTCGCGGACCACATCGGGGGTCGTCTGCTTGCCGGGCAGATACACCACCTCCGCGAAGGGCTCGAGCGCTCCGCGGAGGAAGGGTATCTTGTCGTCACAAACGATCTTCATCTCAGTCCTTGAAACGGTCCGGATAGGCCCAGAGGCCGAGGGCCGGATTGCTGATGTAGTAAACCTCTTCGCCACCGACCGTGTTCCAGCCGTCCTTGAGGGACTCGAGCGGATAGCGGGCCACCATGTCGTTGTAATGGCAATACTCGAAGCCCACGCCCTCGATCTCCTCGCGGGTCATGCCGTCGCCGGGACAGTAGATGATCTTGAACCGACCCTCGGAGGAGCCGTGGATCAGGTGCGCGGAAGCGCCCAGGTTGGCCTGCAGGTCGGCATTGGCGTTGGTGCACTCCAGGGTGTGCGGCGTGCCCTTGTAGCCGTATTTGCGGATGAGTCCGTCGATGGTCTTGTCCTCGCCGAACTCCTTGAGGCCGGGGGCCAGGACGATCAGTTCGGCGTCGTCGGCCAGGGCCATGCGCGTACGGTAGACGCTCTTGTTGCCGAGCCAGGTACTCTTGAACTCCTCAGGATCGAGGTAGACGATGCACTTCCTGATCTCCTTCTCCACCATGATGAAGTTGGTGGCGAGGGACAGGTCGGCAGCCTTCTGGAAGCACTCGAAATCGTCGCCGATATACAGGCCGCGGGTCACCATCTCGCCGCTCGCCTCGTCCTTGGCCCGGACGGTTAGGACGTATACGATGGGCACATCCTTCAGGAAGTTGACCTTGGCGTATTCGAACACGTCGCGGACCGGGCTCTTGGCGCGGCCCATGATGCGCTCCATGCCGTAGCTGGCGCCGATGAAGTGGCTCTTGTTGATGAAGTCGGAGCCGCCCACACCCACGAAGATGTTCTTGGTGTAGTTGGCCATGCCGATCACCTCATGGGGCACTACCTGGCCGATCGAGAGGATCAGGTCGAAGGACGGGTCCAGCAGGAGTTTGTTGACCTGCGCGTTCATCTCATAGTCAAGCCTGCCCTCGGAGACCTCGCTGACATAGGAGCCGGGGACGGTCCCGACGGTCACGATGTCGTTGCGCCAGTCATGGACGCGGAACTTGTCCTTGGGCACGGACGGGAACATCACGGAGAGCTGCTCGTCGCTCATCGGAGAGTGGGTGCCGAGCGCCGGCATCACGTCCGTGAGGGCGTCGCCGAAATAGTCGTTGACCATCTCCGTGATCGGGCCCGCATAGGAATTGAAACGGGTGAAGTCCGGCGGAAGCGCGAGGACGCGCTTCCGGGGACCCATTGCATCGAAGACCTGCTTGAGGATGGCTCTGGTATCCTCAGCAGTGATAATATCGGTCTTGGAGCCTCTTTCGAAGTACAGCATGGGACTATCTCTTCACGCGTGCGTTACCAGCCCAGATGCTCCAAACCTGCTCCTCGTCGGCGGGCTGGCCGTAGTCGGTGAGCATGGTCGTGGCGAGGGCGCCCGTGGCCCAGCCGAACTGGATCCACTTCTCGGGCTCCCAGCCCTTCAGGATACCGTAGAGGAGACCGCCGACGAAGCCGTCGCCGCCGCCGATGCGGTCGAGGACGTGGATCTCACGCGGCTCGACGACATGCCAGTTGTCGCCCTCGAGCATGATGGCGCCCCAGTTGTGGCTGTTGGTGTTGTTGACCTGGCGGAGGGTGGTGGCGTAGACCTGGGCGTTGGGATACTGGGCCTTGACGCGGCCGATCATCTCCTTGAAGCCGTTGATCTTGGCTGCGATGTCCTTGCCGCCGGCCTCAGGACCCTCGATGTCGAGGCAGAGCTGGAAATCCTCCTCGTTGCCGATGAGGATGTCGGCGATCGAGCAGATCTCGGAGAAGATGTCGTGGAGCTCCTTCTCGCGGCCGATCCAGAAGGAAGCGCGGTAGTTGAGGTCGAAGGCGATGCGGGTGCCGTACTTCTTGGCGGCGCGGGCGATCTCGAGGCAGAACTTGCTGGTCTCGGGGCTCAGAGCGCCGATCAGGCCGGACAGGTGGACGATCTGGACGCCCTCCTCACCGAAGATGCGGTCCAGGTCGAAATCCTTGACATTAAGGGTACGGCCGACTTCGCCGGCGCGGTCGTTCCAGACGCGCGGTCCGCGGGAGCCGTAGCCGCTGTCAGCGATATTGATCTGGTGACGATAACCCCAGGGACCTCCCTGCGCCACTTCCGGTCCCTCGAAGTCCATGCCGCGGGCGCGGAGGTTGGACTTGATGAAGGAAGCGAAGGGGCTGCCCTTGACGAAGGTCGTGAGGACCTTGACCGGGAGTCCAAGGTAAGACGCCACGCTGGCGACGTTGGTTTCGGCGCTGGTGGCCTGGAGATGGAAGACGTCGCTGCTCTGGACAGGCTGGCCGTTTTCGGGAGTGATGCGGAGTCCCATCGAGGTGGGGACGAGAAGGCTGTATTTGCAGCCCTGTTTGAGTGTGATAGCCATATGGGTTAGTTGTATTAAAAATTCAATCTTACAAATATAGCAATTTTTCAGTTTCGCTGCAACTGGCTGCGCTGCGGGATGGAGCGCAGGTCATTCAGCGCATGATCGGCGCCGATATCCACGCCTTTCCAGGCCTTCAGCTGCGACCATTCAGCGGCAGGGGCGGCCCAGAAAGGGTCGCCGGCCGGGAGGCCGAGCGGCAGGAAAACCGCGCAGCAGAGGTATTCGCTGCCGGTGTTGATATAGGACTCGGACATATGCAGCTGGTGGCCGGAGAAACCGACCGTAAGCCATCCGTCCCGGTCGAAATTGCCGGGCGTGGCGAGCTGGCGCCGGATCACGGCGCTCAATGCGGAGCGGACCTGTGCGGGAGGAAGCCCCGGGGGAAGATTGCCGATCAACGCCGTATGGGCAAGGGCATGGAAGGAGCCGAAACGGTAGGTGATCGAGCGCCCGACGGCCGGATAAGTCCCCTCCGGGGAAATCAGCCGCTCCAACTGGGCGGCGAAGCGCGCCTCGCGCCGCAGTTGCTGCGGCAGGTGGGCCGCCTGCGCCACGTCGCGGCCCTGGAGCACGCGCAGCACGTCCGTGAGCATCGGCTGGATCACCAGGGAGTTGTAGTAGTCGAAATGGAACTCCTCTCCGTCTCCATACCAGGCATCGCCCTTGTACCAGTGGTCGAAGAGGAACCGGTCCACGCCGTACAGCAGCCGGTCCATGTCACAGCTGCCGGTGAACTCCAGCAGCGCCGCCTCTACGATGGAGGCGAAAAGCAGCCAGTTGCTCTCCCCCGGCTTGATCTCCCGGGAGGACTGCAGGGCGGCCACCAGGTCCGCCTGCGCCTTCGGGCCCAGCCGGCCCCAAAGCTGCGTGGGGGCGCGCAGGAGCCCCTGCGCCAGGAAGGCGGCGTCCACGAGGGCCTGCCCGCCGTGGCTCCCGTCCCAGACCAGCCGGTCCGGGCAGTCCGGATCCGCGGAATTGGCCAGGGCCTGGACCGTCAGGTCGAGCAACTCGGCGCGCAGACGTCCCTCCGGGGTGTCGTCCGGGCCGAGTTCGAGCCACGGCGCGATACCGCAGACCGTCCGGCCGAAAGCTTCCAGACGGGAGACCTCCTTGCGGTTGGGGTCATTGGAAAGCGACTCGAACGGCAGATTACGCTTGAGCGTACCGGCCGCGAGATTCGTTACCACGGGCCGCGCGATGCGGTCCAGGGTGGCGATCCACGCCTGGCGGTCGGCATTGTCCGACACGACCGTGCGGACATCCACTACGGGACGGCCCTCCAGCAGACGCTTGTAACGCAGCAGGGCCTCGATGTAATAATAGTCCGCATAGACCAGCGGGGTATCGAAGTTATGCGCCGGCATGTTGGACGTGGAGTGCTTCAGGATAAAGTTGGCATTCTCCCCCAGCTTGGCCCTGTAGGGAGCCTTGGATAGCGAGGTGAGCTGCTGCTCGGCCAGGGTCAGGAACTGCTGCGAGAGCAGGGGGTCCGCCACGAAGGTGGACAGTTCGATGAAGGCGGAAGCCATGATGCAGGCGGCGGAGGCGTCACGCGGCGTGTCCTTCGTCACGGGGGCATCCAGGTCCCAGTACGGGATCTTGTCCTTGGGCAGCGCCGGATGGTTCATCAGGAACTTGCCGATGTCCACGGCCTGTTCCAGGTAGCGCGGATCACGGGTCTGGCGGTACATCATCGTGAAGCCGTACAGGCCCCAGGCCTGGCCGCGGGCCCATGCGGAATCGTCGCTGTAGCCCTGCTCGGTCTCCTTCCGGACGATCTCGCCCGTCTGTCCGTCATAGTTGACGACGTGCCAGGAGCTGTAGTCCGGGCGGTAGTGGTTGCGGATCGTGGTGTTGGCATGCGTGCGCGCCATGTCCATGAATCTCGCGTCTCCGGTCAGGGCGGAGGTCACCGTCAGCAGCTCCAGGTTCATCATGTTGTCCACGATCACGATGAAGTCGCGGTTCTTCTGCGGCTGCGGATCCCAGGAGCGCGTGCAGCCGACCGCGGGGTTGAAACGCGTAGAGAGGGAATTGCCGGCGTTGACGATCACCTGCCGGTAGTCGTCGCGGCCAGTCAGGCGCCAGCCGTTGCCGTAGCTGCAGTAGATCATGAAACCGACGTCGTGGTTGGTCTTGTTGTACTGCTCGGGAGCCATGCGTTCCGTCATCCGCTCGGCAGCGGCCATAATATCCGGATCGGCGGTATACTCATAAAGGTACCAAAGCGTGCCAGGGAAGAAACCTGCCACCCAGTCGCGGGAGTTGCAGGTCCGGAGCTGCCCGTCCCTGGCCGTGTTGACCAGGCGCCCGTCCATATCCTTGACAGAGTCATACATCCGCATGGACTGCAGGACGGCGAAGTCCATCTCTTTCTGGATGAACTTCGCCATCTTCTGTTTCGGGGCGGCAGCCTGGAGCGCGAAGGCACAACAGAGGATGCCGAGCGCAGTCAAAGCTGTCTTTTTAATCATATCAAATCTTATCTTCTCGGTTGCTGCTGGGAACGGTCGTCGATCTTGATGTTCTCGTAGACGATGTCGCTGAGCTCGAACTCCTCGGGTTTCTCCACGACGTCATAGGGCTTGCGGGTGCAGATTACGTCGCAGTTGCGCATCAGGATGTGGGAGCCGTAGGACTTCGGGATGTCCTCGCGGCCCTTCAAGTCGAAGAACTGGGTCCACGGGTGGACATAGAAGAAATTGCCCACCGTGCCGGTGATGTTCTCCACGAGGATGTATTCGTAGTTCTGCGGAGTGTCCGGGCGCATCTTGAGCCAGAGCACGCGGGACGGGCCGGCGCCCTCGCAGTTGCGCAGGATGATGTTGCGGCCGCCCACGCATTCGCTGCCGAAGGTCACCATGGCGGAGCCGGGGCCGAACCAGCAGTTCTCCACGAGGATGTTGCTGTTGGTGGCGTTCGCGGGATCCTGGTCAGCCCAGGGGCCCTTGCCTCCCTTGATGGCGATCAGGTCGTCGCTGTTCTGGAAACGGCAGCCGGTGATGTGGAAATTGTTGCAGCCGTCCACGTCCACGCCGTCGGAAGACGGGGCGGGCACGGGCTTCTGCGGGGCGAAGATCACGATGTCCTTGACGCGGACGAAGTCGCATTTATAGAAGTGCGTGGTCCAGAAGCCCGGATTGCGCAGGGTCACGCCCTCAAGCAGTACGTTCTTGCTGTTGGCGGCATAGAACAGGCGCGGCCGGAGGGCCTCCAGGTTGGTGCACATCGGGTTGACACGGCGGCGGGTCCAGAAGTCGCGCCAGTAGCGCAGGCCGTTGCCGTCGACCACCCCCTCGCCCGTGACGGAGAAGCCGTCCACCTCGTAGGCGTTGATCAGCGCGGCGATGTAGTTCTGGATCACGCCCTCGATGTGCACGGGGACGATGGCATAGTCCGAGACGTCGTCACTGCCCTTCAGCACGGCGCCCTTCTCCAGATAGAGGTGGGTCTTGGACTTGAAGAACAGGGAACTGGTCAGGAAGGTGCCCTGCGGGACGACGACGGTACCGCCGCCCTTCTCCGCCGCCAGGTCGATGACCTTCTGTATGGCCTCTGTCTGCAGCAGGGTGCTGTCGCGCACCACGCCGTAGTCCGTAATCACGAAGCGCACGGCTTCCTGCCCGGTGGGCTTGGCGGGCTTGGAGGTGAACCATTTGTCCATTTTGGATCCGTCCGGCCAGACGTCGGCGGCAAAGACTGTCAGGCCCGCGAGCGCGAGTCCTGCGAGTGTGGTCAGGAGTCTTCTCATTATTCGATAATTGGTTAAAGTCAAACAACCAAAGATAAGCATTTTTTTGCTTTTTCGGGAAGAAGGCGCTACTTTTGTTCAACCAAAAGAAACACTGAACCTAATTATTCATCTAAAACATGCCTGAACAGAAGTACAGGGTCGAAAGCGACCTGCTCGGCGAACTCCAAGTCCCCGCCGAGGCCTACTATGGCGTGCAGACCCAGCGCGCCCTCAACAACTATCGGATTTCCACCACCCGGATGTGCGACTACCCCGAATACGTGATCGCCATCGCCTACGTCAAGATGGCCGCCGCCACGGCCAACGCCGAACTCGGCGTGCTGGATCCCAAGATCGCGGACGCCATCTGTGCGGCCTGCCGCGAGATTGTCGCCGGCAAGCTGCACGACCAGTTCCCCGTGGACATGATGCAGGGTGGCGCCGGCACCTCCGTCAACATGAACGCCAACGAGGTGATCGCCAACCGCGCCCTCGAGATCATGGGACACAAGAAGGGCGAATACCAGTACTGCTCCCCCAACGACCACGTCAACTGCGCCCAGTCCACCAACGACGCATACCCGACAGCCTTCCGCTACACCTTCGTGCGGATGAACAAGAAGCTGGTCAGCAACCTGGGCGCCCTGATCGCCGCCTTCCGCGCCAAGGGCGTCGAGTTCCAGCACTACATCAAGATGGGTCGCACCCAGCTCCAGGACGCCGTCCCGATGACCGCAGGACAGGAGTTCAACGCTTTTGCGACCAACCTCGAGGAGGAGATCGCCAACCTTGAGCGCAACGCCGTGCTGCTGCGCGAGATCAACATGGGCGGCACCGCCATCGGTACGGGCCTCAATGCCGTGCCGGGCTTCGCGGAGCTCTGCACCCGCCGCCTGTCCGAGCTTTGCGGGGATTCCCTCACCAAGGCAGAGGACCTTGTCGAAGCGACGCCTGACACCGGCGCATACGTAAGCTACTCCGCGGCCCTGAAACGCCTCGCCATCAAGCTTTCCAAGATCTGCAACGACCTCCGCCTGATGGCCTCCGGCCCGCGCTGCGGTCTCCATGAGATCAACCTCCCGCCGATGGCCCCCGGCTCCTCCATCATGCCCGGCAAGGTCAACCCCGTCATCCCCGAGCTCACCAACCAGGTCTGCTTCAAGGTGATCGGCAACGACACCACCGTGGCTTTCGCCGCCGAGGCCGGCCAGCTCCAGCTCAACGTGATGGAGCCCGTCATCTGCGAATCCGTGCTCGAGAGCGTGACCTGGCTGTGCAACGTCATCGAGACCCTGCGCACCAAGTGCATCGAGGGCATCACCGTGAATGCCGAGCACTGCTACGAGATGGTCAAGAACTCCATCGGCATCGTCACCGCCCTCAACCCCTACATCGGCTACAAGGCCAGCACCAAGGTTGCCAAGAAAGCCCTGGCCAGCGGCCGCAGCGTCTACGACATCGTCCTCGAAGAGGGCCTGATGACCCAGAAGAAACTCGACGAGGCGCTGGATCCCAAGGCCATGCTGGGCGCCCACGCCTTGTTCAAATAGCCGCCGGACATGCATCCTTTCCGTATCTTCCTCACCGTCTTCCTGCTCACCGCAGGCAGTTTCTGCGCACCGGCGCAGACCGTCGTCACCGCCCCCGAGGCGCCGTTTGGATTCGCTCCGCTGGAGATGCATGTCTTCCCGGCGAAAGATTTCCCCATCACGAAGTACGGTGCCAAGCCCGGTAACGTGGCGGCCACCACGCAGGCTTTCGCCAAGGCCATGGCGGCCTGCCGCAAGGCCGGCGGCGGACGCGTGGTCGTGCCCGCCGGACAGTGGCTCACGGGCCCCGTCCACTTCGAGAGCGGCTGCCAGCTCTGGCTGTCCGAAGGGGCCGAACTGGTCTTCGAGGACGACCCGAAGCTCTACCTGCCGGCCGTCCGGACCTCCTGGGAGGGTACGGAATGCATGAATTACTCCCCGCTGATCTATGCCTACGAATGTGAAAACGTCGGCATAGGCGGCCCGGGTCTCATCCATCCGAAAATGGACTTCTGGCAGACCTGGTTCGCGCGCCCCGAGGCGCACATCCAGGCCACCCGCCAGCTCTACGCGATGTGCTCCACGGGCATTCCCGTGGAGCACCGCCGGATGGAGGAGGGCGAGGCAAACATGCGCCCGCACCTCATCCAGTTCAACCGCTGCACCAACGTGCAGCTCAGCGACTTCCGCATCCAGGACAGCCCGTTCTGGACCATTCACCTCTATCTCTGTAAGGACGCATGGGTGCACGGCCTGCACGTCTACGCCCACGGCCACAACAACGACGGCATCGACCTGGAGATGACCCAGCACGCCCTCGTGGAGGACTGCGTCTTCGACCAGGGCGACGACGCCGTGGTGATCAAGTCCGGCCGCAACCAGGACGCCTGGCGGCTCGCCACCCCGACGGCTTTCGTGGTTGTGCGCAACTGCGAGGTCGTCCAGGGGCACTGCCTGATGGGGATCGGCAGCGAGATGGCCGGCGGCGTGCAGCACGTCTACATGCATGACTGCAAGTCCACCGACGCCGTGTACCGGATGCTCTACCTCAAGACCAACCATCGCCGCGGTGGCCTGCTGGAGGACATCTGGATGGAGAACGTCAGCGCTGACAAGGCCAACCGCGTCATCGAGATCGACACCGACGTCCTCTATCAGTGGCGCGACATCGTGCCGACCTTCGAGACCCGGATCACCAGGATCCGCAACATCGGCATCCGCGGCGCCACCTGCCGCCAGGCCGAGGCGGTCTATGAATTCAACGGCGACGAGCGCGACCCGATCGACGGCGTGACCATCGAGGACGTGCATGTGGGCCGCATCACCAAGTTCGTCAACAACGTCAAGAACACCCGCAACATCATCGTCCGCAACCTCACCTGGGACGAATTCTCCCCGGACGGCGAGGACATGAAGATCGGCGGGTTCGCCCCCGGAAGATAACCCCAAATCAATATGCAAGCGCTAGTCCTTCTCGTTTCCTACATCTTCTCCTATTTTGTCGGCCAGGCCGACGGACTGCACCTCGCGTACAGCCACGACGGCTACAACTGGACCCCCGTCGCAGAAAACCGCGCCCTGCTGGCCCCGCAGATCGGCGAGGACAAGCTGATGCGCGACCCCAGCATCTGCCAGGGGCCGGACGGCACCTTCCACATGGTCTGGACCTCCAGCTGGACGGACCGCATCATCGGCTACGCCTCTTCGCCCGACCTCATCCACTGGTCGGAACAGCAGGCCATCCCCGTGATGATGCACGAGCCCGAAGCCCACAACTGCTGGGCGCCGGAGCTCTTCTACGACGCCCCGTCCAAGACCTTCTGGATCCTTTGGGCCACGACCATCCCCGGCCGGCACGGCGAAGTAGCCACCTCCGAGTCCGAGAAGGGCCTCAACCACCGCATCTACTGCACCACTACCAAGGATTTCAAGACCTTCACGCCCACCCGGCTCTACTTCGACCCGGGTTTCAGCGCCATCGACGCGGCGGTCGTGCGCGACCCGAAGACCGCCGAACTGGTCATGGTCGTCAAGAACGAGAATTCCGCCCCTGCGGAGAAGAACCTCCGGGTCACGCGCAGCCGCAGCATGCGCCGCGGCTTCCCCACGCAGGTTTCCGCCCCGATCCACGGGGACTACTGGGCCGAGGGGCCCTCTCCCCTCTTCCTGGAGGACGGCTCGCTGATCGTTTACTTCGACCGCTACCGCGAGGGCCGCTACGGCGCTGTCCGCAGCACCGACCATGGCCAGACCTGGTCCGAAGTGCCCGCAGACCTGCTCAGCCTGCCGCAGGGCATCCGCCACGGCACGGCCTTCCGCGTGGATGACGCCGTGCTGGACCGTCTGCTGGACCACTACGCCGTCATCGCCCCGAAGCCGCTTTATACCGACCCCATCCACCACGCCCCCACCGACCCGGAGATCGTCCGCAACCGCGAGACCGGCGAGTGGTTCATGTTCTATACCAGCCGCCGGGCCGACCTGGTCGGCGGCCGCGGCGTGGAGTGGGTGCACGGCTGCCCTATTGGCATCGCCACCTCCAAAGACCTCGCACACTGGACCTACCTGCGGGACGCCGCCATCGGCTACCGGCCCGACGCGGAGCCTACCTACTGGGCGCCCGCGGTCGTGGACGACGGCAAGGAGTACCACATGTACCTGACCTACGTCCCCGGCATCTTCTCAGACTGGAACCATCCGCGCCACATCGTGCACCTGACCTCCGACGACCTCATCCACTGGAAGTTCCAGAAAGTCCTGGACCTGATCACCGAGAAGGTCATCGACGCCGGCGTGTCCCGGATGCCGGACGGCACCTGGCGGATGTGGTACAACGACGAGCCGAGTGGCAAGCGCATCGCCTATGCCGACAGCAAGGACCTTTATGAATGGGAGGACCACGGCCTGCTGCCGGGCATCCAGGCCTGCGAGGGCCCGAAGGTCTTCAAGTGGAAAGGCAGCTGGTGGATGATCTGCGACGAATGGAAAGGCTTCACGGTGCACCGCAGCGACGACGCCGTCCACTGGACACGGCAGGAGACGAACCTGCTCCAGGAACCCGGCAAGGGGCCCTACGACGACGTCAAGGGCAACCACTGCGACGTCGTGGTCCACGGGGACCGTGCCTACATCTATTACTTCTGCCACCTGAGTCCGCAGCCCGGCCTGCAGCGCGGGATGCCGCGCCGCGACGGCCTCTCCCCCAACACCACCTTCATCCAGGTGGCAGAACTCAAGTGCGAGGACGGCAGGACCCTGACCTGCGACCGCGATGCCCTGACCGTCATTCGATGACGGTCAGGGCTGTACGGCCAGATAATGTTTGCGTGACGAGGAAACTGTAGTTATTCAGCCAGCAGACGGACGTCGAGCAGGCCGGAAGGAACGAGGGGCGTGGCCGCATCGACCAGCGGGTATGAACTCCGGGTGTAGGCTCCGACGCCGTCGGGGTGCTCGATGGCGTCGCCGATCATCCGGTTGTACAGGGAGTTGGTCACTTCCAGACGGATCTCGTTGCGGCCGGGCTGCAGGTAGTCCGTGATGTCAAGGCGCCAGGGCGAGCACCATATGATGCCGGCATCATGGCCGTTCACGACCACGCGGGCCATCCAGTTCAGCCCATCCAGCTGGATATACTGGCGAGGAGATTCCGGATAGGGCCCGGAATGACTCCGGCCAAGGACCCGGCGGGAATGCGCCGAAGGACGCCAGCGGAACTGTTTGGCGTAGACTGCCGTGCCCGAATAGTAGCGGATGCGGGGATCATCACTCTCCGTCCAATCGGTCAACTGTTTGAACTTGATCGCCTTGTCCGGCCCGCCCTTCGCCGGGTCAAACTGCACCGTCCAGGGGCCCGTCAATCGGAACTCCGTCCTCCAATCGGGGCTATTCTGAGGATGGACCCCGGTTTTTCCCGCCGCTGTCCTCAAATCAGCCTGTATTTGAGGATCGCCGGACAGAACTTCGTCCGTGGCGACCAGGAAGACCGATTCGTCCGGTTCCAGCCGCAGCGGGGCGCGCAGGAGGCCGTCCTGCACCCCGGCAGGCAGTTCGGAGAGGGAGCCGGTCAGCGGATCGAGGCGATACAGGCGGCTCCGCCCGGTCCGGATGCCGACCTGCTGGTCGAATGCAGCGTCGCTGTGGTTATAGATAAAATATACGTCGGCATCAGTGAGCCGCCGGTGGCCGAAGCGGACGCAATCGTCCAGTTTAGCGGCACTGTGGAATGCCAGGTCCGGCGCGAAGGGTACGGGTACCGGGGTGAAGATGCTTTCGGACCTGCCGGCGTGATAGACAGGCAGTCCGGCTTGCTCCCATCCGGCAAACAATGTACGCATCCGGCCCCTCTCCGGGACGTTTCGCTGGACCACCAGCATCCGGTACTCCATCCCGGAGGGCAGCCGCAGGACCGGCGTCCCATCCGGGAGCCGGACCACTTCCGCTCCGCGCAATCCATCCGCGGCCGTGGTGTCGTAATTATACCCTTCCGGGATGACAGGGAGCAGGTGCGCCAGGGTCTTGACGGGCGGATCATCGCCCAGGTAGACCAGCAGGTCCACCACCGGCACCCCCTGCCGCAGCAGGGAGGCGCAACGCGCCTGGTAGTCCCAGAACGGCCGGCTATAGGGCCAGATGGTATTGTTGCGGTTCAGGCAATACTGACGGCCGTTCGCAACGTTGCCCGGCACGGCGTCCAGTTCCGGCTGGTAGGCCGAGGCGCAGACCACGAACTCGTTGATCAGCCGCGAGTAAGCGAAATCCGCAAGCGCCTTGAACCTGGCTGGGGAATCGCTGTATTTGGCGTCGGTAAAGGCCTCCGCGGAGGCAATCGGCTTGCCATAGAGGTGCGCAGCGGATGCGCAGTCCACGATGTCAAAGCTACCGTGCACGTCCCGCGCCCAGAACTCGCCCTGCGGCTTGTCCACAAGCCGTTTGGCGCCGATGTTGTCGGCACCGAGGCTCAACTGGTTGCCCGTAGCCTGGGCCGTGAAACGGACGCCGGCGGCACGGCACAACCGGTCCAGTTCTCCATAATAATTCTCCGCGACGGCCTCGGCGATGGTCCGCCGCAGGTTCGCGAGGAAGCGTTCGCTAGACGCCCCCGATTCCACGGTGTATCCCCGCATCGCAGGCAGCCAGGGCAGCAGGTCGAAGCCGTTGTGCTCGCGGAAGATCCGCGGGAAGTCCGGCGTCCAGTTCTGCGGGCCGGCTTCGTGGCTGTCCATCGTGACGCCGATGGGTTTGGCGCCGATCCGCGCGAGCGTGTCGATGATGCGGCCGGCGTAGGACTGGAAATGCATCCGGACCGCCTCGCGCGACATCTTGTCGCACTCCAGACCCATCAGGTTGGCCCGGCCGTGCTTGATAGCCCCGCGCGTGGATTCCGCAGCGAAGCGCATCACGACCCAGTCGCCCTCGGGGACCGTCCAGTCGAGCGTCCCGTCCGGGCGCAGTCTCGCCGTCAGGTCCACCACCTGCCGGGGGTCGATCTCTCCAGTGCCATAGGTAGGCGTATCGTAGGAGTCGTGGAAATCCGCATAATAGTTGGCCTTCTCCTGCCAGCGGTCCACCCGGGCGGAGGACGAGAGACTCACGCCGGAGAGCCCGTCGGCGGCATCACGGATGCGCCAGAAACGGCTGACGATCGTCCCGAAGCTCACGGTACGCTGAGCCAGGCCGGAGCCGCCTCCCGGACGGGGCAGGTCGCAGACTTTATCCCAGCGCTGTCCGTCGGGGGAGCACTCCAGCGTGCCGACCGTCCCATAGGGTTCGAAATTCATCCCGTAGAAGTCGGGGGCCGGACCGTCGGGGTAGTTCATCGCCCCGTTGCGCGACTTGCGCGCCTTGGGGGCCGTGTAGGTGATGCTGCGGGCCGTAAAGCCTTCCGGCAGGCTGCAGGACAGGGCGTCCAGCGAGAGTGTCTGCCAGTTGTACGGGGCCATAGGCCAGGCCAGCACGGCCACGTCCTGCCACCAGTCCTGCGTGGACGGGGCGGCCAGCCGGCCGTGGAAACGGCCTGGGCCGTGCGCCAGCGTATCCGAGGAGCAGAGGCGCTGCATCCCCATTTCCGGCGTGATCCAGGGACCGCCGGCCACGTATCCGTTGGACAGGTTGATCTCGAAAGTCAGTCCCACCCTTTTTGCTTCCAGGGCGGCGAACTTGAGCATCTCCCACCACTGCGGACTGAAAGCCTCAAACGCCCCTTCCGCAGGGCCGTGGACCTGGTCGTAGTAGACCACCCCTCCCACACCAGCCGCCTTGAAAGCCTCCAGGTCGGCGGTGATGCCCTCCCGGGTGGTAGGAGTCTCACCATGGAACCACCAGACCTTGGTGCGGGCGGCGTTGTCAGGATTCCGGAACGCCTGCAGGGCGGAGCGGATGCCGTCCGGGGCAGCCCTTTGTGCAGAGAGGGGTCCCATGCACAAAAGGAGCAGGAATACTACAACCGGATAACGTCTCATAAACAGGGATCAGCAACCAAAAGGGCCCCTGCCTTACCGCCGTACCTGGGTGGCGTTGTCGTCTTTCTCCAGGACCTGGATGCCGTAGGTGTCGCGGTAGGGGCTGAGCGGCCAGCGGAAGCTCTCCGGAGCGTCCGGGCGGGCGGGGCTGAAGCCCTCGAAGTTGATGATGTGCTGCGAGACCGGGAGGCCGCTGGCCTGCAGGGCCGTCACCACGCACTTGGCCAGTTCGAAGGCACCGTAGGTATTGAAGTGAGTGTTGTCCGCGACGTCGTTGGGCATGCCCTCGAAGGAGCCGGCCTTATAGTGCACGAAGGCCTTCTTGGAGTCTTCCGGGCCCATCGCCTCGTAGAAGACGCCGCTCATGGCATGCAGGTCCAGGAACGGGACGCCCTCGCGGCGGGCCACCCATTCCATGGCCTCCGGATAATCCTCATGGGACTCCACGATCCGGCCGTCCGCATCGAAATTGCGGCGGTGCGTCGGGGAGACCATCACGGGGATGCCGCCCTTCACGCGCACCTCGTCGATGAAGGTCTTGAGCTGCGTGGCGAAGAAATAGTAGCCGCCCTTGCCGGGGCCCTTGAGTTTCATGTCGTTGTGTCCGAACTCCACGAACACGTAGTCGCCCGGCTGCATCTGGGTAAGGATCTTGCGCAGGCGTCCGGCGCCGATGAAGGTATCGGCCCGCTCGCCGCTCTCAGCGTAATTTGCGATGGCAACGGAAGTGTCGAAGAACCAGGGGAACATCTGTCCCCAGCTGGCCCAGGGTTCGATGTCCTGGTCCACCACGGTGGAGTCGCCGCATAGGAAGATCGTCGTCACGCCGGCGGGCGCCGGCTCTATGCGGACGGAAGCGACCGCCGGGGCGTCGCCGCCGATCTCCAGGTTCAGGAAGTCATCCCAGTCGAGTTTGGCTTTCTCCCGGGGCTTGGTGATGACCTGCACGGGGTCCTTCCCTACCTCACGGATGGTCTTGTCGCGTTTGTTGACCAGGAACTGCACGGTCTTGAACTCGCCCTTGGCCGTGGCCAGGTCATTGACCGCAAGGCGCCGGGACTCGGACTTCACGAAGGTCCGTCCGGCACGCTTGCGGGAACCGACCTGGAGCGTGACCAGGTAGTTGCCGTCCGGCACGGGGACATTCAGTTCGAAGGGTTTCTGCTCCTTCGAAGTATCATAGGTATAGACGACTGGGAAATCCGTGGCGCCGGCACTCAGGCCCAGCAGGAGGGCCAGGAACAAAACTTTGGCTTTCTTCATAATGTGGTTGATTAGTTTCTACAAATTTAAAAATAATCCGTATCTTTACGAAACAAATCGCGCACACAACTATTAACCTTTTTATATCTTATGGCAAGAAGAGAAGCATTCAAAATGTTCCTGAAGCCGGGATTCGAAGACGAGTACCAGCGCAGGCATGCCGCCATCTGGCCCGAGCTCAAGAAGCTCCTGTCCGACAGCGGCGTCAAGAACTACTCCATCTGGTGGGACAAGGACACCAACATCCTGTTCGCCTATCAGGAAGTCGAGGGTGACGAGGGTTCCCAGGACCTCGGCGGCAACCCGATCGTCCAGAAATGGTGGGACTACATGGCCGACATCATGGAGGTCAATCCCGACAATTCCCCTGTCTCCATCCCCCTGGACGAGCGTTTCTACATGGAATAAACCCGGTACCATTCCGAAACGGAAGACCGCGCCGAACACGGCGCGGTCTTTTATTTCATTTTTAAAACAAATCAAACGGAATTTCAGAAATTCGAATCCAAATTCAAAGTAAATGTGTAAATTTGCACCCGAATACTAATAGTACTGGGTATTAATGCTTCAATAAATTTGGTTCCCGAAAGCGCGTCGGTTTCCCGACGCGCTTTCTTTTTTATTTCAACCACTTCGCCAGCGGAATGCGCTGGCGGGCGACCTCCCCTGCGAAGAGCTTCGCGTAAAGCTGCGCCCCTGCGGCACGCAGGTGCGTGTCGTCCGCCTTGTCCGCGGTGATCCTGGGATGGTCGCCGGCCTTGACGTGGAAGTAGAGTTCCTTCGAAGCGTCATCCCCCAGGTACATCACGATGGCGCTGGTCAGCACGTTCATGTCAATCAGGGGCACACCCATCTCCTTGGCGGCGTCCCGGGCCAGTTGGATGTATTCCTGGAAATGGTTGCGACGGTCCTCCAGGCGGCCGTCGAACCAGGTGCGCATCACGATGGAGGTCAGGATCATCGGATTCGCCCCCTTTTCGCGCGCCTCGCGGCACATCCGCTCGAGGTTGGCTTTGTACTGCTCCGGGGCCACGTAGCGCTGGCGGTTCGGAGAGGTGTCGTTGTGGCCGAACTGGATGGCCACCCAGTCACCGGGCTTCAGTTCGTCAACAATCTTCTGCCAGCGTTCCTCGGCGATGAAGGTGCCGGTACTGCGCCCGCCGATGGAACGGTTCTCGACAACGAGGCTGTCGGCATTGAAAAGCGGCTGGAGGTCCTGCGCCCAGCCATGCATGATGGTCTGTTCCGGATCATAGGTCTGCGCGGTCGAATCTCCGGCAACGAACAGGCGGTGCTGGGCGGATGCGGGCTGGACCAGCGCCAGGACACCTACAAAGAAAGATAAAAGATAATAGCGTTTCATGATCACGTTGATTGGTTTCCGGGAGATAAAGTTAAAAAAAACCTGAAAAAGTATTTGCAACATAATTCATAATAGATGAGATAGAAATATATATAAAATTCGTATTTTTGAAAATAGAAACGTATAACGGGTTGAATTGCAGTTGTTTCAATCTTCTTATATTTGCCCGCCAATTTTCACGACATTTTTGTTTAACCAATCTATCAAGCTTGATGAAATCTATCATTTCTGTCAGCCACCGGGCGCTCATGGCGCTCGTGGCTAGTGCGGCTTTGCTCCTCATGGGAGGCTCTGCGTTCGCTCAGGGCGTATCCCGGGGCAGGGTCCTCGACACCAACGGAGAGCCCGTCATCGGCGCAGCCGTGATGGTGCCCGGCACCACCACCGGCGTCACCGTCGACATCGACGGCAACTTCGAGCTCCGCGTCGCCCCCGGCACCATGCTGGAGGTTTCCTGCATCGGCTACGTCTCCCAGCGTGTGGCCGCCGCCGCCAACATGAGCATCGTCCTCGCCGAGGACAGCGAGATGCTCGAAGAGACCATCGTCATCGGCTACGGCTCCGTCAAGCGTTCCGACCTGACCTCCGCCGTCGCCAAGATGGACGACTCCTCCATCGAAGACCGCCCGATGGCCCGCGCCGAGCAGGCGCTCCAGGGCCAGCTCGCCGGTGTCGATGTCCGCATCACCAACGCCGAGCCTGGCGCAGACCCGCAGATCCGCGTCCGCGGTACCGCCTCCATCAGCGCCGGCAACAATCCCCTCTTCGTCATCGACGGTGTGCCCCAGGGCAACATGCAGGGCCTCAACCCGAATGACATCGCCTCCATCGAGGTCCTCAAGGACGCCGCTTCCGCCGCCATCTACGGTTCCCGCGGCTCCAACGGCGTCGTGATCGTCACAACCCGCCAGGGCCAGAAAGGCAAACCGCGCGTGAGCTTCACCGCCACCTACGGTATCGCCACCCTCGAGAAGAAGATCGACGTGCTCTCCGCCACCGAGTGGATGGAGTGGGCCATCAAGGAGATGGACGCCAACTACCTGGCCCAGTATCCGGCCGGCAGCATTTCCGACGACAACGCCACCCGTATGGCGAACCTCAAGCTCACGAGCATGTCCCGCACCGGCGCCAACGCCGTCAACTACGACGACCGCTGGTTCAGCTATGTCAGCGACGAGCTCAAGCGCACGCACACCTACACGCCTTCCAACGAGCAGATGAGCCTGCTGGACTGGCAGAAAGAGATGTACCGTCCCGCCGGTATCCAGAACTACAATGTCAGCATATCCGGCGCCAACGACGCCACTCGCTACATGTTCTCCCTCGGATACCTCGACCAGAACGGTCTGTTCCCCGCCTCCAACTTCAAGCGCATCAACCTGCGCACCAACGTGGAGAGCAAGCTCAACGACTGGGTCACCGTCGGTCTCAACCTAGCTCCGTCCTTCGTGATCAACACCGGTTCCGGCCGCGGCAACGGCAAGGACTCCCAGGCACACCGTTACCTCTCCTCCGCACCGGTCTCCGAGCCGGGTGTAGGCTACCAGGTCGCCGTCTACCCCAACCTTAGGTATGACTGGGCCGGCACCTCCGCCTACCCACGCGACTACAACCAGGACATCGCCCCGAAGACCAATACCTTCCGCATCCAGGCCAGCACCTTCCTGCGCATCACGCCCATGAAGGACCTCCAGATCGAGGCCACCGCGTCCGCGAACTACAGTAGCAGCTCCACGCACACCTTTAACAACGCCACGATCTACAACGGCAACTGGCTCACCCGCGCTGAAGGCGAGGCCTCCACGGTCAGCCACAGCACCTCCTACAGCATCGGCACCCTGCTGCAGGTCGTCGCCAACTACAACAAGACCTTCGGTCAGCACAACATCGCCGCCATGCTCGGTGCCTCCACCGAGATCTCCGGCATCGGCTTCAGCACGACCAACAACTTCAAGAACCTGGCGAACGACGTGATCCGCGGCACCTTCTCCGCCTCCAACACGACGGTCACGCCGACGGTCAGCAGCTCCGCCATCAACGAGAGCACCCAGTCCCACCTGGCCTCCTTCTTCGGACGTCTGCAGTACAACTACGCCAGCCGCTACATGGTCAGCGCCTCGCTGCGCCGCGACGGTTATTCCCGCTTCGGCGCCAACAACAAGTGGGGTTGGTTCCCGTCCGCTTCCGCGGGCTGGATGATCTCCAACGAGCCGTTCTTCAAAGAAGCCGGCCTCGACTGGTGGAACACCTTCAAGTTCCGTGTCAGCTACGGCCAGACCGGTAACCACGGCGTCTCCCAGAGCGCTGCCTACTCCACCCTGAGCCAGAACAACTACGCCGACGATCTCGCCTACCGCATCGGTTCCGTGGGCAACCTCAGCCTCGGCTGGGAGAAGACCCACTCCACCGACGTCGCCGTCGACCTCGGTTTCCTGCGCAACCGCATCCAGGCCTCCATCGACTGGTACACTAAGACCACGACCGACCTGCTCTACAGCATCCCGGTCCCGGCCACGTCCGGCATGACCTCCACCACCGGCAACCTCGGTTCCGTCTACAACTCCGGTGTCGAGCTCGAGCTCAACACCCAGAACATCTCCAAGCGCGACCTCACCTGGAGCACCTCCTTCAACGTTTCCTACAACTACAATGAGGTCCGCCAGCTCGGTTCCGAGAACACCACGGTCTACCAGAGCTCCAACGGTGCCTACAACGTCCTCGAGGTCGGCAAACCGATGTACTACTTCTACGGTCTGAAGTGCCTCGGTGTCTGGAAGAACCAGGCCGAGATCGACGCCTCCACCGCCGCCCACAACGGCGTTGTACCTAAGTACAACAACAAGCCTGTCGTCCCGGGCGACCTCAAGCATGAGGATATCGACGGCGACAACAACATCACCCCGACCACCAGCGGCGACATGCAGTACCTCGGCAAGCCGGCAGCCAGTTTCGTCTTCGGTATGACCAACCGCTTCACGTGGAAGAACTTCGACGCCTCCGTGCTCTTCACCGCCCAGACCGGCGGCTACATCTACGGCACCATCGGCCGCGCCATCGACCGCGCCGGTGTCGGCACCCAGTCCAACATCATGGGCTACTGGCGTGACCAGTGGTGGAGCGAGAACGAGCCCGGCAACGGCATGGTGCCGTTCCACCGCAGCGCCGTCAAGCCTGACGCCGACTCCCGTTTCCTCTACAAGTCCGACTACTTCCGTGTGAAGAACCTCACCCTGGGCTACAAGATCCCGTTCAAGAACTTCATCCAGTCCGCCCGTATCTACGTGTCCCTGGAGAACCTCCTGATCCTGGACAACTACTACCACGGTTACTCCCCGGAGACCTCCAACTCCGGTACCGGTATGGACTACGGCGCCTACCCGTCCGCCCGCACCTACACCTTCGGTCTCAACATCAACTTCTAATCTGACAGTACCATGTTGAAAAATATCAAATATGTCCTGCTGACCCTCGGCGTCGCCGCCGCTGTCTCTTCCTGCAAGGGTTACCTCGTCACCCCGCCGGTCGGCTCTCTCTCCCCGGACGGATTCTACAGTTCCGTCGCCCATGTTGAGCAAGGCGTGCTCGGCGTCTATTCGCTGCTGCGCGACGTAGAACTCAACAACTACCTCCTCCTCTCCGAGGAGCGTTCCGACAACATGTATGTCGATCCCCAGGCCAACGGTATCCGTTCCTGCTCCGAAGTTTCCAACTTCCGTTATGACAACGCCATGGGCGACCTCAACTCCCTGTGGGCCAGCTGGTATTCGCTGATCAACAACGCCAACTCCGTGCTGGAGAACTCCGTCGAGACCCCGTTCACGGACGAGTCGCTCCGCAACCAGTTCAACGGCGAACTCTACTTCCTGCGCGGATATGCCCATTTCGAGCTCGCCCGCATCTTCGGCAACGTCCCCAAGGTGGATCACGTCCTCTCCGTCGCCGAGTCCCAGGAGCTGGGTCAGAGCACACCCCGCGAGGTGATCGACTTCGCCATCGAGGACCTCAAGAAAGCCGAGGAACTCCTTCCTTATGAAAATGGCATCAAGGACAGCAAGGGTGCCGCCGCCGGCGGCCAGGGCCGCGCCGACAAGGTTGTCGCCCAGGCCATGCTCGCACGCGCCTACATGACCCTCAAGGGCTACCCCTTCAACGACGCCTCCGCCAAGGCGGACGCCAAGTCCTACCTCGAGAAGGTGCTTAACTACTCCTCCTCCAACGGCAACAAGTACTGGGCTCCGACCATCCAGGAGTGGAAGAAGCAGTGGCTGACCGACCCGTCCATCGCCAACAAGTACCAGATCTTCTCCATCCAGCACACGCTCAACAGCGGCAACGGCCTGACCGGCAGTGAGTCCGGTGCTTCCCTCACCCAGGAGTACCTCCCGAAGGGTGGCGGCGGCGGTCCGATGACCCCGGCCTACATCGACTGCCTGCTTCGCCACGAGTATGTCAAGAACGAGGACCCGCGCGGTCTCGGAGACTATTTCATGGACGGCTACAAGGCCTATGGTGCCACCACCTCGGACTACTCCAACCGCGAGGTCAGCGTCAAACTGGAGGACGGCACCACCGTCACCTCCTATGCCTATTCCATCAACACCAAGTTCCTGCCCTTCCTGCAGAAGCACGAGGCCGTCGGGATGAGTTTCGACTACGACGCCCTCGGCGGCTGGCCGGTCAACTTCCCGGTCCTCCGCCTCGAGGACATGATGCTCCTCTATGCCGAGATCCTCGCCGAGGACGGTGACGCCGCCGGCGCCCTCGCCCAGGTCAACAAGATCCGCCAGCGCGCCGGCATCCCCGACGCGACCGGTGACGCCATGAAGGCCGTCAAGAACGAGCGCCGTCTCGAGTTCTTCCTCGAAGGGATCCGCTGGTTCGATGAGATCCGTTACAACGAGTGGGAAGCTCTCACGCGTGCACACTACGCCCGTTATATTGATGTGGACGGCGGTGCCGGCGTGGCGGTCGAAAACATCAAGACCGGCCGCTACCTCAGCCCGATCCCGCAGAACCAGCTCAACGCCGTCCCGGGTCTGTACCAGCAGAATCCGGACTGGTAGCAGATTCCGGATCAAGTCCGGAATGACGGAAATATCATTCCGGACTTGACCTTCCGTCATTCCGGGCTTGACCTGCAGCCATTCCGGGCTTGACCTGCAGTCATTCCGGGCTTGACCTGCAGTCATTCCGGGCTTGACCTGCAGTCATTCCGGGCTTGACCCGGAATCTCATCATGGAGCGCCAACTAAGGCGCTCCATTTTTTATATTAACTGCATCAATCTACACAACATATGAATCATTATTGACCATAAGTTATATTTATATCGCAACAATTCCAACGGAATCCGAAATACCTGATTGAACGATATGTATACCATATTAGACTAAAATTTATCTGAAATATTGCAGTCGTTATTATAATTATTCATTATCTTTGTGACAATACTAAAACCTGAGCCAACCAAATAGACTTACACTCTTTTATTATTTATTAAGTTTAACCAAAATTCAAAAGCTTGATGAAATCTATTTTCTCAGGAAGTCGCAAAGCGCTGATGGCGCTTACGACCTGCATGGCTTTGCTCCTGATGGGAGGTGCGGCATTCGCCCAGTCTGTCATTAAGGGCAAAGTTTTGGATTCTACCGGAGAAGCGGTCATCGGAGCTTCCGTCGTCGTGCCCGGCACCACCAACGGTGTCATCACCGACCTCGACGGTAACTTCGAACTCCGCATTGTCCCCGGAACTGTCGTGGAAGTCTCCTGCATCGGCTACGTGACCCAGAAAGTCTCTGCCGCCAACAACATGGCAGTCACTCTCCAGGATGACCGCCTGATGCTTGAGGAGGCCGTCGCCGTCGGTTACGGTACGATGCGTAAGAGCGACGTCACCGGCGCCATGGTCTCCATCAAGAGCGAAGAGCTTCTCCAGAATCCGGCTCTCAACGCCGTCGAGGCCCTGCAGGGCAAAGCCGCCGGCGTCGTCGTCAGCAACAACGGCCGCCCGGGTTCCGCCGGCTCCATCAACGTCCGCGGACAAAACAGCCTCGCCTCCGGCAGCCCGCTCATCGTCATCGACGGTGTTGTCGCCCAGTCCGTCGGCCTCGATATGATCAACCCCCAGGACATCGAGTCCATCGACATCCTCAAGGACGCTTCCGCCACCGCCATCTACGGTGCCCGTGGTACCGACGGTGTCATCCTCGTCACCACCAACCGTGGTAAGAATGGCAAGCTCACCCTCAACTACTCCGGCACCGTCACCGCCGAGAAGATCTTCGAGAAGGTCCCCTTCATGACCGCCGAAGAGACCCTCGTCTGGCGCCGCTGGGCCCGTTACTATGCCGGACTCACCGACATCCCCGGCAACCAGCCCAACATCGATGTAGACCGCCAGGGCATCGTCATCAAGGGCTTCTCCGAGACCGCCTGGGAGAACATCCTTAAAGGCTGGGGCCTGACCCTTGACCAGTACAACGCCGGACAGCGTTCCACCACCTGGGATCCTTCCAAGATGGTGTCTACCGACTGGCACCAGTTCACTGACCGCATTGGTATCACCCACGAGCACACCCTCAGCGCCTCCGGCGGTACCGACCGCATGAAGGCCTACGTTTCCCTCGGCTATATGAACAACAAGGGCACGACCATCGGACAGGAATACAACCGTTATACTTTCCGTACCAGCGTGGACATCACCCCGCTCGAGTGGTTCACCATGGGCGGCGCCATCAACGCCCGCTTCGGCGACCAGGAATACGGTGTCGACGGTTCCGGCGGTGCTTCCAACTCCGTCCCGGGGTCCCTCCGTGCCAAAGCTGAGGCCCTCTTCGCTTACGCTGTCCCTTATGACAGCGACGGCAACATCGTCCTCCTCCCGGACGGCAACAACCTCAACGCCACCGTCGTCGGCGAGTACGGCAAGACCGAGCTCTCCAACCTCTCCTACGACTTCACCGGCTCCTTCTACACCAACTTTGACTTCGGTAAGATGTGGAAGCCCCTCGAAGGCCTTTCCTTCCGCACCACCTTCGGCCCGCAGCTCCGTTTCCGCCAGTCCTATAAGTACATGTCCGGCGACAGTGCTGTCCGTGCCGCCCAGGCCGGCGAAGTCGACCTCGTTACCTCCAGCGCCAGCAAGAACTTCTCCTGGACCCTGGACAACATCCTCTCCTACAACCGCAAGTTCGGCGACCACTCTTTCAACGTAACCCTCCTCCAGGAAGCCTGGTATCGGATGAGCACCTCGCTCTACTCGATGACCGGCAAGCAGGTCGCCCTCGCAGAAGTCGGCCTCGGCATGACCCAGAAGTGGTGGGGTCTCGGCAACGGCACCTACACCCGTGATGGCGAGCCGTCCTTCAACTCTTTGACCGAGTCCAAGATGGCCTCCTACATGGCCCGTGTCAACTACTCCTTCAAGGATCGCTATATGATCACGGCCTCCTACCGTTACGACGGTGCCTCCCAGCTCGGTGCAGGCCACAAGTGGGCCGGATTCCCCTCCGTCGCCCTCGCCTGGCGTATCGACCAGGAACCCTGGATGCACGTCAGCTGGGTCGACCAGCTCAAACTCCGCGTAGGTTGGGGCCGTACCGGCAACTACAGCATCTCTGAGTATTCCTCCAAGGACACCCTGGAAGGCAAGACAACCACCTTCGGTGAGAAAGCCTACCCGGTCTACTATACCCCGAGCAGACTGGCCAACCAGGCCATCGGCTGGGAGACCACCGATGCCTTCAACGTCGGTGTCGACTTCTCCGTCCTGAAGGGCCGCATCAGCGGCGTGTTCGACGTCTACAAGAACATTACCCACGGTATGATCTTCACGAACGTTACCCTGACACCGGTCTCCGGCAATAACGTCACCAGTGCGAACCTCGGACAGATTAACAACCAGGGTTTCGACCTCACGCTCAACACCGTCAACATCAACAAGCGCAACTTCTCCTGGAGGTCCACCGTCAACCTCGGTTTCAACCGCAACAAGATCATCGAACTCCAGAACGGCAAGGAGGACATGCTTTCCCAGAACCTGTTCATCGGCTATCCGACCTCCGTCACCTATGGTTATCGCACCCAGGGTCTCTGGCAGGACACCCCCGAAGACCTCGCCGAAATGGCCAAGTTCAAGGAGAAAGGAAACCAGACCTACCATCCCGGTATGACCAAGGTCGTGGACCTGGACGGTCCCGAAGGCAAGCCCGACTACAAGATCGACAACACCTATGACCGTGAGATCCTCGGTCACAACACTCCGCTCTACACGCTCGGCTTCAACAACACCCTCCGCTGGAAGAACCTCACCCTGGACATCTTCATGTACGGCCGTTTCGACTATTTCACCCGCACCGGCAATTCCGCCAACACGGCCTGGACTACCCGTATGTACGACTACTACACTGACGATAACAAGGGAGCCAAATACGGACGTCCGTCCTTCGGTATCGAATCTTCCGAGGACCAGTTCGCCGGCTACCAGATCCAGATCCCGCACGCCGGTTGGCTCAAGGTACGCCAGATTTCCCTCGGCTACTTCCTCCCGCAGAACTTCGTCAGGAAGATGGGCCTGAGTTCCGTCCGCGTATCCGCCCAACTCAAGAACCCGTTCTCCGTCTATGACGCCGTATTCTGGACAGACTCTGACGCCGGCAGCGCCTCCGTCAACCGCGGTCTTGTCTTCGGTCTCAACATCGGCTTCTAATCCTGTTAAGAAGATTGCTTTATGAAAAATATCATCAGAATTCTGACCATCGCCGCTGCAGCCGGAGCCCTGACGCTCTCCGTCTCTTCCTGCGGTGACAAGTTCCTCGAGGAGGTGCAGCGTACTTCCATTGACACTGCTTACCTTGAGACGCCCGAAGGCCTCTACTCGATGTCCGAGAGCCTCTATCTCCAGTTCCGTCAGATGTACTACGCCGAGGGCTACTGGATGTTCACCAACGCCGGCACCGACGAATTCATGATCGGCGGTGACGGTGCAGGCGAGGCATACAACACCTACGATGCCCGTTATGCGGCTTCCGTGTCCGGTTCCGCCAACACGGCATCTTCCGCTTACCTGTGGAACATGCTCTATATCTGGCTCAACCGCGCCAACAAAGTCCTGGACCGCGCAGAGTATCTCGAAGGATCCCCGCTTCGCGACGAGATCCTCGGCACGGCTTATTTTGTCCGCGGTTTCGACTTCCTGTTCCTGGTCAACCAGCATGGTGACATCCCTCTCGTCCTCCATGCCTCCACCGAGCCGGAGCGCGAATATGGCCGTGATCCCCGGGAAGAGGTCTACAAGCAGTTGATCAGCGATCTCGAGAATGCCTATCAGATGCTGCCGAACAGCGCCAGCAAACCGGGCAAGCTGACCAAGGCCGCTGCCGCCCACTACCTTTCCTGCGCCCATCTCTGGAGAGCCTCTGAGTGCAATGACGACTGGAACTCCTCCTACAAGAACCAGGATCTTCAGGATGTCATCAGATGGGCGGACATCGTGCTTGCCGCCCACCCGCTCGTGGCCAACTACGAAGACCTGTTCCAGAATTTCTGGCTGCACGACACATCCATCACCGAGACGAACTCCGAGATCGTGCTGAGAGCATCCTATACCGTCGACAGCACGGAGCGTGGCAACACCTATCCCGGCAACATGTCCCTCTGCTGGTTCGTCAACCCTTACCAGACGGCTTTCGCACCGTTCCTCATCCGTGATGTCGCCGGCGGACGTTCCTACCAGCGTATGAAGAATACGCCGAAGTACACCTATTATCTGTATGACCTGGAGAACGATTCCCGCTTCTGGAAGTCCTTCAAGACCACCTGGGCCGTGAACCAGATCAAGACGGACCACAAGAAACCTTTCGACTACGTACTTAAGGACGGCAGTCAGGTCTATATGGATGAGTATTTCGGACCGGACAAATCCGAGGCGACCTTCAGTAAGTATCTGGGCGGCATGTACATCATCAACCGCGA
>JAEEGK010005142.1_pt1 | contig 31674 bp, 30 predicted proteins | sample 8958771 | NCBI WGS metagenome assembly JAEEGK01 (sample SAMN16246547, study PRJNA631951) | gut metagenome | biome: gut microbiome; feature: rumen; material: SC-attached | host: Bos | place: Iran: Karaj | collected 2018-10
TACTAGACTAAAGTATAATAATGCAATGATGCAAAAACACTAAAAATTCACACTTAGGATTATGCAGAAAAACGTTAAAAATACGCGAAAAATTGCCGATGCGTTATAAAACTATAAATTTTTAAAAAATATATTGACATATAACGCTAAAGGTGATATCTTTAAAGTGTTTGTGTGAAAAGTAGTAGTTTTTGCAAAGGTTTTATGAGGTGTAAAATGGAACTTACAACACTTAACAAAGAGTACAAATTATTAAGAGAAGAATATGCAGACAAATTTATAAAATTATCAATGATAGATCCAAAGGTTAACATCGTTGAGGAATATTGGATTACATCAGACCACACACTTGGCAACTCAATCGCTTATTTTGATTTATATGAGATGGGCATTGAATATGCTTTGGATAGAGTAGATTATAGAATGACACTCAATGAGGATGGCCAGAAGCCTTTCATTATCTTAGTTAACGGCAAGGCTATCAATACATATGGCCAGCTTGAAGCTTTCCTTAATGGAGAGTTCCACATCAAGCCAGTTAATGTTGTAGAGAGCAACGTAAAGAGATTATATTCATAATCTGAGTTTAAAATTTGGTTTTTGATAGGAGACATCCTTAGTAATAGCTTAAAGAGTTAATCTTTAGGTGTTGCTAAGGGTGTTTTTTGGTTTGTGCTTTCTAGCGTTGCTTAACTTTCTCGACAAGAGAAATAATAAGCATAAATAAAAAAGCCCCTCCTGTCTGGTCCACAGGTGAGGCTACGCTCAGTATGAGCATTTAAGTCATTCTGTACGGGAGAGGTGCAGCCATTAAAGTGTGCTTCGCACGGGCTGCATCCGAAGGTCCCGTCTCGATTTTTCTAATGAGCGCGAGACGGGTTTAAGGAAACATAAATCGGGAAGACGCAGCATTATATGTGCTTCGCACGGCTGCGTCGTGGCATCACGGAATTTCTCCGTATCCGTCGAATTCCATGATGCTCTTCGTCCCGTCTCGATCTAAAGAACTCGACAATAAAAAATAAGAGACATCCTATCGGACATCTCCTATTTTTTATTATCGAGCGCGAGACGGGACTCGAACCCGCGACCCCCACCTTGGCAAGGTGGTGCTCCACCAACTGAGCCACTCGCGCTTAGTGCCAGAGTTTCAACTTGTTGAAACGATGGTGCCAATCTCAGCCAACTTGAAACTAGCAAACGGTGCCAATCTCAGCCAATTAAATGTCGGCTTGCTGACGACAATCGTTATTCTATATTAATGCGGTGAATGTGTCAAGGAGTTTTTTGCCTAATCTAGAAATTTATCAATTGTTTGAAAAACTAAAGAATGATAAACTCAATAGTGAAATTCTTTGTAGGGGAAATGCTATGGAGCGAATTGGCCTTGAGGAAAAATATATAGAGGTTGTTGATGACGAGGGCAAGGCCAGCTATGGTGGCAGTCAAAACTGGTTTGAAGGAATCCAGTCCTGCAACATCAGTGGTCAGGGATGTGGATTGATTGCTGCAGTTGATACTGCTTTATATATTGCAAATCGACGTACAATTTCCAAAAGAGAATATCTAAATATAGTTAGGGACTATGTTTCAAAGAGATTTTTCATCAGATTATTTCTACATGAATTTTTGTTTGGCAACTCCAAGGAAGGTGGATATGCAATTGGAATTCTTCCTATACAAATGATTAGATATTTGCGCAGAAATCTTAGGGGAAATGGTTGTGAGTATTCCTTAAAATGGAATGGGCGAAATGGCCATGTTAATATGTATGAGAAAATGAGGGACATGCTTTCACAAAATATTCCAGTGATTTGGGGGCTATATTCAAAAGGTAACAGTCTTAAGCTTTACAAGTATAATAAGGAAAGACAACTATTTGTAGATAATTATTTGACTCTTGATGATGGACGACTTGGACATAACACAACCAATAGCCACTATGTGACGGCTACAGGAATTGTGGAACAAGCGGATGCGGACAGATACCGTCGGATGATAGAGATATCAAGCTGGGGACAGCGATTTTATATAGATTACGATGAGTATTTGAATTACGTGGGACAATCGCAAATAAATAATTATTGTTCTAATATTTTACTTTTCGGTCAAAAGTAATATAATGCAGAAAGCATGTTAGGGTAAAGGGTATTAAACATGAATAAGAGAAAGCTAATAATTATCGTTGCACTAGTTTTAGTGCTAGGCGGCTTAATTACTGCAGGCGGGGTTTATTATCATTCCCAGTCTGATTTAGTGTACCGCGATGTTTACATAGAGGCTGGCAGTGGAGAGATTACTGTTGGGGATTTATTAAAACATGAGGCGGAAGGGGCTAAGTTATCTAAGGATTCCGATTTTGACATAAATGTTCCAGGAGACTACAATCTAGTAGTTCAATGGAAGATGCCAATTTTTGGAAAAAGAGATTATAAAACGGTTTTGCATGTGCAGGATACTATTGCCCCTAAAGTTACGCTAGCTACAGATTCAGTAGAAATGTACACTACTGCAGAGGCCCCAGCAGCAGCTGATTTAGTGGAATCGGTTATCGATGTAACAAATTGCACTATCGATTTTGATAAGAAATATGATTTTACAAAAGAGGGTTCTTTTGATGCAAACATAGTAGTGGAAGATACATCTGGAAACAAAACAGAGGTATCCCTACCATGTAAGGTTGTAGAAGACACAACTCCACCAGAAATCACTGGCGTTGAACCCCTTGAAATAGCACAGGGCGACTCGGTTTCTTATAGAAAAAATGTTAAGGTTACCGATGATAAGGATGAAAATCCTAAGCTTGAAGTAGACAGCTCAGAAGTTAATGTTGATAAAAGAGGTGTATACAAGGTAAAATATATAGCGGTGGATGGAGCAGGTAACAAGACTGAAAAGGAAACAACAGTCAAAATTGTATCTGCTAGAATTGCCGAGGCAACTGAAGAAAAGGTCAACGAGTTGGCCGACCAGGTTCTGGCCCAGATAATTGTTTCAGGAATGGATCAAAAGACACAGGCTAAGGCCGTGTTTGACTGGGTTGTCAACAACATCTCTTATTCTGAGACTGCAGGAATAGATGATTTATATTCTGCAGCTTACAAAGGAATGTATTACCATGTTGGGGATTGTACGGTTAAGCAGAAGACAGCGGAAGTTCTTCTTAATCGTTTGGGCATTAAAAATATGGAAATCGAAAAGATAAGAGATACCAGAGGTCATTACTGGTTGTTGATTGATATTGGCGAAGGCTGGTATCACTACGATCCAAATCTTCAGTTGGATGGTACGCTGATTTTCTATTGGCATGACGCGGATCTTTGGGCGTATTCAAATGCACACAAGAATACCCACAATTATGATCCGAGCAAATACCCTGTAATTCAATAATATAGGAGGATTAATGAAAATGAAAAACAAATTACTTGCATTCGCACTTATTGCTGCTATGGCACTTTCTATGGTAGCTTGTGGCGATTCAGAGGGAACAAAGGTTATCGAGACAGAAGGTCAGGGAAGCGAAACATCAGGTGCAGCTCAGGCTGGTGATGGTTTTGTCTTTGATTATAATGGTACCAAGATTGCAGTTGATACTGATGCAGCACCTATAGTTGATAAGCTTGGCGAGCCACAGAAGTATTTTGAGGCACCTAGCTGTGCAGCAGATGGTATCGGTAAGTTGTACACATACAGCGATTTTGAAGTTCAGACATATCCAGATGGCGACAAGGATTTAATTCTTTCAGTAACACTTAGAACTGACAACGTAGCTACAGAAGAGGGAATTAGCCTTGCAAATTCAAAGGATGACGTTATTGCTGCTTATGGCGAGTCAGCAAATGCAACAGATTCATCTTTGACATACACAAAGAATGGCACAGACTTGAACTTTATCTTTGAAGGTGACAGCATGATTTCAATCGAGTACATCGTGTCTGGCAAATAATTACATATAAATTTTCAGAAAATCAAAGGGATTTCTTTAAGCTTTGCAACTTTAAGAAATCCCTTGACTTATGGGCAAAGTTCCTATAGAATAACCATTGTCGTTGAGACAAGCACCGTTTTTCTGGAGAAAAGCTAGGAAAAAGCGGCACCATGCAATTTTTTTCCGTCACGAAGTTCGGAAAAAAATCACTAAGCGCGAGTGGCTCAGTTGGTGGAGCACCACCTTGCCAAGGTGGGGGTCGCGGGTTCGAGTCCCGTCTCGCGCTCGATAATTAAAATAGGCAGTATCGCAATCGCGGTACTGCCTATTTTAGTTATCGGGCATGTAAATCGAGACGGGACGACCTATCCTGATTTTCCGAGCATGCGAAGGAAAATCGGGATGTTACCTTGATCCCGTCTCGCGCTCGAGTCACAAAATCGAGACGGGACCTTCGGGTGCAGCCCGTGCGAAGCACACTTTAATGGCTGCACCTCTCCCGGACAGAAAGAGAAATCGTGATGTTACCTTAGACCCGTCTCGCGCCCATTAGAAAAATCGAGACGGGACCTTCGGATACAGCCGTGCAAAGCACCTCTCTCGTAAATAATGCTTGAATGTCAGAGTTAACGCAACCTATATATATAAAACTTACGATTTTGACCTGAAAATGAATTTTTCAGGTCTTTTTTATGCCTGTAATACCAGTAAATACGCAAAAACTTCAAAAAAGATGGCACAACAAAAAAGCGACTTGCGATAGTGTTGTCATTCTTAACGCAACCCACAGCGATTACGATTATGAAGTTTTATGCCTGAGTACAGCTCAAAAATGGAATTTAAATTAATGAATTTCTGATATTTTTTACTTTAACAATAATGATTTTGTCAAATTTACTTCATCGGCTGGTATAAATTTCATATCTAAAAATTTAAATAGGAAGTTCATATCCTCATCATTATCATCTATCAATTCATAGGGTGCTAAATCCTGCAAACTGGGTCTTTTAGTACTATTGATATGATTCATGAGAAGAGTGATATCTTCCTGAGAAAACGGATTTAACGAAATTCCATTTGGAATAACATAACGAATGTATTCATGATTTTTTTCAAGGCGTCCTTTTTGACCTGAAGCCATCGGATCACAGTAAAACAGCTTAGTTCTAGTTGTATGGTTATCAATTGATAGCTCCAACTCATCCACACGTTTAAATTCAGAACCATTGTCAGTTAGAATAATACCAAACAATCTTCTGAATCTTTCTGTCCCTAGCCCCAATTCCAAATATTCAAATATTGCAAGTACAGATTCAGCTTTACAGTTCGGCATAATAAACATGAGCATTACTGAATTTCTACGTAGAAGCAAGGTCAAAAGAACCTTTCCATATCCCTGTTTTCCTTTTACTGTATCCATTTCAACAACTCTGTAATCAGCATTTTCTTTCATGAAATCCTGAAAATCTTGATAAGAACGTCCCTGTCGATATTTTTGTTTCAAGACACTGGAATCGCTTCGTTTTTTGCGACGCCTTTTATATCGACTGGCTCTACGTAGATCAATATTCCTTACATCAAGAACGCAGCCGGATATATACCTATAGGTTGTTCTTTCTGACACTATCAATTCCTTTTCATGCGTAGCATATATATGTGCCAGAGGCTGTCCTTTTTTAAGCCTTCGGAAAGTATGTTGTTAATCGTTGCTAGTTCCTCATTTGAAACATGGACTCCTTGGCTTGCAATGACTCTATTATCATGTGCTTTTTTATCAGCTACTCTGGCATCATAATAATACTTATCATCAATACAATTTCTACGCTTGCTACATCCATTACAAACGTAGGGTGGAGTATTGCACTTCTGACATTTTGTTGTAACATAGTCCTTGCAGTATTTGTGACAATCTTTGTTACAAGAGTAGCAGTACATAGGGCATTTCATGTCGCCACATGAGTGCCTTTTACTGCATACTTCAGCGTATTTACAATCATTTCCAGCATAATAACTTCCTGGCACACAAATTCTATGAGCCTTTATTTCTCTAGCAATGGATGCCTTATGCCTACCAAGTATTTCTGCTATTTTGGCCAATGGCTGGTGCCTTACAATTCCTATTTCAATAGTGTCCCTGTCACTTAAGCTTAATTTTTTCAAAATACCTCCTCCCTTTGAGCACTCAGACATATTTTATTTTAGGTTTTTATAAATCATTGCAGATAGACGGAATATTAAACAACATAACAAGTATATTTGTGGCTATATTTACTATTTACGTAATTTTTAACGATTGACATTCTAGTGATAGTGTGGCTATATAAAATTGGTTAGACGATGAATTTATGTAACTCAGGCAAATAGTATTTGGAGAAAATGAAATGATAAGAGCTGTTGTATTTGATATGTTTGAGACTCTTATAACTTTGTATAATAGTGAGCTTTATAAGGGTAGACAGATTGCAGAAGAGATGGGAATTCCAGAAGTAGAATTTAGAAAAATATGGGACTCATCAGATGACGACAGAACTCTTGGAGTAAGGACATTTGAGGAAGTCATAACAGAAATTATGCATGCCAATAATATTTATAGTAAAGAGTTGTTTGAAACTATAGTTGATAAGAGATATTCCTGCACGGCGGAAACTTTTAATCACAAACATCCAAATATATTGTCATTATTCGAAGCTTTGAAAGACAGAGGAATAAATATTGGCCTTATAACCAACTGTTACAATGAAGAGCGGGAAGTAATAAAAAAGAGTGACCTATATAGATATTTTGATGCTACTTGCATGTCTTGTGACATAGGCGTAAAGAAACCAGATCGAAAGATATATGAGATATGTATTGAAAAACTGGGAGTTCAGCCAGAGGAATGCCTTTATGTTGGTGATGGCGGAAGTCATGAGCTTGAAGCAGCACAAGACTGTGGGATGATTCCATTACAAGCAACATGGTATCTAAAAGATGGTGTGGATCAACCTTGTGGTAAGATGGAACAGTTCAATCAGGCTGCTAATCCAATGGATATATTGGGGGTAATTTAAATAATTATAATATTTTTTGTAAGATGCGAGAAGCCACTAACTCTCGGGAGAGCTAGTGGCTTCTTTTATGTTAAATAATTTATTACTCGATTAAATTAAAAGATAATGCAAAAGAAAAGCGCCTTCCTGTTTTGATATGTACCCAGAATCCTGGACACATATTTATGAACTAGGCGGAACACATGGATGCTATCCTGTATTGTACAGGTGGCATCCATTTTGTTTTTGCCTGAATTCTTTTGTTATTATAGTAATCTATATATTCTTCAACTGCTTTTGAAAAGTCTTCAAAAGAAGCATAGTCTTTCTCATAACCATAATACATCTCATTTTTTAATCTTCCAAAGAATGTCTCCATAACACAATTATCATAGCAGTTACCTTTTCGAGACATGGATTGAATAATTCCATGTTCCTTTAAAGCAGTTCTATAATACGCATGTTGATACTGCCAGCCTTGATCTGAATGAAATATAAGTCCTTCAACTGAGGGAAATTTATCAAAGGCTCTATTTAACATTCTGTCTATCTGATCAAGATTAGGGCTCTTAGATAAATCATAGGAAATTACTTCATTTGTATTCATATCTAAAATTGGCGATAGATAACACTTTCCCCATGAAAAATTAAACTGTGATACATCTGTTGTCCATTTCTCTAAAGGCGCAGTTGTACTGAAGTTCCTATTTACTATATTATCAGCAATCTTTCCGACTTCACCTTTATAAGAATGGTATTTTTCTTTTGGGCGTTTCCCCACTAATCCTGCTTCATGCATAAGGCGTTGAACTCGCTTATGGTTTATTTGATACCCGCGATTTATCAATTCATGATGGACTCGTCTCACACCGTATCTATGTTTGTTTGACTCAAAAATACTTTGTATTTCTTCAAGCATTTTTTTATTACGCTCACAAACAACATCTTTCTTGTTTATCTCAAAATAGTAAGTCGATTTAGCCATATGCATAGCCTTAAGAAGATGTTTTAATTGGAATCCGTTTTCTCTGAGGTCCTTGATGATTGCTGCTTTTTCGCCTTGAGTCGCGCAGCTTCCTTTTCTTCTCTCAAGGCGATCTCTTTTTTTATTACTTCGATTTCCGCCCTCATGTAAGCATTTTCGGCTCTTAGGCGGATTAGTTCTTCGTACTCAGACTCATTAGGTTTTGGTGGTTTTCTTGTTCCAATTTTTTTCATATCTAGGTCCTCCGGTTTACGCCCTTTTCGTTTTGGTATAAGACCATTGTACCCATAAATCTTATATTTGCGAACCCATTGATAAAGCATCCCATCACTAATTCCTGCATTACATGCCACAGACCTATTTGATTCTCCTGCTAATACTTTCGTAACAAGAAATAACTTTTCCTCTGGAGTCCATATTTTATTTACACCTTTATGCCTCAAAGCATCAGGCCCTTGGGCATCTTCAATCTTAGCCCATTTACGCAATTGATCTAGAAAATGTTCTTTTGAAACACCATCGGGAATATCTGGCAGAATTCCTTTCCGATACATTTCCACACATTTTCTTTTGAATTCATAACTATAACGCATAAAAATAACCCTCCTTACTGAACTTTTCATTGTCCAGTAAAGAGGGTACATATCATTTGTTGGGAGGCGCTATATTTATTATTTTCGATTTTGTTTAGTCATAAATGATGATATTTTCTGATTTGTTATTTTCGAACTCAATGGCATCTGCTTTGAAATTATTGAAAATAGTATAAGGATGACATCTTGTATACTCGGCTGTCGTGTAGATATTTTTTGAGCTATAATATATATTCTCACGAAATAGCATATTGTAATCTTTAGGAGCATACTTGCAGTCTGGTCCAAAAGAGCAGTAGAGTATTTTCTAATTAAATCTTCAACAGCATCCATACTTAAACGCTTGCCCTGTAGACTTAAGAAAAAGGCATCGTAATGACCATATTCGGGAACTTTATATAGTCTTTTTTCAAGATATCTAGAAAGATAAAAGGTTGTTTGTTTTGATATATAGATGTCTTTGGAACGTTTTTTATTTTTAATAGTAATATATGATTCTTCTAAATGAAGGTTAGTTATATTTAGATTTACACATTCAGATGCCTTTAAACCTACACAAATCAATAGAACTGCTAGAGCTGTATCACGTACTCTGACTGATTCCTGATAAGCTGCAGCACGTGACGTAGGCAAACTACCAGTTTCAATAAATCTAATTAATTCAATCGCATCTTCCTGAGAAGGTACAGACGTCCTTAGTTTAGGCTGTTTTGGCTGCTCCACCTTTAAAATGGGAATAGATTTAATCAAGTCATTTGTATAATAGAACATATAAAAAGTATGCAAAACAGCGTATCTGCGCCTAATTGCAGCTATAGATCTATTTCTAATTTCACCATAATAATTGCATGTTTCTGATTCGCTTAAATATTCTTCAATATCATCTTCAGAAATACTTTCAAAATCCTTCATAGTCATATCTTTAATAGAGTAGTGGTTCTTATCGCTAATAAACTCAAAGAATGCTGACATATCTACCACATATCCATATAAAGATTCAGGTGTTAGTTTTTCTTTTTGATATTTAAAGAATTTGAATGCAAAGCTAGGCATCCTGGACTTTATTAAATTATCAATTTTGATTTGGATAGGCTCCTTGGATAATTTACTCATAAGTAAATTATAACTTTGCAACCAACTTACGAACAGTGACAGAGTTAATGCAACTTTTTTTAACTGTTAGATCCCTTAAAGTTGCGATAAAAACGTCATTTAAAGTCCCGTAAATAATGAAAATCTTTTTATATCTTATTATCTCTATCTTGAAGTGTATGCAAAAAGCGTCGAACTTCCATTATCTTCTGATTGTTTTCTTCTATAACAATATAATAGACAATGTAGTTATCAACATAAATTCGATAATAAGGATATTTTCGATCCTTTTTTGAGTTAACAGGCTCATAGCTTTCAGGGTTATTGAGTCTGTTTTTTATAGCTTTTTCCACATTATCAAGAAGGGAATTTGCTCCTTAAACTTCCAAAAACTTCATCATGTGTTAGTCTTTCTTTTGTAGATTCAGCAGCATCTGCAACATCCATGACAAACTCCTCAGGAGCACTAAGTCTTGAATAGGCTTCCATACTTAAGACAACCATGGATCCATATCCATTTTTGGTTAAGAAGATAGGTTCACCGTTTTGAACTTCCTTTTCTATATCTGTAAATTTATTACGTAAATCTGACACTGGCCTAATTTGAATCATAGTAGCCTCCTTCTGTTATCGTAATTTTATCATTATTATATCATTATATTGTGATGTTTCATAGGTGAAATAATCTCTGATTAATTACTCAAATCGCAAAATACTCATTTCTTAAACAAATCTTAATACTTTTCCCCATTGGAACTTAAAATAATTTAGACTACAATTACATTGTGATTAATCATAAAACCTAAGAGGGAGATCGAATGAATACTATTCTAATTTGTGATGACGAACCAGATATTATTTCAGCATTGAAAATCTATTTAGAGAGTGAAGGGATGAATGTTGTTTCTGCGTCCAATGGAAAAGAAGCAGTTGAGGTTATGCGTTCAAATCCTGATGTCCAGCTGATTTTGATGGATGTGATGATGCCAGAAATGGATGGCATCGCCGCAATGGCTGAAATCCGCAAATTCTCTAATGTACCAATTGTGATGCTCACCGCTAAAAGCGAGGATGCAGACAAGGTCATGGGTCTGACCATAGGAGCGGATGACTATGTTACCAAGCCGTTCAATCCAGTGGAGCTGATGGCTAGAGTTAAATCACAACTGCGCCGGTACACAATGCTAGGCTCTCAGGATAAGGCTGACGATTCGAGCCTAATTAGAGTTGGTGGAATCGAGATGAACGACAAGTCTAAAGAGGTATCCTTGGATGGAAATCCGGTTTCGTTGACACCATTGGAATATGACATTTTGAAACTCCTGATGACTCACGCTGGAGAAGTCCTTTCTCCAAAGGATATATATGAGAAGGTCTGGAATGAAACAGTGCTTGGAGCTGAAAGTACTGTTGCTGTTCACATCAGACATCTTAGAGAAAAACTTGAGTATGATAGCGCCAATCCTAGATATTTAAAAGCTGTCTGGGGACATGGCTACAAGATGGATGGTGAGGCCTAAATTGATTTTTTAAGGAGGCTTACTATGAAAAGAATATACAAACTTTCCAGTAGAATAGCTCTTGGAATTATTTGTTCAATATTTACATTAGTTTTCTTTATTAGTCTAGTTTTAAGTGCTGTATTAGCAGACATGGATTTGTTCTCAAATGATAAAAATGAGTTCAGGAATAATTTATATAACAAGGCTGGTAAAGACTATGCAATGTGGGCTTTATCTGAACGCGATAATAATTTCAATGCAGATAAACTTGATTCAATGAATTGCTACTATGGCATTATCGAAGATTACGATCCAGATACTAAAGATTTGAATGACCCAGATTCATACGTATATACGAATTTCAAAAATGTTAATGTACCTAAAAATGCATTCGTAAGTGTTGGATATAGAATCGGAGGGGATGCCAATTTCAATCTTAGTAAAAACCTTTTATCGATAATGGATGAAAATTCATACTACAATAATTATGGAGAACGAATGGAGAATTATTCCATCGATGGTATTGGTTATGATTTGATTGGACAGCAAGCATATGTATATGCAAATGGCAATCTATATCCTCTTTACACTAGCTGCTTTGAGTATATTGAAGATAGCACTATAAACACAGGAAACGCAGATAATATTTACAAGAAAATTTGGGGAAATAGTGCCCTTAAAGAAAATGAGCTTAGAGCATCTTCAGATGCGGAGGATGAAAAAACAGATGATAAGGCTGATGATAAACAATCAGCAGATTCTAAAAAAGAAAGCACAGGAAAAGATAGCAAAGATAATGAAAACACAAAAGATAAAAGTGCTGACGAAACAACAGTAGAAAATATAGAAGGCAAATTGCTGATGGGTGGAAAGGTATATGAGCCACTTTCAAATTCAGTGACGAATTATGTCCTAAAATTAAATTGCAACGACGGCGACGTAGAATACCTTGGTTTAGAGAATGTTGCAGACTTGTCAGAAATCCATGATTCCTTGGATCCTTATAATAACATGGCGTCTTTAAATACTCTTTCATCGATGGGGGTATCCTTAGCTGATGCAAGTATTAAGACATATACAGTTGTCTGCTTTCCAAAAGAGAACTTTGTATCCACAACAGACTTTTACGCACAGGCAGAATCCATCGCTTCCAAAGCTGGCACACTTAGAATCCTTCTTCCTACAGCCTGTGTAGTATCATTCTTGATAGCAATAGCAAGCTTTATATTATTCCTTTGTGCAGCAGGACATTGGAACGGCAGTAAAGAGGTTGTCGCTAAGGGAACTGACAAGCTGCCAACAGATTTGGCTTTTGTGTCAACAATAGTAATAGAATTATTTATATTGGGATTTGCCTATAATAATAGAGGGATCAATGCGGTGTTAATCCTTGTCTGGACTCTTCTCTATATAGTTGCTGCTGCAGTTGGTTTGATTTTCTGTTCTAATATAGCTGTAAATTTCAAGCTTAAGCAATTGTTGAAAAATACAGTAATCATAGGTGGGCTAAACAGAATAAAGCCCAGTATAAAAAAGCAAATAAAGTTAACCTGCGCGACAATTAAATGGACAACAAGAATCTGGTTTATTTTTATCGTATTTGCGATATTAGAATTTTTGGGATTGGTCGGTTTTAATTGTGGCAATATACTACCGGTATGGTTTATTGAAAAGGTACTGTTTGCATTTATGCTTCATATTCTTCTTTATAATTACGCCAAGATAAAGTCTACTACATTAAAGCTTGCGGCTGGAGAGACTTCTGCCCAGGTAGATATCAAGGGGATGCCTTTGTTTTTGGAGGAACATGCAAAAGCAGTAAATGAGGTGCAATCAGGAATAGCAGTTGCACTTGAAGAAAGAACTAAAAGTGAGCGCATGAAAACCGAGCTTATTACAAATGTGTCTCATGACATAAAGACTCCTCTTACATCAATTATTAGCTACGTAGATTTACTGAAGAAAGAGGATATACAAAACGAAAAAGCCAATGAATATCTGGACGTATTAGATAGACAGTCCAGTCGCTTAAAAAAGCTTATAGAGGATTTGATTGAAGCTTCCAAAGCCTCTACTGGAAACATCAAATTCAACATGGAAAAGATTAATGCCAAGGTGATTTTAAACCAGTCCATTGGTGAATTTACAGACAAACTTACTGCAAACAATATCAGCGTTGTCTCAGATATACCAGAAGATGAATTGTACCTATGTGCCGACAACAGATATCTTTGGCGAGTATTTGATAATCTCATGTCAAACATAGTTAAATATGCTCAGCCAAACACCAGATGTTATATTGACTTGAAGGAGAGTGCTGGCAAGGTTCAATTTACCTTTAGAAATACATCAAAAGAAGCGCTAAATATTTCTGCAGAGGAGCTGATGGAACGCTTCGTCAGAGGAGACAGATCACGCTACACTGATGGCAATGGTCTTGGACTATCAATTGCCCGTAGTCTGACAGAGGCCATGAAGGGCGAAATGACAATTTCGATAGATGGAGATTTGTTTAAGGCTACAGTAGAATTTGACAAGTTATAATTTCACGCGACAATAAGGATAACTTCTGGGTTAATCTCAGAAGTTATCTTTTGTTTTTTACTTTATTTAGGAAATTTCTCCGAAATCTCCTATAAAGAAAAAGCACGACCTTGATATCTCTTTTTTATTTATCTGAGCACTTTAATCGAGACGGGACGACCTCGAGCGCAATATAATGCTGCGTCTTTTCACTTTAACCACTTCATCCCCCTGTAATCGTTACATCAATACAGCCACTTGCTAGTAATTTAATTGCGCAAAGTGTACTACTTGACATAGTACACGACAAGCAATACTATAACTGAGTAACATTGTTTCCATTATGCGAGGATAGGTTTATGAAAAAATTTAAATTTAATAAAAAACAAATAGCAATAATAGGTGTAGTTGCACTTATCGTGGTGATAATTGTGGCTATTATTTTTCACATGTGCAAGCCAGGCAAATCAAACGCTGCAAATACAGAGCAAGAGTCTCAAGAGTCACGAGTTGATAAAGTAGATGATGTCGAAGTCGACAAACCAACTCAAGATATAGAAGCTAAAGATTCGGAAACTTCTGAAGAAAAAACGGACAAAGAGAAAGAACCGCTTGGAGAATTCAAATTTGTTGAGAATGAATCTGGCGATAAATATGATGAATTTTTGGCGGGAAAGGGTACAATAAGCTTTTCATATTATAGAAAGAATGTATTGGGAATTAAGGAAGAATGCTCTGTTGATGAAGACGAATTGATTGAGCTTTTACCAAAGCAGGATTTCACTCTTGAACAATTTGTAGAGACATTAGACAATGTTTTTGCTGCCCATGATGAGCTTAATCTGGATTACAAAGTTGAGTCAGTAAGCTATTCGTTTATCGACTGTGGGATGGATGGAAAGCGCGAGATGGTTTTACTAGTCGGAAGCCTTTTTTGGGGACCTTCAGATATCGAATTTGTGATAAAAGATATCGATAACCAACTGCAGGTTATTTATGCTGGGGTAAGCACAGGGCGTCAGTATTTTGACGTTAACAAGAATGGAGGGATTTTGCGAGCGGGTGGTCCATATCCGCCAACTATGCATACTCATGATGAGTATTTTTATATAGATAAAAATGGCAAGGCAAAGTCGATTTATACAATAGAAGCTGATTCAGGAATGAGTAGCTTTGCCTTTAGCGTTATGGATAAAAGTTTTGGGGAGGAAGAAGAACTTAGAAATAAATATAGTAAGATAGATGACGAGATTACCCCATATAAATTAAGCTACGAGGGTAAAGAGTATTACTCATATGAAGTCAGCTACAAGAATAGCTCATCTAATCTTTATACAGACAGCGAGTACCAAAAAGCTATGGATGAAAGTTTTGATTGCAAGTTTATATCTATTGATGAGTTTAATAAGATAAAAAAGAAGAGGTTAGAATCAGTTGGTGCATCCGAAGAAGTAATTGGCGACGAGAAATTTGAGGAATTCAAGACAGTAGATTACACTCAAATTTACGAAGGAAAATCAAAGTAACTTCTGCAGTGCTTTAAACGAAGTTCAATCTGTGCTAATATAACAATAGAAGCAGACAATGATGTCCGACGGGCATACTGTCTGCTTTTTTTCATGAAATTAATAAAACGAAACTGCGTTGTGCTATTTTGAAGGATAATATGGGGGAGGTTGCTATGGCAGCATTTGAAAAGATATTATCGGGAATTCCACAGATGGATGAAGCCTTGGATTACATACGATTGGGGGATAATGTTGTCTTTAGAGTATCTACGCTAGATGAATTCAAACTATTTTTGAATCCATATGTTGAGCAGGCAAAGGCAGATAAGCGAAGAATTATATATTTTAGATTTGCAAGCCACGAACCATTAGTTGAGGATTGCCCAGAGATCAAAAAATGCGAAATACCATTGTCCCATCGTTTCGAAAATTTTACCGTGGATATTCACAATATTATTGCTGAAGAGGGTTACGATGCATTTTATATCTTCGATTGCTTATCCGAGCTACAGGCGGCTTGGGCGACTGATTTGATGATGGGAAATTTTTTCAAGGTTACTTGTCCGTTTTTATTTACGCTAGATACAGTGGCTTATTTTCCAGTTCTTCGCGGCAAGCATTCTGTCCATGCGATAAACAAAATCAAGAACACAGCTCAAGTATTTATAGATGTATATTCCGACGATAAAAATATTTATGTGAGACCGGAAAAGGTCTGGAATAGAAGCGATGAAAAAATGCTCTTGCCGCATATTTATGACAGGGATAGTGGGGGTTTTTATCCGATTTTGGATGGAGTAAAGTCTAGCAGGTTTTATCAGATTCTTGGCAGGCTGCAAAGGTCACAAAAGGAGCAGCATTCAGACTATTGGGATAGATTTTTTAATCAAGCCAAAAGCTTGTATGAGCAGGGACAGGATATAAAAGAGTACGCTGATAAGATGTGCAATATTATGATGACCCGTGATGAGAAAATGCGCCAGATGGTGAAAAGCAATTTTACACCAGGGGATTATTTTGAAGTCCGAGAGCATATGATTGGCACGGGAATGATTGGTGGAAAGTCCTGCGGCATGCTTTTGTCTAGAGCGATAGTGCGCAACAAGCTGCCACAGACCTACGATAATATTGAGCCCCATGACTCTTTTTACATTGGTTCAGATGTTTATTACACCTATATCGTTGATAACAATTTCTGGGACTTACGTGTAAAACAAAGGACGGAGGATGGATTCTTTTCTTTGGCCAAGCAGTTTTCTGATAAGCTGATAAATGGAGTTTTTAACGAAGAGATTAGGGATGAGTTTAGAGATATAATTGATTACTATGGACAGGACCCTTATATAGTTCGTTCGAGTAGTATTTTAGAGGATGGATTTGGCAATGCCTTTGCTGGAAAATACGAATCGGTTTTCTGTGTCAATCGAGGGACGGAAGAGGAACGTTTGGAGGAATTCGAAAATGCGGTAAGAACAGTCTATGCTAGTTCAATGAATCTTTCGGCGTTAGATTATCGAAAGAGAAGAGGTCTAGAAAAGCGTGATGAGCAGATGGCGCTGTTGGTTCAAAGAGTGTCAGGCTCTTACTATGATAATTACTTCATGCCATGCGCAGCCGGGGTAGGCTATTCCTATAGCCCATACAAGTTCATAAAGGATATAGACCAGTCTAAGGGAATGCTTCGCTTGGTTATGGGACTTGGAACCACTGCAGTTGATAGAACTGAGGGTTCATATCCAAGATTAGTTAGCCTAGCTGCACCTGACAAAACCGTATATACGAATTCTGCTGACATGCATAAGTTTTCGCAAAGAAAAATTGAGGTGGTTGATACAAAGGAGAGATGCTTAAAGCAGCTTGAGGTAAGCCAGCTGCTGCCAACATTATCCTTCTATCTTAAAACTATGATGTTAGATCACGATTATGATGTCGAAAGCCGCTTGCGTGAGACAGGAAGAAACACGGAGGTAATGTTTGTATCCTGTAGAGGGCTTGTAAAAAGGTCAGAAATTATAGGAGCATTAAGGGATATAATGGCTTGCATCCAAGATGAATATCAATATCCTGTAGATATAGAATATGCTATTAATCTTTCCGAAAATGATGAGTACATGATAAATCTACTCCAGTGTCGACCATTGCAAGTCTATAAAGATTTAGGAGAGGTATCTATTCCAAAGAATTTGGCGAAAGAACAGATTTTATTGGAAAGCTTTGGGGCCTCTATGGGACTTTCTAGGCAGGTGAAGCTAGATTTGATTGTCTATGTAGATCCTATTGCCTATTACAATATGCCACACTACGAAAAAGTCAAGGTGGCACAGTTAATCAGCAAGGTGAATTGGTATAGTCCTACTAAGGATAAGCATATGTTTTTGATGTCTCCAGGAAGACTTGGCACATCATCTCCAGAGCTGGGAGTGCCAACTTCATTTGCAGATATAAGTGGTTTTGAAGCAATCTGTGAGATGGAAGAAAAGAAGGCGGGGTACAATCCTGAGCTTTCCTATGGAAGCCATATGTTCCAAGATTTGGTGGAGCAGGATATACTTTATACTGCTGTATTTAGTAATAGGGAAGGAACTACATTTAATCCAGCTCTACTAAAAGAGGTTGGTGCTAAAAATATCACACTAACCTTTGAAGGAGCCAATGAGCTTAAGGACATAGTGCAGGTATATGATGTTTCCCAGTTAGATTGCAAAATGTACAACGATATTAAAGAGGAACATTTCCTTATATATTTCAAATAATACTTTAGACAGGGGCTTGTAGGTTATTAAAGTAATCTACTATAGCCCCTTTTAATGCGTTTGCTTCGGCGCTTAAAATATTATCCTTGTTGTAGACGATATAGAGTTTTTTTACCAACCACTCTTCTTTGAAATGCACAATCTTTAACTTATCCGATTTATTTTTCTTAGCAAGATATTCTAAGCTCATTCCTATCGCATAGTTTTCCTCTGCCATAGAATGAATCAGGTGAATATCAGAGGTCTCTAATATTATGTTTGGAAATTCTACTGGCTCGTCAAAGCTATATAGCTGATTTAAACTGGTGGTGGATTTGGCGTCCTTTACCACCATTGGCTCTCCACTTATTTCAGAAAATGATACAGTATCTCTTTTGGAAAGCGGATGTTTTTTGTTTACCACTAAACAAAATGGTTCACTACACAATTGCTCATAGCCAAAATAATGTGGGTTGAATGGCCCTGGAATAATGCCAAGCTCAACCTTGTGTTTCTTTATTCTCTCTAGAATATAGTCATCTGTAAATTCTTTCATATTGATTTGGATTTCCGGAAAACTATCGTGGAATTTTTTAAAGAAAGTTGCTGGCATTAGCTGTGGAAAATCGTAGGAGCAATATATAGAAACATTTTTAATTGTTCTTTGACTTTTAAATAATCTGTCGGTGATTAATTCATATTCTTCTAAAATATTTTTCGCGTGAATGGATAAACGCGCAGCTTCGTTGGTAGGAACTATTCTATTATGTTTATGTTCAAATAGATTTGTTCCTAATTCTTTTTCTAAAGCAGCAATAGTTTTGCTAATTCCTTGGGGTGTTACAAATAAATTTGAAGCAGCCTTTGAAATGCTTTTAGTAGAATAAACTTCTAGAAAATAAGCCAGTTGACGTTGATTCATGGTAGAGCCTCCAATTACATATTTCTAAAAAGAAAAGCGCATGGAAAAAACTCCATGCGCCTTTGCGTTTGTTTAAGTTCATTATATCTACAGGAAAATGAAAGTCAAGTCACTTCAACCAAATGGTTTATCAGATAAATTAAACATCTGCTTTTAAATTGTTAGATTTAATGATATAAATTACTCAACAAGAAAACAAACAGCTAAGAACAAAGGCGTTCACACAAGATGTGTGAGCGCCTTTTTCAGATTTAAATTGAATGAAAGTGAGGTAATGGTTATGGAACTGAAGAGAACAAATTATAGCTCGGGTGCACCATTAGAGGAAAAGGTTGGTTACTCACGAATGGTAAAGATTGGACCATATATAAAAATAGGTGGAACTACATCAGTCCAAAGTGATGGAACAGTTTATGGTGAAGATGCATACGAGCAAACAAAATATGTTTTAGATAAGCAGATCAAATTACTTGAACAGGCCGGTGCAACAAAAGAGGATGTCTTTTCAGTTTTCATTTATACAACAGACATCACAGCTGGAGGAAAGATTTGTGAGGCATATTCAGAATTCTTTAAAGAAGTGAAACCCTTAAACACAATGGTTGAGATAACAAGATTAAATCGACCAACACAAATCGTGGAAATAGAAATGGAAGCAATGCTTACAGATTAAATAGAAGGTATAGGAGGTCAAGATGAGTAGAATAGCAGAACATCCAATACTAGAAAAGCAGGAAGCAAAGAAGCTAGTATCATTTGAATTTGACGGTAAAGAATATAAAGGCTATGAAGGAGAACCAATTGCCATAGCACTTAAAGCAAACGGAGTGATGATTCACAGATACACAAAAAAGGAACACAAGCCAAGAGGTATCTTTTGTGCCATAGGAAGATGTACAGACTGTGTAATGGTGGTAGACGGAGAACCTAATATTAGAACCTGTGTAACACCTCTTAAGGAGGGAATGGTAGTGCAGACACAGAACGGTGTTGAAGCTATGTAGTATCAAAAGAAAGAAATTATAGATTAGCAGGGAGGTATGTTTAATGGATAGATATGAAGTGATAGTTGTAGGTGCTGGACCATCTGGACTATCAGCAGCGATAGAAGCAGCAAAGCGAGGTCTTAAAGTAATTGTATTTGATGAAAATGACAAGCCTGGTGGTCAGTTATTTAAGCAGATTCATAAGTTTTTCGGCTCGAAAGAGCATCATGCAAAGATTAGAGGATTTCGAATTGGCGAGGAACTGTTAAAGGAAGCCGATGAGGTAGGAGTAAAGGTAGAACTTGGGGCCACAGTAATTGGATTATATTCAGATAAAGAAGTGAGCGTTAGGATTGGTGACACAATAAAGCATTATAAGGGTGACACAGTAATAGTTGCTACAGGTGCAGCTGAAAATATGGTTACCTTCCCAGGTTGGACTTTACCGGGAGTTATTGGTGCAGGTGCAGCGCAGACAATGATGAATATACATGGAATTCAGCCGGGCAAAAAAGTTTTGATGCTAGGCTCCGGAAATGTAGGATTAGTAGTTTCCTTCCAGCTTCTTCAGGCGGGTTGTGAGGTGGTGGCACTAGTAGATGCAGCACCTAAGATTGGAGGATACGGAGTTCATGCAGCTAAGGTTGCTAGATGTGGTGTCCCATTTTTCTTATCACACACAATTAAAGAAGCCCATGGAACTGATTATCTTACAGGCGTAACTATCAACGAGGTTGATGACAAGTTTAGACCGATTGAAGGAACAGAAAAGTTCTTTGAAGTAGATACTATCTGTATGGCAGTTGGACTCTCTCCAATGTCTCAGTTGCTTAAGATGGCAGGATGTAAGATGGAGGACAATCCAAAACGAGGCGGTCAGGTGCCAATTGTGGATGAGTATGGCGAGACATCTGTATCAGGCGTGTTTGCAGCAGGCGATGTATCAGGAATTGAAGAAGCATCATCAGCAATGATTGAAGGCAAGATGGCAGGTGTTTGTGTATGCGGATATCTAGGTTACATTTCAGAAGAAGAAATGCAATCAGAGATTCAAAAGCTAGAAACAGACTTGGATAGCTTGAGACAGGGAATGTTTGCTCCAAAGAATAGAGGAAAACTCATTGAAAAAACAGAAGAGGGAATAGATATTTCCATGAACCTTCTTAAAAAGGGATTTGTTGCAGACGACGAAATAGAACGTTTCCCAGGTGTTGTTCATAAGGTAGGTATACATCCAGTTATGGAATGTACGCAAAATATTCCTTGTAACCCATGTCAGGATGCTTGCAGCAAAGGATGCATATCAATTGGAAATAATATTACATGCTTACCATTTATCAAGGAAGAAAGTAAATGTGTCAATTGTGGAATGTGTGTAGCTAGTTGTTCAGGCCAGGCAATCTTTTTGGTAGATGAGGATTGCGGAGATGGAACAGCAACAATCACTCTCCCATACGAGTTTTTACCTTTACCAGAAGTTGGAGATAAGGGCTTTGGATTATCAAGAAATGGAGAAAAGCTTTGCGAAGCAGAGGTTGTATCAGTCAAGAGTATGAAAGCCTTTGATCATACAAATCTTGTAACTATGAAGGTTCCAAAAGAATATGCAATGAAGGCAAGATTTTTCAAATGCAGTTAGGAGGGAGAAGGATGAGCGTAGTAATTGATAGATCAATTGATATAGGTGAGTTTGTGCCACAGCCAGATGACGATATGATTATTTGCCGTTGTGAAGAAATCACCAAAGGAGAAATCCGAAAAGCGGTTCATGATGGAATGTGGACTATGACCGAGATAAGGAGATACTTGAGAACAGGAATGGGACTTTGCCAGGGGCAGACTTGTTCAAGGCTTGTTAAAGGGATTGTAGCCAGAGAACTTGCTATTAATCCTAATGAATTAGAGCCAGCAACTGCTCGTTCTCCTATGAGACCGACAGAAATGAAAGTACTTGGCAAGGAGGTGAGCTGAAATGTCTACAAATAAAGCAGATGTGATAGTTGTAGGTGGTGGAATTATTGGATGCGCCACAAGCTATTACTTAAGTAAAAGGGGAAAATCAGTAATTGTATTAGAGGCAAGCGACAATATTGGAAATGGTGGTTCATCTAGAAATGGTGGCGGTGTTAGACAATCAGGTAGAGATCCACGAGAGTTGCCACTGGCAATGTATGGAATTAAGGAGCTTTGGCCAGAGCTTTCTAAGGAATTAGGAGTTGATTGTGAATATCACAAGGATGGAAATCTAAGACTTGGAAAGAATGAAAAGCATAAAGAAATCCTCCAGGGACTTACAGATAGAGCCGTAGCTTGTGGCTTGGATGTTAGGATGATTGACGCAGATGAAATAAAAGAAATTAATCCTTATCTTTCAGACGAAGTAACATGCGCAAGCTGGTGTCCAACAGATGGACATGCAAATCCAATGGTGACAACCTTAGCTTTTTATAAAAAGGCAAGGGAGTTGGGGGTTCGTTTTATTACAGGCGAGAAGGTAACTAAGCTTCGCAAAGTAAAAGGAAAGCTTAGAGAGGTTTACACAGAGGAAAACATTTACGAAGGAGATTATGTTGTAGTTGCAGCAGGATATGAATCCAGAGAGATTCTTGGAACAGTAGGTGTTGATGTTCCAATGCATCAGGAGTTATGTGAGTGCCTTGTAACAGAGGCGGAGCCACATATGTTTGACCAGATGCTTGGAACTGCTGAGGCAGATTTCTACGGACATCAATCGGACCACGGTTCATTCGTATTTGGAGGAATGTCAGGGCTTGAGCTTAATAACAAGGACACTGGTCCTAAAAATTCTCCAAGCAATGCTTCGATTACATCACCTTGTATTTGTCGAGGTATTATGAAATATTTCCCAGCGCTAGCTAATGCCAAGATAGTTAGAACTTGGGCTGGTTATTTAGACATTTGTCAGGATGGAGTTCCCGTCCTTGGTTTTGTAGATGAGGTTCCGGGTCTTGTGGTTGCATGTGCTTTTTCTGGTCACGGATTTGGAATAGCTCCAGCTGTAGGGGAACAGTTGGCAAAACTTATTATTGATGGATTCACATCCGTTGATATATCGGGTCTGCGATATGGCAGATTCAAGGCAAAGATTTAATAAAGGTTAGGAGGAAATGCTTATGAAGGTTTCAATCGAGGAATTATCAAGGGTAGAAATTATTACACGTGAAGCTAAGGTAGTTGAGCTTACGGAAAATTTTTCTAGATTTGGAATAACCGGAATGACTATTTACGATGCTAAAGGTTGTGGTGTTCAGCTTGGAACACAGGAATATGAAAGGGATAAAAATGAGGTTCCTCAGCTCCTTTCTAAGCAGGTTATCATGGTTGTTTTGCCAACTAGAGAAGTTGATAGCTTCATTGAATTTGTAGAAAAATCCCTTTATACAGGTCACATTGGTGATGGAAAGATTTTTGTCACTCCAGTAACAAATGCAATTAGAGTACGTACCGGTGAAGAAGGAACGGACGCCTTGAAAGAAGGTACATTGGATTAGGAGGTGTTCTATGGTTGAAAAGAAAATAGGGCTCGGAAGTGTAATAGCTACTGGAGTAGGACTTGTGGTAGCTAGTAGTTGTTTATTATCCCTTGGAATAGGCGCAGGGAGCATTGGAATACCTTTTATAATCACAATGACCATTGCTTGTATAGTGAATATTCTAACATTGCTATCCGTGGCAGAATTAAATTCACTTATGCCGAATCTAACAGGTGGACTAGCACAGTTTTCCTTGGCAGGTGTAGGACCATTTATCACAATTATTTGTATGGTTGGTGGATATCTCTTATGCAATTCCCTTGCTGGCTCAGTTGAGGGAGCAGTATTCGGAAATACGTTTTCTACCATGTTTAGTGATTACAACATCCCCTCATGGGTGTTTACAGCAATTTTGGTTACATTCCTAATGATTACAAATCTAAATGGTGTAGATGTGTTTATCAAGGTTCAGGATTTTGTAGCCTATGCACTTATCGCATCACTGGCAATAATGGGAATTCTTGGAACTCTTGGCATCGGAACAGGCGAAATTGTTAGCCAGCCAGCTGTTGTGGCTTCCGATTTTAAAAGTGTAACAGGTTTATGTGGACTTGCTTTCTTCCTATTTGTAGGCGGTGAATATGTAATTCCACTTACAAAGAATTGTAAAAATTCAAAAAGAGATATTCCACTTGGAATGATTCTAAGTATGTTAATTATTTTGGTAATGCAAATCTTCATGGTATTAGGCTTCAAGAACTATACACAGTGGGATGAGTTGGCATCAAGTACCACTCCACAGATTTTATATGGACGGATGCTTCTTGGACCACTTGGAAGATATTGGATGCTAATCGTTACATTATTAGCGGCAATTAGTTCCGTAAATACGATAATGAATTCCCTTTCGTATATCCTAATGGGAATGTCCAAGATAGAGCTACTTCCAGTATTTTTTCAGAAGACAAACAAAAAAGGTGCTCCATATGTTGGAATAGTGCTAGAGGCAGTGTTCTTCCTGTTTTTCAATATAACAGGTCTTTCATCTACAGATTCAATATCATTTATGATTGCAGTTTTGGCAATCCTTTGGATGATTAGCTACATTGTTACAAACGTAGATGTATTGCTACTAAGACGAAGATTACCAAATGCACCTAGAAACTTTAAATTACCTTTTGGAGCGTTGATTCCAGTGCTGGCGATTCTTGGCTCCGCATATATGATATACAGCATAGATCCAAGCATGGAAGTTAAGTTATCTCTTTACAAGATAGTTGGTGTTACCATCATAGTTCTTGCCATTTACTCCTTCTTCTGGGTAAAGCTTAGGGTTAAGAAACCTTTATTTAAGCCTTATGCGATTAAAGAAGTTATGGCTATGGAAAATGAACTATATTTGGAATTCCACAAAAAAGCAAGCTGAGTTAGCGAAAATAATTATTAAAACATATAGATAAAAAGGAGGATGGCATTATGGAAAATACAAAGATTGATTTATTATATTTAAGTGAGCCAGATATGATTGAGGCTGGTGTAAATGATGTTGTTGCATGTACTTCCTGTATGGAGGAGCTTCTAGTTACTCTAGATAAAGGCGATTACTTGATGGGTGGAGAAAATGGAAACTCGCACGGAACTATGATTACATTCCCAGACAATCCAATTTTCCCTAACATGCCAAAGAGCGGTCCTGACAGAAGATTTATGGCGATGCCTGCTTATGTTGGTGGTGAGACTGCAATGGCTGGTATGAAATGGTATGGCTCAAATGTTGAGAACAGAGAGAAGGGCCTTCCTAGATCAATCCTTATGGTAATGCTAAATGATAAGGATACAGGTGCACCACTTTCACTTATGTCAGCAAACCTACTATCTGCTTACAGAACATCAGGTATTCCAGGTGCAGGTGTAAAGAACTTAGCTGTTAAGGATGCAAAGGTTCTTGGTATTGTTGGACCTGGAGTAATCAACATTACAGCAATTGAAACCTTTGCAGCACTTAGACCTACCCTTGATACACTAAAGATTAAAGGTAGAGGCAAGGCTTCCATTGATAGATGTATTGAATTTGTAAAAAAGAATCTGCCCCAGTTTACTACAATTAAGGTTGTAGACACCCTTGAAGAATGCGTTAGAGATTCAGATATTTTAAGCTTTGCTACATCAACATCAATGGGTATGGATAGAAGCCAGTATCCATTTGTTGAGGAAGAATGGATTAAGCCAGGTGCATTGTTCTGTGTACCAGGTTCCTGCGATTTCTCAGATGAATATATCTGTAGTGGAAAAGCAAAGCTAGTTTGTGACAACATCAAGTTGTACGAAGCATGGGCTGAGGAGTATCCATATCCAACATACAATCAGATTTATATTCCAGGCTGTTTATGGCTTGACCTTGTTCATGATGGAAAGCTTTCTAAAGACAAGATTATCAACCTTGGCGCAATCTTGGCTGGCAAGGAAGAAGGCAGAACTTCAGATGATGAAGTTATTATCTACTCAGTAGGTGGTATGCCAGTTGAGGATGTGGCTTGGGGCAAGAAATGCTACGAGAAGGCTCTTGAAAAAGGAATCGGAACCAAGCTTAACCTTTGGGACAAGCCATATTTGTTCTAATAAAATCAAAGGTGAAATAACTAGGTATTCATTTTGCTTCAACTTATGATAAAATACCTCTTATGAATAAGAAGAAAATAATCGTAAGAATACTGATAGTTTTATGGCTTTGCCTCATCTGGGGGCACAGTCTTCAGCCATCGTCAATTTCAGATAGGGAAAGTGGAGCGATATTGCAGTTTTTGATAAAGACTTTCCCTACTATATTTAATAATGAATCGGGAATGTTTATCGTTCGAAAGACAGCTCATTTTCTTGAGTTTATGGTACTTGGAATATTGCTGTGCAGTGAGTTTATAAGTCACGTGCACGGAGCATTAAAGCGTTTCTTGGTTCCAGCTATGGCCGGACTTTTTGTTGCATTTATAGATGAAACCATACAGCTTTTTGTTGCGGGACGTTCCGGAGAGGTCAGAGATATGTGGATTGATTTTTCAGGAGTGTTACTTGGAACATTGATAACAATGGCAATTTCCAATAATAGACGTTCTAAGAGAAGATAATTATGTATCCTGATGGCAGGTTATGATAGAATAAATACATAAATAAAGCTAGTTTCTATTATAGATTTTGGCGAGAATCGGAGGCATCATATGAGCAAAAAGAGAATAGTTATTGCACTTGGACATGACGCACTTGGCACAACTGTACTTGAACAGTGGAACGCCACAAAGCGTACAGCTGTTGCTGTAGCAGAATTTATTAAGCAGGAGTACCAGGTGGTTATCACACACAGTAATGGTCCTCAGGTCGGCATGATTCACACAGCACTTTCAGAGTTTTATCAGAATCATCCTGACTACACACCAACACCTATGTCAGTGTGTTCAGCTATGAGCCAGGGCTACATTGGATACGATCTGCAGCAGGCTATTCGCTCAGAGCTTGTTGGCCGTGGAATATACAAGCCAGTTTCTACAGTTCTTACACAGGTTACTGTTGATCCTTATGATGAGGCTTTCTACAAGCCAACCAAGGTTATCGGTCGTGTGATGACAGCTGAGGAGGCTGAGGCTGAGGAGAAAAAGGGCAATCACACAGTTGAGGTTGAGGGTGGCTATCGTCGTATCGTTGCAGCGCCAAAGCCAATGGAGATTGTTGAGATAGATGCAATCAAGGCACTTTGCGATGCAGACCAGGTTGTTATCGCCTGCGGTGGTGGCGGTATTCCAGTACTTACTCAGGACAACAAGTTAAAGGGTGCATCAGCAGTGGTTGAGAAGGATACAGCAGCAGGGCTTCTTGCTTCAGAGGTTAATGCAGATATGTTGGTTATCCTTACATCTGTTTCTAAGGTATGCAAGAACTTTGGCAAGGCTGATGAAGAGCCATTAGACTACTTATCAGTGGCAGACGCTAAAAAGATGCTTGCAGCAGGTGAGTTTGGCAAGACAGACATGGCACCAAAGATTCAGGCTGCTATCGACTACATTGGTGATTCAGCAATTCGCAAAGTTTTGATTACAAAGCTTTCAGATGCTGGTAACGCAGTTGGCGGTCAGACTGGTACAATGATTGGTAAATAAATGATGAATTTTATTTGGCACTGCTTTTGGGCAGTGCCATTTTTTCGTGTCCTTATCTAAGGTTATCAACACTATTATTCTAATGAGAATAATTTTCAAAAACTTGAGTTAGATGCTTGAAACTATATGATAAATATGTTAAATTAAATCAGGTGTTAGTGTATCCTAACAAAGATTAATTCTCTAAAACCTTGGTTATATTAGTTGAATTGTGTACGGATTTAACGCCTACTAAGTTTTTACATGTAAAAGGAAGTTATATATGATGCCATTAGTTGTAGCACCACAAGGTGTAGAGCAAATGATAAAGAGAATTGGCGGAAACGAAGAGGTTAAACGCCATCTTCAGGAGTTAGGTTTCGTGCCTGGCGGGTACGTTACTGTTGTCAGTGAGATTGGAGGCAACCTCATTGTTAATGTCAAGGAGTCAAGAGTAGCTGTTGACAAGCAGTTGGCTCAAAAGATAATGGTTTAATGTTAAGGAGAGAAAATATGACACTTCGAGATGTTAAAGTTGGCGAAACAGCCAAAGTTAAAAAAATCGATGGAGAGGGTGCGGTAAAACGCAGAATAATGGACATGGGAATCACTAAGGGTGTTGAGGTCTTTGTTCGCAAGATTGCACCACTTGGCGATCCAGTTGAGATAACAGTTAGAGGATATGAGCTTTCGGTGCGCAAGGCAGACGCTGAAATGATTATAGTAGAGGAATAGGAGGAGAGTATCGTGGGAATTCGTATTGCATTAGCAGGTAATCCAAACTGCGGTAAGACTACATTATTTAACGCTCTCACAGGTTCCAACCAGTTCGTCGGCAACTGGCCAGGCGTTACTGTAGAGTACAAAGAAGGAAAATACAAAGGGGATAAGGAAGTTACTATCGTGGATCTTCCAGGTATTTATTCTCTTTCACCTTATACATTGGAAGAAGTTGTTTCTCGTAACTATCTTATTGACGAGAGACCAGAGGCAATCATCAACGTTATTGATGGTACCAACCTTGAGAGAAACCTTTATCTCACAACTCAGGTTGTTGAGCTTGGTATTCCAGTAGTTATCGCCATCAACATGATGGATGTTGTTGAAAAAAATGGCGACAAGATTAACACCAAGAAGCTTTCAGAGGAGATTGGCGTTCCAGTAATCGAGATTTCTGCTCTTAAGAACAGAGGTCTTAAGGACATTGTTGACGCTGCAGTTAAGGCTGCCAACGAGGCAAAGCCACAGTCGCCTAAGCATAGATTTGATGGCTCAGTTGAGCATGCACTTGCTCATATCGAGGAGCTTTGCTTACATAGCATCGATGATGAGAATGTTCAGAGATGGTATTCAATCAAGTTATTTGAGCGTGACGAAAAGATTCAGGAGAAGCTTGGTCTTTCAGCTGATGTGATTAATCACATTGAAAACGACATTGCTTCATGCGAGAAGGAACTTGATGATGACGCCGAGTCAATCATTACAGGTGAGAGATACAACTACATTGGAACTATTATTGATGGTTGTGTTAAGAAGGCATCCAAGGGAATGACTACATCAGATAAGATTGATAGAATCGTTACCAATAGATGGCTTGCACTTCCAATCTTTGCTATCGTTATGTTTATTGTTTACTATGTATCAGTTACAACAGTTGGTACATGGGCTACAGATTGGGCTAATGACGGCGTGTTTGGTGATGGATGGCACTTATTTGCTATTGGTTCAGCAGATTATAATGACGCAGCAGATGAGTATGCCGAGAAGGCACTTATCGTTGATGGATATGATATTTATGTTGAGGAAAATGGCTCAGAGCCAACAGGTGATTTTGAGTATCCTGTAGAGGATGAGGAGACAGCAGCTGTTGAATACGAGACAGCTTCTCTTGAAGACTATGCTGAGGCAAAGGCTTACATTGATTCTACAGAGGAGCCAGACCCAGCTGATTACGGTGTTTGGGTTCCTGGTATTCCACCAATCATCGAGTCTGGCCTTGATGCTATTGGATGTAACGATGTGGTTAAGGGACTCATCCTTGATGGTATTGTAGCCGGTGTTGGTGCAGTACTTGGTTTTGTACCACAGATTCTGGTACTTTTCATCTTCCTTGCATTCCTTGAGGCATGCGGTTACATGGCCAGAGTTGCGTTCATCATGGACCGTATCTTCAGAAAGTTTGGTCTTTCCGGCAAGTCATTCATTCCAATGCTTATCGGTACAGGCTGCGGTATTCCAGGTATCATGGCTTCTCGTACAATCGAGAATGATAGAGACCGCAAGATGACAATTATGACAACTACATTTATTCCTTGTGGCGCTAAGCTTCCATTTATCGCTATGGTTGCAGGCGCTATCTTCGGCGGTGCTGCTTGGGTTGCTCCATCGGCATACTTCCTTGGAATATTTGCTATTATTACATCTGGTATAATGTTAAAGAAGACAAAGATCTTCGCTGGCGATCCAGCACCATTTGTTATGGAGCTTCCAGCATACCACTGGCCAACACTTTCAAATGTTCTTCGCAGCATGTGGGAGCGTGGTTGGTCATTCATCAAAAAGGCTGGTACAATTATTCTTCTTTCAACAATCGTAGTTTGGTTTACAACATTCTTTGGATTCACACCTGATGGATTCAGAATGCTTGAGGAAGAAGAAATCGGCATGTCAATCTTGGCAAGCATTGGTAAGGGTCTTTCATGGATATTCATTCCACTTGGATTTGGCGATTGGGAGGCAACAGTTGCATCAATCACAGGTCTTGTGGCAAAGGAAAACATCGTAGGTACACTTGCTATCATCTACGGCGCAGCCGGCGATGTATACGAGACAATGCGTGCAGCATTCACAGATGCATCAGGATTTGCGTTCCTTGCATTCAACCTTCTTTGCGCTCCTTGCTTTGCAGCTATGGGTGCAATTAAGCGTGAAATGAACAACACTAAATGGTTCTGGAGAGCAATCGGATACCAGTGTGGATTTGCATGGGTAATCGGACTTATCATCTACCAGGTTGGTAAGCTGTTCACAGGTGAAGGCTTCACCGTAGGAACTGTCTTCGGAATAGCTGCGATTGCATGCTTACTCTACGGACTATTCCGCAAAGACAAATACACTAAGTAATATAAATAGGACGCTGGTTACGGCTACAAGCTAGTCTATAATATACATAAGTATGTTTACAGTTTTAAGTGAGTTGGTAGTTGTCAAGCTCTGAGATTACCGAAGGTGACATGTTAGTCACCGCAGGTAATACTCAGGCTTGACAACGTAACCAACGGATTAAATTAAGAAAGCAGGTATCACGTGGGTACTGTTATTGTGGTATTAATATTAGCTGCAATTGTGGCTGCTATTGTTTATTCGATAGTGAAGGCACGCAAGCGTGGCGAGCATCCCGCATGCGGTGGTGATTGTGATCACTGTGGCGGTGGATGTCATTAAAATTGCAAATAGTTAATGCAAATGATTGCATAAAGAAGATCACTGAAGCAGGTGGTCTTCTTTTTTTGCAAAAAAATATAAAGAAGAGGAAATGAATTTGTATTGTAAAGCTTTTGTCCCTAATAAAATCGTATACAGAGTAATCAGAATTAATGAGGTGAAAGTAATGGAAAAGATAAAAATCAAAATTGGAATTCTTGCATTGTGCGCTGTTGCACTATCCTATATGGCTATGACGCCAGTGCTTGCAAGCATAGGGGCAGAATTTAGTGGAGTGAGCGAGACATTGGTGCAGATGATAATAACATTGCCAAGCTTACTTTTTATTGTGGGCTCGCCACTTAGCGGAATAGCAATGAGTTCTGTCAACAAGAAAAAGATAGCAATGTTTGCTTTGACTTGTTATTTAGTGGGAGGATTATTTCCCTTCTTCTTTAACTCAAATATATGGCAGCTTTTAGCAGGTAGCGCAATCATCGGCGTGGGAACAGGATTCTTGATGCCTTTGATTAATGGATTTATCGTCCAATATTTTGACAAAGAGAATCAGGCAGGAATGATGGGATTGAATGCCACATTTACAGCGCTTGGTGCTATGGCATTCATATTCGCAGCTGGTCAGTTGGCAAAGTTTGGCTGGAGAACAAGCTACATCGTATTTGCATTTGTTCTAGTAATTATCATTGTTGCCTTTATTTGTTTGCCAGCTGGTGAACCAGTACAAGCGAAGGAATTCGCAAATACGAATCAGAAATCAACAAGCAAGTTCGAGATGCATCCTTATATCATGGGACTTTTTATAATCGGATTTA
>JAEEGK010005143.1_pt1 | contig 31666 bp, 29 predicted proteins | sample 8958771 | NCBI WGS metagenome assembly JAEEGK01 (sample SAMN16246547, study PRJNA631951) | gut metagenome | biome: gut microbiome; feature: rumen; material: SC-attached | host: Bos | place: Iran: Karaj | collected 2018-10
GGTTGCTCACGTGTTACTCACCCGTCCGCCACTAACTTGGGGAGCAAGCTCCCCTCGTCCGTTCGACTTGCATGTGTTAGGCACGCCGCCAGCGTTCGTCCTGAGCCAGGATCAAACTCTCAATAAAATGTTATCTCATGCTCCCTTTCGGAAGCCTGAAACCTTGAGAGAGTGAATCTCAGCTTCACTCAAATTCATTACGTTGCGATGTCTCCATCGCGCCCGTTCTTGGTGCGTTCGCTTAGCTTTGCATTGTTTAATTTACAAGGTACATCGTCGGCGCAGCTTCGCTGTGCCTCCTCATCCTCGCGGGCTGCCGCTCGCTCGGATTTGGGGCCCGCCTCATCGGCGAGCTTGCCTAATATACCAGACCTGCCTGAGTTTGTCAACACTTTTTTTCATGTTTTTGCGTCTTTTTTTCCGGACCCCATATCTGGGAGAAATTGCGGCTGTACCACAAGCTGTGGTAGTCCGGAAACCGCCCACCGGGGAAAGCCGAACGATCAAAAACTGCGCTGCCGTTTCGGCAGCGCAGTTTACGGGATGATTCCCTTAATCTCCGGCCTTTTCCTTCTGCATCTTCTGATACATGTCGATCATCTCGGTGCGCACGGTCACATTGTAGTCGGGGGGGATGTTCTCATCCTTGCCCTGGACAAACTGCAGATAGCGGGGGCCCAGGAGATTGTTGGCATAAAAATACTCCTTGGAGCGCTGGTTGACCGCGCAGATGAACATGATGGCATTCAGATGGAGCCAGGTCATGCGGACCTTGCCGCTCTCGATCTGAGAGATGGTGACGCGGCTCAGGCCGGTCAGGTTCCCCAGGTCAGCCTGGGTGAGGCTCAGCAGCTTGCGGATCTTGGGAAGATGCTTCGTCAGTTCTTCGCACATTGCCCTTTTTTCGGCGCTGGTTAATTCGACCATGATATATCCTCCGTTCCCTTTCCGAATTTCTTTCCGAAACATACCGCCGTATGTGATGATCAGTGATGGCTCGCGCGTGATCGTGTTTAATATGCGCTAATTAGTTTACTGATGATAACTATACCAGATGGAATCTGACTTTACAAGCCCAAATGTGAAAGAATCTGCAAATAATTACAGGTATTTCCGGCTCTCCGCCACGGCCAGGGCGTCGCAGCGCTTGTTGATTTCATCCCCGGCGTGTCCCTTGACCCACTCCCAGCGGAGGCGGTGGGTCTCCGCCAGCTCCAGCAGCCGCTGCCACAGCTCCGGGTTTTTCGCCTCCTCCGAGCCGCGGCGGCGCCAGCCCCGGGCCCGCCAGGCCTGCGGCCAGCCCCGGGACATGGCCTCCACCACATATTTGGAATCGCTGAACACCGTCACCTCGCAGGGCTCCTTCAGGGCCTCCAGGCCCCGGATGACGGCAGTCAGCTCCATGCGGTTGTTGGTGGTCAGCGCTTCCCCGCCGGATAGCTCTTTTTCATGCCCCTGCCAGCAGAGGATGGCGGCCCAGCCGCCGGGACCGGGGTTGCCGGAGCAGGCCCCGTCGGTATAGAGGGTGACGGATTTCATGCCTCCGGCGCATCCTCCGCCGGGCTTTCCTCCGCGGAGAGTTCTCCTTCCTCCTCCTGTTCGGGGGCGGCCACGGTGAGGCTGATGACCACGGCCCCCTCCGGCATGCGCATGACCCGCACGCCCTGGGCTGCGCGCCCGTAAACGTTCACATCGTCGGCGTTCATGCGGATGACCACCCCGTCGGAGCTCATAAGCAGCAGGTGATCCCCCGGAGACACCAGCTGGACGCCGGCCACGGGGCCGGTCTTTTCCGTGACGGTGCAGTTCTTGAGGCCGAGGCCGCCCCGGTGCTGGGGTTCAGAGCCCAGGCGGCAGTATTCCGACACGGGGGTCTTTTTGCCGTAGCCGTTCTCCGTGACGGTGAGGAGCATATCCGTTTCCCCGCAGCAGACCGCGCCTACGCACCAGTCCCCTTCCCGCAGGCGGATGCCCCGGACGCCGGCGGCCGTGCGGCCCATGGTCCGGATATCCGTCTCCCGGAAGCAGATGGCCATGCCGTCGTGGGTGGCGATGAGGATGTAGTCGCTGCCGGAGGTGTTGAGCACGGCGATCAGAGCGTCGTCCTCATCCAGGGTCAGGGCGCGGATGCCCACGTTTTTCAGGTTTTTCAGCTCCTCGAAGCGCATGCGCTTCACGGTACCCTTCCGGGTGACGAAGGTGAGATACCGGTCCGGGGGCAGCTCGGCCATATGGAGGCCGGCGGACAGGGTCTCCCCCGGCTCCACGGGGATGATGTTGGCGATGTTGGTGCCCTTGGCGGTGCGCCCCGCCTCGGGGATCATATAGCCCTTGCGCTTATAGACCCGGCCCTGGGAGGTGAAGAGCAGCAGCAGATCATGGCTGGAGGCGGTGAAGATGGCGTCCACCTGGTCCTCCTCCTTGGTGGTCATGCCCGTGACGCCCTTGCCGCCCCGGCGCTGCACCCGGTAGGTCTCCGCGGGGATGCGCTTGATGTAGCCCGCCCGGGAGATGGTGAAGACGCAGAGCTCCTCGGCGATCAGGTCCTCGATGTCGATCTCGTCCTCCACATCCTGGATCTCGGTCCGTCGAACGTCGCCGTACTTGTCCCGGATGGCGGTGAGCTCGTCCTTCAGCACGCCCCGGAGCATCTCCTCGCTGGAAAGCAGGCGGCGGTAATAATCGATGCGCTCCTCCAGCTCCTTATACTCCGTCTCCAGCTTTTCCCTGTCCAGGCCCTGGAGCTGCTTGAGACGCATATCCAGGATGGCCTGGGCCTGCACCTCGTCCAGGCCGAAGCGGGCCATGAGCTTTTCCCTGGCGTCGTCGTAGCTCTCCCGGATGATGCGGATGACCTCGTCGATGTTGTCCAGTGCGACGAGCAGCCCTTCCAGCAGGTGGGCCCGTTCCTGGGCCTTGCGCAGATCGTAGCGGGTTCTGCGGAGGATCAGGTCCTCCTGGAAGGAGATATATTCCTGCAGCATCTGCTTGAGGTTCAGGACCCTGGGCTGGCTCTGGTCGTTCACCAGGGCCAGCATGATGATGGAGAAATTGCTTTGCAGCTGGGTCTGGGCATAGAGGCGGTTGAGCACCACCTGGGGATTGGCGTCACGCTTCAGCTCGATGACGATGCGCATGCCGTTGCGGTCCGATTCGTCGCGAAGGTCGCTGATGCCGTCCAGCCGCTTTTCCTGCACCTGCTCCTTGATGTTTTTGATGAGCTGGCGCTTGTTGACCTGATAGGGCAGCTCCGTGACGATGATGCGCAGCCGGTCCTTGTTGAATTCTTCAAATTCCGCCTTCGCCCGGACAACCACCTTGCCCTTGCCCGTGGCATAGGCGGCCCGGATGCCGCTGCGGCCCATGATGACGCCCCTTGTGGGGAAATCCGGGCCCTGGATATGCTCCATGAGCTCCATGACGCCCGCCTCCGGGTCCTCCAGGAGGCAGATGACGGCGTTGATGACCTCGGTGAGATTGTGGGGAGGGATGCTGGTGGCCATGCCCACGGCGATGCCGGAGGAACCGTTCACCAGCAGGTTGGGGAAGCGGCTGGGGAGCACGCGGGGCTCCTTGCGGCTCTCGTCAAAGTTGGGGTCCCAGTCCACGGTCTCCTTCTCGATGTCCCGCAGCATCTCGTCGGCGATGCGGGACATCCGCGCCTCGGTATATCGGTAGGCGGCGGGTGGGTCCCCGTCCACGGAGCCGAAGTTGCCGTGGCCGTCGATGAGCATGTAGCGCATGGAAAAATCCTGCCCCATGCGCACCAGGGCGTCATAGACGCTGGCGTCCCCGTGGGGGTGATATTTGCCCAGCACGTCGCCAACGGCGGTGGCGCACTTCTTATAGGCGTTCGCGTGGGTCAGGCCGCTCTCATACATGGAGTAGAGGATGCGCCGGTGCACGGGCTTGAGCCCGTCCCGCACGTCGGGCAGGGCGCGGCCCACGATGACGCTCATGGCATAGTCGATGTAGCTGGTCTGCATCTCCTTTGCCAGCTCGGATTCGGTGATGATCTGGTCGGGGAACGCGATGTCCTCCGGCTTATAGCTTCTGTTGTGTGCCATCGATCACGCCCCCTTATATATCCAGATTGCTGACGTATTTCGCGTTGGTCTCGATCCAGGCCCGGCGGGGCTCCACTTCCTCTCCCATGAGGAGGGAGAAGATCTGATCGGCCTGGATGGCGTCGCCCAGGGTGATGCGCCGCAGGGTGCGCTTTTCCGGGTCCATGGTGGTCTCCCAGAGCTCGTCCTTGCTCATTTCGCCCAGGCCCTTATACCGGGAGATATCGATCTTTGCGTTGGGGTTGTCCCCCCGCATCTCGGCGGAGACCCGGTCCCGCTCCTCGTCGGAATAGGCGACCCGCTGCTGCTTGCCCCGCGTCAGCTTATACAGGGGCGGCACGGCGGAATAGACGTAGCCGTTTTCGATGAGGGGGCGCATATAGCGGAAGAAGAAGGTCAGCAGCAGGGTGCGGATATGGCTGCCGTCCACATCCGCATCGGCCATGATGATGACCTTGTGGTAGCGGAGCTTTTCCAGATTGAAATCCTCCCCGATGCCCGCGCCCAGGGCGGTGATCACCGGCTGGAGCTTTTCGTTCTTATAGATCTTGTCCGCCCGGGCCTTTTCCACATTGAGCATCTTGCCCCACATGGACAGGATGGCCTGGAAGCGGGAATCCCGGCCCTGGATGGCGCTGCCTCCTGCGGAGTCGCCCTCCACGATATAGATCTCGCACAGCGCCGGGTCCTTCTCGTTGCAGTCCTGAAGCTTTTCCGGCATGCCGCCGGATTCCAGGCCGCTCTTGTTGCGGATGGATTCTCTGGCGCGGCGGGCGGCCTCCCTGGCGCGGGAGGCGGTAAGGGCTTTGTCCATGATCGCCCGGCCCACGGCGGGGTTCTCCTCCAGAAATTCCGTCAGCTTCTCCTGGAGGATGCCGTCCACCAGGGTACGGATGTCGGAGTTGCCCAGCTTGTCCTTGGTCTGGCCCTCGAACTGAGGATTTACGAGCTTCACGGAGATGACGGCGGTCATCCCCTCCCGGCAGTCCTCGCCGGAGAGGCTCTCCCCCTCCTTCAGGACGCCGGTCTTTTTCCCATAGGCGTTGAGTACGCGGGTCAGGGCCGTCTTGAAGCCCGTCTCATGCATGCCGCCGCCGGGAGTATGGATGTTGTTTGCAAAGGAGTCGATGACCTCGTTGTAGCTGTCGTTCCACTGGAGGGCGATCTCCGCCTCGCTGTCCTCCCGGACGCCGGCGACATAGATGACGTCGGGGTGCAGGGGCTGCTTGGAGCGGTTGAGGTAGCTGACGAATTCCCGGATACCGCCCTCATAGCACATGGAATCCCGGCGTTCGCTCTCCTCCCTGTCCGCGCTTTCGGGCCGTTCGTCGGCAATGGTGATGCGCAGGCCGGCGTTGAGGAAGGCCTGCTCCCGCATGCGCACATGGAGGGTCTCATAGTCGTAGACCGTGTCCTCGAACATCTCCGGATCCGGCTTGAAGCGGACGGTGGTGCCCGTCCGGTCCGTCTGCCCGATGATCTTCATATCCTGGGTCTTGTCCCCCCGGCTGAATTTCATCTGATAGATGTTCCCGCCCCGGTGTACCTCCACCTCCAGCCATTCCGACAGGGCGTTGACCACGCTGGCGCCCACGCCGTGAAGGCCGCCGGAGACCTTGTAGCCTCCGCCGCCGAATTTGCCGCCCGCGTGCAGCACCGTATAAACGACCTCCAGGGCGGGCTTGCCCGTCTGCTCCTGCACGTCCACGGGGATGCCGCGGCCGTCGTCCGAAACGCGGATGACGTCCCCCGGCTCGACGGTGACGGTGATGTGGGTGCAGAAGCCCGCAAGGGCCTCGTCTATGGCGTTGTCCACGATCTCATAGACCAGGTGGTGCAGACCGGAGGAGGAGGTGGACCCGATATACATGCCCGGCCGGAGGCGGACCGCCTCCAGCCCCTCCAGCACCTGGATCTGCGAGGCGTCGTAGGTTTCTTTCGGCTCAAGGAACGCTTTCGTTTCTTCCGACATGATATTCTCCTTTGGCGGGCGCATCCTGAATCCGCGCCCGTTTTGTGTGTCAAAAAGGGATCACTCCAGCAGGGGGGAATCCCAACGCTTCAGCAATGTGGAGGAATTCAGCTGGCTCAGATAGCAGGTGCGCCGGCCGCCCTCCTCCGTCAGCACGAAGCTCTTGGGCAGCTCGCCGGAGACGTCGGAGACTTCTCCGGCCTTCTCCGCGGCGGCAAGGAATTCCCTCGTGATGCGGGAGGTGCTGGAATTATCCAGGTCAAAGACGGCGATCACGCTCTTTTTCGGGACCACCACGTTCTGACCCAGATACAAATAGGTATTTCTTTTCACGGCGCACCGTCCTGCCTGCCTGCGATCCGCCCGGCCTCGATGCGGATGATCCTGCCGCCGGTGCGGCGGGAGACCTCCTCCTCGTCGCAGCAGGTGATGAGGACCTGTCCGCCCTGAATGGAATTCAGGACGTAATCCTGCCTTGCGGCGTCCAGCTCGCTCAGAACGTCGTCCAGCAGCAGCACGGGGGAGGAGCCCAGCTCGTCCCGGCTGATGGTCCACTCGGCCAGCTTCATGCTGAGGGCGGCGGTGCGTATCTGCCCCTGGGAGGCGAATTTTGCCGCCTCGCTGCCATCGATGCGGATGGCGATATCGTCCTTCTGCACGCCGGCCAGGCATTGGCCCGCGTCGATCTCCGCCTGCCGCAGCCGTTCCTGCTGCCGCAGCAGCGCATCCAGAATTTCCCGCGCGCTCATACCCAGTGGGTCCTCCACGGCGGAGACAGTGCGGTAGTCCAGCCGCAGCTTCTCGCCGCAGCCGGAAATTTCCCCGTGGATATCGCCGGCGGCAGCGGCGGCCCTGGCGCACCAGCTGGCCCGGTAACGCATGAGCTCCGCGCCGTATTTTGCCAGATTGAGGCTGAATTCATCCAGCACGTCCAGCATATCCTGCCGCTCCCGGTAATCCCGGAGGATGCGGGTCTTCTGCTCATGGATGCGGTTGAAGTTCGTCAGCGCTTCGGCGTATTTCGGCCGAAGCTGGCTGATGGCCAGGTCCATGAAACGGCGGCGCTCCGCCGCTCCCCCCTTGATGAGCTCCAGATCGTCGGGGCAGAAAAGTGTGCAGGCAAAGCGGCCGGAGAGCTCGGCAGCGGACTTCATGCGCACGCCGCCCACGAAAATCTTCTTCCGCTCCCGGCGGCTCAGGTAGATGTCGATCCGCTGCTCCCGCGTTTCCGAGGCGATGAAGCCGGTGACGGCCCCCTCTGTATCCTCCAGACGCAGGATATCCCGATCGGAGCGGCTCCGGAAGGAGCGGGCACCGGCCAGGTAATAGACCGCCTCCAGAAGGTTGGTCTTCCCCTGGGCGTTGCGGCCGGTGACGACGTTCACCCGGGGATCGAAGTCGCACTCCAGCTCCCGGTAGTTGCGGAAGTTCCGCAGCTCGATGCGCTTGAGGATCATGCTTCAGAAACCAGGAGGATTTCTCCCCCCAGTTCCACCCGGTCGCCCGGAACCAGCTTCCGTCCCCGCTGGGTGCAGACCTGCCCGTTGACCAGGACTTCCCCCTCCGTGATGCGGATCTTGGATTCTCCGCCGGTGCCCACGAGCCCCGCGTATTTCAGCAAGGCCTCCAGCTTGATGAAGGGGGTTTTGATCGGAATGGTATGTTCCATTTTATTCGCCCGTCCGGATGCGCACCGGCAGGATCAGATAGAGGAAGCTGCCGTCGCCGCTTTCGGGCACGATGACGCAGGGAGAGGTGGGTCCGGACATCTGCAGCAGCAGAGAATCCGTGGGGGCCGCCCGCAGGGCGTCCAGCACATAGCGGTTGTTGAAGCCGATCTCCAGGCCCTGGGCGTCCCCTTCCACGGTACATTCGTCCGTCGCCTTGCCCAGGGCGGTGGCGGCGGAGAGCTTCACCAGTCCGTCCTCAAAGAGGCAGCGCACCGGGCTCTTGTATTTCTCGCTGATCATGAGGCTCACCCGCTCGAAGACCGCCAGCAGCTGTTTCCGGTCCGCCTTCAGGGAGTATTTGCTCTCCTTGGGCACGGATTTGCGGTAATCCAGGAATTCCCCCTCCAGACGGCGGGAGATGATCTCCGTATCCCCGATGGAAAACATGATATGGCGGCTGCCAAGGCAGATGGTCGCCAGGTCCTCGCTGTCGCCGGCGACTTTTTCCGCTTCGGACAGGGCCGCGCCGGGCACGACGAAGGAGATCGCGATCTCCGTCTCCTCATCCAGCTTTTCCCGCCGCTGGGCCAGGCGGTAGCCGTCCACGCTGGTGACGGTCAGCTCCCCGTCGGCGATCTCGAAGAGGCTGCCGGTGTGGACCGGGCGGCTTTCGTTGGTGCTGACGGCGAACAGCGTCTCCCCGATCATGCTCTGGAGCTTCTTTTCCTGGAGCCGGAAGGAATTCTGCGTGTCCACGGTTGGAAGCTCGGGGAATTCATCGGCGGCGATCGCCATAAGCTCAAAGTAGCTCATGCCGCAGGTGAGCTTTACAAGGAGAGACGCGTCGGCCTCGAAGCTGACGACGCCCTCCGGCATTTTCCGCACGATTTCGCCCAGAAGCCGGGCGTTGAGCACCAGCCGCCCCTCGGTGAGGATATCCGCGTCCACCCTGGTGCGGATGCCGGTTTTCAGATTGTAGCCGGTGAGGTTCAGCTCCGTTCCCACGGCCTCGAAAAGGATGCCCTCCAGGGCGGGGATGGTGCTTTTCAGCGCCACTGTGCGGGAGGCGATGGTCACGGCGTTCAGCAGCAGGCTGCGGTCACAGTTGAATTTCATATGGATCGTCCTTTCTGTGGAAGGATAGGAAAGCAAGGATAATTTTAGTGTTAGAAGCGAGTAGAAACGGAAAACGGTGGAAAAGGGGCGAAACGCCCTGAAAACAAAGGAAAACGGCTGTGGAAGAAATTGTGGACATCCAGCGTTGTTTTCCACAGGGTGTCCGGCCGGAAAAAACTGTCCACATCGATGTGGAGGGACAAGGGAGAAAAATGTGGAAAAGCCGGGTATGCGATCACTTATTGGTGATGTTGGCGGTGATGTCGTGAACGGTGTCGACCAGCTTGGGATCGTTCTGCAGGCTTTCCTCCACCTTGCGGATGGAGTGGAGCACGGTAGAGTGATCCCGGTTCATGACGTCGCCGATCTGCTCCAGGGTCAGGCCCGTCAGCTTGCGGATCAGATAGATGGACATCTGTCGGGCATTGGCGACGTTTTTGGTCTTTCCTTTGCCGATCACCTCGTCCGGAGAGATATCGAAGAAATCCGCCACCTTGCCGATGATGAATTCCGGGGCGTAGGCTTTTTCAGAGTCGATGATCTCCTTGGTGATGCGCTGCACCAGCTCCATGTTGACGGCGCCGATGCCCTGCAGGTCGATATAGGCCTGGATCTTTTTCAGGATGCCCTCGATCTGCCGGATGTTGGCCTTGATGTTTTCGGCGATGTAGTTGCCCGCGTCGTCCGCCAGAGGGATGCCCAGGCGGGCGGCCTTGGTCTTCACGATGGCGACTCTGGTCTCATAGTCGGGGGGCTGGATGTCCACCAGCAGGCCCCCCTCGAAGCGGCTGCGCAGCCGGTCCTCCAGCCGCAGCATTTCCTTTGGCGGCCGGTCGGAGGTGAGGACGATCTGGCGGCCGGACTCATAGAGGGTGTTGAAGGTATGGAAAAATTCCTCCTGTGTCTGCACCTTGCCGGCGATGAACTGGATGTCGTCCACCAGCAGCAGGTCCGCCGAGCGATATTTCTCCCGGAATTCGCTGTTGCGCCCCGTCTGGATGGAGCTTACCAGCTCATTGGTGAAATCGTCGCCTTTTATATAGACTATGCGGCTTTTGGGCCTTGTATGCCGTATCTCATGGGCGATGGAATAGAGAAGATGGGTCTTCCCCAGGCCGGAATCCCCGTAGATCAGCAGGGGATTGTATTTCTGTGCGGGGTTTTCCGCCACGGCCCTGGCCGCGGCATAGGCCATCTTGTTGGAATTGCCCACGATGAATTTTTCAAAGGTGAATTCCTCGCTGCCGAAGGGATCGGCGGCGGGAGAACGCTGCCGCGCCAGATACTGTTCCATCTCCTCCGTGGTGAGGATGCTCAGCTCGAAATCCGCGCCGAAAAGCTCCTTCAGCGCTTCCTTCAGCAGCCCGGCGTAGCGGCCCAGGATGATCTCCCGGCTGTATTCGCTGGGGCAGTGGAGCAGCAGCAGGTTGTCCTGCACCTCCAGCACCCGGCAGTCGCCGAACCAGGTGGATACGGCGGTATCGGACATATGCCGGGCCAGGAGCTTCTTGATCTCGTTCCATAGGTCCGTGTTGGAATTCATGGTCGGCACCCTTTCTCTGTCTTATCCCTCTTGTTTCTTCTCGCCGCCGGGCTTTTTGCTTCCCCGGTGGAAATAACGCCGGTGGTAATTCGCTTTCTTTTCGCCGGCCTCCGCTTTCTCGGCGGCGGCCTGGATCTTCACCGTGCCTGCCGGATGCCTGTCCCTGTTTTTCGGCGCCGCGGACGGGCGGTTTTCCGGCTTTTTGTCGAATTTCTTTTCCGGATGCTCCGGCTTCTTTTCCTTCTTCTCCGGTTTCTCCTTTTTTTCCTGCTTCCGCTCGGCGGCCTCGGCGCCTTCGGCGCTCCTTTCCCGCTGGCCGCTCCGGTTTTTCTTTTTCCTGCGGGAGCGCTTTTCGCCGCTGCGGCCCTCCATGGCCTCCGCCATGCGGCTGCCCAGGCTGTCGCCGTCCTCGGAGATAAAACGGCTCAGGTCCGGCAGGTCGGAGGGGATGGGCGCGGCCTCCTCCGGCTTCGGCTCCACGTATTCCCCGTTGAGGGTGTAGCCCAGCCGGTCCAGGGGATAGGTCTGCAGGCTCGTGTCCGTGCCCTCCGCCAGGCGCACCTTCACCGTGCGCCGCAGCAGGTTCACCTCCGCCACGTTCCCCTTGCCCTTGGGGGTATCCACGGGGGCGTCCACCTTGGGCATGGTCTTGATGAGGTGCTCATAGGCCTCCTGCTCGTATTTCAGGCAGCACATGAGCCGCCCGCAGGTGCCGGAAATCTTGGTGGGGTTCAGGGAAAGGTTCTGGGTCTTTGCCATGCGGATGGAAACGGGCTGGAATTCCTCCAGGAAGGTGGAGCAGCAGAAGGGCCGCCCGCAGATGCCCAGACCGCCCAGGAGCTTGGCCCCGTCCCGTACGCCGATCTGCCGCAGCTCGATGCGGGTGTGGAAAAGGCTGGCAAGGTCCTTCACCAGCTCCCGGAAATCCACCCTTCCGTCGGAGGTGAAGAAAAAGAGGATCTTGTTGCCGTCGAAGGAAAACTCCACGTCCACCAGCTTCATGTCCAGACCGTGGGCCTTGATCCGCTCCTCGCAGAGGGTAAAGGCGCTCTTTTCCCTGCGCCGGTTCGATTCGGCGATGCGGAGATCGTCGGCAGTGGCGATGCGCACCACGCTCCGCAGCGGCTGCACGACGCTCTCCTCCGGCACCTCGTGGCAGCCCTCCACGCACTCGCCCAGCTCCAGACCCTTGCTGGTCTCCACCACCAGGCTGTCCCCCGTGCGCACCTCCAGCGCGCCGGGGTCGAAATAATAGCTCTTTCCGCGGTTGCGGAAACGAACGTTCACTACATTCGGCATATCGGTTCCTTTCACGCCGGGTCCTTCAAGCCCCGGCTTCCTCGTTCATCATGGCGCAGAGCCAGCCCAGACAGTGGCCGGCGCTGACGTTGACCCGGCGCATCTCCTTCACGCGGAAGGTGAGGGCGCTGAGCTTCAGGGCCCGGCGGCGGATTTCTCCCTCTCCGGCCTTGGCCCGCAGGGCGGCGGCGGCGGAAAGCTCCTCCACCAGCCGGTCGAATTTCTCCCGGTCCAGCTTTTCGCAGGGAAACGCCGCCTCCAGCCAGGCCAGCGCGTCCCCCTTCAGGAAAGCCTCCGCCAGCTTCGAAGCGCTGTCGCTCTCCAGAGAAGCCTTCGCTTCCGCCCCCAGATACAGGGTCAGGCAGCGGGAGCGGACCGTGGGCAGGAAGGACCCCGGATTCCGGCCCAGCAGCAGGAAGGCCGCGTAGGGGGGCGGCTCCTCCAGCACCTTCAGAAGGGCGTTCTGGGCTTCGGTGTTCAGGGCGTCCGCCTCCGGGATGAGAAAGACCTTCCGGGCGGCCTCGTTGGGGGTGATCCAGACCTCCTGCCGCAGCTCTCTGGCCTGCTTGACGATGATCTCCCGCCTGTCCGGGCTGCGAAGCAGGGTGATCAGATCGGGATGGATGCCCTTTTCCATTTTCCGGCAGTGGGAGCAGACGCCGCAGGGCTTTTCCCCCGTGGAAGCGCACAGCAGGACTTCGGCGGTGAAGCGGGCCAGCTTTTCCAGTTCTTCCCCGTTCTCCCCCAGCAGCAGCCAGGCATGGCTCAGCTTATCCTGCCGGGCCAGCTCCCGCACATAGGCATAGGGCTCCAAATCGCGCCTCCGAACTGCCGGACCGCGGCCTGACCGTGATCTGACGATACTTTATCAGGTAATTTTACCATGCGCGGCGCCGTTTTGCAAGGTTTTTGCTTGCGGCAGCAGGGAAAGTATGCTATCCTTTGTGTTATTCTATATGAAATCAGGGAAAGGGACGACGGGGAGATGGCGTTTTCGGAGAAGCTCAACGGCTATTGGGAAGAAGGCTACCATTATTATATGGAATTCCGGGACGACAGGCTGACCATGCGGGAATACCGGCGGAAGATCATCCTGGAGACCACGGTGCACTACGACGCCGAAGCCCTGGACCGGGGGGAGGAGACGGAGATCGTCCCCGCAGACCCGGTATTCGACCGCTGGCCCAGCGGGGAAACGGCCATGGAGATCCGCTCCCTCCGCTGGGTGGACGGGGAGCTGAAAATGCTGGAAAACTACACCATCATGGGGGAGAAGGAATACACCCTCAGGAAGGTGGACGGCGGCCCCTTCCGCCATATCCGCATCCGGGACGAGGAAATATTGCCGAAGCTCCGGGGGAAATGGAAGGAATGGACGCACAGCGGCCCCGGCGGGACCCTCGCCATCGAAGGAAACGCCCTCAGCTGGGAGGGCGTGGGCGGCGGAAAGATCCACGCCGTCAGCTACGATTACGACCCGGGAAAGGTCTGGCTGGTGCCGGAGGACCTGACGGAAAGCGGCTTCGGCGCCTTCAACGACGTGGAGGTGCGGGGCAATATGCTGGTGACGGGCCTCATCGTGATGGACATGAGCATGCCCTCCTCCGTCTTCGCAAGGGCGGAGGATCTGGATTCCATCGAGGTCCCGGAATCCGCCAAGGCCGCACCCCGGAGCACCATGGGCCCCGCCGCATTCCGCATGGACACCGCTGCAGGCGTCTTCCTCGGGATGATGAATCCGTCCTTCGGCGGCATGAATCCGGCGTGGCCGGCGGCGAAGCAGAAGGAGAACCCTTATGTGGATCCCAAGCCCCGCTTCTGCATTTCCTGCGGCTTTCGGATCGATTCGGAGACGGCCAGGTTCTGCCCATCCTGCGGCCAAAAGCAGGAGGGCCGGGGCAAATACTGCCCCGACTGCGGCCACGAGCTGGAACGGGAGGACCTGAAATTCTGCACCGAATGCGGAGGAAAGCTTTGATTCCCCAAAGACGACGAAAACGCCCCTGACCATGCCGGTCAGGGGCGTGATTCTTTTCTCAGCCGATGGCGTTGAGCTTTTTGGTGAGCCTGCTCTTTTTGCGGGCCGCGTTGTTCTTATGAATCAGATGGTCGGCAACGGCCTGATCCACGGTCTTGACAGCGACGACGTAGGCTTCCTTGGCAGCGGTCTTATCGCCGGCCTCCGCCTTCTGCTCGAACTTCTTGATCTCGGTCTTCATCCGGGACTTCTTGGCCTTGTTGACCTCGTTCTGCAGCTTGGAGAGCTGGTCACGCTTAGACGCCGATTTGATATTGGGCAAATCACTCACCTCCTCAATTCCCTTTTCTCGGTTCCGTGCGGGTAGAAACTATATCACCATTCCCCAAAAAGTGCAAGAACTTTTTTCAGAAATTTTCCGAAAGCCGGGAAAACCGCGCATACTAACCGCAAAAAGGAGGGATTGGTGCCGTGAAACGGACGGATATGGCCCTGGAAGCCAGGGAATTATGGCAGGAAACAGGCGCGGCGGCGCTGCCGCCGGGGGTCGCGGGAGAGACGAGGGAAGAAGCCGGCTGCACCGTGGAGACGATCCGGGTCCTGAACCGGGAGGGGGCGGAAGCCCTGGGGAAGCCGGAGGGGACCTATCTCACCCTGTTCCCGGAGGCCTTCCTCCGCCGGGAGGAGGGGGCCTTCGAAAAAGCCGCCGTCCTGCTGGGAAAGCTGCTGCGCAGCTTGCTGGCCCTGGGGCCGGAGGCAAGCGTCCTGGTGGCGGGGCTGGGGAACATGGCCGTCACCCCGGACAGCCTGGGGCCACGGACGATGCGCCACGTGCTGGCGACGCGGCACCTGGTGGCCTCCCTGCCGGAGACCTTTGGCGCGTTCCGCAGCGTGGCGGTGCTGGAGACGGGGGTGCTGGGGAACACGGGCATGGAGAGCGCCGAGCTCGTGAAGGCGGTGGCGGAAAAGCTGAAGCCCGACGCGGTGATCGCCGTGGACGCTCTGGCGTCCCGGCGGCTGGGGCGCATCTGCCGTGCTTTGCAGCTGACGGATACGGGCGTCGTCCCCGGCTCCGGGGTGGGGAACGCGCGCAGCGAGCTCAGCCGCGCGACCCTGGGCGTGCCGGTGGTGGGCCTGGGGGTGCCCACGGTGGTGGACGCCGCCACCCTGGCTTCTGACCTGGCGGAGCTGGCGGGCCTGGGAGAGTTCGGGGCGGCGGATTTCGGGGAATACGGCGCGGGGATGATGGTGACCCCCCGGGAGATCGACGGGCAGACGGAAATGCTCGCCCGCCTTCTGGGCTACGGCATCGACCTGGCCCTCCACGACCTCAGCGTAGGGGACGTGACGGCGCTGGCAGGGTAGGGAAAGGGGGGACGCTGCAAAATGCAGCGCCCCCGATGATATGCCCGCTTTGCGGGCGTGATATCCCGCTTCACGGGGTGAAATACGGCCTGCGGCCGAGTGATATCGTGCCCTTTGGGCACGGTTAAGGCAACACCGCACAATTCTGGTGCGCAGATTGCGCAGTCAGAATTTTCGTCAGATTGTCTGAAAATCGCGGGGAATACTTCCTGTATTGGCCAAGATTTTCGGGCAATATGACGGAACATGATGCAAGCAAGATGTGTGCCGAGAACTAACGCGGTGTTGCCTTAAGGTATCCCCTGCGGGGATGATTTGAAAGGGGCTATTGCGGTTTCATTCGCAACGATTCCTTGTTCACTTCGAGATTGATTTCTCCCGGCAGCTGTGCTAAATTCTTCCTATCAAACATAGGAGGAGAGGCAATGAAAAAACGTTTTCTATCCATTCTTCTGGCGGCAGCCCTCATCTGCGCGCTGCTGGCCGTCCCCGCGGCGGCGGGCGGCGAGGGCGACGCCTATGAGGAAAGCGAGAACTATTTTGACGTGCTCTATGTGAACACGGACGACGACCGGATCCGGGTGCACTACGACGCCGTTGCCTCCGGCGAGGGCTGGAGCTACGACGGGGACAGCGCCACCCTCACCCTGAACGGCGTCTCCGACGCGGTCTTTGATCTGCATGACGCCGGCAAAGTCGTCACGATCCTTCTGGCGGACGGTTCGGTCAACGACCTCGTTCACCTTCGTTTCTGGGATTGCCATGAGGATGTGATCATCACCGGCAGCGGTACGCTGAATCTCTCAAGAAAACCGGACCGCATCTTTGATATGCAGGGCTTTTTCAACAACCATTCCCGCGCGAAGGTCATTGTGAAAAGCGGCGTCATCAATGTTGACGGGATAATCATGCTCTATGGCGATCTGGTCATCGAGGGGGGCACGGTGACCGGCAAATCCGTCATGGTCGGCAATTTCGGCGGCGACTGCACGGTGACCGGCGGCACCCTGATCCTGGACACCGAGGACGTGGCGGTCCAGATCGTACCCGCTCCTGAGGGAGAGCGCCGGTCGGACCTGGAGGACGCGACCATCGTCGGCGCGGAGGGAGAGCCACTCAGCATGGTCTGGGTCGATGAGATGGGCGTCCTGGAGCTGCGGGACGCCGCGGGCAATACGGCGACCTATGCGAAGATCACCGCAGGAAACGCCCCTGCGCCGGCGCCCTCCGCGGGCATCTTTGCCGACGTCCCCGGAGACGCCTACTATGCCGATGCCGTCTCCTGGGCATACAATCATGAACCTCAGATCACCACGGGCACCAGCGAAACGGAGTTCTCCCCTGCCGGTCACGTCACCCGCGCCCAGGCGGTGACCTTCCTCTGGCGGGTGAAGGGCTGCCCGGAGCCGGAATCCCCCGTCAGCGATTTCTCCGACGTGCAGGACCCGGGTTCCTGGTATTATAAGGCGGTCCTCTGGGCCGTGGAGCAGGGGATCACCAACGGGACCGGCAACGGCCAGTTCTCCCCGGACAAGGGCGTCACCAGAGGCCAGATGATCACCTTCCTCTATCGGGCCATGGGCGAGCCGGGCAAGACCGGGGCCGGTGAATGGTATGCCGACGCGGAAAACTGGGCCAGGCAGAACGGTCTGCTGGACGGCACGGCGGCGGCCTATGAAACCAGCGGCGACTGCCCGCGTTCCGACGTGGTCTACTACCTCTGGAAGCAGCTGGCGGATTGACGCCGGAAACTGAATCAGGGGCGGCCCCCTTGTCCGATCGGACAAAGGGACCGCCCCTTTTTATGCACGCGCATAAAAAGCGCGTATTACGGTTCCTTCCCCATGGCCAGTCTCACGCCGCGGAAGACGTGGTCCTGGCAGAACTTGTGCTCGTGGCCGCCCTCGCCGCCCTCGAAGACCAGGGGGTAGCCGATGCCCTGCAGATAGTCCCGGCAGGCATAGTTCAGCTCCTTGAGGAAGTCGGAATCGCCCACGGCCATATAGAGGCCGGGCGGGTTGCCCTCCTTCAGGGCCGCAGCCGCGGCGGCGCGGGGGTCGTGGTGGCTGCCCGGCACCTTAGCGGGATCGCCGAAGATTCCCCGGAAGAAGGGGTTGTCGCCGCCGGGGCCGGAGACGCCTTCCGTCAGCAGCGCGCCGCTGACGGCCACGATGTGGCCGAAGGTCTGCCGGTAAGTGAGGCCGTTGAGCAGGGCCCCGTAGCCGCCCATGGAGAAGCCGCCGATGATGGTGTCCTCCCGCTTGCGGCTCAGGGGGAAGACGCGGCGGGTGTAGTCCACCAGCTCCTGCCCCACGAACTTGCCCCAGCCGTAGCCGAAGGTGTCGTCGTCGGTGTAAAAATGGTTCTCCGCGTCGGGCATGATGATGGCCAGGCGAAGCTCGCTGCTGAGCTCTTCCACGGTGTAGTGGGAGACCCAGAAGAAGCCGTTGCCGGAATAGCCCGCCAGGAGATAGAGGGTGGGCAGGGGCTCAAAGCTCCCGTCCTTGCCCGCGCCGTCCGGGAGGATGGCGGTGAAGCCCACCTGCCGCTCCAGCACTTCGCTCATGAAACTGGCCTGTATGATCGCCATTCAGCCTTCCTCCTTCCATGGCGCGCCCACAAAGCGCTCGTCCCGCATCTCCACATACATGGGGTTGACAAAGGTGTCGGGGGTCTTCCAGCCGCAGAAGTCCAGGGCGCGGGGCAGCGCCCAGCGCCAGGTGGACCACTCATGGCTGCCGGGCCCCTCCTCATAGGTGTGGGGGAAGCCCAGCTCCTCCAGATAGCAGTGGTATTCCCGGTTGGTGACGCAGAGGCGGTCGTTCCAGCCGCAGGCGATGTAGAGCTTCGGAAGCGCCGCGCCGGATTCCATCAGGGATTTCGCCAGGAAGCGGGGATTGCAGCTGCTCTCGTCCCACTTTTCCATGGGGCCGTAACGGGCCTCGAAGCGGATTTTCGACGCTTCGTCCGTCACGCTCTCCGGCCCCATCATGCCGAAGGAGAGGGGCAGCACGAAGCCGAAGGTATCATGGTACAGAAGCCCGTTGCGCAGCGCGCCGTAACCCCCCATGCTGAGGCCGGCGATGGCGGTGTCCTCCCGCTTCCTGCTGAGGACCGGGAACAGGCGGCGGGTCACCTCCACCACCTCCCGGCTGATGAACTCTCCATACTTCACGCCGGAATGGGTGTGGTCCGTGTAGCTGGAATTCTCGCCGGAGGGCATGACGATGGCGCAGCGGTAGGCGCCGGACATGCCGTTGACGTCCGTGTTCAGCAGCCAGTCCGTGTGGTCGCCCCGGTAGCCGTTGAGCAGATAGAGGGTGCGGCAGGGCTGCTCCGGGCCGGCGGACTGGGGGATCAGCACGTTCAGCGGCACGATCCGGGAGAGACACTGGGAAAAGTAAGTCAGCTGAAACCAGGCCATAGAAACACTCCTTTCGGGCCGCCCGCGGGGGCGGTCGTATTTTATACATAAAAATATAGCACTCGCCGCCGCCGGGAACAAGCCCCGCCTGCCGGGACAAAGGACGGGGGAGGCGGAATGATCAAACGGCACGGGGAAGCGGCAGCCGCTCCGCCCTTCCCCGGGGAAAGCCGCCGCCGCGGGCGGCGGATAAGGGGTCTCCGTTCCTGGCGCGGCGGCGAATAAACGATACTCCGCAAAATCTTTTGCGCGGGGGAAAAGAAATGCTTGACAAGCCCTTTGGGATATAGTATATTGAATTTCGCCGATTTGGCGGCGTAGCTCAGTTGGCTAGAGCATGCGGTTCATACCCGCAGTGTCACCGGTTCAAATCCAGTCGCCGCTACCACGCCCGCCGGACGGAGGACCCGCCGGCGGGCACAACCCCGGCCCGTTGGTCAAGTGGTTAAGACACCGCCCTTTCACGGCGGTAACATGGGTTCGAGTCCCGTACGGGTCACCATTGGAGGCTTAGCTCAGCTGGTTAGAGCGCATGCTTCACACGCATGAGGCCACTGGTTCGAGTCCAGTAGTCTCCACCAAAACCCTTGAAATACTAAGTATTTCAAGGGTTTTTTCATTAGTGTGTCACAAAATGTGTCACAAATTTCGAGGATTTTTCTGGCGACACCCTGAAAAAACACATAAACGAAGAAGCCCCCAAAGGTTTCCGCATATCCTTTTCTATGGATGGAAACCCCTTGGGGGCTTTTGAATGTTCATTTTCAATGGGGACCAAATGAAGGGAATTTCAAAAACCATATAGCGCAAAACGAACCCTTACTGTATAATATGTATTCAAGGCTAAGCTGGAAGGAGGCGCTGCGCGTGATTCTCGACAAGAGCCAGATGACCGAAGAGGACATCAAGCTTCAATACATCACCCCAGCCCTTACAAGCAAATGGGATATCAAGAAGATAACCATGGAAACACAGATCACCGATGGCAGGATCAACATCAAAGGCAATCTTGCTGTTCGGGAGAAGCCGAAGAAGGTGGACTATCTTCTTTATCTCGGACCGAATTATCCGATTGCTGTCGTGGAAGCCAAGGACAATAATCACGCTGTTTCCCATGGTTTGCAGCAAGCGATAACCTATGCCCAAATGCTTGACCTTCCTTTTGCGTACAGCTCAAATGGTGACGGCTTCGCAGAGCATGATTTTCTGACAGGGAAAGAGCGCCAAATCGCGCTTGATGAATTCCCCACAGAAGCGGAACTGATTGCGCGATACAAGGCGGAGCGCAATGCTGGCGGCGGCATGACGCAGGAAGAAGAAAAAGTCATGGCGCAGCCCTACTACTCCAGCCAGAACACCTATCCGCCGCGTTATTATCAGAGAATCGCCATAAACCGCACACTGGATGCCATAGCCAGGGGACAGGACAGAATCCTTCTTGTCATGGCGACAGGCACAGGAAAAACATACACAGCTTTTCAGATCGTCTATCGGCTCCTGCAAAGCGGCATGAAGAAGAAAATCCTGTATCTAGCTGACCGCAACATTCTTGTGGATCAGTCTATCCAGCAGGATTTCGCGCCGCTGAACAAGGTTATTCACAAAATCAATGTTGCGAAGGATGACCCCACGACGATTACATCCCATGAGGTCTATTTCTCCCTGTATCAGCAGCTTGTCGGGGATGAAGGAGAGGACCATTTCAGCCAGCTCTTTGTTCCAGACTTCTTTGACCTCATCATCGTGGATGAGTGTCATCGTGGCTCTGCAAAGGAAGACAGCAAATGGCGGCTGATCCTCGACTATTTCAAGACGGCAACGCAGATCGGCATGACCGCCACGCCGAAAGAAACCAAGTATGTTTCCAATATCAGCTATTTCGGTGATCCCCTTTATTCCTACTCTTTGAAAGAAGGAATTGAAGATGGCTTCCTTGCGCCGTTCAAGGTCATCAACATCCTGACCGATATCGGGGACGGCTGGCGTCCAACAGCAGGACAGCTCGACAAATACGGCAATCCCATTGAGGACCGCATTTACACGAACAGCGATTATGATTACAACATCGTCATTGAGGACCGCATTCAGCAAGTAGCGACAGAGATTACCAATTATCTGAAAGCTACGGATCGCATGGCGAAAACCATCGTTTTCTGCGCAACGGAAGACGCGGCGGAAAGAATGCGTCAGGCGCTTGTGAACCTGAATTCCGACATGGTGAAGAAAAATCCCGATTATTGCGTGAGAATCACAGGATCGGATATCTACGGCAAAAGCAAGCTGGATTATTTCATTTCCGTTTCTGCGGAATACCCTGTGATTGCCACAACCTCCAAGCTGCTTTCTACTGGCGCTGACTGCAAAATGACAAAGCTCATCGTTCTGGATGAAATGATCGGCTCCATGACCGAATTCAAGCAGATCATCGGACGCGGCACAAGAATCCGAGAAAAGGAAGGAAAGACGCATTTTGTTGTCATGGACTTCCGCAATGTGACAAGGCTCTTTGCCGATCCTGAATGGGATGGTCCCATCGAAGTGGACCCGAACTATCATCCGCCGCAGTCACAGGGTGAAGGTCCTGTCGGTCCTGGTAATGATCCCCCACTTCCGCCGCAGCCTCCAAAAATCAAGCCTATCGTGGATAAAAACGGATGCAGGGTAGAAGTCATTTTCAAGATGGTTTCCATCTATGATGCCGACGGCAAGCTTCTCAGGCAGGAAAGCATCACAGACTACACAAAATCAAACATTCTTGGAGAATACGCCTCCCTCGACAACTTTATTAGAGAATGGCGCAAGGACCCGAAGAAAGAGAATATCCGCAACATGCTCTTGGAGCGCGGTATTGACCTTGAAATGATGAAAGCCGATCAGGGCATGTCCGATGTTGACGATTTTGACTTCATTTGTCATGTGGCTTTCGACAAAAAGCCCCTGACACGCAGGGAACGCGCAAACAATGTGAAGAAGCGCGATTTCCTCAGCAAATACAGCGGTGTTGCGCGTGAAGTGCTGGAAGCGCTGCTGGAAAAGTATATGAACACAGGTATTTATGAGATTGAGAAAACCGATGTTTTGAAGCTCGATCCCTTTATGAAGATCGGCAAGCCCTCCAAAATTGCCAGTTTCTTCGGCGGCAAGGATGGTTATATGAAAGCAATCCAAGAGTTAGAAGAAGCGATTTACAGTGAGGTAGCGTAAATGAGCAATCTTTCAGGTTTCGTCAAGCGAATTCGGGATATCATGCGCAATGATCCTGGTATCAACGGCGACGCGCAGAGAATAGAGCAGATTTCCTGGATGCTGTTCCTCAAAGTCTATGACGCGAAGGAACAGGATTGGATGTTTGATGATGAAGATTATGAATCCATCATCCCCGATCCCTGCCGCTGGGGGAATTGGGCGCAAGATGATAAAACAGGCAAAGCCATGACTGGCGACAAGCTCATGGACTTTGTAAACAACACACTCTTCCCGACGCTGAAAAAGCTGCCTGTGGACGCCACGACGCCGCTGAAAAAGGCTATCGTCCAAACTACCTTTGCTGACGCAAACAACTACATGAAAGATGGTGTCCTGCTGCGTCAGGTCATAAACATCATTGACGAACTCCAGCTTGACGATTATGAAGAAAGCCACGCTTTCGGGGAAATCTATGAAAGCATCCTGAAAGAGCTGCAAAGCGCTGGGTCCGCTGGCGAATTCTATACGCCGCGTGCCGTTACGGATTTCATGGCGCAGATGATCGATCCGCAAATCGGGGAACACATGGCGGACTACGCTTGCGGCACAGGCGGCTTCATCACCTCCTGGCTGAAAGAACTGCGGAAAAAGGTTCACACTACGGAGGACGAAAACGCATACAGCCAGTCTATTTACGGCATAGAGAAGAAGCAGTTCCCTTACATGCTGTGCATCACGAACATGCTGCTGCATGACCTGGATGTGCCAGAGGTCTATCACGACAACACGCTCCTTCGGGATGTCCTTGACTACACCGACGATGACAAAGTGGATGTCATTCTGATGAATCCCCCTTACGGCGGCAGCGAAAAAGCCGATGTCAAGAATCATTTTCCCGATGACCTGGCTTCCAGCGAAACGGCGGACCTCTTCATGTCCGTTATCATGTACCGCCTGAAAAAGAATGGACGCGCCGCCGTCATCCTGCCTGACGGTTTCCTCTTTGGAACCGACAACGCCAAAATCAACATCAAGAAAAAGCTGCTTTCCGAATTCAATCTGCATACGGTGATCCGTATGCCTGGCAGCGTATTCTCCCCCTATACTTCCATCACTACGAACATTCTTTTCTTCGACAACACAGGAGCGACGGAAAAGACATGGTTCTATCGGCTGGACATGCCTGACGGCTACAAGCATTTCTCTAAGACAAAGCCGATGAAGCTGGAGCATTTCGCGCCTGTCGTAGAATGGTGGAATAACCGTCAGCCCATGACCATTGACGGCTTTGATAAAGCAAGATGCTTCACCGTTCAGGAAATGGCGGAAGATTTGGGCTACAACTTGGACCTATGCGGCTTTCCCCATGAGGAAGAAGAAATCCTTGATCCGCTGGACCTCATTCACAGATATGAAGAGCAGCGGGCTTCCCTCAATGCTGAAATTGATCGTGTGCTGGCTGAAATCACGGCGAAGCTGGGAGGGCAGCAGCCATGACGCCGCAGGAATTGAAAAGCAGCATCTTGCAGCTTGCCATTCAAGGGAAGTTGGTAAAACAATTAGAATCGGATTGTCCTATTGATTTGTCCAAATACAAGAATAAGCCAACAGACGAATATGAATTTGACCTACCAAATAAGTGGGTTACAGCCAATTTGGAATGTATTACAGACACCATCCCCTCTAAGCAGTATCAGGTGCTTGAATCTCAGGTCCTTAAAGAAGGCTCCTATGCTGTGATAAGTCAGTCAAAGGAATACTCAATTGGCTATTCTAATGAAGCTGATAAGGTTTTTCATCATGAGAAACCAGTAGTCGTCTTTGGAGATCATACAGCAGAAGTCAAACTGGTTGATTTCGACTTTGTTGTTGGGGCTGATGGCGTTAAGATTTTTGCCCCTAAACCTGATCTTCTACCTCAGTTCCTATATTATGTGATGCAATTCTATTGCATCGATCTGAGCAAAGTGGGTGGATATAGCAGACATTATAAGTATCTCAAATTCAAACCTATTCCCCTTCCTCCTCTTGCCGAACAGAAGCGCATCGTGGCGAAGATTGAAGAGCTATTGCCACTGATTGACCGCTATGAAGAGGCGTGGACCAAACTGGAGGACTTCAACAAGCGTTTTCCGCTTGACATGCAGAAATCCATCCTCCAGATGGCGATTCAGGGCAAGCTTGTTCCACAAGACCCCTCGGAGGGAACAGGCGAAGAGCTGTATCGGCAGATTCAGGCGGAGAAAGCAAAGCTTGTGAAAGAAGGAATAATCAAGAAAGACAAGCCACTGACTGAAATCACAGAGGATGAAATACCTTTTGATATTCCCGATAGTTGGAAGTGGAAACGACTGGGCGAGATTACATACAGTTGGGGGCAAAAACAGCCAGATAAGACCTTTTGTTATGTAGATGTTGGGTCAATTAATAATCAAAAGCATATTCTCGATGAGAATGAAACTATTGTCGCAGCAAAAGATGCATCTTCCAGAGCCAGAAAGATAGTCAAGCAGGGGGATGTGATTTTCGCCACTGTCAGACCATATTTGCAGAATATCTGCATTATTGACCGAATCTTCTCATACGAGCCGATTGTAAGTACCGCTTTTGCAGTAATGCATTGTCCTGAAGGAGTTTATAACAAGTATCTTTACTATTATCTTCTGTCTCCTTCCTTTATGCGTTTTGCAAATGCCACAGACAAGGCGAAGGGTATTGCATATCCTGCAATTGGAGAAAAAGACTTCTTTAATGGTGTGGTCCCTCTTCCGCCGCTTGCCGAACAAAAACGCATTGTGGCAAAGTTGGAAGAAATCCTGCCCCTGTGTGAATGCCTGAAATAAGCCAAGAGGCAGGGAGTTTTTTCGGCTCCCTGCCTCTTTCATATCAGCTTCGCATGTCCTTCAATCGCCTTTTCGATCCGCTGCGGCTCAATGCCGATGTACCTTTGCGTGACAGCGGCGGTGCTGTGCTGTCAGATCCCCCAACGACCGGAAAAATCCGCCGAATTTCCGCTGTCCCCTCTGTTCCGGGACGGAAAAAGATGCTACAATAGTCAAAACCTTATGAGCGGGACCATGAGAGGGGGAAGCAAAGATGCTGGAAGCGGACCGTTTGGTCGTTTACGCGGCGTCGGAAGACGAAATGAACCGGATCGCAGCCGCGGAGGGCGACGCGCACCGCCGGGAAGCCTATGGGGAGATGCTGCGGGGCAGCCTGGCCCACCCGGAGGACTGGGGCTGGTATGCCCTATGGATGATCGTCCGAAAGGACGGCTCCCATATCGGGAACCTGTCCTTCAGGGGCGTCCCGGAGGACGGGATCGTGGAGCTGGGCTACGGGATCGCAGAGGAATACCGGGGCCTCGGCTATGCCACGGAGGCGGTGGAGACGATCCTCGCCTGGGCCTTCGACCAGCCGGGCGTGACCGCGGTGGCCGCGGAGACGGCGAAAGACAACCCGGCCTCCCGGCGGGTCCTGGAAAAGTGCGGCTTCGTTCCCGCCGGAGAAGGCCGGGAAGGGCAGCGCTTCATTCTGGAACTCAGCAGCTACGGGGACCCCGATCCCTTTCTGTGAGCGGGACGGCGGGACCCGGACGGAAAAGCAAAAAACGAAAGGCAGGGGAGAGCGCCCCTGCCTTTCTGCATATGCCGCATTTCCCTTTTCCGGCGCTTCGATTCCGTCCACCCCACCCCGCCGCAGGCCTTGCGGCGCTCGGAATCCGGCGCGCTGTCGGGACGGGGGGGGCGCGGGCCGGCAGACGCTCCGGCAGATTATCCCCGGAGACGTCGGCGGCTTACCTGCCTGACCGCGTTCCGCCCTGTCCCTCAGGCGATGGTGTTGGGGTCCGTCATCTCCCCGACGGCGCCGATGCAGGCGCTGGTGAAGTGACCGCCAGAGACGCCGTAGAAGCTGCCGATGTCGTGCATCCGCCCAAGGTCGATCAGGAAGACAGCCTGGAGGCCCACCTGCCGCTCCTCCACGAAGCTGAACAGGAACAGGCCGTCCCGGATCTTCACATAGTCCGCCGGGTTGCAGGCCATCCAGGTGCCGAACTCCGTCAGATTCTTGTAGGTATAGTAGATGTCGCAGTTGTAGATGTGCTTGATCTTGATGATCTTGGGGCCGTAATCCCAGATGATGGACTTGCCCACCAGCTCCGTGGTGAAGCCGTGGAGCGTTCCCCCGGCGAAATCACCCTCCAGGCGGCCGAAGTAGAAATCCCGGTCCACGTCGATGTTGGAGTGCTCCGTGCCGATGTGGGCGTCCACCACCGTGGCGCAGCCGGTCTTCAGGTCCGGGATCAGGGTGATCTGCCGGGAAGCGGCGTAGCCCGGCACCAGGAAATTGACGAAGTACACTTCCCCGTCCAGGGTCTTCACGTTCACGAAGCAGCGCTTTTCCTCCGCCCCCGCCTCCTTGAACCACACGTCGTTCAGGCCGGTGAAGCGGAAGTCGAAATCCTTTTCCTCTCCCCGGAAGGCCAGGGTCCTGCCCGTCAGATCGTCCACGTCCGGCGGGGTATAGGGGCCCGCCAGGACGCTGTGGCTGTATTTTTCTGGGTCGCTGCATTCCCTGACGATCCGCTCCACTTCCTCCCTGGGCACGTCCAGGTCGAATTTCCGATAATAACGCTTCTTGTTCCGCATGATCCGCACGCTCCTTTTTTGTTCTTCTGCCCCGATTATATGGTTTTTCCGTTCCTCCGTCAACCGCGCCGGAATTGTGCGGCGCTTCCTTGACAACCGGGGCGAATGGGTCTATGTTAGGGCAACGCCGTAAGATGCCGGCGCGCAGATCGCGCAGCCGGGATTTTCGTCAATGCGTCAATGCGGCGGGGAAGAAGGAAAGCGCGGATGACAAAGCTGAAAGCGTTTCTGAAAAAGGAGCCGATCCTGGTGATCGCGGCCCTGGCGGCGCTGGCGAGCTGCTTTTTTGTGCCGCCGGACCGGGCGTATATCGGCTACATCGACTTCCGCACCCTGGCGCTGCTCTATGCCCTGATGGTGGTATCCGCGGGGCTGCGGAAGGCGGGGACCTTTGAAGCCCTGGCGCACCTGCTCTGCCGCCGGACCTCCGGCGCGCGGGCCCTGGGCGTCACGCTTGTGGCGCTGACCTTTTTCAGCTCCATGCTCATCACCAACGACGTGGCCCTGCTGACCTTCGTGCCCTTCGCCGTGGTGCTGCTGGGGCTCACGGGGCGGGGGCAGGACCTCATTCTGGTGGTGGTGCTCCAGACCGCGGCGGCCAACCTGGGCAGCATGCTCACCCCCGTGGGGAATCCGCAGAACCTGTATTTGTATTCCTATTACGGCCTGAGCGCCCTTGACTTTTTCCGCATCACGGCCCCGATGTGGGCCCTGTCCCTCCTGCTGTGCCTGCTGGGCTGCCTGGCCCTGCCGCGCATTAAGCTGGCCGCGCCCCTCGGGGAAGCGCCGAAGCCGGAAAAAAAGCTGCTTTGGCTCTATCTGGGGCTCTTTGTCCTCTGCCTCCTGTCCGTGTTCCGGCTTCTGCCATGGCCGGTGCTGCTGGGGGTGCTGGCGCTGGCGCTGCTGATCCTTGACCGGAAAACCCTGCTGCAAGCGGATTTCCTGCTGCTGGCGACCTTCGTGGCCTTCTTCGTTTTCGCGGGGAACCTGGCGCGGATGGAGGCGGTGGAGGCGCTGCTGCGGCGGCTGCTGGCCGGGCGGGAATATTGGACGGCTCTGCTGGCGAGCCAGGTCATCAGCAACGTGCCCGCTGCCCTGCTCCTCTCCGGCTTCACGGAGGAGGCCAGGGAACTGCTGCTGGGGGTGGACGTGGGCGGCCTGGGGACCCCCATCGCCAGTCTGGCCAGCCTCATCAGCCTCAAGCTCTATTCCCGAAGCCCCGGCGCGAAGCCGGGGAAGTTCCTGATGGTGTTCCTCCTCGTCAACGTTCTTTTGCTTGCCCTGCTGTCTGCGGCGAAGCTGGCGCTGTGATCGGGCGCATCCGCCGGCAGGGCAGCCCGGACCGACGGCGGCGCGGATTCCTCCGCAAACAAAACCGAAACCCCTTGCGCAGCCGGACGGAATGTGCTAATTTGAATCACAAATCACCCGGAAGGAGGCGAGGACATGAAGAAACCGGCGAAAAAGGCGGCGTCCGCCTTTGCCGAGGGCGTGCGGGACGGCGTCCCCATCGCGCTGGGCTATTTTGCCGTGGCCTTCTCCCTGGGCATCGCCGCCCGGGACGCGGGCCTCACCCCGCTCCAGGGCTTCATCGCCAGCGTCCTCTGCACCGCCTCCGCCGGGGAGCACGCCCTGTTCACCCTGATCGGCGCCGGCGCCGCCGGCTGGGAGGTGGCGCTGGTGACCCTCATCACCAACGCCCGCTATTTCCTCATGAGCTGCGCCCTGAGCCAGCGCATTTCCCCGGAAATGAAGAACGGTCACCGTTGGCTGGTGGGCGCGGCGGTGACGGACGAGATCTTCGGCATCAGCATTGCCCGGCCCGGACCCCTGGAGCCCCGCTATCACTACGGGGCCATGGCGGTGGCGGTGCCCGCCTGGGCCCTGGGGACCGCCCTGGGCATCCTCATGGGCACCATCTTACCCGCCCGGATCGTCAGCGCCCTGGGCGTGGCCCTCTACGGCATGTTTCTGGCTATCATCATCCCACCGGCGCGGAAGGAGCGCAGCGTGGCCCTGTGCGTGGTCTTCGGCTTCCTGTGCAGCTGGGCCGCCGGGGTGCTGCCCGCCCTGCGGGAGCTTTCCGCCGGAACGAGGACCATCCTGCTGACGGTGGGGCTTTCCGCCCTGGCCGCCCTGGTCTTCCCGCGAAAGGAGGAGCAGGATGCCCGGTAATTATCTTTATATCCTTATTGCCTTCGCCGTCATCTACGCTATCCGCGTCCTGCCCCTGACCCTGATCCGGAAGCCGCTGCGCAGCCGCTTCCTCCGCTCCTTCCTCTACTATGTGCCCTATGTGACCCTGGCGGTGATGACCTTCCCCGCCATCGTTGAGGCTACCCAGGTCCCCGTTGCGGGGATCGCCGCCCTGGTCGCCGGGGCCGCCGTGGCCTTTTTCGGCGGCAGCCTCCTCACCGTGGCGGCCACCTGCTGCGGCATGGTGTTCCTGCTGGAGTGGATTTTCGTCCGGTGAAACCAAAGCCTCGCAGAGTTCGCGCCTGCAGGCGCGAAAGATTTTTCTCCTGCGCTTCGGCCTAAGGGCCGAAGCGCATCTGTTTTGTCGTTCCTCCGTCAAAATGGAAGCGGCGCTTCCATTTTGAAAAGGACGCTGTCCGTTTTATTGGACAGGGCCTGCGGTATCCTTTGATCAGAATCAAGATCACAGGAGGGAACGGAGATGCGCGGATACTTCACGGCGGGCGGTTATTACGGTCTGGTGGACGGCAAATATATCCTCTTTGCCTCCGAATCGGACTATTACGAGGCCATGGAAGAAGACGAATAAAATATGCCGGGGCGGGAAAGCGCTCCGGCAAATATTCTTTCATAAGGGCTTTACAAACGGAAAATCCTTGCTATAATGAGGCCGAAATTTGCGCCGCACCCAGAGCGACCCCCGAATCCCATCGCCGCACACATCTTGTCGGCATCCTTTCCGCCTGGTTTTGTCGAAAAATCTTGGGCAACACCGCGTTAGTTCTCGGCACACATCTTGCTTGCATCATGTTCCGTCATATTGCCCGAAAATCTTGGCCAATACAGGAAGTATTCCCCGCGATTTTCAGACAATCTGACGAAAATTCTGACTGCGCAATCTGCGCACCGGAATTGTGCGGTGTTGCCCTTGAAATACGCTTAGTATGCCTGTGGTTTTTCGCCTTCATCAGACGAAAAGCCTGCTCGACAATCTGCGCACTTCGACGGGATCGGCGGTCACTGAATCACGGGGCGACAGCAAGGAGGAATTGCATATGGAAAGCAAGAGATTCAACACACGCACGCTGACGGGGGTAGCGCTGCTGACGGCCATCGTGGTCGTGCTGCAGCTCCTGGGCTCCTTCATCCGCTTCGGGACCTTCTCCATCTCCCTGGTGCTGGTACCCATCGTGGTGGGCGCCGCCCTCTACGGCGCGTGGGCAGGCTGCTGGCTGGGCTTTGTGTTCGGCATCGTGGTCGTACTTCAGCCGGATACCGTGTTCTTCATGAGCTACAACGCCTTTGCCACGGTGTTCGTATGTCTGCTGAAGGGCGCCGCTGCCGGTTTCCTGTCCGGGGTGGTCTATCGCGCGCTGGCGAAGAAGAACCGTTATCTGGCCGTGCTGGCGGCAGCCATCGTATGCCCGGTGGTGAATTCCGGAATCTTCTTCCTGGGAAGCCTTTTGTTCTTCATCCCGCTGATCGAGGAGGCCTTCGGCGCTCCCGGACAGGGCGTTAAGATCGTTCTCCTGGTCATGATCGGCGGCAACTTCCTGTTTGAGCTGCTGTTCAATATCGTGCTGAGCCCGGTGATCGTTCGGCTGATCGACTTGGGAAGAAAGAGAATCAAGTAAATTTGCAATATCGGCCTCGGCCGGACGAGCTCGTCCCGCCGGGGCCAAATGCGACAAAGGAGCGGTTACTATGATCCTGGCTTTTGACATCGGCAACACCAACATCGTCATCGGCGGTTTTGAGAAAGACAAGACCGTTTTCCTCACCCGGGTCGCCACCGACCTGACCAAGACCGAGGCGGAATACGCCGTGCTGGTCAAGAACCTCCTGGAAATCTACCGGGTGTCGCGGGAGAGCATCGAGGGGAGCATCGTCTCCAGCGTGGTGCCGCCCCTGAACAACGTGCTCATCCGGGTGATGGAGCTGATCTGCGGCAAGAGCCCCCTGGTGGTGGGCCCCGGCATCAAGACCGGGCTCAACATCGCCACCGGCGACCCGCGGGAGCTGGGGGCCGACCTGGTGGTGGCCGCCGTTGCCGCCCTGCAGAAATATCCCAAGCCCCTGATCATCCTGGATATGGGCACCGCCACCACCTTCTCCGTGCTGGATTCCAAGGGCGTCTTCCGGGGCGTGGTGATTTATCCCGGCGTCATGGTCTCCTTCGACGCCCTGGCCTCCCGGACGGCCCAGCTGCCCCGCATCAGCTTCGACGAGCCGAAGCAGGTCATCGGCACCACCAGCGTGGACTGCATGCAGTCCGGCCTCATCTACGGCAACGCCGCCATGCTGGACGGCCTCATCGAGCGCATCGAAGGGGAGCTGGGGGAAACCTGCACCGTCGTCGCCACCGGCGGCCTCAGCGGCAAGATCATCCCCCACTGCAAGCGGGAGATCATCCTGGATGAAAACCTCCTCCTGGACGGCCTCCGCATCCTCTACGAAAAGAACCAGAAGAAGAAATAAGGCTGAAGAAAGTCGTATCCCCTGACGCCGCCCGGCGTCAGGGGATACGACTTTATCTTTCCTTTTTCACCATCTGCCGAAGGGCCATCACGATGCCCGCAAGGGCGGCCAGGGCGAGGAGGGCTATGAGGATGGGTACCAGCGGCGAATGATGGAAGCCCAGGAGGGCGGCGTCTCTCCCGCTGGCAAGGAGCAGCTTCCGCCAGAAAAACGCCGTGACCGCGGTCAGGGCCAGGGAAAGCAGGCCGAAGCCCAGGGCGAAGCCGGATTTCTTATAGGACAGCAGCAGAAAGATATTCACATCCGAGGTGAGCAGGCAGAAGCCGAAGATCATCGCTTCCAAGGGCGCATCTCCTTTCCCGGGCCGCCGGCGGTTTCTCTGCCGACAGCATACCACGGCCCCGGCGGTGAGGCAAGGGCGGGAAGACGCAAAACGGCGCAAAAATAAATGAAATAATGCTTGACCGGGCCTTGCTCACTGTGGTATAGTACCTTTACCTGTCGGCAGACGGGGTAATTTTGCTGCGCGCAAAACCCCGCTGTACAGGGAGGCAACATGGCCGCAGGGCAGCGACGGGATAAGCCGGGCCGCCCCTGGGCCGAATCTAATAAGGAGGTGCCGCAAACATGGCGAAGAACGGAGCTCGCGTCCGTGTCACCCTTCGGTGCAACGAATGCAAGCAAAGGAACTACAACACCGTGAAGAACAAGAAGAACACCACG
>JAEEGK010005148.1_pt1 | contig 31654 bp, 28 predicted proteins | sample 8958771 | NCBI WGS metagenome assembly JAEEGK01 (sample SAMN16246547, study PRJNA631951) | gut metagenome | biome: gut microbiome; feature: rumen; material: SC-attached | host: Bos | place: Iran: Karaj | collected 2018-10
TATTGTGATCCGGCGGCGGATAGCCTTCCAGCAGGTACATGAAGCAGACGTTCTCCCTGCACGCTCGTTCGATCTCACGGGAGCTGTAGATACGCCGCATATAGGCATACAGCAGTATCTTCAGCAGGATCCTCGGCGGATACTCGATTCTCCCTATGCGGGAGTAGGAACGCATGATATTTCTTAGATCCATCCTTTCAACGACTGCGTTCAGTAATCTCACCGGCGAATCCTTCGGTATAAAAATTTCTGTTTCCATAGGCAGTTTTAGTTGATATCCCGGCTCATATGCGGTATAATCTGCCTGCGTTGAATTGTAATTCACAAACCAATTATACGCCGACAGCCGACTCTTTCATAGAGCCGGCTGCCGTCATTTTTCATTATTTTGGGGTTTTCTTAGTGAGACAGCCCCATATTTTTTTGGCCTTATTTTAGATTCTTTACCATTCTGGTTGCAATAGCGAGGGCCTGCTCACGGGTCGCCTGAGCGTAGCCTATGGCTTTCTCGGCGTCCGTAGTGGCCTTGGGGGCAAATTTATTCTCGCCGACGCCGTTGATTATGCCGTTTGCTGCCATGAAATAAACGCTCGGCTTTGCCCAGTCGGATATCTTAGCGTCGTCGGCAAAGGCTGCGGGCATGGTGAAGAGAGCGCTGAACGCGGCGGCAAAATCGCTGTCCTTGGAAATATCCCAGCCGTCGATGGAAACCTTTTTGTATACTCTCGTGAGCATGGTGGCCGCCTGCTCTCTGTTGAGGAGGGTGTTCGGCTCGAAGGTCGTCGCGCTGATGCCGGTGGTGATGCCGACTTCAAGAGCCTTCAGAACGTCGGCGTCGGTGGTGTCCTTAAACGGATTAACCGCAGCGGGGGAAGCCGAAACGCCGGCAAGAGCCTCGTAAACGCGGACGCTAACAGCGGCAAATTCCGCGCGGGTGATGGGCTTCGTCAGGTCTGCGGACTTGAGACTTTCGGGGATGAGACCGAGCTTATCGGCCTCGGCAAGCTCTTTCTGCGCCCAGGTGGAGGCGTTGAAATCTACCTTTTCGTTGAGAGTGAGCATATTAGACCAGTCGCTGTAGCGAGGATTGCCTTCCGCGTCCGCGCCGTTATAACGGGCTCGAGCCTTGACCTCGGAGCCAACATGGAGCTCGTTTAGATAATAGGTTTCGTGGATACCGTTCCATCTGGGCGTTTCCTCCGCGTCTTCATAGTATCTCCCTGCAACTGCTATGGCGGTCTCCTGCCATTCGCCGCCGTCAATGGAGTATTGCAGGTCGATTTGGCCTATGTAGCCTGCCTGATTGTAGCCCAGTTCGTGGTTTTCATAATAATCAATAGCGTTAAGTACGTTTTCGGGGGTCTGTACCGTGACTTCCAGCCAGACATAGCCTTCGCCGTCATTGTGTATCTCGAGATTGGAAATGATCGGCGCGGTTTTAAGGTCAGCCGCCGTGGGCTCGGTTGCCGCGAGGGCTCCGACGGAAAGAACGGAAAGCACAAACAGCATCGATAGGAGCAGGGAAATAGTCTTTTTCATAATAATAGCCTCCTGTGTGTGATTTATTTGCTGCGATTTAACTCGCTGAACTATATTATTTTACAATATTAGAATTTATAATGCAAGATAATCGAAAGGCGACGTTTAAAATATGTAAACACTAACAAAAAGTGGCATGAGCTCTTATTAAAAATATCCCAAATTATGCTTATAAGAAAAAGTTAATATTTTTCTAAAAATATGTTGACCTACGGGAATAATAATTGTATACTATTCACATATTGAAAATTGAACGGAGGTCATTTCTATGAATCTTACCGAAAAGTACGCTCCCATCGCCGCTGGCCGTTCCATCAGCCAGTATTGCCCGCCCCGCTGCTTCGAGCTTGCCGGAAAGCGTTTTGATTTTGTTATCGATACAAACGAGTGCACCGGCGACGCTTACCTCAAGTTTACCAGCGAGACTACGGTGGAATGGTCCATCTTCGGCGGCAAAATCACCGGCACTTCCGAATATCAGTGCCATAAGTCCGACGATTACACTTACCTCGTTTCCTATTGCGAGGAGGTTACGGGCAAGCGCGCCAACCAGACATGGATAATCGACAAGGAGCAGGAGCTCGTCACCCTCCTTTATTGCCCCGTCGGAGAGAACGAATATTATCCCTATCTTATCGACAGTCATTTCGGCTTCGGCTACATAAAGATAGAGGGCAAGGAGCATGAGGACAGACGCAGACACGGCTTCACGGACGACGTTGCCGGGACCTGCGTTAAGTGGACCTACGGGCATGAGCTCTCCACGGTTCACGTTTACTATAGCTCAAACTGGTACAGAATAGGCTATCCGAAGGACAAGAAGGCCTCCAAGAAGGGCCAGGAGACGACTAACGCATTCAACGAACTCATGAAAGCCCTTCCCGGCCCCGACGAACCTGCGTTTTATGTTAAAATCAAAGAGGGCATGTACCTCGTCAGCGCGACGGAGCAGAACATGGAGAAGATACTCGGCGAGAAGGCCGGCTTCCGCAGCGATACGCTCTGCTTCCTCGACAACTGGAACAGAATGTACAGTGTCGGCAGAGGCTTCGGAACGATGACGATGCCGGACGGCGACAAGGAAATCTTTGTAATGATAGGCAAATACGGCTCTCCCGAGGAGGTCGACGACCATTTTTTTACGGATCCTAACCCCTACCTCGTCTGATATAGACTGATAGGGAAGCAGTCCGCGTGATAACAGGACACGATAGTTCCGCTTTATGAAAAGTGTTGACAAAAGCCCCTTAGGGCGTATATAATAATGCTATAAGGATATACTACTGTTATATCTATATCTGTTATAAAACAGATATCTTTGGCTTGGGTTTATACTCTTTGGGCCACCGTAGGCGGGGAGAATTCCCCGCCTACTTATCATTTACGGAGAGATTATGAAGGAGTTAAGCGTATTTATTGATGAATCGGGTGATTTTGGTAAGCCCACTAATTTGCCTGCACATTATTTGGTAACATTTGTTTTTCATGATCAAGACAATAGAATAAATGAAAATGTTTTAAAACTTGATGAGAGCCTGAGCAAGTCGGGCTTTCATATTGATTATATCCATATGGGTCCGATTATTAGACGCGAGGATATATTTAAGTATTCTTCAATGAACGAAAGGCGTCAACTTGCTTATAAAATGCTCAACTTTTATATACACTGCAAAATCAAGCATCATACAGTTATTATTGACAGAAAAGAAGCATTCGGCAAGCTGGAGTTATCCGGTAAACTTGCAAAAGGAATTAAGTCGATGGTTGATAAAAATCAAGAGTTCTTTTCAAAATATGATAAGATAATTGTGTATTACGATAATGGTCAACTGGAATTGAGTTCTATTCTTAATGCGATTATGTCTACATGTTTTTCAAATGTAGAGTTCAGAGCGGCTGAACCGCAGAAATACAAACTGCTGCAGGTTGCTGATTTTATTTGCACAATGGAACTGCTAAATATCAAACGGGATAATAATTTATTATCCAAATCAGAAAAGCAGTTTTTCTATAAGCCTAAAGAATTGCAAAAAACATTTATTAAATCAGTAGCTAAAGATAGATTGTGATTTTCTTCCTTATATTTTGCGTAAATTATATGCTGCTGTCTTTTAAATTTTATTCTTTGAATAATTTTTGCTTGACAGATGGATAATGTTAGGCTAATATTATTTTCGTTATAGCGTTATACTGGAGGGTGACGTTTCCCGTGCGCCGCAGAGAGAAAGCGTTTTGGTGAAAGCTTTTGCAAGCGGTTCGTCATTGTCGCCGGTATGCTCCGGAAGGAAAGGCTGTGCTGAGTAGAATCCGGCGGGTTCGCCCGTTATTGCGATAATGAGCGCGGCGCAAGCGCCGAATTCAGGTGGTATCACGGATTTAATTCGCCCTGAGCTATTTAATGAATAGCTCAGGGTTTTTCTTTTGCAAACGCTTCATAAATCTCAGCACATATCTCGACGGTATATTTTCCGCCTGACTTTGTATGAAAATCTTGAAATACACAAAGTATTCCTTCGATTTTCATTCTTCGTCAGACGAAAAATCTACTCGCCAATATATGAGCTTCGGTTTATTCAGCGTTTGCTCTATGTTATTCTTAATACAGGGGGATTAAGTATGAAAGAGCTTCCGAAGGTTTATGACCCGAAGGTCGTCGAAAAGAAAATATACGATATGTGGGTGGAAAACGGCTGTTTCCGCGCCGAGCGCGACGAGACTAAAAAGCCGTTCACCATCGTTATGCCGCCTCCGAACGTAACGGGCCAGCTTCACATGGGCCACGCTATGGACGCCGCGCTTCAGGATATCCTTATCCGCTTCAAGAGAATGCAGGGCTACGCCGCGCTTTGGCTCCCCGGCGTTGACCATGCCGGCATCGCAACGCAGATAAAGGTCGAGGAGGAGCTACGCAAGGAGGGACTTACCCGTTATGACCTCGGGCGCGAGAAATTCCTTGAGCGCGTTTGGGCGTGGAAGCAGAAGTACGGCGACAGGATAGTTGAGCAGCAGAAGCAGCTCGGCGCCTCCTGCGATTGGGAGCGTTCCCGCTTCACGATGGACGAGGGCTGCTCCAAGGCCGTCAGAGAGGTTTTTGTAAGCCTCTACGAAAAGGGCCTTATCTACAAGGGCAGCCGCATCATAAACTGGTGCCCGCACTGCACGACGGCGCTTTCCGACGCTGAGGTCGAGTATCAGGATAAGCCGGGCCATCTTTGGCATCTGCGCTATCCGCTCGCGGACGGCAGCGGCGACGTTGTCGTTGCAACGACGCGCCCGGAAACCATGCTCGGCGACAGCGGCGTCGCCGTAAACCCGAACGACGAACGATATACCTCCATCGTCGGCAAGACCTGTATACTCCCGCTCGTAAACAAGGAAATCCCCATCGTGGCGGACGAATATGTTGACATGGAATTCGGCACCGGCTGCGTTAAAATGACCCCGGCGCACGACCCGAACGACTTTGAGGTCGGCCAGCGCCACAACCTTGAAATTATCCGCGTGCTCGACGATAACGGCAAGGTAAATGAGCTTGGAGGCAAATACTGCGGGCTTGACCGTTATGAAGCGCGCAAGGCCATTCTTGCCGACCTTGAAGCAGGCGGTTACCTCGTCAAGACCGAGGAGCACGCCCATAATGTCGGAACCTGCTACCGCTGCCATAACGACGTTGAGCCGCTTATATCCGCCCAGTGGTTCGTAAAGATGAAGCCTCTCGCGGAAGAAGCTATCCGCGTAGTTAAGGACGGGGAGACCCGTTTCGTCCCGGACAGATTTTCTGCAACGTACCTGAACTGGATGGAAAACGTCCGCGACTGGTGCATTTCCCGTCAGCTTTGGTGGGGCCATCAGATTCCCGCGTGGTACTGCGCCGACTGCGGGCATATCACCGTCAGCCGCGAGGACGCGCACGAGTGCGAAAAGTGCCACAGCAGGAACATCACGCGCGATGAGGATGTTCTCGATACATGGTTTTCATCCGCGCTCTGGCCCTTTGAAACCCTCGGCTGGCCCGAAAAAACAGCCGACCTCGATTATTTCTACCCGACGGACGTTCTCGTTACGGGTTACGACATAATCTTCTTCTGGGTCGCGAGGATGATTTTCTCCGGCTGCGAGCACATGAAGCAGACGCCGTTCCACACCGTTCTTATTCACGGCCTTGTCCGCGACGATAAAGGCAGAAAGATGTCCAAGTCCCTCGGCAACGGCATAGACCCGCTTGAAATGATTGACCGCTTCGGTTCCGACGCGCTGCGCTTCAATCTCGTTACCGGCAACAGCCCCGGAAACGATATGCGCTTCTACACCGAGCGCTGCGAGGCGATGCGTAATTTCGCCAATAAGATTTGGAACGCCTCCCGTTTCGTGATGATGAACCTCACGATAAACGACTGCGAGCTGCCCGATAAGCTTGAGCTTGAGGATAAGTGGATCCTCTCGCGCTTCAATTCCGTCGCCGCCGAGGTTACGGAAAACATGGAGAAGTATGAGCTCGGCATCGCCGCGCAGAAGGTCTACGACTTTATCTGGGATTCTTATTGCGACTGGTATATCGAGTTCTGCAAGACGAGACTCCAGAGCGAGGACGAAGCCTCCAAGGAGGGCGCACAGCGCGTTCTGCTTTGGGTTCTGACCGAAACCCTGAAGCTCCTGCATCCGTTCATGCCCTTCCTCACGGAGGAAATATGGCAAGCGCTTCCGCATAAGGGTGACTTCCTCATTTCTTCCGCATGGCCCGAGTATAATAAGGCGCACGATTTCCCGAAGGAAGAGAAGGAAATCGAGACCGTCATGAACGCTATCAAGGCCGTTCGCGCCCTTCGTGCGGAAAAGAACGTGCCGCCGTCCAAGAAGCCGCGCCTTTACGTTGAAACGGAGAATACCGCTGCTTATACCGACGGTATACCCTTCTTCAAGAAGCTTGCATATGCAAGCGAGGTAATTATTGCCTCTTCTACGCCGGAAAACAGCGGAGAAATGGCCGCCGCCATTACAAGCGACGCAAAGCTCTATATGCCGCTTGCCGAGCTCGTTGACATAGACAAGGAGCTTGAACGTATCGGGCGAGAGCTCAGCCGCGCGCAGAATGACTATGACCGCATTAACTCCAAGCTTTCCAACGATGCCTTCGTTTCCAAGGCGCCGGAGCAGGTCGTTAAGGCAGAGCGCGAAAAAGCCGAAAAGCTTACCGCTCTTATCGAAAACCTAAAGGCAAGCGTAAAAAATCTCGAAGCCATGAAATAAGGTATTTCTTTCGACAGAAAATAATTACCATATATTGTATAATTACCGCGTGGTCAAATACCACGCGGTAATTTTTTATACCAAGGAGGGAAGCGGGAATGAAAATGACGAGCGAGTGCCTCAACGGTTATCTGTGCATAAAGCTCAAGGGTGAGCTCGATCATCACGGGGCGCAGGAGGTAATGAAAAGCTGCGCCGCGCTTATTGAGGAACGCCTACCAAACGGCTGCGTCGTGGATATGCAGCGCGTTGAGTTTATGGACAGCTCCGGCATAGCGCTTCTTATGAATATTTTCGGGCGTCTGAGGGCGATTGACGCGGCCTATAAAGTGGTAAACGTGCCGCCGCAGCCTATGCGCGTGATAGAAGCTGCGGGGCTTAAAAAGATAATCAGCATTAAGGAGGCTGAATATGAAAAAGCTTAATGAATTCAAGGCAGAATTCCCGTCCATGAGCGCGAACGAAAGCTTCGCGCGAAGCTGTGTCGCCTGCTTTGCTGCTCAGCTTGACCCGACCCTTACGGAACTGAACGATATAAAGACCGCGGTAAGTGAGGCCGTGACTAACTGCATCGTTCACGCTTATCCCGGCTGTATAGGCAAAATCAGAATAAAATGCCGTATTCTCGACGGCGAGGTGTTTGAGCTCAGCGTAAAGGACAACGGCATCGGCATCGAGGATATTGCCCTTGCGCGGACGCCGCTGTATACGAGCGGAAACGCCGAAGAACGCGCGGGCATGGGCTTTTCCATCATGGAAAGCTTCATGGACAGCGTACATATTCTGTCACGCCCCGGGAAAGGTACGCTTGTCAGAATGAGAAAAAAGCTGAGCGGCAGGGCTGAAAAATGAGCCCTTCTATGAACGCGGAGCTGCTGCATTCCGCCTGCGAAGGCGATAAAAGCGCGGCGGAACGCCTGATTAGCGAAAATTCCGGGCTGATTTGGAGCGTCGCGCGGCGGTTTTTCGGCAGGGGAGTTGACAGCGACGACCTCTACCAGCTCGGCTGCCTCGGCTTCATAAAGGCTCTGAAAAGCTATGACGAGAGCTACGGGACGCAGTTTTCAACCTATGCCGTTCCGAAAATGTACGGCGAAATTCGCCGCTTCCTGCGCGACGACGGCTGTGTAAAGGTAAGCCGCGGGATAAAGGAACGCGCGATACTCGTATACGCGGCGAGGCAGAAGCTGGAGCAAGCTAATGGGGCAGAGCCGCGCCTTTCGGAGCTTGCCGCAGAAACCGGCATGTCGCCCGAAGACATCGCCTTCGTGGACGGGGCCGTGAACGCCGCCTGCTCGCTCGACCAGGAAACGGGGGAGAACGGCTTTTCGCTGCAATCGGTGCTTTGCGACGTTACGCAGGAGGAGCGAATGCTTGAATACGTTTCACTTCGCGAGGGAATAGACAAGCTCCCGGAGAAGGAGCGCAGCGTAATCCTATTGCGGTTTTATAAGGGCTTTACGCAGCAGAATGCGGCGAAGCTCCTCGGAGTTTCACAGGTTCAGGTCTCGCGCATAGAAAAGCGAGCGATAGCGTATCTGCGCGAGTATTTAGAGGATTGATTGCAGCGATGTATAGACGCAAGCTTGAACTCGGAGTTCAGGATTGCGTCTTAGATTTTAAATAATATTGCAAAAAATGTCGAACAATGCGGAAAAAGCATTGATATAGCTAAAACATTGAGATAAACTGTTTAGTGCTAATGTCACAATTAATTTGAATAGAATGCTGCCTAAATGAACAATACTGCCTTAAAGAGAATAGCCTCTGTTTTATTGGTGTTTAGCCTTACAGTCGCTCTCATTGGAGATGCGGCTGCTTCTGAACTTAACAATCGTTTAACAAAAATAGCAGAGGAAGAGTTGGATAATTTTATCTTGGGCGACAGATTTGACTCACGTTTAGAGAGTGACGATGAATATTTCGTGGACTATGCCCACAATGCCTCTTTTCTCACCTCCGGCCTGTTCCGAAGAGGTGTTAGCAAAGGGCAGCGTAACGAGCTATGCCTACGATGATTTTGCCCGTCTCGTTCAGACAATGACGCCGATTGACGGCAACCTTAACAACGTGGTAAAATATACATACGACTCCCGTTGCCGACCTTACCAAGCAGGAAACAAGCATAGCAAATTCCAGCGGCAAAACCTACGCCTACGATGCTTTCGGCGTGGAACTCTCGCTCGTTGCGAGCGACGCGAACCCCTTCCGCTACTCCGGCGAATACTTCGACGCGGAAACCGGGGATTATTACCTTAGGGCGAGATATTACGCGCCGGGACTTGGGCGGCTTTTGACGGAAGACCCCCATTGGAATGTTAAGAATTGTATCTATGGGGATAATTCCGAGAACAAGACACCCGACATTCTTGCCATACGGCAGAGCGGAAACCGTTATATTTACTGCGGCGGAAACCCGATAATGCAACGGTGATGATTGGACGAAAAATCTCGGAAAAGCAGTGCTGTCTGGCGCAGTAAGCGGAGCCATATCGGTTATTCCTATTCCAGGTTTAAACGCCTGGGCAACAGTGGCAATCACTGGTCTGAGTAATATCGGGAATATTACGAATCGGGAATTAACAGCTATACGACAAGCGTTTAAATATGGAATTACCGTTGATAAACTTATCAAATTAATGGAGAAATATGGTTATGATGTTGTGTTAAGCGCATTCGTTTCTTCTACCATGGCAACAGCAGTTCAGTGACATAAAGAAGGAGGAAAAACTGGTGTATAGCAAAAAACTGATGCCGTATTTGAAAGAGTTTGTTTCATTTTTAATAATTATCTCATTCTTGATTATTTATATTATATATACTAAGAGTATTGTGTTTAAATGGTCGATTATTCTGGTGCTGTTTTTTATATTATTGGGATTGTGGTTTTTGCAGTATGTTTTTAGCTTCGTTCCATTTGCTGTGTTGGTAATAATTGATCTGATTCTAAAAAAATATGATACGATGGATGCTAAGTTTATTGAACAGTATGTGTTTAAATCCAGCTCATTTTTGGATAAAAGAACCATAAACAGAGGGGAAATTAAAAATGTTGAAACCTTATTTTATAAAGTTAAGGTTAAAACAAGACATGGAGTGCAGATATTCACGTCAACAGAACATTTTGAATTAGAGCCTAACAAAGAATATAAGTTTGTTTACGGAAGAAAATCGAGAGCTTTGGTTGATGTCAAACAAATAAAAATAAAGGACTGACATTATGAAAAAACTATTGTTAAAATTTTTATGTTTATCCGGATACTGATTCCAATTCTAAACTGTTTGATACATATACGTTTAATTTCACTACGGCAAGCCTGAATAATTCCAGATTGGGAGGAATCTTTATCTATCCGGGCTATCGTGAGGATGACGGAAGACGCGTTCAGCTTTGAAACTATGTCGTTAAAAACAATTGTTATATCACACTCAGCTTTGATGCCTACAGTTCTACATGGTGACAAATTGCTGCCACGCGTTCCTCACGTTGAATGCGGCGAAGAAAGGCCTTGGATTATCGGATGAATCAATGCAACATTAATAAAACTATTGAAAATAAGGAAGATATCTCGCATGCGAATAAAACCGCCTTAAAGAAAATGTTTTTTGTTTTATCGTTTTGTTGGAGTCTTATCGTGAAAGATAATGACATAAGTAGTTAAGAACACACATCATGGAGATGTCAATAACATATAGTATTTGCACCGAAGTTCAGGCGACATGCAATATACAACGAGATCAAGGTAGACATAGGGAAAATACTTAGACAACTGTGCCCAGATCACGTCCATATGCTTCTGATTATCCCGCCAAAGTATAGTGTGTCACAGATAATGGGGTATCTGAAATGTGTAGGTTGTTCGTTTTGCTCGCTTTTACCTTGCGTCATTACGAAGAATAGTATATAATGTTCCATGTGACAATATTGCCAAGGGATGTAATATATATGACAAATACAGAACTTAAATCACGGTGGCTGAAGGCGCGAAACGCAATAATCGAGCACGATTATTCCGGTCTCAACGCCGAGCAGCTTTCCGCCGTAAAAACCACCGAGGGCGCGCTTTTGCTGCTTGCCGGCGCGGGCAGCGGAAAGACCACCGTTATCATAAACAGAATAGCCAACCTAATAAAATACGGCTGCGCTTCGGATTCTGACGAGATTCCGCAGGACGCAAGCGAAGAAAAGCTTGCGCTTATGGAAAAGTATCTCGACGGTTTTTCCGATGAATATAAAGCCGAGGCCGAGGCAATTGCCGCTTTTCATCCCGTAGAGCCCTGGCGCATAATCGCCATTACCTTCACAAACAAGGCGGCGCAGGAGCTCAAGGAGCGCCTTCAAAAGAAGCTCGGAGAAAAGGCGGGGGATATCTGGGCCTCGACCTTCCATTCCGCCTGTCTGCGGATACTTCACCGCGAGATTGAGCAGCTCGGGATATTCTCCTCGAATTTCACGATTTACGATACGAACGATAGTCTTTCCCTCATAAAACACATTATGAAGGAGCTGGATTATGACGAGAAGAAGTTCCCGGCCCGCAGCATTATTTCACGAATCAGCGCCTCGAAGGACGAGATGATCTCCGCCGAGGAGTTCGCCGCAAAGGCAGGCCCAGACCCGTGGAAGCGCATGGTGGGGGAAATCTACCTTGAATACACCAAGCGCATGCGGGAGGCCAATGCCCTCGATTTTGACGACCTTATCCTCTATACCGTCAAGCTTTTCATGGAATGCGAGGACGTCCGCGAGCATTATCAGAACTATTTCAAATACGTCCTTGTGGACGAGTATCAGGACACTAACATGCTCCAGTATAAGCTCGTGAGTCTGCTTTCCGGCAAGCGCAGGAATATCTGCGTCGTCGGCGACGACGACCAGGGCATATACAAATTCCGCGGCGCGACGATCGAAAACATCCTCAGCTTTGAAAAGCAGTATGCCGATTGCCGCGTCATTCGCCTCGAGCAGAATTACCGCTCGACGGAATACATTCTCAACGCCTCCAACAGCGTTATAAAATGCAATTCCGAACGAAAGGGCAAGCAGCTCTGGACGAATAACGGCAGGGGCGAAAAGCTCACGCTCTACCTTGCCGCGAACGAAAACGACGAGGCGCAGTACATAGCCTCCCAGATCCTCAACGCGGTGGCGCAGGGCGGGAGCTGGAACGATTTTGCGGTGCTCTACCGCATGAACGCCCAGTCCAACCAGCTTGAGCACGCCTTCAAGCGTAACGGCATACCCTACAAGGTCTTCGGCGGTATGAAATTCTATGACCGCGCTGAAATCAAAGATATGCTCGCGTATCTCTGCGTAATAAACAACCCGGACGACGATCTTCGCCTCACGCGAATCATTAACGTCCCGCCGCGCGGTATCGGCGATAAAACCATATCCACGGCGCTCGAAATAGCGGCGAGAAACGGCACGTCGCTGTTCGAGGTAATCAAAAACGCGAGAAATATCGATGAATTGGGGCGTTCCGCGCCGAAGCTCGTTATATTTGCCAATATGATAGATGAAATACGCGACGAGCTGCCGAGCCTCACGCTCGAAGAGCTTTATGATATGCTTCTCGCCAAAACGGGCTACCTTTCCGCCCTTGAAGAGAAAAACACTCAGGAGGACATAACCCGCGCGGAAAACGTAAGAGAGCTGAAAACGAATATTATCGCCTTTGTAAAGGAGCGCGGCGGCCTCGGAAATCTCACGGAATTTCTTGACGAAATGGCGCTTTATACCGATATGGACGACGCGGAAAAGGACGCATCCTACGCAACGCTCATGACCATGCATTCGGCAAAGGGCCTTGAATTCCCGACGGTTTTCATCGTCGGCGCGGAGGAAAATATTTTCCCCGGAACCCGAGCCATCGGCGATCCCGCGGAAATAGAGGAGGAACGCAGGCTTTGCTACGTCGCCATGACGCGCGCGAAGAAAAAGCTTTATATAAGCGCCGCCAAGCAGAGGATGCTTTTCGGTAAAACGAGCTGCAACAGCCTTTCGCGCTTTGTTAAGGAGATACCGGAGGATTGCCTCGATACGGTTCAGGCGATGCGGAGCGTCAGCACCTATTATTCCGGCGAGGGCAATTATTCCCAAGGCAGGCAGGAATATTCCGGCCTCAGAACGCGCACGATGTATAACTCGCAGTATTCGCGCCGCGCCGAGCCGCAGGAGGCTAAGCCTGAGCACCCGATAACGCCGCCGAAGCCGGCGGCAAAGGCCGCGCCGGTTCCGGATTTCAAAAAGGGCGACGCCGTTGTTCATAAGGCGTTTGGCAAGGGCTTTATTTCCACGATGCAGGAGATGGGCGGAGATTTCCTCGTTGAGATAATATTCGATAAGGTGGGGACGAAACGCCTGATGCTCAAATCCGCCGCTCAGTACATGAAAAAGGCGTAAATCCGCCTGCCGCAGTGACAATTTCACAGCCTCCCGCGTAGTATGTTAATGTAAGCCGTTATCATATACGCGGGAGGTTTTTTTATGAGAAGAAACTGCCGGCGTTACAGCCGCTGGCTGATAGTGCTCGGGATAAGCATACTGCTTGCGATGCTGCTCCCTTCGGATTTTTGGATAGTATTGACAGGCTTTGCTTTTGTTGCTGCGGGTCTTGCGTTATGTAGAAGATAGGGGGGATATGATGAAGCTGTATGTAATAAAAGCGCCGAGGCTTATTTCAGTTATACTGAGAAAGATATTTCACGCATAATTGCGCGGACGTCTGAATAAGCTTCTGTAAGGGATAGCGGATATAACCCTTATAAGGAGTGATAATAAATGGAAATCAGCCTCAAGAAGCAAAAGCTAAACTATTATTCAAGGGAATTATCGTTTGAATACCAATTCGAGGAAACGATGGAACTCGTCGTGTCGGACAGTCTGCCGGACGTTGTGAGCGTTGTTAACGCCGACGGCTGCGTTTTCCTGCGCGGAAAGGAGATAGACGAGGGCAAGCTTACGATAAACGGAAGCATAAACTGTTTCGTACTGTACTATTCCGAAGGCGAAAAGAAGCTTATGAAGATGCCGGTACAGCTTCCGTTTACAAGCACACGGGAGAACTCCGCAATAGGAAGCGCTTCAAGCTGTATTGTAAGCCTTTCCATCACTTCTCTTGATGCGAGGATAATCAATTCACGCAAGCTGCTGCTGCGTGCGGAGCTGCTGATAAACGCAGACGTATTTGAGCCCGCGGAACTCGAAACTCCTTACGAAACAGAGACGGACTGCGCCCTTGAAGTGATGAAGGACAGGAAAAGCCTATGGCGCGTCAGCTCGGTAGGGGAGCAGGTGTTTGAACTGAATGAGCGCCTTTCCCTGCCGCTGAGAAACGGCGAAAGCCTTGAAAAATTGCTGAAATACCGCGTCGCGCTGCAATGCGGCGACGTCACAGCCTCCGGTGACAAGCTCGTTATCAAGGGAAGCGCGGAGCTTAGCCTTCTGTATCTTACGGACGAAGGCAATGTCGGTTCTGCTGAGATAAACGTTCCGTTTACGGAGATATGCTCGATGGAACAAAGCGTCTCGGGACCGGAGGTTTTTGCCTGCGCCGTCGCGACAGGGGTATATTTTGACGAAGAAAGCGAGGGCGGGGCAGAACTCGGGATGGAACTCAGCGCCGTTATACAATGGATGTGCTGCGCAAGGGAAGAGGTGGAGTACATAAGCGATGCCTACAGCATATGCTGCCAGCTTGAGGATGAATATGAAAACCAAAGCTTCACGCAGTACGAGCTGGGCAGCGAAAAAGGGGAACGCAGTCTTGTAAAAATTGAGGACAGCGCAATTAAAAGCCTGACGGAGCTTTATATCAGGCAGGGAAGACGCCGAATTGACGGAACCGACTGCTTATGGAAAATGTCGGTGCTTGTTCTTTACGAAACGGAAAACGGGGAAATGAAAACAGTGTCGGAAGCCTTTGAAATAAGATGCGCCGAACGCGGCGGCACGGAGTATGACGTTAAGCTGAAGCACTTGGAGATATCCTCAAAAACAATTTCTGATGGCATTGAAATACAGGTTTTGCCTGAATTTGAAACGGTGAAGAGCGAGGTGACTGAGCTGAATATACCCGTTTCGCTCGAGCTTGACGAAACGAAGGCGAAAAACTGCGCCGATTACCCGTCGCTCATTGTCCTGCGCTCTGACGGAGAAACGAAGCTTTGGAACATAGCGAAGACATATAATACGAGCGTCGCGGCCATTCTGGAAGCAAATCCCGAGCTTGAAGGGGGAGAGCCGCAGAGGGGAGACCTGCTCCTTATTACGCGAGGAAAGAAGAAAGCTGCGGTAATGGCGGCCAAAAATAGCACGGAACTCTTGTAATGCGGAAAAATATGTGTTATACTAACTTAGTTAAATCTTAGTAAAATTCGTTATACGGTTTTGAACTATACAAAGGAGAGAGAAACCCAATGTCAGGACATTCCAAGTGGCATAACATACAAAAGACCAAGGGCGCGGCGGACGCTAAACGCGCGCAGGCTTTCACGAAGATCGCCCGCGAGATGATTGTCGCCGTTAAAGAGGGCGGCAGCGGAGACCCCAATAATAACTCCCGCCTTGCTTCCGTTATCGCAAAGGCAAAGGCTGCCAATATGCCGAATGACAATATTAAGAGAACTATCGAAAAGGCTCTTGGTTCCGGCACGAGTGATAACTACGAAAGCATCACCTATGAAGGCTACGGTCCCTGCGGTGTCGCCGTTATCGTTGACGCGATGACGGATAACCGTAACCGTACCGCCTCCGAGGTCAGACATTATTTCGATAAATTCGGCGGAAACATGGGTGCGACAGGCTGCGTTTCCTGGTCGTTTGACAAGAAGGGCGTTATCGTTATCGATAACGAAGAAAACGAGCTCGAAGAGGAAACCGTTATGATGGACGCGCTGGATTGCGGCGCGGCGGATTTTGAAGCCGATGAGGGCGTTTTCACCGTTTATACTGAGCCCGGCGGCTTTGCCGCAGTTAGTGAAGCGCTGCAGGCGAAGGGCTACAAGCTCCTTTCCGCGCAGGACGAAATGGTTCCGCAGAACTACGTCAAGCTCACGAATGAGGACGATATCAAGAACATGCAGAAGATGCTCGATATGTTCGAGGATAACGACGACGTTCAGAACGTGTTCCATAACTGGGAAGACGCATAATTTAGTTTAAAACATAATTTTAGACGCTTTACCGGGGCTTTTCGGTAAAGCGTCTATTTTTGCGTTCTTCGAGTTAATATATTGACATTATTAATTTGTTATGTTATTTTTTATTAAGAATTGTTAATGTTGCACAACGATACAGAGAGAAATGATATAATTAATAAGGAGAACATATAATGAAACCGAAGGTAGTTTCGATTTTCGGCGTCCGATCTGACGCCGTTAAGATGGCTCCGGTAGTTAACGCATTGAAAAATCAAGATAAAATCGATTCCGTGGTTCTTGTAACGGGGCAGCATCTTTCGATGCTCGACGAGGTGCTTGAGCTTTTTGACATAGTGCCGGATTATAACCTGAAGCTTATGAACAGAGTTTCGACAATTATTGACTTTGTTTCGACGGCTATGGTCGAGATAGGGAAGATACTTGAAAAGGAAAAGCCAGATTTGGTTTTGGTTCACGGAGACACAAGCACATCTATTTCCGGTAGCTTAGCCGGTCTGTATTCTGGTATAAAGGTTGCTCATATAGAAGGTGGCCTTCGTTCTGGCGATAAATTCAATCCTTTTCCGGAGGAAATAAATCGCAGGCTCGACGATATAATAAGCGAGCTGTATTTCGTCCCGACGAGTTCAAACAGAAAAAATCTCGACTTCAAGGAGTATAATCAAGACCACGTTTTCATAACAGGCAACACAGGAATTGACGCTCTGTTGAGCTTGACTTCAAGCGAAATAAAAACAAATATTCCGCTACTGCAAAAGCTCTATGACTCTAAGCTGAAAATCATCACTGTAACCATGCACAGACGTGAGAATTGGGGCGACTCTTTCAAAAAGACTCTCGACGCCTTCAAGCAGATTGTGGAGGCGGAAAAAGATGTTGTCATCGTTTATCCGGTGCATTTAAATCCTAATGTCAGGAACGTAGCTTATGCTGAACTGGAAGGAATAGACAGAATTATCTTGACCGACCCGTTAAACTACCGTGAGTTTGCCGGACTTATGCAGAAATCTCAGATGATTATTACAGATTCCGGCGGAATTCAGGAGGAAGCCCCGGCACTCGGCAAGCCGGTTCTCGTGATACGCGATAATACGGAGCGCTGGGAAGCTGTTGAGGCCGGAACGGTCAAGCTGATAGGCTCTAATACAGAAAAAATCGTGAGTGAAACGCACAGACTGCTGCATGACAAGAATTACTATAACAGCATGGCGCAGGCGCGAAATCCGTACGGCGACGGAAAAGCCACGGGCAGAATTATAGAATATCTTTATTATTATTTTGGTTTGAGAAATACTCGACCCGAAGAGTTCAAAGGCTGAAAGGAATTGTAATAGTTGTTATCATGAGCAATATAATTATTACTAATATGTGTATGATTTCAAGCGGCGATGAGGTTCTCGTTCAGGACAGACTCGATCCGGCATGGCCGGGCATAACTTTTCCGGGCGGGCACGTTGAAGACGGCGAATCCTTTGCTGATTCAGTTATACGCGAGGTTAAGGAGGAAACCGGTCTGACAATATCCCAGCCGCGGCTTGTCGGCGTAAAGGACTGGTGTGACGAAGATTCACGCTATGTAGTAATGTTGTATCGTACTGAGAGCTTTACAGGAGAACTTTGTTCATCTGAAGAAGGCGAAGTTTGGTGGGAACATATCAACAATCTAAAAAACATGAAACTTGCAAACGATATGGATGTTATGCTCAGAGTTTTTTTAGAAGATGATATTAGCGAATTTTTCTACCGATATGAAGAAGGAAAATGGATTCAAGAACTAAAATGATTATCTGAAATAATAACCGATTAATCGAAAAAACGCTGACAGACAGAAAACTGTGTGTCAGCGTCATTTTTTGTTTAAGACTTTTTCCGCTTCTAAGTACATGAAATTATTATTTAGTGAACCAATACAGTGCGGAGGAAAAGAATATTTTAGCTTGTCCCCCTACGATTTTATTTTTGGATATTGTCTATTTGTGCTGCTTCATTATGTATAGTCAATGCAATAATGCGTTACATAGCCGTCTTGAAGCGATATCACAAGCCATGCTTCATCCATAAAATCCACGCCTAAATAATATACGAGCGTTTTATCCGGCGGAAATTGCTGCCTGTGAATTTTAAACACAGTTTGCTCGTCGTTATCTTCTTCTCCGAGCAGACTTATTACATCCTGTTCCGGCATCCCAAGCAGCGCAGTTTTTTCAAGCATATCATTTATGATTTTCAAGCAATCATTTTTATTTTCGTTCCACTTCTCTACTGTAAATGTATGCCTGTATTTATAAATACATAAAGCAGAAATAACGGACACAATAACCATACAAATTATTATTAATGCGAGCGTATTGTGATGCCTTGCCTTTCTTGCGCTATATTCCTGCCTGTTATCTTGCATAAATACACCTTTTACAAACACTATATGATAATAATATAAACTCCGAGCGTGCGATAAACACACTCGGAGTATCTTATATTATACCTCAAACATAAGGTCGCCGTATGTCGGAACCGGCCAATCCTTTTTATCAACCATGAGCTCAAGCTCGTCAACCGGCGCGCGCAACTCCGCCATTGCGACGCAAACCTCGTCATGGAATGCGTTCGCCATTTCGCAAACGTCCGTTATTTTGTTTACGCGCTCTGTCGTTGTGATAAGCTTGGTAAGCGCTGCTTTGGTCTTTTTCAAAAGCTCGGTGCAGCTTTCCAAAAGCTCCTTCTGAACCGAAGCGTCCACGCCGAGCTGCTCGACGGCGATGATGGAATTTGCAAGCTTTGTCGTGAAGCCGATAACAGCCGGTATGTAGTGCTTCCCTGCCATGTGTATCATCGTTTGCGCTTCAATATTTATCGACTTTGCGTATATCTCATACATTATCTCGGCTCTCGACTCAAGCTCGGCGCGAGTATATATACCGAATTTTTCAAAAAGATTTACGGCTTTTTCGGTCGTGAGGGCAGGAACGGTGGAGACGGTGGACTTGAGGTTCGGCAGTCCCCTGCGCTCGGCCTCCTGCCGCCACTGCTCAGAATAGCCGTTGCCGTTGAAAATAATGCGCTTGTGTTTCGTCATGTATTCGGCTATGAGCCTGCGAACGTCCTTTTCAAAATTCGTAGACTTTTCAAGGATATCTGCCGCATCGCAGAACGCTTCCGCGACGACGGCGTTCAGCGTCGTGTTCGGAGAAGCGACGGAGTCGGACGAGCCTACCATGCGGAACTCGAACTTATTGCCCGTAAAGGCGAAGGGCGAAGTGCGGTTCCTGTCCGTCGCGTCCTTATTGAGCACTGGGAGGAACGGAACGCCCGTATTGAGGACGCCGCCGCGCTTTTCGGTGATAGCGTCTCCCCTCTCGACTATCTGGTTGACTATGTCTTCAAGCTGCTCGCCGAGGAACATGGAGATTATCGCCGGGGGCGCTTCATCGGCGCCGAGACGGTGATCGTTGCCGACGTTTGCGGCGGATTCTCTGAGAAGATCTGCGTGAGTGTCCACGGCCTTCATTATGCAGGCAAGGACGAGCAGGAAGCGGAGATTTTTGCTCGGCTCGTCGCCGGGGTCAAGGAGATTATCGCCGGTGTCCGTGCCGATGGACCAGTTATTGTGCTTGCCGCTGCCGTTTACGCCGGCGTAGGGCTTTTCGTGGAGGAGGCAGACAAGACCGTGCTGCGTGGCTACGCGCTTCATCGTTTCCATAGCGAGCTGGTTATTATCAACGGCGATGTTCGCCGTCGTATAAATGGGCGCCATTTCGTGCTGCGCGGGGGCAACTTCGTTATGCTGGACCGAAGCGGTGATGCCCATTTTCCAGAGCTGCTCGTTAAGGTCTTTCATATATGCGCCGACGCGCTCGCGGATGGAGCCGAAATATTGGTCCTCAAGCTCCTGACCCTTGGGCGCGGGAGCGCCGAAAAGCGTTCTGCCGGTATAGATAAGGTCGCGGCGCTTGAGATACTTTTCGCGGTCAACGAGGAAATATTCCTGCTCGGGGCCGACGGAGGCAATTACCTTCGTGGCGCGCGTATCGCCGAAAAGACGGACTATTCTCATGGCCTGGCGGCTGATAGCCTCCATAGAACGGAGAAGCGGCGTCTTCTTATCGAGCGCTTCGCCGGTATACGAAACAAAAACAGTCGGTATGCAAAGTATCGTTCCCGCCGCCTGTTCCTTGACGAAGGCGGGCGAGGTCATGTCCCACGCCGTATAGCCACGGGCATAATGCGTCGCTCTGAGGCCGCCGGAGGGGAACGAAGAAGCGTCGGGCTCGCCCATTATGAGCTGACGCCCGGAAAGGCGCAGGAGGGTCTTCCCTGCTTCGGGCGGCGTGATGAAGGAATCGTGCTTTTCCGCCGTAACGCCTGTGAGCGGCTGGAACCAGTGGGTATAATGCGTCGCGCCCTTTTCTACGGCCCAATCCTTCATCGCGTCGGCGACGACGTCCGCCGAGGCCATGCTTAGCTGGCCGCCGTTTTTCATAACGTCCATCACTTCGTTGAATACGTTCTTGGGCAGACGCTCGCGCATCACGGTCTCGTTAAATACATTGACGCCGAAAATCTCAGCCACATTCATCATGCTCACCTATCCCCTCTTATTTTGATTAAAAATTGAAGGTTGCGAAGTAATCCTCCGGCGTTTCCGCGCGGCGGATCATTACTACGTCTCCGTTTTCCTTTAAAAGAAGCTCCTTGCTCCTGAGCTTGCCATTATAATTGTAGCCCATCGCATAGCCGTGAGCGCCGGTATCGTGGATGATTATATAGTCGCCGATGTCGATTTTGGGAAGCATCCTGTCGATGGCGAATTTATCGTTATTCTCGCAGAGAGAACCCGTTATGTCGTACTTATGGTCGCAGGGGGCGTTCTCCTTCCCCGCCACGGTGATATGGTGGTACGCGCCGTACATTGCCGGGCGCATAAGATCCGCCGCGCAGGAATCGAGCGATATGTACTCTTTATAAATATGCTTTTCGTGCAGCGCCGTGGACACAAGGCAGCCGTAAGGCCCGAGCATATATCTGCCAAGCTCTGTATAGATGGCGACGTTGCCGAGACCTGCGGGGACGAGAGTTTTTTCAAATTCTTTCCTTACGCCCTCGCCTATCGCGAAAATGTCGTTAGCCCTTTCATCCGGGCGGTACGGGATGCCTATGCCGCCGGAAAGGTTAATGAACGTGATGTTCGCGCCCGTTTTCTGCTTTACCTCTGCGGCGACCTCAAAGAGAACGCCTGCGAGCGCGGGATAATAATCGTCGGAAAGGACGTTGCTTGCAAGGAACGCATGGATGCCGAACTCCTCGGCCCCTTCAGCCATGAGTATCTTAACGCCCTCGATAAGCTGCTCTTTGGTCATGCCGTATTTCGCGTCGCCCGGATTATCCATGAACTGGTTATCAATGCCGAAGGTTCCGCCGGGGTTATAGCGCAGGCATATACGCTTGGGTATGCCACATGTTTTCTTGAGAAATTCAATGTGAGTAAAATCGTCAAGATTAATCTGGGCGCCGAGCTCGGAGGCTTTTTTGAATTCCTCGGCGGGGGTGCCGTTGGAGGAAAACATAATGTCGTTTCCGCGGCAGCCGCAGCGCTCCGCCATGAGCAGCTCGACATAAGAAGAACAGTCGAGCCCGCAGCCTTCCTCAATAAGAATCTTCAGAATGCTGAAATTAGGCGTCGCCTTTACGGCGAAGTATTCCTTGAAGCCCTTGTTCCACGAAAAGGCCTTGAGGAGATTCCTCGCGTTTTCCCTTATCCCCTTTTCGTCGTAAAGATGGTAGGGCGTGGAATAGGTTTTGGCGATTTCCTTGAGCTTGTCAAGCGTTACAAAGGTTGATTTCATTTTCTTTAAACATCCTTCCGGGCAAGTAACGTAGGCATAAGCCGTTTCTGTCATTATTGATTTACAGTATAGTATAAGTTTTGGTATTTGTCGATTATATTTTTGCATAATTCTCAATTTATTTGGAGGGTGTATTTGTAACGGATATGATAATTATGCGGAATTATCGCTGTTATAATTTATATTTATATAGGTTTAATCATATAAAACAATAAAGAAGCAAAAATAGCAGTTTTTGCGGTTGACTAATCCTGCATATAGTGGTATAATCGCGCAGATTGAGATTTTCGACCAAAAACTACACACGGAGGGAAAGAAAATGAATTTGATCTACAATGTTAAAGACAAGCCTCGTTTCGGTCAGCTTATCGTTTTTGCTATCCAGCAGCTTTTGGCGATAATGGCGGCTACTCTTGTTGTTCCCGTTATCATCAACAATTCCGTCGGTTCGGAAATGAGCCCTGCGGCGGCGCTTGCAGGCGCCGGTGTCGGCACCCTTATTTACGTTCTCTTTACTAAGGCAAGCAGTCCCGTTTTTCTCGGTTCTTCATTTGCATTTCTCGGTTCTATGGCGGCGGCGTTTTCAGGTTCGATGGCTGTTGGTTATCTCGGACTTGTTCTCGGCGCCGTTTTTGCAGGCCTTGTATATGTAGTCATTGCGATTATCGTTAAGCTCGTCGGCGTAAAGTGGATATCCAAGCTCATGCCCGCCGTTGTCATCGGGCCGACCGTCGCTATTATCGGACTGTCCCTCGCCGGAAACGCCGTTGGCGACCTTACGAGCTCCAGCTTTGAGGGCGGCTCCATGTACGTTGCTATCATCTGCGGACTTATCACGCTTGCCGTTACGATGCTCTGCTCCACCTTCGGCAAGAAAATGCTTCGCCTCATTCCCTTCGTTATCGGTATCCTTGCCGGTTATGCGGCTGCGTCGATATTTTATATCATCGGCTGCGCTGCCGATATAGACGCGCTTAAGGTAATCAACTACAGCGCGCTTACATCTATATTCTCCGACGTATCTTTTGCAAGCTTCTTCTCTGTTCCCGATTTCACATTCGTAAAGGCAATCAAGGGCTTTAACGAAATTACTGCCGCCGACGTTGGAACAGTTGCAGTCGCCTATGTTCCCGTCGCTTTCGTCGTATTTGCCGAGCACATTGCTGACCATAAGAACCTCAGCAGCATAATCGGCAAGAACCTTCTTGAAGAGCCCGGCCTCCACCGCACTCTTCTCGGCGACGGTATTGGCTCCATGCTCGGCGCTTTCTTCGGCGGCTGCCCGAACACCACCTACGGCGAGTCCATCGGCTGCGTCGCCATCACGAGAAACGCTTCCGTTTACAGCATTATCACGGCTTCCGTTCTCGCCATCATTATCGCGTTCATAACTCCGTTCGTCGCCTTCGTCAATACCATTCCCTCCTGCGTAATGGGCGGCGTCTGCATGGCGCTTTACGGCTTTATCGCAGTGTCCGGTCTTAAAATGATCAAGGACGTTGACCTTGACGACAATAAGAACCTCTTCGTCGTAAGCACGATTCTCATTTCCGGCATAGGCGGCCTCTCCATTTCCTTCGGCAAGGTTACCATCACCGAAATCGCCTGCGCCCTTATCCTCGGCATCCTCGCCAACATTATGCTCTCCGGCAAGAAAAAGAAAGCCTGAGCTTTGCTACGCTTCAAACGAGACCCGCTGCGCTGGGCTCTCGTTTGAAGGCGAGAAGGGCCGGTGTTTTTGCCGAGGCGGAGCCCCGTCAAAAACGAAAAATAAAGTTTGTCTAAAGTTTTTAGCTGCGTATTATGGGTTTTGTCTGTAATACGCAGCTTTTTTCATTGACATATGTGAAGTTTAATGCTAATATAAACGGGCAAAACTTATGCGCCTGTGATGGAATTGGCAGACATGCGAGATTTAGGTTCTCGTGCTGCAAAGCGTGGGGGTTCAAGTCCCTTCAGGCGCACCAAAAAAGAAGGCAGCCTTTGGTTGCCTTCTTTTTTTGGTATATATTAGTATGTCTTATTTCTCTCCGTAGCGTCTTATTTCGCGGCGCTTGTGCTCGCTTGCTTTATGGAGGGCTTCTATGCGCTCGACAACAGGTTTGTCCCCTTCCCCTGTCATAAGGTAATGGTCGAGCTGGGCGTAGGTGAGGCCCATTTCGCCTTCGTCGGTCTGCCCATCGTAGAGCGCGGCGGAGGGGGCTTTGGTGATTATCGCCTCGGGCGCTTTGAGGTAACGCAGGAACTCGTAAATCTCGGTAACGGTAAGGTCGAAAATCGGGTTAAAATCGTGTGCGCCGTCGCCCCATTTGGTGAAGTAGCCCATATAGGCTTCGCTGCGGTTGCCCGTTCCCGCGACGAGACGGTTTTCCGCCGCCGCGATGGCGTAAAGCGTCGTCATTCTGAGGCGCGGCGGAATGTTTGACGTTGCTTTCTGGCTGAGATCTCCCGAGGCGGCCTCGATGGCCTTTATCTCTGCTTCCTTTACGGGCGTAAGATCGACTGTTCGCGTCTCAATCTTATACTGTTCGGCAAGAGCCTTGCCGTCAATCGTGTCGATGTCGTAATTCCTCTTTGAGCCGCAGGGCATGATTACGCCGACGGTATTATCGCAGGCAGCCTTGCAGAGTATGCCGACGAGCGCGGAATCCTTGCCACCGCTATTTCCGAATACAATGCCGGCAGCGCCGCTTTCGCTTAGCAGGTCCTTTATAAACTTGACTCTGTTTTCAAATTCATCCTTATAATTTCTCATTTATTCCGCCCCTTTTCTTAATAATCTTGCGCTGAGCTTCTTTACAATCGCCGTCGCGCCGGCGAGCTTTACGCAATCCGGCAAAACGTAAGGGAGAACGCATTTTCCGAGTATGGCGGCGATGGTGATTTCGCCTTTAGTTTTCGTATACACAGCGGAGAACCATATAGTACCGAACAGGTAACAAATCAGCAGTCCTGCAAAAAGCGCGACAGGCATAGCCCAACGGTGGTGCCTTAAAATTGACATAAGCCCCCAATAAGTTAGAGCACAGAAGAAAAATCCGCTGATATAGCCGCCCGTGAGCCCCATCAGCCAGCCCACGCCGCTGCCTCCGCCGGAGAAAACGGGGAGCCCGACGGCGCCCATGAGAATATAGAGCAGAACCGCGATAGTGCCATCCCTCCCGCCGAGGAAACCGAGGGCGCAGAATACGCCGAAGGTCTGCATCGTAAACGGAACTGTGAACGGGACGGATATCCACGCGCAAACGGCAATAAGCACAGACATTAGCGCGATATAGCACATTCTGCGCGCGGTAAAAGCGGTGTTGTTTGAAATATTGCGGGTGTTCATGATTTATTGCTTTCCTTTCAAAGGATGATATGAGGTATTTTAACATATATAAGGCGCTTTTTCCATATTTTTATCCACAAAATATGCCCTCAAAATCGGTTTTTATTTGATAATACGCCGCAGACATAAAATTATTTACTGTGAATTCGATATTTCGTTATAATTTTGAATTGACTCGAAGCCTTCGGCGCGGTAAACTATGATATACTTTCCTTAACTCTATTTTCGGGGGAATTTACTATGGATAAGATCCTTGTGCTCGATTTTGGCGGGCAGTATAACCAGCTTATCGCTCGTCGCGTCCGCGAGCAGAACGTGTTTGCCGAGGTTCGCGGCTATAATAAGATTACTCTTGAGGAAATCCGCGCCGAGGGATATTCCGGCATTATTTTTACCGGCGGCCCGAACAGCGTTTATGACGACTCTTCCCCGCATTTTGACCCGGCCATTCTCAAGCTCGGCGTTCCCGTGCTCGGCATTTGCTACGGCCACCAGCTCATGGCGTGGATGGCGGGCGGCAATATATGCTCCGCCGGGAACATCAGCGAATACGGCAAGGTTGAACTGAAGGCTTCCCCCTCCCCTCTTTTTAAGGACATCCCGAAGGAAAGCGTTTGCTGGATGAGCCATACCGATTACGTCAACAAGACGCCCGAGGGCTTTGATATTATCGCCGTGACGGATAACTGCCCCTGCGCCGCTATGAGCTGCGAGGCGCAAAGGCTTTACGGCGTCCAGTTCCACCCCGAGGTCACGCATACTGAGTTCGGAAAACAGCTTTTGCACAACTTTTTGTTCGATATCTGCGGCTGTGCGGGCGACTGGTCTATGGGCAACTATTGCAAGACCGCTATCGCCTCTCTGCGCGATAAAATCGGCGCCGGTAAGGTTCTGCTCGCGCTGTCCGGCGGCGTCGATTCCTCCGTCTGCGCGGCGCTCCTTGCCGAAGCCGTCGGCAGCCAGCTCACCTGCGTATTCGTCGATCACGGCCTTATGCGTAAAAACGAGGGCGACGAGGTCGAGGCAGCGTTTTCAAAATGGGATATAAATTTCGTCCGCATTAACGCGGCGGACAGGTTCCTCGCTAAGCTCAAGGGCGTCGAGGAGCCGGAGCGCAAGCGCAAGACCATAGGTGAAGAATTTATTCGAGTTTTCGAGGACGAGAGCAAGCAGCTCGGCAGCGTGGATTATCTCGCGCAGGGCACGATTTACCCGGACGTTATCGAGTCCGGCCTCGGCGCGAGCGCCGTTATAAAGAGCCACCATAATGTCGGCGGTCTGCCCGATTTTGTCGATTTTAAAGAGATTATCGAGCCGCTGCGCCTGCTTTTTAAGGACGAGGTGCGCCAGCTCGGCAGAGAGCTCGGCTTGCCGGAATACCTCGTTTCGCGTCAGCCCTTCCCCGGCCCCGGCCTTGCCATCCGCGTTCTGGGCGAGATTACGCGCGAAAAGCTCGATATTCTCCGCGAGGCGGACGCCATCTTCCGCGAAGAGCTTGATAAATCAAACGCCGCGGCGAGCCAGTATTTCGCCGTTCTTACAAACGCCCGCAGCGTGGGCGTGATGGGCGATGCGCGAACCTACGGTTATACCGTGGCCCTCCGCGCCGTAACAACAGACGATTTCATGACGGCTGATTGGGCGCGTATCCCCTACGAGGTGCTCGAAAAAGCAAGCTCGCGCATAACGAACGAAGTACGCTCCGTAAGCCGCATAGTCTACGATATAACAAGCAAGCCTCCCGCGACGGTTGAGTGGGAATGAGGTACGAAAACCGGAAAACCCAGTAAAATCAAGGCTTTCCGGCTTCGCAAAGGTTCCTTTGATAACAATTTGATAACAGTTGCATGATCTCCCTTTATTCTCCGTATCAAGGGGTTTCGGGGTAAGAGAGTCTTTCTTGACGGTTTGCGACTGGAACGATTCATATTATAAAAGCCCTTCGCTGTGGGTATGCAGCGAAGGGCTTTTTGTCGTTCGGAGAAAAGTTTCAGGTGAAATGGATCGCGGCGCAAAAGCCGCAGGGGTTAAGCGGATAAGAATCCATGACCTCCGTCACAGCCAGTTTACCCTCTTTAGTAAAGATGATCCCTCGCACAGACGGCCGATACACCTTCCTTCCGTTCTCATTATAATCCTTGAAATCTATTGTAAACAAATTCTTCATTCTATCCCCCTATCATTCATCTCTTTTTTCATATCATCAAATGAAATCACACAGGAACTGACTTTGGGTTCTATGGAAACTCCATTCCAATGTGCATCCTCAAGACCAAGCTCCATCGGTGTCACAGACTCATATCCGCCTTGCATGCCCTCGATTCGAATTACACCGGCATGTTGACGTTTCTGTTTCTCATCCTTCTCGATCGTCACCACTGCGCTGAGTGCCCTATCGTATGGTACATATCCATGAAGATGGGCATATTTTTGCTCCAAGTCGCAATTGCCATTCGGAAAGCCAACCCAAGGTGCAAATGCAGTATTCAGGGTAAAAAAAGGCACCTGATCAATCATCTTGAGATCATCACCATGATCATGTCCGTTCATGCAGAGCAAAATACTTTTCCCTTTAAACAAGTCGAAAACTTCTTTTCTGTTCCGAACAGCACGATCTCTAAATTCATTCGAAAAACTATGATGCGAAAAAATCACGTAATCCTTATCGTCTTCCAATTCTTTTTTCAGCCACTCCATCTCTGCTTTCGGGATGATAGGCGTCACCACGCCTTCACCTTTTTTGCCCGGAAAAGAGTACTCTTCATTTCCATACTTGTAATAGCAGGAATTAAAAATCAGGAATTTAATGTCACCCTGCGTAAAAGAATAATATGGTGCCTCCATCCCCAAGAAAACCATTGTTTGTTGCAAATCTACTTTCACATCGTGATTTCCAAGCACATGATAGACAGGTATACCTGCACTTTCCACACTTTTGAGCACATGGTGGTATTGCTCAAAAGGCGCAGTGATATCTCCAAGTGAGATGATAAAGTCAACTTTTTCGCTCTTTGCTCTATCCACAATCTGCTGAATTCGCTCATCGCCATGTGTAGCATAATCATAATGCAGATCTGTAAACGCAAGAAATTTGATCATGAATTGTTTTCTCCTTTATCACTCTCATCCGACCATTCCAGGAACTCTGCATCAATCTCTTTTAGCGTATAACCAAAGATATTTTTTGCCTTTTCCTTATAATCCTCGTTACTTGCTCCTTCAGTCCATTGCACGCTACAATAGAGCTTTCCCTGCTGATCGACATGGGCTTTACGCCGGTGGCGATTGCGGACAGGCTCGTTCATGAAAGCATTGAGGTAACGCTGCGGTACGCACATCTGTTTCCGTCAAAGCAGACGGAGATGATTGAAAGACTGGAAAAGGAAAGGACGGAGGAATCCAATGTCAGCTAAAAACAGAGACGAACCCGGACGCTGTACGGAATAAAGGAGGGATCGGAATGACGGATGAAACGAGAATGACCGCCCTGAACACATCTGTTGGCGCAGACGACGGGCGATCACTCACAAAATGTACTGACGATAGTATAACCGATGAAGCCGAAGAAATCAAGAGTTTTGAGAAATGGCAGCCTGAATTGCGCAAGCTCTCAGACTCTTCCTACCTCAAGACCGTATCCATGACGGAGCTTTTCGACAATGTGTATCAGGGGAGGCCGCCGATCATAGACGGCCTGCTCTGCCGGGGAACGTATCTGTTCGTCGGAGCGCCGAAGCTGGGTAAGAGCTTCCTTATGGCGCAGATCGCTTACCATGTCAGCACGGGAACCCTTCTCTGGGGCTTCCCAGTGCGGCAAGGCACAGTGCTCTACCTTGCCCTGGAAGATGACTACGGACGCCTGCAGGAACGCCTGTACCGGATGTTTGGTACAGCAGAAAATGAAAAGCTGTTCTTCTCTGTTGCAGCCAGGCAGTTCGGCAGCGGCCTGGACGAGCAGCTCACCCGGTTCCTTCGGGAGCACCCGGACACCTCTCTGATCATCATAGACACGCTGCAGAAGGTACGGGAGGTCGGCGGGGATAATTACAGCTACGTCAACGACTACCAGATCATTACCCGGCTCAAGACCTTTGCAGACGCCTATGGGATCTGTCTCATGGTGGTGCATCATACCAGAAAGCAAAAATCAGGCGATGCCTTTGACATGATCTCCGGCACGAACGGTCTGATGGGTGCGGCGGACGGCGCTTTCCTCCTCCAAAAGGAAAAGCGCACGGGGAGCGCCGCTACCCTGGAAGTCTCCGGCAGAGATCAGCAGGATCAGCGGCTGCATCTTCTCCGAAATGAAGAAAAGCTCTGCTATTCCCGAGAATTCTTGCGAATTCTCGGGAACAGTTTCTCACAAAGCCGGGGATGTTTCTATCCGCCGATAGATTTGACGGTTACTCTTAAACTATTCTGACAATCATTCAAGCTGGCTAAATCTGTATAGTAGCCATTTGGCGACTCCATCATCCTCATTGCTTCCAATAATTCCCGTTGCCAAAGCCTTCAACTCATCGACCGCATTTGACACAGCGTAGCATTCATCTGAGATTTCAAACATCGGGATATCATTGACAGCATCACCGAAAGATATGATGTGGGTGCATCCCCACATATTCTTTAATTTGCTGATGGCGTTTGCTTTAGAGGCAAGAGCGGGCATTATTTCACACCAGTATTCGGGTCTGTACAATTCCTGTTGAAAGGTACAGCTATAACGGCTGTCACTGGAGAAAGAATCATAAACCGGCTGAAGTTCGTCTTTTTCTCCAATACATGTGTAGTAGAATACATCGCCCTCGAAAAGCGAATCTACGGAAGCTACGGCACGAAACCGTTTATCTCCTTTCCTTTTGCTCAGATAGCGACGTATACCATCATTCTCATACTGCGGAATCCATGAGACTCTTTCAATTCCATTGATAAACGAATAAACAAGTGGACTGATCCGAGTACTTTCCAGAACTGTTTTCACTCTGCTTCTTTCATCATCTGTGAATCCTTCCTGGGATAGGATTTCTCCTGTGGATGGTTGAAAGATAAATGCACCGTTGTAAGCGATAATCGGTACTTTGGTACTCAATCCTTCTGTTACTATAGACGCTGACACAAGCGACCTGGCTGTAGCATAAGTGAACAGCATACCTTTATCAACAAGATCGTTGATGATCTGAATGCTGAGCGGGCTAATACGATCCTGCGAGTTTAGTAATGTGCCATCCAGATCGGTGACATATAATGTCTTTTCCAACGTCGCTATGCCCCCTTAAGCCAGCATCAATCAGTATCCATAAAGACCTTTGAACCCGTTGCGCCGGTTTGTCCCTGGTATTTCCCGTTATATGGGTTTTCAGCATCTTCATCCATTTCAGCAAAGACTAGTTGCCCAATCCGACGACCGGGTTTCAATTCAATAGCGCATCGATTTGCATTGAATAGTTCAAGCGTGATCTCTCCATGGAATCCCGGATCAACCCATCCGGCATTTTGGATAAAAAGTCCCATTCTGCCTAAAGAACTTCTTCCCTCAACAAAAGCAGTCAAATTGTTAGGAAGTTCGATGTATTCCATCGTTGTTGCGAGGATAAACTGACCAGGTAGCAAAAGATAGCTTTCCGCTTCAATCGTTTTATACTGTATCGCGTGCTCAAGAGTAATAATTCCTGAAGGGGAATCCTCAACCACGCTGAAAGTCTTACCCAAACGTATATCTACGCTTGCTGGCTGAATCTGATTCCCAGAAATAGGCGATATGACAAGTTTGCTTTCCCGCAACAGCCGTATAATGGTTTTATCCGATAAGATCATTCTTGACACCTCATCTATTTGGTTTATTAAATTGTATCACAAATACTATCATGTTTCTAGAGGTAATCAAAATAATGTATGTACGCACCGCGGGGGCTCCCTGCGGTGTTTTCTTCTGTCTTAGCGTCCTCTGTCATAATTATGGTGGAGTAGTACCCTGTAAGTGCAGTCGCAAATCCCAAAAAATCTGTTAAACTGAAAGAACAGAGACGGAGGGAATTGCAATGAAGCATTACAGCAAAGAATTCAAAGAAGAGGCGTTGAAACTGTCTGACAAGATCGGCGTGAAGAAGGCCGCGCAGCAGCTCGGCATTGCGTACTGCACACTGGCGGACTGGCGCAGCATACGCCGAAACGCTCCGTCCGTGGAGATACCGAGCGCAGAGGAACAAGCCGCGCGTATCCGTGAGCTTGAACGTGAGAACGCCGAACTGCAAAAAGCGAACGAGATTCTAAAGGACGCACTCGGTTTTTTCGCAAAAGACCGCGTTTTTATCTATTACAACCGTGTTAGGATCTACACGCGCAACCCGCTGGGGCTACCGCCTGTACGGTATCGGGAGTGGGCGCTGGCGCAGCAGGCAGCCTGAACGGCCGCCGCATTTTTCCGAAGTGGAGCGTAGCGGAACGTAGGAATCCGTGCGCTGCACTACCGAGCTTTTCAGATTTTGGGTGTTTCCCGACTGCACATTTCTTGACATTTCCACTTTACAAGATT